>Ga0068714_10001630_pt1 | contig 31852 bp, 35 predicted proteins | sample MTBNYHSulfiMetaG_FD_62988 | JGI IMG/M metagenome (GOLD analysis project Ga0068714, IMG submission 62988) | Enrichment culture microbial communities from rom New York Harbor, USA that are MTBE-degrading - MTBE-NYH (New York Harbor Sulfidogenic)... | ecosystem: Environmental > Aquatic > Marine >...
TTGTTGCCTGATGTTTACGCAGGAAAAACGTTTGTTGATGGCGTCGTGAAACGGGAGTCAAAAAAACTGGAAAGGATGGCCGCCTAAATGCTTTTTACACACCTATTGACATGACCCCTCCGGCAGCACAATCTGACCAAGATCTTTAGCTGATATTCGAATCTGTTTTTCCAAATCTCATTCCCCTATTCAGTACATTTATTACTATGAAAAACCAGATATGCTGCGCCCAGTAATCCCGCATCATCGCCGCAGACCGCCGGAACTATCTTGACCCGCGCCGTCGGAATCTTAAGCGCCCGCTTTTGTACTTCTTGTTTGGTAAACGAAAAAAACATATCCCAGGATTTGCTCACTCCTCCGCCAAGAACAACCATCTCCGGGTTAAGGATGTTGATCAAACTGGCAATACCAATGCCGAGGTATCGGCCCATGTCCTGAAAAATGTTTCGGGCGACCTGGTCCCCGGCCTTAGCTGACTGATAGACCATCTCCGCGGTAATAGTTTCCGGATCATGGCGGCACCGTTTATGTAACTCGCTCTCCGGATGCTCGGATAACGCTTCGATCGCTTCTCTTCTGATCGCGGTAGCTGACGCTAACGCCTCCAGACAGCCACGGTTCCCGCAGTTACACTGCGGGCCTCGTGGGTCAACAGTGATATGACCAACTTCACCAGCCATACCATCAGCGCCATGTATCAGCTTACCGTGTATGATAATGCCGCCGCCGATCCCTGTACCGAGCGTGAGACAGATCAAGTCATTGACACCCGCGCCGGCCCCTTTCCATTTTTCACCCATCGCCGCAACAGCAGCATCGTTATCTATCATGATCGGTAGGTGTTTTAAAAAAGAGGCTTGAAGTTTATCTCTGAGGGGATAGCCATCAAATTCTACTAAGTTTGGGGACTGGGTGATAATACCCTTCCTGATGTCAATCGCTCCCGCGATACCCGCTCCAACTCCTTTTATCTGTTTTTCGGGGAAAGCCTGGTAAACTTCTTCAATCGAGGAAATGAGACTTCGCAAAACCGATGTCTCGCCTTCATGAGCGAGCGTCTGCCTTTGAACCCGTTTTTTAATCATCCCGTGTTCATCAATTGCGGCAACGCGGATATTTGTTCCCCCAAGATCGACTGCTAAAACAACGCGCTCCATATCAAACTACCCGACCTATAGAATAAATAATCATTATGTCTCACACTTCCCCTTGGAAGCATGGTAAAAGATGAAAAAAATTGACTCACAAAGACTATGGAGTATACTTTAGATATGAGATTCATCAATTTTTCTAAAAAGCCGAATTTAAATCGCCCCATCCTTATTGCCGGATTTGAGGGCTGGCCCAACGCGGGCTGTATTTCATCTGATGTATTAACTTTTTTAAAAAAGGGGCTGGGAGTAAAAAAGTTTGCTGAGGTAAATCCCGATCTTTTCCATAAATATTCTAATAACCGTCCGTATGCCAAAATTGATGGTGGTGAAGTCAAGTACCTTCTTTTCTCCCCGTATGAATTCTTTTATAAAAAGAGCACCGGTTTCCCGGATCTGATTCTTTTCCTCGGAAAAGAACCACAGCTTCGATGGAAACAGTTTACCCGATCTTTTCTCAAATTAGCAACTGATTTTGACGTTGCAATGCTTATTACCATAGGCGGAACGTACGATTATGTCACCCACAAACAAGACCCCTGGATCTCAGGAGTGTTTACTGATAATGTTCTGAAACACAAGGTAGTTGCTTCAGGAATAAAAAACGCGCACTATGAAGGACCGGTAAGCATCCATACTTTTCTTCTCAAGGAAGCGGAGGAAATCGGAATCAAGGGAATAAATATCTGGGGCCATGTTCCGCAATATCTTACCAACAATAACTTCCCCATTACCTGCCAGATCCTTGGGTGTTTAAAAGAAATCGTTGGTTTTAACTTGGACCTGAGCGAAATAAAGCTCAAGGCTGAAGAGTTATTAAAACAAATAGACCTGATTATCCAAAAAAATCCAGAGCTATCAAAATATATCGAAAAAATCGAAAAAGGCTGCCACCTTAAAAAAGAATCATCCTTTCATGACAAAGTAATCCAAATTAACGATTTTCTCAAAAAAGACCCGCAGTAAACCCCGTTAGGAGGCTTTTCTCTCCTCAAAGATCATCGCTACTTTCATCCCAGGAAGAAAAAGCCTTGGGAAATTCAAAGATATCATGAAGAATCTCAAGGGCTTTTTTAAACTGACCGGAAGGAAACAACCAGGAGAGGGATGATGAAGAAGCGCTTATTGCTAAGGGGATAATGCCTGAACCGGCAAACGCCGAGAACGTCAGCCCAAAAATTCCCGGCATTTCCCCGAAATGAGGGCCATAAAGCATGGCCATGCTCACTTGGGAAATCAAAGCAAGTTCTCTGCGGTTTTCTATTCCTCGCAGAGCATCAATCAGCTCTCCAACCGTCTCTTCCGAAAGAAGGTCAACCCCCAGAAAAAGAGTCTTTTCGCCTTTTAAGGACCTTTCCGAGGCAAGAAAACGAAGCGAGAGGTTACGTTGTTTAAAAACCTCGAAAATTCCCCCAAACGGGGAATCAGAGCCCTCAGGAAATTCTATTCGGACCAAGGTCAAGAATTGATGATTGATGATTCGGTAAGCACGGATTTTTTCGCTGTTCATGAATTTTTATTGCTGAGACTAAAGGTTGTTTCCAAGGATTCGATGGCGATCGAGCAATACTCTTGAGGTACAAGGCAGGATATTGAGGATAACGAGGTGCTTAAAACAAGCACAGGGACCGCGTTGTCCTCCAGTGTTTTTATAAACTGAAAAGCAACCTCAGCATTATCCCGGAAAGGGAAGACCGAGATAATCCTTACTGATTTTATCATGGAAAAAGAGAGAGTTGGATAATGCTCCCGGATAAAGGTGGTAACATAATCGGTTTCCTGCGGACTAAAACATAACGTAATATCCATAAAATCTTCTTTATTTTTTATTTCCACGCCTAACCAGATATTAATTCTTTCCTCTCCCAATACGCCAAGAACGTTTTGTAAAGCCAGAGGGTCGTCTCCGGACATGCTCATCTTCATTGCGTCCAACACTGGTGACGCCTTCACCCTGCCTATCAAACCGTCTCCTTTAACGCGTTAAAATATAAAAATTTTTTATCAAGACCAAACCGTTGGTTTTTTTATAACCGAGTAAGTATTGAATTTGTGAATATTTTACCACAAGTTTTTGCTTTTTTCTGGAAAAAACTTGACATTTTCACGTCAATATGGTTTTTTTTACCTCCGAATGAATGTTCATTCAGATAAAAATTTTAAAGTTTTTTAAAAATCGGCCGTGCCGGCAGACAAGGGGATTTAAAAAAATAATATAAAAGGAGATTTTAAGTATGAGACTTGCAGGTAAATCAGCAATCGTAACTGGGTCTGGCCGCGGAATAGGACGGGCCATCGCCATAAAATATGCCCGGGAAGGTGCCGATGTGGTGGTAAACTACACCAAGAATCCGGACACCGCCAATGATACTGCCAAGGAAATCGAAAGGCTGGGCCGGAAGGTCGTGGTGGTGAAGGCGGATGTGGCTAAAAAAGAAGATTGCGACAACATGGTAAAAGCCGCCTTGGAAAAGTTTGGTAAAGTAGACATCCTCGTTAATAATGCCGGCGTCTCAAAGGCCGCCATGCTCTGGAAAATGACTGAAGAACAGTGGGATGATGTTGTCGACATCCATCTTAAAGGCGCTTTTCTCTGCACACAAGCCGTGGCTAATCATATGCGGGAACGAAAGTATGGTAAAATCATTAATGTTATTTCCACCGCCGGCGTGTACGGCACTGCCGGCCAAATCAATTATGCTTCCGCTAAAGCCGGGTTGATAGGGTTCACCAAGTCTGCCTCTCGAGAGCTGGGGCGATCGGGAATCAATGTGAACGCGGTGGAAATCGGGGTTATTGAGACGGAAATGACTGAAACCATCCGTACCGATCCGAAGTTAAAGGATATTTATGTGTCGCGAATCCAGCTCGGCCGGTTTGGAACAGTGGACGACGTTGTCCCCATTTTCGTATTTCTGGGTTCGGATGAGTCAAATTGGATTACCGCCCAGGTTATCGGAGTTGATGGCGGATATGTTGGTTGATAAACAAATAACGGTTATAGATAAATAATAAGGAGGGCAAAATGGCACGAGTTGCAATTATTGGCGTAGGCCAAAGTAAATTTGTCCGGGGCTATCCGGGAAGTATTCGGGAGTTAGCTTTTGAAGCTTATCGGGAGGCGGTACAGGATGCAAATATGACGAGTAAAGATATCGATGCTTCAATAATTTGTTCTGCCCCTGAATACGATAAGCAGAGATCGCCAGCTGGGGTAATTGCTGAATATCTTGGTCTTACTCCTCAGCCGACCTTTTATCTCGAAACCGTTTGTTCATCCAGCAGCATGGGGTTAAAAGTTGCTTATTCTATGGTTAAAGCCGGTCTGCATGATGCTATCTGTGTTCTTGGCTTTCAAAAAATGTCGGAACTTAGTTCCGCCGAATCTCAGGAAAGAATGGGACGAGGCGCTGATATCCAGTGGGAATCTCCTTTTGGCACCATGATGCCTGCCTATTATGCCCTCCATGCCCGCGCCCACATGGCAAAATACGGCACTACTGAAGACGACCTCGCTTTAATCCGGGTTAAAGCTGCGACCTATGGCCAGATCAATGACCGGGCGGTTTATCAAAAACCGGTTACCCTCGACATGTTCAAAAACCCCCAAGACAATATGGCGGGACCGGTCGCATCTCCCCTCCGGATTGGGGACTGCTGTGCCAATGCGGACGGCAGTTCCTGTATTATCGTGGCCAACGAAGAAAAAGCTAAAGCTTTCTCTAAAAAACCCGTATGGATTTTAGGTGTCGGCGCTGCATCAACCGCAGTTAACATGGCCGGACGCGATCTTTTTAGCGGACTTACCGTGGCCATAGAAGCAAGCACGACAGCATATAAGATGGCAGGAATAAGCCCCAGGGATGTTGACGTAGCGGAAGTCCATGACTGTTTTACCATCGCCGAAATGATGGCGTATGAAAACCTGGGGTTTGCCAAACCCGGCGAAGGCAAAGACCTTATCCGAGACAAAGAGACCTACAGAGAAGGAAGCATCCCGGTTAATGTTGATGGTGGGCTTCTTTCCAAGGGACACCCGATTGGCGCGACCGGAGGTTCCCAATTAAGGACTATCGTTCTCCAGCTTCGTGGAGAGGCCGGACAAATGCAGGTAAACAATCCTGAAATTGGTTTGGTTCACAATATTGGCGGAGTGGGGCTTTATGGCAACGTTACTATCTTAGGGAGGGACTAAAATGGCAAAACAAGAAATCGACGATCGGTTTAAAAAATTTGGAACCGTTAGTTTTACTTCCATTTCTAAGGTTAATGACTTTATCGGTTACCTCGAAAAAGGCCAGGTAATGGCCACCAAATGCAAGAAATGCGGGATGACCTTTTTCCCTCCCCGCGCAGATTGCAATGGTTGTCTCTCCAGTGATATGGACTGGATTGAAGTTACCGGCGAAGGAACTCTTTTAACGTTTAGCAAGTTACAATACGGTCCGGTCGGGTTTGAAGGAGATCTACCCTACACAATTGCGCTTGCCCAATTTAAAGATGTCAAAGTATTCGGCCGAATGAGCAAAGAACTCTCTGATGCTGATGTTGTTGTGGGGATGAAAGTAAAGACGTCGCCTGTGCAGCTTGCCAACGGAAAGATCGCGTACGAATTCAAAAAAGCGTAACCAGCAGACCTTGTAATCCGTTTCAAGAGCTACAGCGTTTTACCATGGGATTTAAAAGCGGTTTTTGAAAAAAAAAGACGGAAATGAGGATGTTCCTTTTCGTCTTTTTTGTTTCAGCCAAAAAAGAAAAAGTTTGCAATCAAAAGATTATTTTGGTATTTTGTAAAGTGAGATCTTTTTAATACCAAGTTGAATTCAAAAGTAGATCGAGGCCGCGACGAGGAATCGACGCAGGCGTACATTTAAGTACGTCGAGGAGTATGACGAGGAGCCAACAAAGATATACAAATGAAGGCGACTTGGTATAAGGAGTTAATTTCTTTGAGGAGATAAAATCATGTTACCCAACATAGGAATGTCAGAGCTTCTCGTAGTCCTGGTTATTGTTATGGTAATCTTTGGGGCGGGAAAACTTCCGGAAATAGGCGCTGGTTTAGGAAAAGCCATCAGAGGTTTCAAAAGAGCAACCAGCGGTGAATTGGACGAAAACGAAAAATCAAAGGAAAAGGAACTGCCTAAGGATAACGCTTCAAAGTAACAACCAATGGAGAATTGCCTTTAGTTGAATAAAAGAGAAGCTTTCAACTCACATCTTCCCATTAGCCTCAATCACATTTATACCGCTGCGCCTCACCGTATTTTTGTCAGTCCTGAAAATATAAGCCATGACCGGATTATCCTCCGAGGTGAGCTGCTTAAAAAAGTTCGGCTGGTTTTACGACTTAAGCCAAAAGCTACCCTGAGCGTTTTTGACGGCACAGGTTTCGAATATCTCGCTCAGATTATTTCTCTTACCACTCACGCAGGTGAGCTTAAAATAGTGGAAAAAACTCATCCTCAGCGCGAATCGCCCCTAAAAATTCATCTGGGGCAAGCAGTGCCTAAATCACAAAAAATGGATTTTATTATTCAAAAAGCAGTAGAGCTTGGGGTAGGTGAAATCCACCCTTTCTTTTCCTCCCGCACCATACCTCGTTTTAATCTCAGCCAGGCAATGAAAAAGGTAGAGCGCTGGAAAAAAATCTCTCAGGAAGCCTCCCAACAGTGCGGCCGTATCGATATCCCCACGGTAAATCCCTTGGTTGAGTTTATCGAGCTGCTCACTCTACCCTCACAAACAAGTCTTAAGATCATCCTGCAAAAGGACCCTTCCCACGACTCACTCAAAAATTTTCTTAGGACCAACCGGAATAAACGCGGTATCTTTTTTTTGGTGGGACCGGAAGGAGGATTCGCGCCTGAAGAAATAACCCGTGCCCTAAATCACGGCTTTAAACCCATAAGCTTAGGTGAGCGTATCCTGAGAACCGAAACCGTAGCCCTCACCTTTCTCAGCATCCTCCAGTATGAGCTGGGGGATATGACATAACCCTGGGGAAACACAAAAAGGTGAAGTGTTTTTAGAGGAAAATTTCTACCAAAAAATTCATTTGCCAATTTACAATAGATAGGAGGTATCCATGAGTGATTTAGCACAACGCATTTTCACTATCATCAAGGAACCGCATTTGGCCAGTTTTGCCACAATTGCTGAGGAAAGCAAGCCGTGGGTTCGGTATGTTACGTGTCACGGTTCAAAGGATTTAACCATCCGTTTCTCCACGTTTATCGGTTCCCGAAAAGTAGCCCAGATCAAAAAAAATCCGGAGGTACATGTGACCTGTGGGGTTACTGACCTTGCGACCGCTCAGACTTATTTACAAATCCAAGGGAAAGCGGAGCTCTCGACTGACAAGGCAGAACGGGAAGCCTTTTGGAACGATTACCTGACAAGATATTTTAAAGGACCTGATGATCCGAATTATGGGATCATCATTGTTAAGCCCTATCGCATCGAACTTTATACGATGGGAAATTTTAAACCGGAAGTGTGGAAAAAGTAAAAAACATAACCGTCAAACCAAGGCTGCGGCTGATTCGCGGGGGGTGTCTCTCCCGGTTCGCAATGGGATCGGTTTATGTCGTGGTCGCACCAGAAAATAAACCGCCATTTAGAACAGATGCGGTTGTTTATGAAGAGGACACCTTCCTCGTTCTTAGCGCTCCCGTGGAATTAAACGAACCCCCAGAGCCGCTCGTTCGTTTGTTGACCGAATTGCGGGAGATGAAACCGGAGAAACCAGGTTCAGTGCTGGTGAAAGGCACATCTCCGCTTCAGCTGCTTGCTGTTGTGCACGACCTTAACCAGGAACCATCATGGAAGGAAGCATGGGTAGCGAAAGCCCTTGAAGGAATCTTACGGGAGACTGAACAACGCAAACTGCGTTCACTTGCCCTTCCGTTTCTCGGAACCCGTCATGGCTCCCTGAACAAAGAACGCTTTCTGGTATTGCTGCGCTCTGCCCTGGAGAAAATTTTTACCCACTCTCTGAAACGTATCTGGCTGATGCTTCCTCCTGGCATTGATCCCGGAATACTTAAAGTTCTCAAACCCAAACACCGAAGGAAAAAAAGGATTGATACCAAGAATCCCTGAAAAGCACTCCCCCCCCTTGAGTAGAATTGACGATGGCCTTGATGTCGTGATACAAAAAAATATCGTGAGGATTTAAGAGATTAGAGAACGTTTCCCCAGGCTTTTTTTGTTGATTATCATAGATAACACTCATCACGCTCGGGGATAGTACGATGGAAGAACATTTTGAAAAATTAATTGATTTTACTCTCAAGCAAGAAGCCCTTACGGGAAAAGCACGGGTGCTGTTTCTTACCGCTGATCAATGGAAAAAATTCGCCAAAGAAAAAAATGACCTGGCCGCTCAGTATGAATTATTAACGAAAAAATCTTCAGCGCTCGCAACCGATGGAAAAGAAGAAAAAAAGCGAACTGATTACTCTACTTCTTTGGCTATCTCCATTAAAGAACCCAAGAAGCGTTTTAACAACGCGGAAGCAAAGGAAAAGTTTCCCCATATGTCTCAGTTATGCCTTATGAATTGCGGTGTAGACATTTTGATTCTTATGAATCCTCATGAATTTTCAATTCTGTCTTTAGAAAAACAAAGTGAAGCAATTGTCCGGGAGATTCTTCACTATGAAGAACACCGGGCCGGAAAGCTTTACCCCGCCCATCAGCTTGCGGAAAAAGCGAAAAAAATTGTTGAGGAATTTTTAGTTGAGGAAAAGGAGTGAAAAGACAAAGTTTCCTCTGAAGCTATTTTATTAACCTATGCGGCCGAATGCCCGGACTTTATCTGATCTTTCTTTTTGGTGTTAATTTTTTCCAAATTTTATTTAAAAAATATGCTTTCAATACACCCAAGCCAATAGTGCGGGCATGAACAAGGAAAGGCATGAGATCATCCCAAGCAGCAACCGAATGAACTTTTTTAGCCTTTAAAGATCTAACTATTTGTTTCATTCCGAGTTTACCCTGCTTTAGCTGTATCAAACAAGAGAATGAGTCAAAAAAATCATCTACCCACAATATCCCGCTCCGTGGGGAACCTAAATCCTTTACCTCTTGTCCGGTAACATCAAGATACGCTATATACTCAAGATCCAAACCACATGCCGCAGATAAACTGTTTTCGGTACTTGTTCGCGCGTTTATTTCAATCAATTTATATTTCCCATCCCTCGGATCTTTTTTGAACTCCGGCTCAGCTATACCATGGTATCCTATATCAGTAAGTATTTTGGTAGCCAGAGCGATTGGGGTTGGTCGAAAGAAGCTTCTGCAAAAAGAGCCGGAACCAAAATCAGGCGTAAATTGTCTTAATTTATCATAGCCACAGACTGCCAAAGGTTCTGATTTCTCGTTGAAATACAGGTAGGCCGCGTATATCTCGTTCCCAGGGACTATCTCTTGAATCATAACCTCTAATTTTTTGTCTCGTAACCTATCCACCGCCACGTCAAGTTCTTGTGAAGACTTTATTACAAAGCATTTCTTGGCGAAGTTTTCCCGAAAAGAAAGCGAATCGGATGGTTTGATAATATAAGGATAAGGAATTTTCCGGCCCATCAACCGTAGCTCATTGAGATCAACAGGAAAAAAGGTTGTGGGATGATCAACCTGTTTCTCGGTTAGTAATCGGTAAAAATTTTTCTTATTTACTAAATTTTGAACGGTCGCATATGACGGCACAGGAAGATGATAGAATTGTCTCAATTCATGTTGATATTTTGCAAGCGCCAGAACTTCTCTGTCACCGGTAGGAATTATCACCATTCCACCATTTATTTGTTTGCCAAAATCAAAAAGTGCTTTAATAAATCCGGTCTCAGATTCTTTTATGCTGGTACACGCCAAACGTTTGGTGATATAGCGGGAGTATCTGACCATTGATTTTGACGCTGAACCAAGATATATGACCGGGATGTTCCGCCTTCCAAAACTCCTGACCACGCCTAAGTGGGCTACACTTACTCCGCCGGGAACTATCACTTTAAACGAATGGTCATACACGGGTTGTAGGTTTGCTGGAGAAACCATGTGTCGACATTACCTTGCTAAGAACCTCGAGTAATGATTACTTAATTATTTTGATCTATGGTCTTTTATTTTTACCCTGTGACTCACGTATAAGGTTAGTTTACCTCATCGTTGTTCAGCCGTTGGTTATGCAATTCCTTTTTGCTTATCATCCCCAAAACAACGAGCCTGCCTTTCGGTATATCGTTTTAAACACGTTTCTCATGAGCTGGGCTAACCGATACTGACCCACCACAACCCCAAACGCCTTCACATATTTACCTCGGGTCCACTGTTTCAGCCTTTTCACGGAAAAATTTTCCGGCCAGTGACCTGCACGAAGGTCCGGATCAATCCCTTCCAATTCCTTTTCCCACGCATCGTCCTGCTCATATCCATACGCGATCAAATCCTCTGAGATCGATCCATGCAGGTGAAGCTGCCCCGCTACCCGCGGCAGATGCTTGCGCCAATTTCCTATGCTCGATCTTGACGCGGGCCTTACTCCGCCCAACGCCATCATTGACTCCTTTGAAGGCTGAGCGATTTCGTGATAGCTGTTGAAGGAAGCTTTTTTTATGAGAAAGGACATCCGCTTCATTAAGTAGTCCTGAATCTGATCCGGCTGTGTCACCAGGTCCTCGTAACGAACGGTGATAAAGCGGGGATGTGACTGAAGCCTGCGTCCATAAGGGGTATAGGTCTTCCAGTGTATGAGATTTGCCCAATAGCGATCCGAATCTATTGCGTGTTTGCTTACAATCATGTCACGGGGATCGCGCACCATATAGATAATATATAAGTTACGCGCAATACGCAGTATCGGCTCAATCACCAGAATATCTCTGGGTTTCTTGGTAAGGAAAATATCCCCCACATAGGGAGGCCATGTGTAGATGCTATCTTCGTGCTCAGTGTGCACGTCGATTTCAAAGCAGGCGATCATTATCTCCGCAAGGAGCGTGGTTCCTGTGCGTGGTCCGCTTCCAACGATATGTATTCGTTTCATAGAGACATTTTCTCACAAAAGCAGGTTTGTTTACGATTGTCCGTTGTTACGGGGGAAATAGCGCGACCCCTATTGTTTTTATATTTTCTTTTCAGCTTGTTCATTTCCGGTCGTTTATGGGTGGGACGGTTTCTGTTTCAACGACGATAAAGATCGCGATAGCTCTGCATGCCGGCAATACTTCTTGCGTTTATCAGGGCATGCACAATCGCCCGGGAAAGGGCATCCGCGGCAACCGATCCGATTGCATTAAGCTTTGCTGCCTGATCACCCCACACACCTCGTGTTTTGATGTCGGCGAATCCTTTCTTTCCCGTGCTCAAGGCAAAAATAGTATCCCCGTCAAACATGGTATGCGCAGGCCGGATCGCCCGTGCTATCCCGTCATGAGCCATTTGAGCAACTTTGGTTGCCTGTGTTTTGGTGAGTTCAATATTGGTTGCGACAGCCGCAAGAGTGGTGTTATTCGGCCCGTGAAGCCGCTTCGGGTCTTTAACCGCACGCGACGGTGATCGTGTCGCGTTTTTTAAGCTGCCGAATTCATTGTCCGTTTCCAAAAACGCGGCATAAAATTCACCGGTTTCGGGGTTAACTATGCTGCCCCCGGAATTCACCGCCACCAGAGCGCCGACAATTATCCCATTACCGAGGTTAGCGCTCGCAGTTCCTATCCCGCCTTTCACCTCATTTCCTATAAGCGTACCCGTAAGCGCACCCGTACCGGCTCCAACATTACCTTGTTTAACCGGCCCGGTCCTCGCCTGAACGCAGGCGGTAAAACCAAATGAAGCATCCGGTCTCACCGTAAAACCAGTCCCTCCTCTTCCTAAATCGTAGAGCGCGGCCGCCGGCACAATCGGGACAACATTGTCTTTTGCGGCCCGAAAGCCGATCCCTTGTTTCTCCAGATAATTCATTACTCCGTCAGCCGCGGCAAGCCCATAAGCGCTTCCCCCGGTTAGAACCACGGCGTAGACTTTTTCGACCAGGTTGACCGGATTGAGGAGGTCGGTCTCTCTCGTTCCGGGCGCTGACCCACGAACATCAACCCCGGCCACTGCACCGCCCCGGACCAGGATCACGGTTGTCCCGGTTAGGTGCTCAAGATCAGTACAATGGCCAACCTCTATACCCGCCACGTCCGTGACAGCATTATACAATTTTTGTTCCCTGGCTCGGTGATCTTTTGCGCCGGTTTTTCGAACCGTCTGTTTGGTTTTGCTCATGTCAGTACCCCTTTAATGGCTGACAGCATGTATAATTCCCCTCAAGAGGGAACCATAATATGCCAATATGCGCGGTGAATGAGGCGTGGCGAAGTTATGAAGTGTAAACATCACGTCGCTTCGTTCTGGTCATCGGTGTCCAATTTCGGGGCTGACCCTGTTATTCCGCACAGTCCCTTTCCAGTGATTTGTTGAATTTCACTTTTTATTATCTGGCATGAGCATGGCTTTTGACTTCCCGTTCCAGCCGTCCCCCCAGTGCCTCAGCAGTAACATCCAGGTCGTATTGCGCCTGCAATCCCAGCCAGAATTCGGCAGAGGCGCCGAAGAACTTCGCCAGCCTCAGGGCGGTGTCTGCCGTGACGCTTCGTTTCCCAAGGACAATCTCGTTTATTCTTCGTGCCGGCACCCCGATGTTTAAAGCGAGTCTGTTCTGGCTTATATCCATAGGCTTTAGAAATTCCTCCAAGAGGACTTCTCCGGGATGCACTGAATGTAACTTTTTCATGGTACTCCTCTCTAATGGTAGTCGGTTATTTCAATTTCGTAGGCGTCCCCACCCTGCCAGACAAAACAGACGCGCCACTGGTCGTTGATTCTGATACTAAGCTGACCTTCGCGGTCGCCTTTGAGCTTCTCCAACCTGTTGGCGGGTGGGATTCTGAGATCATTGAGGTTCCTGGCGTTATTTATCATGCGTAGTTTTCGTAATGCCACCTGCTGAATGTTCCGAAGCAATTTATTGGAACCTTCCCGAGCGTATACCTTCTCGGTTTCCTTATTTTTGAATGACTTTATCATCTTTTTTGTATTTTATAACGGGTCGCGTTAAACGTCAAGCATTATGGCAGAACATAATTCATTCACGATTTTCTTTGTGGTCTCAGTTAGTAACGATGATAACGTCTGTATAGTCGTGTCGCTTGGTCTGAGCTCCCAAAACAAAAAAGGCCCATCACCTTTATTTATCAGGCAATCCACCCTTTGTGTATGTTCGCTAATTTTTGAAAGCTTTCTTCCTCGCAACCATTTTTTAGTATCCCCCTTTGTAGGTTAACCATTTCTTTTTATGCAGCATTGGCTGGCTAATAAAAAACTACCATCTTCACCACCTGCCGGTTCGACGTTTTTATTTATTAAGCGGTAATTGTTTGAAGCTGCGAGGGTATTTTATTTAAAATAATTTCTTTAAGATCTATTTTATGACTTGCATTATCAACATCAATGCCGGTTATATGACCTTCTGCATCATAATCGATAACAATACCTTCGGAGACCTCTATGCTTTCCTTGCTTGGTTTGGAAGATAGATCAATATAGAGTGAATCAGTTTCAGGATAATAATTTAGTTTCATAGTTTAAACCTCCTATCAGGGAAGGCATTATGGATTGTCTTCTTGTCATCAAGTGTAACTACTCTTAAAATATGGCCCTCGAGTTCTGTGATTTCTCCCCAAAATCGAAAACGGTTATGTTCTTGGCGCTCAACTTTGATTGGATTTTCTATAACCTGAATACACCATTCCTTTCTCAAATAAGGCCGTTTTCTTAATACTTCTTTTTCAAAATATTCCGTATACTTATATTCTAACATTTATGAATAATAACTCAATTAGGCTACTGTGTAAATATTTCTTTGTCATACCGATTATACAGCCTGTATAAAGCGTGTCCATGATGGGGCTGTGCCCCAAAAACAAAAAAGGCCCATCGCCTTTATTTATTTGGCAATGCGGCCTTGTTTTTATTCATAAGCAATCATGGAAACTTTTCCCCGGAGATTTTATCCCTTTTTTTCATTTCTCAGAAGTACACGTATCTTTTTCTCTTGAATGCCGAAGGGGGGACTCGAACCCCCACGGGTCTCCCCACTACCCCCTCAAGATAGCGTGTCTGCCAGTTCCACCACTTCGGCGTTATGAGTTTACCCTGCTTATTTTTGAGGAGCAGGGGTTGCAGGCATAGGGCTTGGCGCTTTTTGCCCGGCTCCTGTGCCCGACGCCTGGGGAATTTTTGGGACCGCTTTTTCTTCTTGCGCGGCCTTTGGTCTCATAATTGTCTCCCCGCCTCTTTTTGCCGAGATATACGTCAGAAGGAGAGAGGTAACCATAAAAATAACGGCTATGGAAGTAGTAAGTTTTTCAAAAAAACCCGCTCCGCCAGTAGCCCCAAAAACAGTTTGCGTTGCTCCTCCAAAGGCTGCTCCCAGACTTGCCCCTTTACCGCTTTGGAGAAGCACGATGCAAATTAAAGCAATACAAACGGTTACATGAATTATAGTAACAACAGTACCCATGATTATTTCTCCATTTTATTTTTTAATGTCAGTCAGCTGTTCAAGTTCGGGATAATATTGGTTTTTAAAAATTTTATCAAGATTTTTTTATTTACTAAATGCCTATTCTCGGCAATCGATTAACACGTTGAAATAATAATATATTTTTAAAACAAAAAAACCCTTTGGGAAGAAGCGTAGCAGAATTGCGGATCACCCTGTGAGAAGGTTAAGACAAAAAAGCAGGCTTTTGGTTCTTGAGATTCTATAAGGGATAAGGCTTTAGGTGAATTTCACAATCCGGGAAAAGGAGTCCACTTTAAGCGAAGCCCCGCCCACCAAAACACCATCAATATCGTTCTCCGCCATCAATTGATCAATATTATCCGGCTTAACGCTTCCGCCGTAGAGGATGCGGGTTTTTTCAGCTACGTCTGTATCAAATTGTTTTTTAAGCTTATTCCTGATAAACAGGTGAGCTTCTTCTGCCTGGGCAGCCGTAGCTGTTTTACCGGTTCCAATCGCCCAGACCGGTTCATAAGCGATGACCACACTGCCCATAAGAGCAGGAGTTAGCCCCTTTAACCCTTCGGAAATTTGGATTTCCAGAACGGAAAAAGTTTTCCCGGCTTCACGCTCTTCCAGAGTCTCGCCAATGCAAACGATAACCTTCAGGCTTTGATCGATGCTTTTTTTAGTCTTCTTATTCATCGTCTCATTGGTTTCGCCAAAATACTGCCTTCGCTCCGAGTGACCGATAAGGGTATATGTGCACCCGGCGCTGAGAAGCATGGCCGGAGAGATTTGGCCGGTAAAAGCGCCTTCCTCTTCCCAGAAAACATCTTGAGAACAAAGATTAATGTTTGAGCCTTTAATAACCTGGGCCACCGGATGGAGAGAAATGAACGGAGGAGCAATCACAATCTCTCTTCCGGAGACGTCTTTTACTGCTTCTTTGAGTTGAGCAGCGGTTGCTACAGCCTCAGGAACCGTTTTGTACATCTTCCAGTTCCCGGCAATGAGAGAGACTCGGTTCATGCTCTGTTTTCCTTTCGTCTCGTAGGGTCATAACCCCATTGAAGTGAGCTCATTTTCAACGGCAGTCAGCAGACAGAAATCAATAATCTGAAAATGAAAATGTTTTCTGACTTCTGACTCCTGACTTCTGTCTCTTTAACCACCTGGTTTTGGTTTCAGCCCGTTCTTTCCAAGACAGAGATCGCTGGTAGAGGTTTGCCTTTCAGTATCTCGATAAACGCTCCCCCGCCCGTGGAAATATAGGAAATCTTGTCCGCTGCGTTCAATTTGTGCACAGCCACATCAGTATCACCACCACCCACAATCGTGAGGGCGGATGATTCCGCGAGAGCCTTCACCATTGCGAACGTTCCCTTGCTGAACGGTTCCATCTCAAAAACCCCCATCGGACCATTCCAGACAATGGTCTTGGCCTCTGCAAGCGATTCGGCAAAAAGTACTTGCGTTGCCGGGCCAATATCAAGACACATCCATCCCGGAGGGATCTCTTGAATCGAGGTAATTTTTGTAGACGCGTGGGAATCAAGTTGATCCGCGGCAACACAATCAACGGGAAGAAGGAGTGCTACCTTTCGTTCTTTCGCTTTTGCCATAATCCTTTTTGCGGTTTCAATCAACTCCCCTTCAACCAGAGATTTTCCTACGTCATATCCCAGGGCCGCAAGAAAGGTAAAAGCCATCCCCCCACCGATGAAAATTTTATCCACTTTCTGGATCAAGTTTTCCAAGGCATCAAGTTTTTCGGAAACCTTTGCCCCACCCATGATAGCAATCAGGGGACGGGCAGGCTCAACCATTGCTTTTCGAAAATATTCGATCTCGTTTTTCATCAGAAACCCACCCCCAAACTCCTTGACAAACTCGACCACTGCTACATTTGAGGCATGGGCGCGGTGGGCAGTGCCAAAAGCATCATTAATATATACATCGGTCAGGTTTGCCAGTCTGCGACCAAACTCCCGGTCGTTTTTTTCTTCTTCCGGGTGGAACCTTAAGTTTTCCAAGAGGAGGATATCTCGTGGCTGCATCTCAGAAACAAGCTTTTCCACCTCCTGACCAATACAATCCGGTGCAAGGATAACTTTTTTCTGCAAGACCTGACAAAGGTATTTGGCCACCGGTAAAAGGCTGAATTCAGGATCTGGCATGCCCTTGGGACGACCTAAATGGGACATGAGAATGATTTTAGCATCTTGTTTTATGGCGTAGTTAATCGTGGGTAAGACCCTCTGAATCCGAGTAACATCGGTAATATTCTTGTTTCTATCGAGGGGCACATTAAAGTCCACTCGAATCAGAACCCTTTTTCCCTTCAGGTTTATTTTGTCAATATATTTTATATACTTTATGGCCATGATAATCCCTCCTAAGCGCCATCATAATTTCTCGGCAAGATAGAGAACTAAGTCAACCATCCGGGTAGCATAGCCGATTTCATTGTCGTACCAGGCAAGTACCTTTATCATGTCCCCATTGATAACGGTGGTATTCGAGGCATCGACAATCGAAGAAAAATGACTGCCATTGAAATCACAGGAAACCAAAGGTTCTTCAGTATAAGCCAGGATACCCTTTAAGGTGGTTTCGCTTGCCTTTTTTAGGACGGCATTTGCTTCCTCTTTGCTCGTCTCTTTTTCGAGCGTGGCTACTAAATCAACCAAAGAGACATTCGGGGTAGGAACCCGAATGGCAAGTCCGTCGAGCTTTCCTTTTAAATCCGGCAAGACGAGTGAGACCGCGGCCGCGGCTCCGGTGGTGGTGGGGATCATGGATAAAGCAGCAGCCCGCGCCCGTCTTAAGTCCTTGTGGGGCAAATCTAAGATTCTTTGGTCATTGGTGTAGGAATGGATGGTGGTCATAAGCCCCTTCTTAATACCAAAGTGTTCCATCAAGACTTTGGCAACCGGTGCAAGGCAGTTGGTGGTACACGAAGCATTGGATATGACGTGATGGTTTTTCGGATCGTATTTGTCTTCATTGACCCCCATGACGATAGTGAGATCCGGTTTTTTTGCCGGGGCAGAAATAACGACCTTTTTAGCGCCTGCGGTTAGATGCTTAGCCGCTGCTTCCCGGTCGGTAAACAGACCCGTGCTTTCCATCACAATGTCCACCCCCAAGTCCTTCCAGGGAAGCAGTGCAGGATCCTTAACACTTAAAATTTTTACCTCTTTTCCATCAACCTGAATCCCACCTTCTTTGGTTTTTACCTCTTTATCAAAGATTCCATGGACAGAATCATATTTGAGTAAGTGCGCAAGCGTTTTCGGGTCAGTGATGTCATTAATTGCCACAAACTCCAGTGCTGGGTTGTCTGCCCCAAGCCTGAGGGCACATCTCCCAATTCTTCCAAAACCATTGATTCCAATTTTTACTGCCATGGCAGCCTCCTTTTTCTCGAATGGGTAATAATATGTCTGCTGAAAAAAGATATCTCCTACTTCTCTTGGATTGTCTCCTCCACTTTGATCCCAAAGTGCCGTCCTGCCTCCTCGAGAGAAACCAGCACCTCGCTTCCTTTTTTCAGTTCTACGACGGAAATTGGTTTGCCATCCGGCGCAGTCAAGCGGATGGTTTCGGCATTTTGGAGAATCATTGAACATGCCTCGCCTTGAGCTTCAGCTTCTACTAAGATGAGCGGGCGTCTTTCGATCTTTACCCTCCCCACTACTGCAGGCTGGGTTTTCCCCTGAAAGTTAACCACCATAACCTCATCACCCGATTTTAGTTCGGATAGATAGCGGGTTTTGCCGCCCAAAACTTTAACGTAGGCATGAACCGGACCTGCATTAACCCGAAAAGGCCTTGGTTCAACATACGGGTTGTCAATGGATTCGGAATGCACCAGAAAAAAGGCTTTACTGCTGTTGCCGATAAGCATCCCTTCTCCAATATTCATGGAGGTGCAGGTATCAACACAAACTCGGTCTCCCATGCTGATAGGCTCTATTTTCTTTACCTTAGCCGGGATTAGGTGAACCAGCTCGGAATCCCGGTGCGCAATTTCGATGATCTTTTTTATGCGATTGAGATCAGGAGTAGTAATGAGAACACCATCAACCCCTTTCTCCAAAATTCCAAAAACGGTCTGGGCCTCCTTTTCATCATTAACCTCAACAATAAGCCCTTGGGTTTGCGCGATCAGGTTCTCGAGGGGAATAATTGTCCAGTCCGTCGTCCGGACAATGACCAGCGCATTTTTCGTTAACTGTAAAATTTTTGTTTCATCCTCTTTCCCTTTAATTTCCCATTCTACAACATCTTTGTTTAGTTTGAGATCTCCATCCTCGGCAATCGTGGTAATGATCCCCAACTCTTTAACCTTCTCCGAAAAACCCTTGGGAACCATCACGCCATCAGCGCCGCTTTCTAACGCAGTGGTTACAACCTTTTTATCCCATGGAATTGCTTTCACCCAGATTTTCTTCACTAAATTTCCTCCTACATTTAAAGCTCTTACAAAAGTAGTCTATCTTCTCCTGCGTGACTGAAAAATAAATATAAAGAATATCGTATTTTTTGTTTTGATGCAACCCTTTGTACTATCTGTTTCTTTAAAATATATTATCACGTTAACTGTTTTCTGTCTATTCCGGAAAATATATTGTCTTGACAATTTCTTTTTATTTTTTAAAATGAGGCTTTTTAGAATTATTTAAGTTTTTAAGCTTAAAAACATTTTCAGCCATCGCGCGAACTTTTAAAAACTTTGTTTGTCTTCAAATACCAAACCATAGCGGTCAAAATGTTACGGAAAATATCGCTCAGGAAAATCTATGATTGAGGCAGAAAACCTAACCAAGCGTTTTGGGGCTACTCTTGCGGTCGATACCATCTCCTTTACCGTAAATAAGGGAGAAATTGTAGGACTTCTGGGACCAAATGGAGCCGGTAAAACTACTACCATGCGAATCCTGACCTGTTACCTTGCCGCGGATTCCGGAACAGCGACGATCGCGGGTAAAAATGTTTTTACGCAGTCTCTGGAAGTCCGCCGTTCCATCGGTTATCTCCCCGAAAATAACCCTCTCTATACGGAGATGGGGGTAGTGGACTACCTAAAGTTCATCGCTCAAATTCGGCATATCCCCCGAAAAAAAATTAAGCCCCAGGTCAAGGAAATGGTCGGGGTTTGTGGGTTGGAGCCTGTCCTCAATAAAAAGATTGATGAACTTTCCAAGGGGTTTCGTCAGCGGGTAGGTTTGGCACAGGCCATGATTCATAACCCCGAGGTTCTTATCCTTGATGAGCCGACTGTTGGTTTGGACCCAAACCAGATCGTTGAGATTCGAGAGTTAATTAAACGGCTGGGGGCAGAAAAAACGGTTATCCTCAGTTCCCATATTTTGCCTGAAGTATCAGCTACCTGTAAACAAATCATCATCATGAACCGTGGCCGGATTGTGGCCAGCGGCATTCCTGAAGAGATGTCCAGTCGCGCTCGAGGCGGGGGGGTGGTAACCATGGTTGTTCGAGGGCCAGTGGAGCAAATAAAAGACAAGCTTAAGACCGTGAAAAAAGTAAAAAATTTTTCTATGCGAAAAACAGAAGGGTATGACCGAAGTCGTTTTGAGATAATCAGCACCGGAGAGGAAAACATAAACGAAGACCTTTTTCGAATGGTAGCTGAGAATGGGTGGGTGCTCTCTGAACTCCACCAGGAGGCCCTGAGTCTTGAGGATGTTTTTCAACAACTCACGTTAAAAGAAAGTTAATGATATGCGTAATATGCTGACCATTTTCCGAAAAGAGCTCCGCGTTTTTTTTGATTCTCCGATTGCCTACATTTTTATCATTGCTTTTTTGGCCTTTTCTAACTGGTTATTTTTTCGAACTTTTTTCATCGTGGGTCAGATTTCCATGCGGGATTTTTTCTTTTTTATTCCCTGGATTTTTCTTGTCTTTATTCCAGCCGTCACCATGAGGCTGTGGGCAGAGGAAAAGAAAATCGGGACCATCGAAGTCTTGATGACCTTGCCGGTAAAAAACTATGAGGTGGTGCTGGGTAAATTTCTGGCGAGTTTCTCTTTTGTCATGATTGCCCTGGCCTTAAGCTTCTCCCTTCCTCTTACCCTGTTTTTTTTAGGCGATGTTGACTTTGGCCCCATCATTGGCGGGTATGTAGGAGCATGTTTTCTCGGGGGGGCTTATCTGGCAATCGGTCTTTTTGTCTCCAACCTCGCAGAAAACCAGATCGTCGCTTTTATTGTCGCGGCGCTTTTATCTTTCGCTTTATTTATTATTGGTGAAGATATTGTCCTGGCTACGCTTCCTAATTCTTTAGTTCCCACATTTTCCTTTTTAGGATTAGGCAAGCATTTTGTCTCACTTCAACGTGGGGTAATCGATAGTCGAGATTTGATCTATTATATCTCAATAATCGGATTCTTCTTGTTTCTTAACACCCAATCAATAGAAAGTAGAAAGTGGTAAGAAGATGGCATCGTTATCCCGAAAAATAAGCTCTTCTACGAATCTCCTTTTCTTTGTTCTGATCATTGTGGGGTTTCTGGTGCTCATCAACTTTCTCGCCATGCGGCATTTCGGCCGTCTTGATTTAACCCAAAATAAACTTTACACTTTATCAGACTCCAGCATAAACGTAGTTTCCACCTTAGATGATATTGTCAAAGTTACCTGCTATTTTTCTAAAAACCTTCCTTCCTATGTGGTGCCCCTGAAACAGCAGGTAAGTGATATCCTCGATGAATACCGGGCTTACGCGAAGGGCAACATCCGGATAGAATTTCTTGACCCAACCGAAGACCCCGCCTTATCGCAAAAGCTGAGATTTATGGGTATTCCCCAGGTGCAGCTAAATATCATGGAAAAAGATCAGGCTTCGGCCACCAATGTCTACATGGGCGTTGCGGTCAGTTACGAAGATAAACAGGAGGTCATTCCCTTTGTAAAAGATGTTAATAACCTTGAATATGAAATCACCAGCTCCATCTTAAAGGTCACCCGCAAAGAGAAAAAAACCGTTGGCTTTTTAACCGGGCACGAAGAGCATACTATTTACGGTGACTATCAAACTGTTCATAAAGCCCTTACCCGTGAGTATGAGGTGGAGGAAGTCAACCTCTCCTCAGGTCAGCCCGTGCCAAATCATATTAATGTCCTGGTTGTGGCCGGCCCAACCCGTCTTACTGAAAAGGATAAATACGCAATTGATCAATACATCATGAAAGGAGGAAAAGTAGTTTTCCTCATTGACATTGTGACCATTCCCCCCGAGGGGGCAGCCCAGGCGTCCTATCGGGAGACCAACCTCATTGATATGTTGGAAAATTATGGGGTGAGAGTAACGAAAAATTTGGTTTTGGATCGATACAATATGCTCATCACCTTCCAAACCGGGTATACCGTCCTCCGGGCTCCCTATCCCTTTTATGTCAAAGTGGTAAAAGAGGAAAATGGGTTCGACCCTGATAACCCTATTGTCAATCAGTTCAGTTCCATGGTTTTCCCCTGGGTAAGCGCTCTTGAACCTTTAAAAGATAGTCACAAAGACTTACAGTTCACGGTCTTGGCCCACTCCTCCCGGTATAGCTGGCTGCAAAAGGGGATGTATGATCTGAGCCCCCTCCAGGAGTTTATGCCTCAACCTGAAGATATTAAGCCTTATCCCTTAGCCATGTTAGTGAACGGAAAATTCAAGAGCCTTTTTGCCGACAAAGAAGTTCCGCTGGTAAAAAAATCGACTGAGGAAGAAAAAACGAACGAGGAAAAACAAGAGACAATAAAACAGTGTGAGAAAGGGAATCAGATTCTGGTGGTAGCCAATGCGCGGTTTATTAATGACAACTATGCCGAGATCCCGGGGAATATAGAATTTTTCTTAAATGCGGTCAACTGGTTTACCTGGGGTAAAGATTTAATCGGGGTCCGATCACGGATGGTTCTTGATCGAACATTGCCCTTTCTTTCTGAACAACAAAAAACCGCCATTAAATTTGCCAATCTTGGAGGTGTTCCAATTTTATTAGCCTTATTCGGAATTATCCGGGTCTATATCAGAAAAAAGAAAAAAATAACCCTTGAAACTCTAAAATAAGACCGCCATGAAGTTAAAGCACAACCTTATTCTCCTTATTGTTTTAATTATTTTTGCCTCTGTAATCCTGCTGTTTGAGAGACCTTTTGAAAATAGAGCAAAAAAAACTCAGGCAGAAGCCCCTTATCTTTTTCCTGACCTTAAGGTTGAACAAGTTAAAAAAATTGTGGTGAAAAAAAGTAATACCATAACGACCCTAGAAAACCGGGACAATCTCTGGTACCTTTTAGATAAGGAGGATTATCCGGCTGATTCGACCATCATTGCTGGAGTCATTAAAAAAATTCAGGGCTTTAAAAAAATCAACCTCGCTTCCCGGAAAAAAGATAAACACTCCTTGTTCGAGGTAAAAGAGGGAATAGGAGTTGAGGTCACCCTTTTTGGATCCGAAAAAAAAGAACTCGCCCGCTTTCTCATTGGAAAGACCGGACCTGACTTTTTAAGCACCTATATCCGGAAAGCGGACTCAAATGACGTTTACCTCTATGATGATTATTTGAGGGGTGATTTTGATAAACAGGTAAGTAACTGGCGGGACAAAACCATCTTAGCGTTTAACCCCACTGAGGTGGTAACATTAACTATCAGCAAGCTAAAAGAAAAAGAAACAATTGCGCTTACCAAAGATACTCAGGGAAACTGGCAGCTTGAGGAACCTATCTCGAGCCTCACGGAAAATCCACCGATAGAAAAAATTTTAACTATCCTCGGGAATCTGAGGGCTGCTGACTTTGCTGATGAAGAAAAAGAAGTTCAAGACAGTGGTATAGATGATCCTACCTACCACATCACGGTGAGATTAAAGGATAACCGAAAAAAGACCCTCTTGGTTGGAAATAAACAGGAGAAAGGTCAATACTACGCTAAAAATGACGAGAAAAAATATCTCTTCCTTCTTGATCAAAACACGGTTGAAAGTTTAGCGCCAAAGGTTAAAGACTTACAAAAAGCAAAAACCGAATCTGAAGATAAAAAGCCTCCGGAAAAAACGGAACCATCCCCGCCACCACTTCATCGCGGCAGGTCTTAAACCGCGTTAACTATCAAGCTTTCATGTGGTTTTTTGACGCTTCCCACAAGAAATTTTCTTTCCCGCCCGAGAAAAAACCGTATGAAGATAATACTCTTAAATCCTTACTGAGTCACCTTATGAAAAAAAATGGCATGAGCATCTTTTTGTTTGTTTTTTTATTTTTTTATCCCTTCCCTGCCACCCAAGCCTCTTCTTTAAGAGAAGATGCGGTGGTAAAAGCGGTGAGAGAAACCAGCCCGGCGGTCGTTAATATCAGCACTGAGCAGGTAGTGGAACGAAGGGTAAGTCATGTATCTCCCTTTTTCAATGATCCTTATTTTGATAAATTTTTTAAGGATTTTTTTGAACCAGGTTATGAAAAAAAATATACCCGGAAAAGTTTGGGTTCTGGGGTTATTTTTGAAAAGAGAGGTTACATCTTAACCAACTGGCACGTGGTGGAGAAAGCTTCCCAGATAAAGGTTATCCTGATCAATGAAGAAATATTTAATGCTAAACTGATTGGATCATCCCCGGAGCTTGATCTTGCGGTTTTGAAAATTGAAGCTCAGCGTAACCTCCCCACAACAAAAATTGGGGATTCCGACCGCCTCATGATCGGCGAAAAAGTAATCGCTATTGGTAATCCCTTTGGACTTTCCCACACGGTTACCACGGGGGTGATAAGCGCTCAAAGGCGATCTTTGCGGGTGGGAGAAAATGTCTACCTTGATTTTATCCAGACTGATGCTTCGATTAACCCCGGCAACAGCGGAGGGCCGCTCCTCAATATTGATGGAGAGCTGATTGGTATTAACAGCGCTATTTACGGTGAGGGAGCGCAAGGGATTGGATTTGCGATTCCGATCAGTAAAGCAAAACGGGTAGTCGATGACCTGATTACCTATGGAGAAGTAAACCCCGCGTGGGTAGGGATTAAACTCCAAACCCTCTCTCCTGAGATGGCTCATTATCTCGGCTATCCCGGAGAAGACGGTGTTTTAGTGAAAGAGACTGAACCAGGAAGCCCGGCAGAGAAAGGCGGCATAGAAAAAACCGATATCATCATAAAAATAGAAAACGAGCACGTAAAAACCAAACCTGATTTCTGGGCTATTTTGAGACAGTATACCTCCAATGAGAGCATCCCGTTTACCCTTTTCCGGAAGGGCGCAATTATCACGTTAGCGATTAAGGCAGAAAAGTTTCCCCTTGCACGAGCAGAAGAGTACTTTTTTAATCTCCTCGGCATTCAAATCCAAAAAGGAGAACCAACGCAAACCAAACCGACGGTAAACACCGAGTCAAAGGGAATTGCTATCGTAAAGGTAAGGGATGGAAGCCGGGCTTATAACCTTGGAATTAAACCGGGGGACCTTATTCTTCAGATAAATGAAACGTCGATAAATTCTTTTCCGGATTTTCAAAAGTCGGTAGCAGGCATTTTCCAAAAAGATACCGTTCTCTTCCTTATTCAAAGAGGGTTTCACGGATACTATCTTACGATCCCTCTTGAGAACGAGTAAACCCCGTTAGAACAATTTCACATGGAGTATTTACCCCGTGTGAACAAGTGTAAGAATTTTTGAGTTTACTCCGTGCTTCTGCACGGGGTATTTCTAACGGGGTAAAAGGCGGGCAACGAAACCTGAAAACTTGATTAACACAAGCGAAAATGTTTTTGAGAAAACGGTTTAATGAAGTCCACTCAACATAAGAAGCTCGTGGATTACAGCGCCGCCGAGAATACAAACCGGGAACGTTACGACCCAGGCAAAGACAATTTTTTTACCAATTCCCCATCGTACCATTTTTACGCCTCGCGCAGCTCCAACACCCATTACAGCTCCGGTAATCGAATGGGTGGTACTAATGGGTATTCCGCCTAAGGTGTTGACAAGAATAGTTGTGGCCGCAGCGGTCTCCGCCGAGAACCCTTGGTAAGTCCGGAGGTGAGCCAGACGAGAACCCACGGTGCGAATAACATGCCTGCCCCCCACGCATGTCCCTAAAGCCATTGCCAAAGCACAAAGAATTCTTACCCAAAAGGGAATAATAAATTCGTTACCGGCAATCGGATGAGTGACGCCCGCAGCCACGAGTGCTCCAGTTATAATGCCCATTGCCTTTTGAGCATCCCCAGTTCCATGGGCGAAAGCCATTGCGCCTGCAGATAGTAACTGAAGTTTTCCAAAAGCAGTAGCTGCGATGGTGGGTCGCAAATATCGGGATACGGCGGTAACCAGTTTAACAATGATATAACTGAGAACAAACCCTAGAATGGGACTTACGATTACTCCAAAAAATATTTTTCTCATGCCCTCAGCTTTTAGCGCCATAACTCCACCTGATGCAACCATCACTGAACCTATCAAGGCACCCAGCAGGGCGTGGGAACAGCTAACCGGAAGACCACGCCTCGTACACAAGGTGACCCAGATTGGCGCAGCTATTACTGAGGCTAAAAAGGTTGCCCCGGAAAGAAATCTGGGATCAGCAATATTATGACCCACAGTGCGGGCAACTTCTGAGCAAAATAGCGCACCCACGAAATTTAACAGGCTGCCAAAAATGATCGCTTTCCCGAAAGACAACACCCGGGTAGAAACTACAGTAGCAATAGCATTTGCTGCATCATTCCAACCATTAGAAAGATTAAAGATAAGGGCAAAGATAATTGTCAGTACTAAAGTTGTATACCCTCCGCTGCACATTTACGTTTCCCTTTAAAAGACAAAGAAAGAGGTTGTTTGGTTACTTAGGCGTGCTTAACAATAATGGTATGAAGAACGTCAGCCACATCTTCGCAACGATCAGTGGCGCTTTCAAGGATTTGATAAATGTCTTTCCATTTGATTATCTGTTTGGCATCCCCTTCTTCATCAAACAGCCTGCCGATAGCGTGTTGCATCAAGCGGTCGGCTTCGTTTTCCTGGGTGTGAATTTCAAGGCAACAATCCAGAATGTTATGAGAATTTTTCAGGTTTCGGAGCTTAGAAATTGCTTCGATAAGCAGCGCGGTGGACTTAAACAGTATCCGACTAAACTCTTTGGCCTCCTCGGTAGGGTGAGGAATATCAAACAAGATCATCCGGTTCGCAGCCATGTCCATTTGGTCAAGAACATCATCTAAACGCTGGGCGATGTGATGGATATCGTCTCGATCTAAGGGGGTAATAAAGGTCTTGGCTAAATGATCAAGAATGTGGTGCGTAAGATCGTCACCAGCGTGTTCTAAATCTTTAATTTTTTGGACTTTAGAAGGTAGGTCAGTGTAGTTTTCAAAAAGGTCTTTTAATGCTTTGGCACCTTCATGGACATTCCGGACTGATTTTTCAAAAAGCTCAAAAATTACACTTTTTTGTGGAAAGAGCGTAAACATGAAACCCTCAGTTTTGCAATTCGCAGCTATTTTTTTTAACTAACCGTTTTTATTCCACTTATCGATATAAAAGCACCCTTTAAGGTTATGAAGTATAGAATAAGGTGTTTTGTGTGTCAATAAAAATGTACCTACTGAACTAATTAATTTTTTTTGAAAAAATAAATCAAAAATAAACAAGGAACTCTTCACCATAAATCCAAAACCCGTCTTAACCAACTCGCAGAAAATAGTGAATTTGCCACGCTCTACATTGGTAGTATATTTGCAGAATAACTCAATGAGTATGAGCGGGTGGAATGAAACTAAGCCGCAATACAAGCTTCACAAAGAAAGGCTTTGACCATGGGCTCTCAATTTGATAATAAAGATTATCACTGAGCAACCAATGGAATTAATTATACATTATATCAATATCTTTCTTCATCTTGATCTTTATCTGAGTTCGATAATCCAGCAGTATGGTTTTTGGACTCATCTTATCCTTTTTTGCATAATCTTTTGTGAAACTGGTTTGGTCGTAACTCCTTTTTTGCCGGGAGATTCCTTGCTCTTTGCCACGGGTACTTTCGCTGCCCGCGGGACATTAGAGCTACCCGTGGTACTGGCCTTACTAAGCGTCGCTGCCATTGCTGGGGATACAATAAATTACTGGTTTGGATTTTTAGTAGGACCAAAAATGTTAGAAAGGAAAAAAATCCGGTGGGTGAAAAAAGAATACTTAGACCGGACTCACCAGTTCTATGAAAAGTATGGGGGAAAAACCATTATTCTGGCACGGTTTATTCCGATCATTCGTACCTTTGCCCCTTTTGTGGCCGGTATTGGCACTATGGCTTATTCTCGGTTTTTGCTCTATAATATTATGGGAGGTATGTTTTGGGTTGTTGCTATGACTTTGCTGGGTTTTTTCTTCGGAAACATACCCATCGTTAAAAAGAACTTTTCTTTCGTCATTGTTGTCATTATTGTGATCTCCGTTTTTCCTGCTGTGATCGAAGCCTTTCGGCAACAACGCCAAACACATTAAATTCAATCTTTATCATAAGGGGGAACATCATGGCCAATAAAAGTCTCGAAGCATTAAAAGAAGCTCTCAGGAGAGAAGAAGAAGGAAAGGCCTATTATCAAAAAGCCCGTGATAGTGCGACCAATCAATTGGGAAAGGAGATGTTTGAATTTTTAATCCGGGCAGAAGGTTCCCATATCCAAAAAATAAAACAACTCCATAACGCTCTGGAAAAGTCAGGAAAATGGACCAACATTATTCCGAGCCGGGAAAAAGAAAAAGCAGCAAAAGATGTTTGCGCAGCGATCCTCAGCAGTCTCAAGGAAGACATAAAGGCAGATGCAAATGACATCCAGGCGTTAAAAGTAGCCTTACAAATGGAGGATGAGGGCATCAAATTTTATCAGTGCCGGGTAGAAGCAGCGGAGAATTTATTTGAGAAGAAGTTTTATCTTCTTTTAGTCAATGAAGAAACTGACCATTGGCTAAGTATTTTAGACTCCATTGAATACCTGGAAGACCCCCAAGGGTATTTTCACCAAAAAGAAATGACCCGCTCAATGTTTATGTGATCTTTTCTCTGGTCAGTAGTTTGATAACACACAAAGAAAACTAAAAAAGAATAAGCGGCGCTCCTCACTCGGGTGGATTTTTTACAAAACAGGAGGTAAGACATTTACTCACGCAGCTATTATCACATGGCTCGATATGCACCATGACCTTTGAATCCTTAAATCGGCATTTTATTTCTCTCACAATTTTATCATTAACGGCGTGAGAATCTTGCACGGACATTGTCGGGTCTAACATCAAGTGAAACTCCACAAAGCGGGTAGCGCCTGACTTACGGGAACGAAAGTTGTGAAACCCTCGCACCTGGGGATACATCTCCTTAATTTTGTTTTTTACCCACATTTCTTCCTCTTGGGGTAAGCGTACATCCAATAAATCGCGAATCGATTGAATAGTAAGCTGGTGCGCTGCTTTAATAATCAATAAAGCAACCCCAAGGGCGGCAACCGGATCTATCCAATGCCAATCCAGCTGAGGCATAAACCATTCCCCAAACCACAAAACCAATAAGCCGATCATAACTCCAGCAGACGTATAGACATCGGTAAGCAAATGCCAGGCATCCGCTTGCAGAGCAATGGAATCGGTTTTTTTCCCGACCTTGAAAAGCAGGCGCGAAACCACGATATTGACTACAGAAGAAAAAAGCATGACCCCAACGCCCCATCCCACTGCTTCAATGGGTTGCGGTTTGATTAACTTATGGATGGCTTCAAAAATGATCCAGGCCGCAGCAACGAAAATAAGCAGAGCCTCAATGGCACCGGAAAGGTTTTCGTATTTCCCGTGTCCATACGCATGATCCTGATCCGCGGGTTTGCTTGACTTTCTTACCGTCAGAAGCGCAATGATCGCAGCTAAAAGATCAACCCCGGAATGAATAGCTTCTGAAAGTACTGATACGGAACCAGTGATTACTCCGACAATAAGTTTCAGAATAATCAGAGTAGTATTCGATAATACTGAAAGTGCCGCAACAAAGACTCTTTGCTTTTGCGTTTCCATAAAAACTTCCTAAAATGGAAAAACCCGTGAAACCGTTGTCCCACGGGTTAAAATCTCCGTTGCCATTGCTGGCCCGGCTGCACCCCCACGTGTTGGGGCCGCTTGGTCAACCTGATACTATCTAATCTTTTTTATTTGTGCTTGTCAATTATTTTTTGGAGAGATTCTTCTAAAGTTTATTTTAAAAACCCGCTTGTCTTTTTAGCTACGGCCCTGAAAAAATGCTCTCAGTTTAAACGAAAGCTTCCTCAATTACGGGATTCCGCAAAATTCCGATCTTTTCAATCTCAACTTCTACCACATCCCCATGTTTTAAAGGTCCAACCCCACTGGGAGTTCCGGTAATCACAATATCCCCAGGCATTAAGGTAAAATTTTTGGAGATGAAAGAGAGGGTTTCCTCAATACTAAAGATCATATTCTTAGTATTGGATTTTTGAACTTCCGTACCATTTAACCGGCATTCTATCGAGAGATTCTGGACATTCCCGATGTCATTCGTCAATACTACGCGCGGGCCAATAGGGCCAAAGGTATCCAGAGATTTGGCCCGAAGCCATCCTGATTTATCCATGCGTTGAATGTTTCGTTGGCTCACATCGTTAACACAGGTAAAACCAAAAATGTAATCCAATGCTTTTCCCTTCGGGATATTCTTACACCGGTCTTTAATAATGCAAGCAAGTTCTGCTTCATAGTCGGTCCGGATTTCATCAAACCCATAGTCATGCAAAAATTGGGGCAAAACAATTGGCGCTTCCGGCTCAAGGAGACAGTTTGGGGTTTTTGCGAATAAAATTGGTTCAATCGGTATTTCTTGCGTGAAACCCCGCACGTTGATCGAATCGCTTTCAGCAATATGTTCTCGATAATTGAGTCCTAAGGCAATTATTTTCGTCGGATTAACCTGATACAATTCTGTTTTTTTATAAATTGGAAGCAGTATCATAGCCTTTGTCTGAATATCATTAACCTATTAAAACAACCCCAGGGCTTTAATTTGACATTACCTGAGTCCGTTTATATTATACCTTAATTCAGCGATAATTGTCCAAAAGGCAGTTACGATGCCAGGTTTCTTGTCACCCTGAACCCGTTTCAGGGTCTCATGTGAGATGCCCTGAAGATTGAATCAAGCCCAGAATGACACGTTCAGGGTTCACATGACACTTTTGTCGCTGGATTAAGGTTGCGTTATAATTATTTTACGGTAACTTAATTTTTAGCCTTTGTGAAGAGGTAAAAAATGAGAATAATAGTAGGAATTAGCGGGGCCAGTGGTTCTCTCTATGGAATTCGGCTCTTAGAGGTTTTACAGACTTACAAAAATGTGGAGACCCATCTCGTCATAACTGAAGCCGGCAAAACGACTATCCGGCTTGAAACAGCAAAAAAGGTTGAGGATGTTGAAAAATTAGCTTATCACGTGTATGACAACCAGGATCTTACTGCCCCCATTACCAGCGGCTCTTTTCGCACTGAAGGAATGATCGTTGTTCCGTGCAGTATCAAAACCCTTTCCGGCTTAGCCAATTCATTTAACCTAAACTTGTTGCTTCGAGCTGGAGACGTTACCTTAAAAGAAAAAAGGAAATTGGGCATCGTTTTTCGGGAAACACCTCTCCACCTTGGTCATCTTCGTCTCTTAACTCAGCTGGCAGAAGTGGGAGCGATAATAATGCCGCCAGTGCCGGCATTTTATCATCACCCCAAAACCATCCCAGACCTCATTGACCATACTATCGGCAAAATACTTGACCAATTTGGACTGGAACATCAGTTGTTCAAGCGGTGGAAAGAGCCTGCGGTTTAACCTCATGGGCATTTTTACACACCACCCATTCCTCTTTTTAACCGGAGTTAACCGTAAGAATCGAAGAGTGTTCCTTTTTCGCACGGTAAGATGTGGAATAATACCAAGTTGCATTCAAAAGTAGATCGAGGCGGCGACGATCAAAACGTGAAAAGTGAGACGTGAAGTGTGAAGTGTTTTAACACCTTACGTTTAACTTTTTACGATTTACGAAAACTGACGAGGAGCCAACAAAGATATACAAATGAAGGCGA
>Ga0068714_10001631_pt1 | contig 31844 bp, 26 predicted proteins | sample MTBNYHSulfiMetaG_FD_62988 | JGI IMG/M metagenome (GOLD analysis project Ga0068714, IMG submission 62988) | Enrichment culture microbial communities from rom New York Harbor, USA that are MTBE-degrading - MTBE-NYH (New York Harbor Sulfidogenic)... | ecosystem: Environmental > Aquatic > Marine >...
CGTTCTGGATGGCCATCAGACTGACGAAGATCCAGAGGGTCGTGATCCAGTTCCCGAACTGGATGATCGACAGGAGCAGGGGGATGACCACGGCGATGAACGAGCCCAGGTAAGGGATGAAGTTGAGCAGGAAGGTCAGGAAGCCGATGATGACCGCGAACTCCAGGTGAAACAGGCTCAGGATCACGCCGGTGCCCAGCCCCACCAGTGCGCTCACGAGGCTCTTGATCCCGATGTACTTGCGGAGATCGCTGTCTATCTTCTGGAGCGCTCGTCCGATCTTCTTGGCCTCCGGGCGGGGAAAGCTCCGAAGGAGCTTGCGGGTGAAGCCGTACTTGGCGAACAGGAACAGAAGCGAGAAGACGAACACCATGAAGAACTGGGTCACCAGGCCGGCCACCGACTGGAGCGCGGAAAGCACCAGAGCGCCGACCGGGATCCTGCGTATCTCGTCGAGGAGCTGTACCCCCAGCAGGTCGTCCGCTGCAAACTCGACCCGTGAAAGCAGATCCCGGGCCATGTTCACGAAGGCGCGCTGGTATCTCGGAAAGGTCACGGCGAAATCCTGGGCGTTGACCACCAGGACGTAACTGAACACCAGGAACACCCCCAGGAACACGAACCCGGCCAGGAGCACGGCCACGATCAGGGGCACCCGGATTCGCCGCAGCAGGGTGACCAGCGGGTCCATCACGTACCCGAGGAACAGCGCGATCAGCAGGGGGATGAACACCGTCCGGGCCAGGCGCAGGAGGAACCCCACGATCACGACCGTGATGACGGTGAGGAGGATATTGCTCGTTACCCTTCGATCAGGGCCCTTTTGATACTCTTCCAATTGTGACGTTGACCTCTTTCAGGATGATGCCCGTGAAGGCCTCGATGTTGCGGCCGATGTACTCCTGGAGCTGATAGAGCGACGAGGCGATCTGGCCTCCGAAAGGCACCGCCAGGACAACCTCCAGCAGGTATCCCCCTCCTGTCCTCTGGGCGACCACCTTCTCCACGGCAAGCGAGCTGTCGAACTCCTGCACGCAGTGCAGGACCATCTGGCTGATCGCCGCCTGGGAGATGCTCACCGCCCCGCGGGTGCCGTATTCGGGCCGGACGACGGTCTTTTCGATGATGTTGCCGCGGCCCAGGGGATGGAAACGCCGCTTGAAGAAGATCTTCATCGAATCCAGGAAGATGTGGGGGTAGCTGCGTTTCACCTCGAGGGCCGGTATGGGGATGATGTGCTTGCCCTCGGTGTTGCGGGAGCGAACGGCGGCGGCGATCTCCTCCCGGCTGGCGATCTCCTCGATACGAATTATCTTGGTCGGGTGGGGCAGCTGGAGCCTTCGGGCGATCTTGCGCACCATCTTGTCAGAGGTCCCGATCACGAGCACCCGCTTGAACTTCTCCTTGTTGAGCGCCCGGCGGACGCTCTCGGCGTGGTTGCGCTCGGCGAACAGGGCCGTCCCTATGGCCGCCAGAATCCCTTTCTCGCGCTTGGCCGACCGTCCTGCCAGTATCTTCTGATCCTTGATCAGGAGCCCGTCGTCGATGATCAGATCGATGCCGTGCTTCTCGGCCACCAGGCGGGCCCGGAAGCTCTTGCCTGTGCCGCTGCCGCCGACCAGGGCGAGAACCTGGACGCCCTTGAACAGCCAGGTCATGTGATACAGCAGATCTCGGACAATCGGCATCGCGCTTCCTACTCGTCGTCAGCGAACGGGCCGCGGTTCAGGCGGGTCAGAGTGTAGTGGCAGCGCGCTGGTGCTGTCAATCGTGGGACCTCGTGGGGGGGAACAGGCCCTCCAGGGCCTCGGCGGCGCTCCGGGCCCTGCGGAGGGACTCGAGCAGATCCCCGCGCCGAAACAGCAGCGCAAGCTCGGCGATCACCTTCAAGTGCACCGCGACCTGGTTCGCGCAGACCAGGAACAGCGCATGCGTCGGTCTTCCGTCCAGGGAATCGAAGTCCACACCCCCCCGGCTGACTCCGAGGACGATCCGGGGCTCCGGCACAGGGCAGTCCTCGGGCTTTCGCGCATGGGGGATCGCGATCCCTGGAAAGATGGCCGTGGACACCATTTCTTCCCGCTCGATGAGCTTGCCCAGGAGCGTCTCGGAATCCTGCAGCAGGCCCGCGGCGACCAGGGGCTCGCACAGCTGGCGGAGGATTCGCTCCTTCGAGCTCCCGCCGATGTCCAGGCGGACCAGCTCCGGGGGCAGCAACCGGGGCAAGGGTATGGGCAGGCGGTCGGAGCGAATCAGGCGCTCGAGCTCCGGCTCCGGCAGGGTCTTCATCCGGGAGATCAACCAGTCGTCGACCACCGTCCGCATGAAGCGCCACTGGCTGGCCACCTTGGTGGCGGGGATGTCCCCGTGCTGGGCCATCTTGAGCAGCGATTTCCGGGCGATCTTCAGGTACTCGGCCATTTCGCCGAGGGTCATCACGTTTCCGTCTTCTATCATCCTTGCTTCCAGCGTGTGCTCTTGCCCATGCAGTATACCGCAGCCGCGGGTATCGCGGCAACGAGCCTTCGGCGGCCAACTTGACAGGCCCCGGTTGCCTGAGAAACACTGTGTGCGGCTCTGCACCCGGCACCATGAAACACCTGTACACTGAAGCCAACTTGAGGCCCCTGCTCGGCGCAGCCTGCGGCATTCTGCTGGGCTGCGTGGTTGCCGCCGCCGCGGCACTGCTCACGGTCGACCCGGACCTCACCGCGCCCAGGATCTGGCGGGGTTACTACACGGTGCTGGTCGAGCCCCGGGGGGACAACGCCGCGCTCGCGCAGGAGCTGGCTCGGCGGAGCGGCGTCCAGGCAGTGGTTTCCCGCCACACCGCCGAGGTCTCCTTCAACACTTTCGGTGGGTTCCGGACCACGACGGTCAGCGGCATAGCCGACGGCCTGGATTCGGAGGACCCGCGGCTGGACCCCTACCTGGCACAGGTGGACTCGCTGTTCCACGTGCGAGGCAGGGGAGCCGACTGGGAGGTCTTCTACGTGCGCTCCGACCGCGCCCGCCTGCCGATGTTGGCGACCTTGTCCGCCCTGATGTCGGGACGCCGCTGGACGGTGGCGGATATCCCCCCCGGCCGGTCCGTGCTGCGGATGGCCCTGTTTCTGGTGTTCGCAGGTGTTCTGACCCTGCGCGCCGGGTCCTGGAGCGCCGCCGCCATGCTCGGCGCCGGGCTGCTGCCCTGGCTGGCTGCCGTGGCGGTCGGCACCGGAACGACTCTGCTGCTCTGCTTCCTGGTGGTTCCTTTGTGGGCGGAGCTGCTCGAGAGGTTCCGGGGTTATCTCTCCCAGCGGGCCGCGGGTCTCGTGCACCCGCGGGGCAGCGGGGCGGTCTTCCGGCGTGTCGCGGTGGCGCACCTGGCCGTCGCCGTCCTGGGGATTGCGGCCGCGGTCCTGCTGGCGCGCACCGGAAGCCCCCTGCTGCCCGCGGCTCTGCCCTTGCTGTCCGGCGCTCTGGTGGTTGCGCTGCAGTACGCTCTCGTTGTCCAGAGCTCCCTGAGTCGCTTCCACCCGGTATTCCAGGCGGTCCCGATTCTGCGCCGCCTGGCTGTCAAGGGTCCCTGGCTGACCCGACGGCGAACCTGGGACCTCGCGCTCGTGGCCGTGGTGCTAGGGTCGCTCGCCGTCGGGGGAGGGGAGGGCTTGCGAAGATCCCCGCCGCACTACGCCCCGGCGCCGATCGGCGGCATCCGGGAGCCTCTGAGCTGGGGGGGCCTGGAAAAACTCGCTGCCGCCGGCTCAGGGTCCCGTTTCCCCACCCTGGCCGGTTACCTCAGCCACCGGGCCTTCCAGGAGGCCTTGAGCTTCGGGCGCCCTTACGGCCTGCCGCGGGAAGGTGAGCGTGTCCGGATCTCCCGGTACGTACCGGCTCTGGAAGGTCCTGAGATCCTGCGCACGGAGCGGGTGGTCAAACGCTTCCAGGAGTCCTGGGTTCAGGAGACGCTGGCGGGCGCGCAGCCGGGCTCGGTCGAACGGCTGCTGCTGGACCAGGGCTTCGCCGCCCTCGTGCTTCCCGGCGGCGAGGTCCCCGTAGGGGAAGCTGCCGGCGGGGCCATTGTGATGCGGCCCGGCGCCCCGGCTCTGAGCTACCTGGCGGCGCTGGCCGTCGGACTCTTCCTGGCAGCCTTCCTGCTCGGCCGGGATTTTCGTTTGACACCGCCAGCGTTGTATGTTACTACGAGTCTGACGCTCAGGAGGCATCAGTACCCATCATGAGGAAATTACCAACCTTCCCAGGGGGAGGTGTGCACCCCCATGACCACAAGGGACTGGCCAACCAGGTGCCCATCCGCAACGCTCCCGTCCCGGCGACGGCGACGTTGCCGATGCACCAGCACATGGGGGCCCCGGCGGAATGTCTGGTGCAGGCCGGGGACTCGGTCAGGGAGGGGATGCTCATCGGCAAGGCCACGGGACCCTTTTCGGCCAACGTGCACAGCTCCATCCCCGGCAAGGTCAAGGAGATCTCCGAGCTCTACCTGCCGAACGGGATTCGCAGCAAGGCCGTGGTAGTCGAGTTCGAAGGGGAGTTCGACCGATCCGGCAAGTCCAGCGAGGCGGTAGCCTGGAAAGAGGCCGTCCCGGAGGATCTCCTCGGGGTGATTCGGGAGTGCGGGATCGTAGGGCTGGGAGGGGCAACCTTTCCGACCCCGATCAAGTTTTCAGTTCGGGAGGGAACCCGGGTCGAGTTCTTCGTAGTCAACGGGGTGGAGTGCGAGCCCTTTCTCTGCGCCGACCACCGACTGTTGCTGGAAAAGACCCAGGAGCTCCTGACGGGGATCGAGATCGTTCGCCGGATTCTGAATCCTGACCGGGTCGTGATCGGGATCGAGGCGAACAAGCCCGATGCCATCGAGGCTTTGCGCACTGCCGTTCGGGAGCGGCAACTGGACTTCCGGGTAACGGCTCTCAAGGTCAAGTATCCCCAGGGGGACGAGAAGCAGCTGCTCAAGTCCCTGACCGGCCGGGAGGTCCCTTCGGGCGGTCTGCCGCTGGACATTGGCGCGGTGGTGTCAAACGCCGGGACGGTGTTCGCGATCTACGAAGCGGTGGTGCTTCGCAAGCCCCTGATCGAGCGGATCGTGACCGTTACCGGGCCGGTCCTGGCGCGCCCCGGGAACTTCAAGGTTCGGCTGGGCACTCCGGTCGGGGCGCTCATCGAGGAGTGCGGCGGGTTCACCGAGCCCCCGGGCAAGCTCGTGGCCGGGGGCCCGATGATGGGATTCGCCATGGCCGATCTGGATCAGCCCGTCACCAAGGGGACCTCGGGCATCCTGGCCCTCAGTCGCGGGCAGTCCCGGGCCTTCCCGGAGACTCCGTGCATCGGCTGCGGCCGCTGCATCGCGGCCTGTCCTTTCGGGCTGAGCCCGACGGTCCTGTACAAGTGGATCGATCACGGGGAGTACGAGGAGGCCCTGGCCGCCGGCCTGATGGACTGTAAGGAGTGCGGCTGCTGCGCATACGTGTGCCCCGCCCGCATCCCCCTGGTGCAGGGCATGAAGCTGGGTAAGTTCATGTCAAGAAAGAAGAAGGGCTGAGGCATGGAAGAGCTGAAACACGTACGCATCACCACCTCCCCGCACCTCCACGAAGGCAGCACCACGGGGCGAATCATGCTGAGCGTGATCGTGTGCCTGCTCCCCGCGGGGGCATGGGGGGTCCTGACCTTCGGTATCTACTCGCTCTACGTCCTGCTGGCTTCCGTGGCGGCCGCCGTGCTCACCGAGCTCGTGATCGCCCGGGCGCTTGGAAGGTTCACCCTGAACGACTGGAGCGCCGTGCTGACGGGGCTTCTGGTGGGCTACAACATGCCCCCGTCGGTTCCCCTGTACATCCCGGTGGTCGCTTCCGTGTTCGCCATTGCCGTGGTCAAGATGACCTTCGGAGGCCTGGGCAGGAACTGGATGAACCCCGCCCTGGCGGGACGGGTGTTCGTGACCTTCTCCTGGACCGGATTCATGACGACCTGGAAGCCCCCCCTCAACTGGGGCACGGACGCCACGACGGCGGCCTCGGTCCTGGGCTTCGTGAAATCGGCGCTGGCGGACGCGCAGGGGGTGGCCCGGGGACCGGTAGAGCTCCTGGCCCAGGCGGGCTATCCCACCAGCGGGCTGGGCACCGCCGGTCAGGGCGGGGCGGCCGGCCTGCTGGCCCCGATCGCCAGGCTTTTCCCCCCCGGCTACGGGGACCTGTTCGTCGGCAACGTCCCGGGGTGCATCGGCGAAGTCTCGGCCCTGCTGCTGATTCTGGGGAGCATCTACCTGTTCGTGAAGAAGATCATCACGTGGGAGATCCCGGTGGCGTACCTCGGCACTTTCGGTGTGTTGGTGTGGGTGTTCGCCGGGCGCAGCTTCGGGGCGGGCTTCTTCAGCGGCGACGTTCTGTTCCATTTCTTTGCCGGGGGCCTGATGCTGGGAGCCCTGTACATGGCCACGGACATGGTCAGCTCTCCGCTGACCCGCAAGGGCATGCTGATTTTTGGGATTGGAGTGGGTTTCCTGACCTTCCTGATCCGGATCTACGGCTCCTACCCCGAGGGGGTCTCTCTGGCGATCATCATCATGAACATGTTCGTGCCCATGATCAACCGGGCCACCGGGCCCGTGAAGTTCGGCTTGGTCAAGGAGGGTCAGTCATGAGATCCATCCTGATCACGGGGCTCAAGCTTTTCGCCATCTGCGCAGTTGCAGCGCTTGCGCTGGGGGCCGTGAACTCGGTCACCGAGCCGCGGATCGCCCAGCTCAAGGTCGACGAGCTCCGCCGGGCCCTGGCCGAGCTGACCCCGGACGCCGAGACCGGCGACGGGGAGGACGTTGCGGTCAACCCTGCCGTGCTGACCCGCTACCCCGTGCTCGAGGGCGGGGAGGAGACGGGTTCGCTCCTGGAGCTCTCCGGGACAGGCTACGGCGGGGACATGAAGATACTGGCGCGCTATGACTCCAGCGGCGAGATCCGGGCCGTCAAGCTGATGGACAACGAGGAGACCCCAGGGCTGGGCAAGAAGGCGGAGAGCCCGGCGTACATGGACAAGTTCATCGGCACGGGCACCGCCGGCAACCCGGTCCCCACGCGCAAGGACATGCTCCCGGGGGAGGAAGCGGACGCGATTACCGGCGCGACCATCACCTTCCTCGGGGTGGCCAGGGCACTATCCGAGGGCTCGCTCTTCGTGCGGCAGGGGAGGCAATAATGACCAGCGAGTTCACAAAAGGGATCTTCAAGGAAAACCCCATCTTCATCATCCTCCTGGGGCTGTGTCCGACCCTGGCGGTGTCCACCCAGGTCGTGAACGCCCTGGGCATGGGCGCGGGGGTCGTCTTCGTGCTCCTGGGTTCGAACATCTTCATCTCCCTGCTCAAGGGTTTCATCCCCGAGAAGATCAGGATTCCGGCCTTTATCGTGATCATTGCCTCCTTCGTGACCGTGGTGGACCTGGTGATGCAGGCCTTCGCCCCTTCTCTGTCCAAGAGCCTCGGGGTGTTCGTCAAGCTCATCGTCGTGAACTGCATCATCCTCGGAAGGGCCGAGGCCTTTGCCAGCAAGAAGAGCCTTTCGGAGTCGCTTCTGGACGCTCTGGGGATGGGAATCGGCTTCACCCTCGGGCTTCTGCTGATCTCCCTGATCCGCGAGGTCTTCGGCTCCGGAACCATCACCCTGTTCGCCATGGGAAGCTTCGACGGGGTCATTCGCATCCCGGGGCTTGCCAGCCAGCCCGCCCGGGTCCTGGCCCTGTCCTCCGGGGCGCTCCTGATCATGGGGTACCTGAAGGCCTTCTTCAACTGGCTGGAGTTTCGCCGCGAGGAAGCCCGGAGCTGGCCCAGGGTGCGGCCGACCCTCCGACTTCGGGTCGCCGCTGACGCGCAGCGTGCGCCGGCTCCGGCGGAGGGAGCGTTGGCGGACTCAGCAGCCGAGTCGGCCGGGAGTGTGTCATGACCTACATCGGCATCATCATCACCTTCGTGTTCATCAACAACTTCATTCTGACGCAGTTCCTGGGGCTGTGCCCGTTCATCGGAGTTTCCCGGAAGACCGACTCCGCGGTGGGCATGGGATTCGCGGTCATCTTCGTGATGTCCCTGGCCGCCCTGGCAACCTGGGCGGTCTACCGGCTGATCCTGGTGCCCCTGAACGTGGCGTATCTGCAGACAATCAGCTTCATCCTGATCATCGCCGCCCTCGTGCAGCTGGTCGAGATGGTGATTCAGAAGATCTCCCCTCCGCTGTACAAGGCCCTGGGCATCTACCTGCCGCTGATTACGACCAACTGCGCAGTCCTGGGGATTGCCCTGATCGCCGTGCGCAGCGAATACACTGCCCTGGAAAGCTTCGTGGCGGGGATAGCCGCCGGCCTGGGGTTCCTGCTGGCCATCGTGGTCATGTCGAACCTGCGTGAGCGGATGGACCGGGAGTGGATCCCGCGGCCGTTCCGGGGCGTGCCGATCGCGTTCGTCACCGCCGGTCTCATGGCCCTGGCGTTCATGGCCTTCGACAAGGCGCTGCTGAGAAACCTGCTCGGATAGGAGGAACGTCGTGGCTTTGTTGCGCATCCTGTACGCATTCGGCTCGGTGGCTGGCCTGGGGATTCTCCTGGGCGTGGGCCTGGCCATCGCCAACCGCCTCCTGGCCGTGCGGAAGGACGAGCGGGCGGAGGCGGTCGAGAGGATACTGCCGGGGGCCAACTGCGGGGCCTGCGGATTTGCCGGCTGCGCGGCCTATGCGGCCGCGGTCGTGGGTGGAGAGGCGGCACTGGACCTGTGCACCGTGGGGGGCGCCGAGGCGGCCAAGCAGATTGCCGAGATCATGGGACAGCAGTACTCCGGGAGCGCGGAGAAGAAGGTACCCCAGGTCCACTGTCGCGGTGGGCGCGAGAACGCCAAGGTGGCGTACCGCTACGACGGCATCGTGGACTGCAACGCAGCGCGCCTGCTGTACGGGGGCGACAAGGTGTGCAAGCACGGCTGCCTGGGCCTGGGGAGCTGCATTCGCGTCTGCCCGGTGGACGCCATCGCCTATGATGCCGAGGGCCTGGTCTGGGTCAACAAGGATCTGTGCATCTCCTGCGGCAAGTGCGTGCAGGTGTGCCCGACCGGGGTCATGCGCTGGGTGCCCTACGAGGCCGACTGGATCGTGGCCTGCAACTCCACCGACAAGGGTGGGGCGGTACGCAAGTACTGCAGCGTAGGGTGCATCGCCTGCAAGATGTGCGAAAAGAAGTCTCCTGACGGGGGCTACAAGGTGGAGGACTTTCTTTCCCGGATCGACTACGCCGCGGGGGGCGAGAGGGAAGAGGGAGCCAAGGCCTGTCCGACCCACTGCATCATCCGCAACGAGGTGCACGCGAAAGTGCGATGAGGCACGTCCGCCTGGTCTTTGGGACCTACAACATCCTTCCTCACGGGGAGTCCCCTGAAGTCTACGAACGGGTCTATCAGGAAGCCCTGAAGCCGTTTCTCAGCCTCCTGAACAACTATCCCAAGACGCCGGTGGTACTGCACTACTGCGGTTCGCTGTACACGTGGCTCGAGGACAGCCATCCGGAGTTCCTCATGCTTCTCAAGGAGATGACCCGGCGCCGGCAGGTCGAGCTCCTGGGCGGAGGGTTCTACGCCCCGATCCTGCCGATCCTGCCGGACGGTGACAAGCTGGGCCAGATCGAGAAGCTCACCACCTATCTGCGCACCACGTTCGGCGGCCGGCCGCGGGGTGCCTGGATTCCCGAGCGGGTATGGGAACCCGGGCTGACCCGCATACTGGCCAACAGCGGCATCGAATACGTCTTCCTCGACGACCGCCACCTGGCCATGGCGGGGCTCGACGAACCGGATTGCCTGTTCCCCTACCTCACTGAGGAGCAGGGCAAGACGGTGACCATCCTGCCGCTGCGGGTCGGGATGGCGCAGCACGTGCCGCACTACAGCCCGGACTCACTGGTCCTGCAGCTCAACGAGCTGGGCGTGGACCAGCGCGATCCCCTGGTGGTGATCATGGTTCCGGGCGCCCGGCTCGGGGACGAGGAGGGCACGCGGGAGCTATGCTACGGCAAGCAGGGGGAGGGCGGCTGGCTCAGGAGCTTCTTCCAGCTCCTCGAGCAGAACCGGGATTGGCTGCGGCCTGTCACCCCGCGATGGAGTCCCGAGGTACTGGCCGCGCAGGGGAGGGTGTATCTCCCCTGCCTGTCCTCCGAAGAGCTCATGCGCAGCGTCTTGAGCCCCGATCGCCAGAAGGCATTCGCCGACATCGGCAAGAGGATGCGCCGGCAGGAGGCGGAGCAGTACCTGCGGGGCGGGTTTTTCCGGATGTTCCTGACCAAGTATCCGGAAATCGACCAGCTGTACTGTCGTTTCATGTATGCCCGGCTGCAGGTCGGCCAGATCCGGGGGGACAAGTACCGGAAGATGGCGGCTTTGGACGAGCTGTGGAAGGGTCAGACCGGGGCTATCTACTGGCACGGTTCGAAGGACGGCGCCTACGCCAGCCACCTGCGCAAGGCGGCGTATCGTTCGTTCATCGAAGCGGAGCGGATTGCCCGAGGCGTGGGGACCCACGTCCCAGGAGTCATCGAGACGGATTTCGATCTCGACGGGCGCTGCGAATACCTGTACCAGGGTAAGACCTACAACGCCTTCGTCCACACCCGCGGCGGGACCCTCTTCGAGCTGGACTACCTGCCGGCCGCCTGGAACTACCTGGACACCTTTGCCCGCTGGCCGGAGGCATACCATCGCTACAAGTACGAGGGTTGCGACTGGTATCCCCGCCGGGGATTCGTCGATCACTTCTTCCCGGCCAGTGCGGATCTCGAGCGCTTCGACCGCATGGGCGTTCCGGAGCTCGGCGACTTCGTCGGGGGGAGGTACAAGCTCAAGGAGCTCAAACGCGATCAGCGGGAGCTGGTTCTCGAGCGGGAGGGGACTCTCAAGGTCAAGAAGCGGCAGCTGCCCCTGCGCCTGGAGAAAAGGTACCGCTTCCGTGAAAACTCCCTGGAGCTCGAGCTCACCGTCCACAACACCGGGGCCGTCCCGGTGAGCGTCAACTACGCCGCGGAGCTCAACCTCTCACTGCCCCCGGGCGCCGAGCTTGCCGGAAGCTGTGGGGAGGAGACCCGTTCGGTGAATCTGGGTCCTTGCGAAGCCCCCGGGTTGGACGCCCTCGTGGTCCGCGATTCGGAGAACAAGGCGTCCCTCGCCCTGTCGGCGAGCAGCGCCTTCGACCTGTGGTGCCTGCCGGTGGAGACCGTGAGCTATTCCCCAGCGGGGCGGTGCCGCAGCTATCAGGGCTCCTGCTTCGTCCCCCGATGGACGTGGTCCATCGAGGCGGGGCAGGCTGCGTCGGTGACCCTCCTGCTGAAGATCGGAGCCCTGTGAGCTAACCGGCCTGCCAGAGCGCGCGGAAGCAGCTCTCGAGCCACTGCTCGGACTGCAGGTAGTACGAGTCTCGGGCCAGGAGGAACTCGAGGACCGCCTCCCGATAGCGCCCGACTTGGTAGTACATTTGGCCGAGATAGAAGTGGGCCCGAGCCTCGACCGCCGCGGACCTGCGGATCCTCAGGAAGTTCTGCAAGGCCAGCGCCGCCGCGGCGGGATTGCTCCGGGCCGTCTCGCCGTTGACGATGTCCCTCAGGACCCGGCTTTCCCCACGCTCGCTGAGATCCCGGTCGGCCAGCAGCCGATCCTCGGCCAGCAGCCGATCCTCGGCCAGGACCAGCAGCTCCCGCCGCTGCGACCGGGTTTCCGGGGTCGCGGCCAGGACACGGTTCAGGGCTGCCCGGGTGTCCTGCCGGAGGGCACCGGCGGCCGCGGGGAGCCGGAAGGGCGCGGAGAGGGCGAGCTCTTCGCCGGACTGGACCCCGCTCTCGATCAAGAGCAGCGGCAGAGGCAGGGGGCGGGAGGTCGTTGCAGCGGGCAGGCCTATGCGTCCCACGCCGATCGGGACCTGGACGGTCGAGGCGGTGGCGTTCCTCCCGGGCAGCGGCTCCGCCTTCCCGATCTTGAACAGCCCGGCATCCAGAACGCAGTAGTAGTAGCCGATGCCCGGGATCGGGTAGTCCACGTAGCGGGTAGCGCCGGGGGACAGGGCCACCGGCGCGGAGGCGTCGAGAAGGTCGGCGCTTTCCCTTATGGGGGACGCGCTGCGGAACAGGAGCAGCTCGCGGTTGTCCCTGGATGTGCGGAAGCGGATTTCGACCGCGTCGTCCACCGGCGCGGCGGAGATGGCGGAGACCTCCGCGGCCAGCTCCGTTTCCGGTGCCACCGTGCTTACCCTTACCTCCTGCGAGGTGATGTTGCGGAAGGCGATGAACAGGGTGTACAACCGGCCCTCCGCGGTCTCCAGGAGAACCGCGTAGTGATAGCCCTGCTGGTCCGGCGGAGTGTCCTCGAAACGGACCGCCGGGGACTCGAGACGGGCCACCAGCTCGGCGGCGTCGAAGGTGGCCTCGGTGATCGGCTCGGTGCTGCGGTAGACCAGCTTGCTGCCCGCCGCATCCTGAGGGTTCCGCCAGGTCAGGACGACCCGCGGGCCTTCGGCTTCGGCCTGCAGCTTCGACACGAACGGGGAGAGAACCTGCTGTGCGGAAGGCTCACTTCCAGGGGCGGGGGCCTCCGGTGCCGCGCCCCGCTCGGCTTGCGGCGCGGACGTGCTCACCCGCACCTCCTGGGAGGTGATATTGCGGAAGGGGATGAACAGGCTGCACGGCCGGCCCTCCGCGGTCTCCAGGAGAACCGCGTAGTAGTAGCCCTGCCGGTCCGGCGGAGTGTCCTCGAAGCGGACTGCCGGGGACTCGAGACGGGCCACCAGCTCGGCGGCGTCGAAGGTGGCCTCGGTGATGGGCTCGGTGCTGCGGTAGACCAGCTTGCTGCCCGCCGCACCCTGGGGGTTCCGCCAGGTCAGGACGACCCGCGGACCCTCGGCTTCCGCCTGAAGCTTCGACACGAACGGGGAGAAAACCTGCTGTGCGGAAGGCTCACTTCCAGGGGCGGGAGCTTCCTGGGCGGAAAGAACAGCCGCAGCGCCCGGCTGCAGGAGCAGCAGCAGCAGCGACAGCCCCGCCGCCATCCGGGAGTCCAGCCGGAGTGACGACCGGCGGCTTTTCTCCATACACGTTACTCATCGGAAGCGGGGATTGTTCATTTGACATAAAATAGGGAAATCTTTACACTTGGGCAAGATGTTCGTAGCGATTGCCTGCGATCTCGGAAGCGAAGATCATCGCGAAAACGTTCACCGGGTGCTCCTTCAGTACGGCCTCAAGCGGACCCAGGAGCAGGTGTACGAATCCGTGACCATCAACCCGGATGCCCTGCCCAGGCTGAAGAAGGAGCTGGACAGGGTGACGGACGGGTACGACACCCTGCGCATCTACCAGTACCCGATGGACGGGGCCCTGGTGATTTCCTCCCTCAAGGAGAAGAAGTGGCGCAAGATGATCGTCAGCTCCAGGAGCGCGGAAACCTAGCCGACGGGAGACCATCCCACCGGTTGGAACGAGGGTGAGCGATGCTGGAAGAGCTGCATAACGAAATCGACTCGCTGGCCGAGCGGATCGAAGAGTCCTGGAGGCATCTTTGACTCTGAACCGCTGCGAAGGCAGATCGAGAAGCTGGAAGCCAAAACCGGAGAGCCTGACTTCTGGCAGGACCGGGAGAAGGCCGAAGGCACTCTCACGCTCCTCAAGCGCCTGAGCCGGCAATTGGAGCCCTGGGAGGAGCTGCGCAGGCAGTTTACGGATGTGCGGGAGCTGTTCGAGCTGGCGGCGGAGGAGAAAGACCAGTCCCTGGAGGCGGAGATCCGTTCGGGTCTCGAGGGCCTGCGGGAGCGGTTCGAAGCCCTGAAGCTCCGGCAGCTCATGAGCGAAGAAAGCGACTTTCTGCCTGCCTTCCTCACGATCCACTCCGGGGCCGGGGGGACGGAGGCCTGCGACTGGGTGAGCATGCTGCTGCGAATGTACTCCCGCTGGGCGGAGCGGCACGGATTCTCGACGGAAATCATCGATCTGCTCGAGGCCGAAGGAGGCCTCAAGTCCGTGACCATGGAGGTTACCGGCGAATACGCCTTCGGGCTGCTCAAGAGCGAGTCGGGGATCCACCGGCTGGTGCGCATTTCCCCGTTTGACGCTTCCAGGCGGCGCCACACCTCCTTCGCGGCGGTGTTTGCCTCCCCCGTGATCGACGATGACATCGAGGTGCAGATCAAGCCGGATGAGCTGCGCATCGACACCTACCGCTCCAGTGGGGCCGGCGGCCAGCACGTCAACAAGACCGACTCGGCGGTCCGTATCACCCATCTGCCGACCGGGATCGTTGTGCAGTGCCAGAACGAGCGCAGCCAGCACAAGAACAAGGCCACGGCCATGAAGGTCCTGCGCTCGCGGCTGTACGAGCTGTACAAGGCAGAGCAGGACGAAGAGCGGGAGAGGAATGAGCCGGAGAAAAAGGAGATCGCCTGGGGCAATCAGATTCGCTCCTACGTGTTCCAGCCCTACACGATGGTCAAGGACCATAGAACCAAACACGAAACGGGCAACATTCAGGCGGTGATGGACGGGGACATCGACTCGTTCATCGAAAGCTACCTGTTGACGGCCTCCCAAGGAAGGAAACTATGGGCATCGACGTCCTGATCGTGGACGATCTGACCTTCATCAAGATGGTCCTGCGCGACCTGGTCGAGAAGGCGGGGTTCCGGGTGGTCGGCGAAGCATCCGACGGCCTGGAAGCCCTTGCCCAGTTCGAGGACAAGCGCCCGGACGTGGTGCTCCTGGACATCACCATGCCCAAGATGGACGGACTCTCCACCCTGAGGAAGATGCTGGAGATCGACCCCAACGCCAACGTCATCATGTGCTCGGCCCTGGGACAACAGCAGCTCATCGTCCAGGCCATTCAGCTGGGGGCCAAGGATTTCATCGTGAAGCCTTTCCGCCCCGAGAGGGTTATTGCCTCCATCAAAAAAAGCCTGAACATCGAATGAGAGCCCCCGCCCTGCTGCCGGTTCTCCTGCTCGTCCGGAGCCTGAGCCTGTACGGGCAGACCGACGAGAGAATCCCGCAGGAGTACATCCCACGGGACACGGAGGAGCACTGGACCGTGGCCTTCGCCCGCTTCCAGGGGGTGAACCTGAGCTCCGAGAACCTGTACCTGACTCACAGCCTCCCCCTCTTGCTGCGGGAAAGCCTTTCGGGCGCCCACACCCACTTCTTCGGGACGGAGGAGCGCAGAGGATACCAGGAGTGGATTCTCCGACAGGAGCGGCGGCGCCTCGGGCAGACGCTCCAGAGCCTGCGCCAGGAGCGCGACGCCCTGTTCTTTCAGGCCCTGTCGGCGACGGAGCGCAGCGAGAAGCTCGCGGCCTACGATGAGAAGCTCGCGGCCACGGTCGAGCGCGTTAACACGGTGCGGGGGATGGACCCGGGATTGATCGAGTTTCCGGAGCGCAAGCCGATTCTCTTCAGAGGCGCCAGAGCCCGGATCGCGGAGGGCGGGTTCCGGGGCGACGCGGGCGCGCCTGCCGCTGCGGCGGGGCTCATCGAGGCCGCCGTGCTCTCTCCCCTGCGGATTGCCCGGGAGGAGGGGGTGAACCTCCTGATCTGGGGGAGCCTCGAGGAGGTGCAGGGATATCTCTACCTGGAGGTGCGTGCCCTGGACGCGCACCTGGGCAGGGAGGTCTTCTTCTACAGTGACGCGGCCGAACCCGAGGAGCTGTATGCGGGCCTGGAGGAGGCCACGGCGGACCTCTCACGCCTTCTGTGGGGGCGCGGCCGGGCCTCGCTGGCGGTTGAAACCGCCCCGGTTGGCGCGCAGGTGTACGTAGAGGGGGTCTATGCGGGGCGGGCGCCGGTCCAGGTCGATTACCTGGTGCCCGGCCCGGTCGAGCTGCGGGTCGAGGCCCAGGGCTATCTCACCGAGCTTCTGCGGCTGGAGCTGGAGCCCGATGCCCTGGCCCGGGAGTTGGTGGTTCTGGAGAAACGATCGCCGGATCCGCTGTGGGTCACCTCCGACCCCCCGGGGGCGGCCATCTACGACGGCTCGGTCTGGCTGGGGGCCACGCCGCTGGTGGTCCAGCGGCCGGAGAGGCTGAGCCGGGTGGCCCTCAGGCTCGAAGGCTACCCGGAGAAGATCGTGTATCTGGGACCGGAGTCGGGGGCGCAGGTGTCCGTGAGCTTCGCGCTTGCGGATCCAGGCCCCGCGGAGCTGCAGGCCAGGCGCCGGGACGCCTTCTACACGGCCTTCGGGGTGTTTGCGCTTTCGGTGCCCTTCCCGCTGTTTTTCTGGGGCGCCACGAACGATTCGTATGCGGCGTCCCTGCTGGCCGGCACCTACGACGAGGCCCTGCGGCTGGCCGGCCAGGTAGAGGGGTACTACAACGCCTACCTGGCCACCCTGGGCGTCAGCGGCGCGCTGCTCGTGAACATGGTGGTTCACCTGGTGCGCTACATTCGCGCGGCGGACCGTCGTGAATAGGCACGGCGGGGGAAAGGACGGGGATTGAAACCAGGCGGATTGGGCGGCCGGCTCCGGGCCCTGTTCCGGCGCCCGGGCAGAAGCGAGGAGTTCTTCGAGGAGTTGGAGGACACCCTGATCGAGGGCGATATCGGCCCCGCTGCGGCGCAGGAGATCATCGCGGTCCTCCGTTCGGGCGCGGGGAGGGGCGGCGAGGCGGAGCTCATGGGGCAGCTGCGCGCCCTGCTGGCGGGGTACCTCAAGGTCGAGACGCCGGTCCTCCAGGGAGCGAAGCCGAACGTGTTCCTCGTGCTGGGGGTCAACGGGGTGGGCAAGACCACGACGATCGCGAAGCTCGCGCACTACTACCGCGCCACCGCTTCCGGGGGAGTCCTCCTGGCGGCGGGGGATACCTTTCGCGCGGCCGCCATAGACCAGCTGGTCATCTGGGGCGAGCGCCTCGGGGTGCCGGTGGTCCGCCAGCAGCCGGGGGCCGACCCGGCCGCCGTGCTCTTCGATGCCATCGCCAGCGGACGAGCCCGGGGGCACGAGCTGATTCTGGCTGACACCGCCGGCCGACTCCACAACAAGGCCCACCTGGTTGGAGAGCTGGCCAAGATCGACCGGGTAGTGCGGAGCCGTGTGGAAGGGGGTGCTTACCGGAAGCTCCTGGTCATCGATGCCACTACCGGCCAGAACGCCCTCAGGCAGGCCGAGGTGTTTCACGAAGCTGTCGGGGTGGATTCCGTGATCCTGGCAAAATACGATTCCACGGGCAGGGGCGGGATCGTGATACCGATCTGCAAGGAGCTGTCTCTCCCATTCTCGTTCGTGGGCACCGGAGAAAAGATCGGAGATCTTGCCGCGTTCGAGACCGAGGCGTTCTTGGACAACCTACTGGCCCACGAATGAGCGCGCGTAGCCTCGCCCTGCCGCTTTGTCTCGCGTTCTGCTTGGCCTGCGCGGCGTTGGCGCCGGCCCCGGTGCCTGCGCAGGATCCAGCCGACCCCCGGGGGACCGAAACGCGATACTATCTGTCCAACGAGCTGGGCATGTCCCTGGAGGAGATCGGCTGGTATCGCCGGGAGGAAGCGGCGTTCGTGCTCACAGTCCGAGCTCACGAGGGTGGGGAGGTCAGGACCTTGCTGAAGGAGGGCCGGGAGATCAAGCGCTGGGAGCTCTCCGACGGGGAAGAGCGGACCTACGAGGGAGGGGAGCTCGTGGAGCGCGTGCTGCTGGACGCCCAGGGAAGGCGCCGGGAGCTGTGGGAGTTCCAGGGGGGCAGTCAGGTTCGCCGCACGGAGTTCTCGTACTCCCGTCCCGGAGAGATCAGCTCCCGCTGCTACGACGGCGAGGGCAATCTCCTGTACTCCGACAGGTCCCTGCTGTCCCGGGACAAGGGCCTGCGGGAGGTGCGCAGGGACTCGGCCGGGGGAGAGCGCTCGCGGCTCGCACTCTCCATGCCAGCGGATCGCCTGGTGGAAGAGCGGACCGGCGGGGACGGACGAAGCCTGATCAGGCGCTACGACGTCCGGGGCCGGCTGATTTCGCGGGAACGGTGGGCCGGGGACGGCCTGGAGGAGCGCGAGATCCTGCGCTACGAGGGGGACGGGGGGACCCCCGTCGGATCCACGCTCATCGACCATGTCGCCGGGATCACCACCGAGCGCAGCTTCGACGAGAACGGGTACCTCCGGCTGCTGGAGGTACGGCGGGACGGTGAGGTGGTGGACCAGACCCGCTACGAGCGAGACCCTGAAGGGCGCACGACCCTGGCCGCCCGCCGGGGTCCCGGGGGGATCGAGCAGTGGCGCTACGAGTACGACGACCAGGGTGAACTCCTCCGGGAGGAGTACAGGGTGCGGGGTTTCCTCGAGCGGGTCACGGTACACGAAAGTGAAAACCGGAGCATCGAAGAGCTGTACCGGGACGGTGCTCCGTTCATGCGAGTAGTGTTCCAGGACGGCGAGAAGGTCCGGGAGGAGTTCCTGAAGAACGGGGCCGTGGTGCGGACCAGGGAGTTCAAATGAAAGCCCTGGACCGGCGATTCGTCGCCCAGGTGGCGTTGCGGTACTTTCGCGCCAGGCGGCAATCCGGGGCGGCCTCCACGGCTCTGTCGATACTCGGGGTGATCGTGGGGGTCATGACCCTGACCGCCGTGCTCGGGGTCATGAACGGCTTCCAGTTGGGCTTCATCGAGAGCATACTGGAGGTGAGCTCCTACCACCTCCAGGTCGAAGGTCCGGGCGGGGCCGGTGCCCTGCTCGGAGAGCTGAGAGACCTTCGGGACGTGCGGGCCGCCGTTCCGTTCACCGAGGAGCAGGTGATCATGGAAGGGGTCTACGACGACCAGCGGGGGTGCCTGCTGCGGCGCCTCCCGGAAGCGGTCCAGGCCCTGGATGCGGGCTTCCGGGAACGGCTGGAGATCGTGGCGGGGCGATTCGACCTGTCCCAGCGCCGAGGCATCGTGCTCGGATCCGAGCTTGCCCGGCACCTCGGGGTGGGTCCGGGGGACACGGTAAGCGTGATATCCCTCGGCGGGAGCTCGTTCGCTTCCCTGGAGCCGGCGCGGCGAACCTTTCTCGTGACCGGGTTGTTCCGCAGCGGCTACTACGACTTCGACCTGGGCTGGGCGTTCGCTTCCCTCGAGGACGCCCGCCTGGATGCGGCCGCTTCGGCCGGCGGGGAGGGAGAGCCGGGGCTCAAGGTGGGGATCAAGATCCGCAACCGCTTCCGGGATCAGGAGGTCCTCGCGCGACTTCGAGCGCGCCTGGGCGGGCGGGGCTACACGGTTTCCAGCTGGCGGGAGTTCAACCGGGCATTCTTCGGGGCCCTGCGGACCGAGAAGATCATGATGATGGTGCTCGTGGGCCTGATCTTCGTGGTGGTGGGGTTCAACATCTACCACAGCCTTCGCCGGGCGATCCGGGAGAGGTACGAGGACATCGGGGTGCTCAAGGCACTGGGGGCGTCGGACGTTGCCGTACAGTACGTGTTCGTCCTGGAGGGACTGCTGATCGGCCTGACCGGCGGGGGGGCGGGGCTTCTCCTGGGACTTCTGGTCGCCGTGAACGTCAACTGGGTGTTCGCGGCGGCGGAGCGGATCGTGAACCTCCTGGCCGCCCTGTTCTTCCGGCTGGCCGCGCCCCTGGCCGGCCCCGGCGCCGAGCCCTTTTCCCTGTTTTCCCCGGCGTACTTCTACATCAGCGAGATTCCGAGCCGGGTGCTGTTTCACGAGACCCTGCTGATCGTCCTGTTCGCGATCTGCTCGTGCACCCTCGCCGCCCTGTTCGCTTCCTCCCGAGTGCGGGCGGTGCGGCCCGCGGAGGTCCTGCGTTATGAGTGACTGTCTGGGTGTGCCGCCCGCCGCGGCGGTGGGGGATGGCGGAGGTCCGTGCATCCTCCAGGTCGAGGAGGTTCGCAAGGCCTTCCGGACTGGCTCCGAGAACCTGACCGTCCTGGACGGGGTGAGCTTCTCCATGCGCTCGGGGACCACCGTAGTGATTACCGGGGAGAGCGGCTGCGGCAAATCCACGCTTCTCCAGCTGGTCGGCGGCCTGGACACGGTGAGCTCGGGGCGAATTCTCTTCCGGGGGCAGGACATCACCCGCCGGAGTGAGTTCCAGCTCATGGAGTTCCGCAACCGGACCCTGGGTTTCATCTTTCAGTTCCACTATCTGTTGAAGGACTTCACCGCCCTGGAAAACGTCGCCATGCCCGCGGCCATCGCCGGCGCACCCCGGGGGGCGGCGCTGCGGAGGGCCCGGGAGCTCCTGGCCCGGGTGGGCCTGGAGGCCCGGGCCGAGCATTTCCCGGTGCAGCTTTCCGGCGGTGAGCGTCAGCGCGTGGCAGTCGCCCGGGCCCTGATGAACGACCCGGAGCTGATTCTGGCCGACGAGCCCACGGGCAATCTCGACGAGCGGAACTCCGGTGCGGTGCAGGAGCTGTTGTTCGGCCTGGTCGCGGATTTCCGGAAGACCATGATCCTGGTGACCCATGCGGCGGAGCTCGGCGGCAGGGGGGACGCCCGCTACGTGCTGGAGCATGGGAGACTGAAGCCCCGATGAAGCTGCCCCTGGCCGCGTACCTGGGCCTGCGCAACCTGGTGGGCAGGCGCGGCAGGATCTCGTCCAATCTGCTGGGCTCAGTTCTCGGCATCGGGCTGTCCCTGGTTCCCCTGATCGTCGTGCTGGAGGTCGCCGACGGCATGATCGAGGGCATCACCCGCCGGTACCTGGAGGTTGGTACCTACCACGCCCAGGTTGTCCCGGCGGAGACGGACTCTCCGGAGGAGCTGGCGAAGCTGGTCGAGGCCCTGCGCCTGGCCCCAGGGGTGAGGCAGGTGATCCCGGAGCAGCAGGGAATCGGCCTGCTGTACACCCCCGAGAGGCGCACCGCCGTGACGATCCGGGCGGTGCCGGCGGGACTGTACCGGGAGGACGAGGGCTTCCAGAGGTACTTCCAGCTCACCGCCGGCGGTTTCGACCTGGAAGGGCCGACCGCGATCCTGCTGGGGCGGGAGGTGTCAGAGCGCCTTGGCGTGGAGGTCGGAGAGACGGTCAAGCTTCTCACCCTGGCGACCGCGTCCTCGGGGCGGCGGATTCCCCGGGTCGCCACCCTCTCGGTGCGGGGGATCTTCAGCACCGGCTACCAGGAGCTCGACAAGCTCTGGGTGTACGTCCCCCTGGAGACGGGGCGGCGCCTGCTGGCCGCCTCCTCCGGGCGGCGCTTTGTCGGCCTGAAGCTGGAAGACCCCTTCGACCGCCTGGACCGGCAGCTGCAGGGCATCGCCCGACTGCTGCCCCCCCAGGCGAGGCTGTACAGCTGGTACAGCCTGGAGCGGGCCAACTACCAGTCGTTCCGGACCACGAAGACCCTGCTCCTGTTCATCATGGCCCTGATCGTGGTCGTGGCCACCGTGAACATCTCCTCCGCCCTGGTCATGGTGGTCATCGAGAAGAACCAGGAAATTGCGATCCTGAAAGGCATGGGCATCCCGCCGGGCAAGGTAACCCTGTCATTCGTGATCACGGGCCTGGCCACGGGCCTGTTCGGGGCGCTGCTGGGCCTCGGCCTGGGGGTGCTGATCTCCGTGAACATCAACGGCGTGATCCAGGGGATCGAGGGGGCGCTGAACCTGGCGTATCGCGCCGGGCGCCTGGTGCTCCAGCCGCTGCTCGGGCTCGAGGATCCGGCGGTCCCCCTCAAGTTCTTCGACACCCGTTTCTACCTCGAGGAGATCCCGATCCGGGTCCGTTTAGGGGAGCTGTTCGCCGTGGCCGCGGCGACCCTCGGGCTTTCCGCGCTGGCGGCGTACCTGCCGGCTCGAGCGGCCGCGCGGGTCCGTCCTCTCGAGGTTTTGCGAAAGATTTAATTATTTTCTTTTCTGTTGCCGGGTTGATTTCTGTGGTATTTTTTTTATTATTGAGGCGAGGCAAGCCAAGGCAATGAAGTGTGAAATCTGCGGCGGCAGGGACGCCGTAATCCATATCCAGCAGGTCATCGGCAAAGAGCGGGTCGATCTCCACCTGTGCGAGGAGTGTGCGATCGAGCGGGGTATCACCAGCAGCCAGGACCGCATAGAGCTGTCGATCTCGAACCTGATCAACGGCCTGGTCGACGTGCGGAAAAAGAAGAAGAGCGCCGCCGCCCAGGCCTGTCCCCGCTGCGGCTCCACCTGGGAGACCGTGGGCAGGCGGGAAAAGATGGGCTGCCCGGAGTGCTACACCACCTTCCACAGGGAGATCCGCCAACACTTGCGCAAGATGCTGGGTAAGAGCCAGCACCGGGGCAGGCTGCCCCGGAGACTGTCCACCTACAAGACCTTCCTCGTGGACATGGTCAAGCTCAAGGAAGGCCTGGAGGAGGCTCTCAAGCGGGAGGACTACGAAAAGGCGGCCCGCCTGAGAGACCGGATACGCGACCTCGAGAACCAGGCCGGGGAGTCCGAGTGAGCGCTGTCGGAACGTGGTACAGCAGGCCGGGGGCCGACTCGGACGTGGCGGTTTCCACCCGGGTTCGGCTGGCCCGCAGCCTCCTGGGGTTTCCGTTCCCCCTGATGCTCAGCCGGGAGCAGGAGGAGCAGCTCCAGGTGCAGGTGCTCGAGGCCTTTGCCAGGCTGCCGGACTCCTTCGACATCGTGTACCTTGACCGGGTTCCGCCGCTGGAGCGCAAGATCCTGCTGGAGCGAAACCTGATCTCGCAGGAGTTTTCCGTGTCACCGAACAAGCTCCTGCTCGTGAACCAGGACGAGAGCCTGAGCGCCATGGTCAACGAGGAGGACCACCTGCGCCTGGTGGCGATCCGCAGCGGATTGTGCCTCGAGGAGACTCTGGCCGGGGCCGCAACGCTGGACAACGGGCTGGAGGAGCACGTCCACTACGCCGCGTCGATCGAGTGGGGCTACCTGAACGCGTCGATACACAACATCGGCACTGGCATGAGGGCCTCGGTCATGCTGCACCTGCCGGCGCTGGTCATGGACGGCAACATCGGCTGGGCGCTCAAGCGAACCAGTCAGATGGGCCTCCAGATCAAGGGCTACTGGGGCGAGGGGGACAACTCCCTGGGGGACATGTACCAGGTTTCCAACCAGGTCAGCCTTGGCTTGTCGGAGAAGGACATCATCGGCGGGCTGCGCGGCGTGGTCACCGACCTGATGGGCTACGAGCGCAATGCCCGGGAGGAGATGCTGAACGGGCGGAGGATGGAAGTGGAAGACAGGGTGTTCCGCGCGCTCGGGGTCCTGTCCCACTGCCGAATGGTCTCCTCCAAGGAGGCCATCGGGTTGCTCGGCGTGATCCGGATGGGCATCAGCCTGCGCCTTCTCGACCGTCCTTCCCTGGAGGTGGTCACGGCCCTGATGGTCCTCTCGCAGAAGGCCCACGTTCAAAAAATGCTCGACACTGAAGGTGACGAGACAGATAATAAATTAGTAGATTATACCCGGGCAAAGCTGATCCGGCGCGCCCTGGAGGAAGGTAATGTTTAAGGGACTCACCCAAAGGGCACAGAGGATTCTGACTGTGCTGGCCCAGGAAGAGGCGAAGCGGTTTCACTCCGATCAGCTTCTGCCTGAGCATATCATCATAGCGCTGCTCAAGGACGGCGAGGGGGTAGGGGTCAAGGCCCTGCAGAAGGCTCGCGTCGACCTCGGAGAGATGCAGCTGGAGCTCGAGCGTTCGGTTCCTATGGGCAAAGGGGGCCTGATCCTGGGCGACGTACCCCCGTCAAAGCGGGGAAAGCGCATTCTCGAGGAATCCGCCGCCGAGGCGCGCAACATGGGGCACGAGTACATCGGTACCGAGCACCTGCTGCTGGCTGCTTCCCAGGAAGAGGGGAGCCCCACGGGGAAATACCTCGGCCGCTACAACGTCTCGCCGAATATCCTGCGGGAGCTCATCATCCAGATAAACGGGCTGGGAGATCTCGGGCAGCAGATGCAGGCCAAGAAGAAGGCCCAGCCGCTCACCCGCAAGAACACTCCCACCCTGGATGAGTTCAGCCGGGATCTGACCAAGCTGGCCCGGGACGAGAAGCTCGATCCCGTGATCGGCAGGCAGCGGGAGATCCAGAGAGTCATTCAGATTCTGGCCCGGCGAACCAAGAACAATCCCGTGCTGATAGGCGAGCCGGGGGTCGGCAAGACGGCGATAGTCGAGGGCCTGGCCCAGCGGATCGTCAACGGGAACGTGCCCGAGGCCCTGGCCGGGCGGCGGGTCCTGACCCTGGACCTGGCCTCCCTGGTGGCCGGAACCAAGTACCGAGGGGAGTTCGAGGAGCGCCTCAAGCGGGTCATGAAGGAGATCCTGAACGCCTCCAACGTGATCCTGTTCATCGACGAGCTGCACACCCTGATCGGCGCCGGCGGCGCGGAGGGGGCCATCGACGCCTCCAACATGCTCAAGCCGGCCCTTTCCCGGGGAGAGCTGCAGTGCATCGGGGCCACGACCCTCAACGAGTACCGCAAGTACGTGGAAAAGGACGCCGCCCTGGAGCGGCGCTTCCAGCCGATCTACGTCAACGAGCCCAACGTCGAGGAGACCATCGAGATCCTCAAGGGGCTCAAGGATCACTACGGCCGGTTCCACCACGTCACCTACACCTACGAGGCCCTGGAATCCGCGGCGACCCTGTCGCAGCGTTACATCACGGATCGATTCCTGCCGGACAAGGCCATCGATCTGCTCGACGAGGCGGGCTCGCGAAAGAAGATTTCCACGAGCGTGCGTCCCAAGGAGCTGGCGGACATCGAGGGCGAGATCGAGCGCCTGGCCGTGGAGAAGAGCTCCCTGGTCAACCAGCAGAACTACGAGCAGGCCGCGGCCATCCGCGACCAGGTCAAGCAGCTGCGCGCCAAGATGGACGAGGTCAAGCAGGACTGGGAGTCCAACCTCAAGATCGAGGAAACACTCGTGGACATCGAGGAGATCCAGAACGTGGTCTCTGAGATCACCGGGATCCCGATGAACCGGATCGCCCAGAGCGAATCCGCGAAGCTCCTGCACATCGAGGAAGAGCTGCACCGCAAGGTCATCGGCCAGGACCCGGCCATCGCCTCGATCGCCGCGGCGATCCGCCGCTCGAGGACCGGGCTGAGCTCTCCCAAGAGGCCCCTGGGCTCCTTCATCTTCCTTGGCCCCACGGGGGTGGGCAAGACCCTCCTGGCCAAGACCCTGGCGGGGTTCCTGTTCGGGGACGCGGATGCCCTGGTTCGAATAGACATGTCGGATTTCATGGAGAAGCACAACGTCTCCCGCCTGGTGGGGGCGCCTCCCGGCTACGTGGGCTACGAGGAAGGGGGGCTTCTGACCGAGAAGATCCGCAGGCGCCCGTACAGCGTGATCCTGCTGGACGAGATCGAGAAGGCCCACCCGGACGTGTTCAATCTCCTGCTCCAGGTGCTCGAGGAGGGCCAGCTGCAGGACAACCTGGGCCACACGGTCTCCTTCCGCAACACCGTGCTCATCATGACCTCCAACGCCGGGGCCCGGGAGATCAGCAAGGACACGGCCCTGGGCTTCCACGTCGAGGACGGCATGATGCACTACGACGAGATCAAGTCCAGCGCCCTCGGCGAGATGAAGCGCCTGTTCAACCCCGAGTTTATCAACCGGGTCGACGAGATCGTGGTCTTCCACTCCCTCGGGCGGGATCACCTGCGCATGATCCTGGAGCTCATGGTGGCGGAGACCCAGATACAGCTCAAGGACCAGAACATAACCCTTGAGTTCACCAAGAGCTGCCGGGAGTTCCTGATCGAAGAGGGCTACGACGAGAAGTACGGTGCCCGGCCGCTGCGCCGCACCCTCCAGCGCCTGGTTGAGGACCCGCTCTCCGTGGACATCCTGAAGGGGAAGTTCAAGCAGGGAAGCACCATCGTCGTGGACCTCAAGGACAAGAAGATCACCTTCCGGGCCAAGCGTGAGAAGAAAGCCAAGGAGAAGCTCCCCGAGGAGCTGGCAGTCAACAACTAGCACTGCCGGAATTGCGAAGGCTTTGCGTGGAAGCGCCTTGAGCGTGCGGCGGAAAACAGGGAGCCTCGTCTCCCTGTTTTTTCTTGTCCTGACTCTCGGCGCCTCCGCTCAGGGCGACGAGAACCTCTACGAAGCCGGGCGCAAGGCCTTCGCCGACGGGTTGCACGTCATGGCCGCCCGCAGCTTCCGGCAGCTCGTCGAGCAATACCCGGACAGCCCTTGGGCGGACGACGCGGACTATCTCCGCGCGCTGGCCCACTACTACCTCGGCGAATCGGGCCGGGCGATCGATATCCTGTCGGGGTTCGCCCGGCGGTATCCCGGTTCTCCCCACATCCGGCGTACCTCGTACTGGCTGGCGGCAGCCTATCTCCAGGAGAACCGGTTCCGGGAAGCCCTGGTCGCCCTCACCGACCAGATCGAGGGCCATCCCGAGCAGGGGGAGCTGCTGGAGGAGAGCCTGCTTCTGCGGGGGATGGCGGAGGAGACCCTGGAGCTGTGGCGGGAGGCCCGGGTCAGCTACGCCCGGCTCCTGGCGCGGCCCACAGCCCGGCGACTGTGGGCCGAGGCCCTGTTTCGCCTGGGCGGGGTCGAGCTGCGCCTGGAGAGCTACGCGGCTGCCCTGTCCGCCTTTACCCGAATCCTGGTGGAGTTTCCCGAAGACAGCCGGGCGGGGGAAGCGGTGTTCTATGCAGGGGAAGCCTACTACCTCCTGGGCAAGCCCGGCGAGGCGGAACGGCGCTACCTGACGGTCCTGGCGGGCAGTCCCCCCCTTGAGCAGCGCGAAACGAGCCTCTACCGTCTGGTCCGGATCCGCAGCGCCGACGGCAGGTTCCGGGAGGCTCTGGCTGCCGCGGTGGAGCTGGCAACGAGCTTTCCCCGCAGTCGCTACGCCGAAGAGATCGCGCTCCTCCAGGCGGACCTGTACTTCGACCTGGGGCGCTACGGCGAAGCCTACGCGGGGTATCGCGATGTGCTCGGGCAGAACCGGGGACAGAGGGAAGGTCAGCTGCTGCGGTTCAACCTGGGACTCTCCGCTCTGCTGGACGGGCGGCCCGAGCGTGCCCTCGACCCGCTGCGCGAAGCAATGTCCGGGCGCGACCAGGCCGTGGCGGAGGAGAGCACGCTGCGTCTGGGCATGGCCCTCGCGGAGCTGGGCCGCGACGGGGAAGCCATCGAGACCCTCGAGGAGTTCGCCCGGCGGTTCCCGGCTTCGGCCAGGAACCTGCAGAGTCTGGAGCTGCTGGGCTCGTTGTACGCCCGGGGGGGGCGGCACCCGGAGGCGGCGGAAGCCTACGGCAGGCTCCTGGGCCTGGATCCCTTTGCCGCCCGGCGGGACGAGCTGCTGTTCCGGCGCGGGCTCAGCCTGCTGGCCGCGGGGCGGGAGAACGAGGCTCTGAAGGACCTGTTCGCCGTGGCCGGAATGCCGTCGTCGGAGTTCCGCGGGGAGAGCCTCTACAACATAGGCTTCGTCTATTCCCGCAGGGGCGAGTTTGCCCGGGCCCGAGGCTACTTCGAAGAGCTCCTGGGGCTATCTCCGCCGCGGGAGCTTGCAGGACGGGCGATCCTGGCGGCCGGGACCTGTGCGTTCAACGCCGGGGACTACGAGGGAGCCCTCGGGTGGTTCCTGCGCAACACCGGGGACGGGGAACCTTCCCCCTGGGCCGGGGACAGCTGGCTGTACCTCGGGCGGACCTACTACCGCCTGGACCGCCTCCGGGAGGCGGCGGCCGCCTTCGCTGCTGCGGCCGGGCTTCTGGACGGCACGCCCCGGGGCGAGGAGTCGCTGTTCTGGGAAGGGTTGTCCCTGTTCCGGCTCGACGATCTGGTTCGGGCCCAGCGGGCCTTCCGGCGGGTCGCCGAGCGGTATCCGGAGGGCCGCCGGGCGGCGGAGGCCTGGTACCGAAGCGCAGTGTGCGCCGCTTCCGCCGGCCGTCACGAGGAGAGCCTGGCGGAGCTGTCCCGGGCGCGGGAGCGCCTCGCGCCACGGACGGATGACTACACCCGGAGCCTGGAGCAGGAGATCCTGTTCCAGAGGGCCGTCAGCCTGTTGAGGCTCGGACGGCGGGAGCAGGCGGAGGCCGGGTTTGCCGAGCTGGCCAGGATCTACCCCGACGCCGCCCTGGCGGCCGAGGGCTTCTTCAGCCTGGCCGAGGAGGACTTCCGCAAGGGTCAGTACCGCCGGGCCACGGAGGGGTTCGTCGAGGTGGTCCAGAGGTTTCCGGCGCGCCAGGCGGCCCTGGGGGCCCTGTACTGGGCCGGGGTGAGCGCGGTTCGAGCCGACGCGCCGGAGCGGGGCCTGGAGCTGCTCCTGCGCTACCTGGAGGGCTCTCCGGAGGCGGGGCTGGCGCGGGTGGCGGCGGAGGAGATCCGCGGAGTCCTGGTTGCGCTGTCCCGGGGCGAGGATTCCCAGGTGCTCGAGGACTTCTATCGCCGGAGTGAGTCGAGTCCTTCGCTGAATCCCGAGATCAAGAACCAGATCCGCTACGAGTACGCGGCGTATCTCTTCCCCCGGGAGCGCCAGCAGGCCTTCGAGCTCCTCGAGAGAATCCGGGCTTCCGGGCCCGCGGAGCCGCTGGCCAGCCAGGTGAGCTTCCTGTTGGGCGAGCACTACCGCCTGGCGGGGGAGCTCGGGCGGGCCCTCGACATCTTCCGGGGCATCACCGGGGCCAGCAGCCAGGCCAGCGCCGCAGCGGCCCAGCTGGCGATCGGCCGGGTGCTGGAGGAGAGGGCCGCGGGGGGAGACGGCTCCTTCGAGGAAGCGGCCGATGAGTACCTGAAGGCCTACTTCGTCTACCCCGACTTCCGCGACGCGGCGCAGGAAGGGCTGTACCAGGCGGGACGGGTGTTCTGGGAGCAGGGCAAGCGGGATCGGGCCCGGCGGCTGTTCGAAAAACTGGCTGCGGAGTATCCGGACACCCGGTGGCTCGAGGAGCTGCCGGCACCCTGAGGAGTCCCGGGCTGCCCGGAGGCATCCTGGGGGAGGGAGGCGCGCAATGGGGCAAGGGTCCGTCGAGATCCTGGACACGACCCTGAGGGACGGCAACAAGCTGTCCTTCGTCGTGCTGGACCGGCACGACCGGTTGGTGATTGCCCGGCAGCTGGCCGCCCTGGGGGTCGACGTGATCGATGCCGGCTACCCGGCCGCCTCCAGGGAGGAGCGGGAGAGCGTCGAGCTCATCGCCCGGGAAGTGCGCGGCCCGGCGGTCGCCGCTCTGTGTCGGGCGACCGAGCAGGACGTGGACGCCACCCTCAAGATCCTCCGGGGCGCCCCGCGCCCCCGGCTGCACGTGTTCATGCACGCCTCGCCGTCCTTCCTGAGGGAGGTCCTGGGGGTGGACGGCTCCGGGGCTCTGCGGCTGATCGCCTCCTGCCTCGGTTCGATCCCCAGGGAGGGGCTGGAGGTCCAGTTCTCCTTCGGCGAGGTCGGCCAGGCCGACCGGGCCTTCCTCCGGGAAGCGGTCAGGGCGGCGGCGGAGGGTGGCGCCGGGGTGGTCAACCTGGCGGACACCAACGGCTGCCTGCACCCGCGGCAGGTCGGGGAGCTGGTGGCGGATGCCGCGGCGGCGGTGGCGGATCTGGAGGGAGTCTGCATCGGGGTGCACATGCACAACGACCTCGGGCTGGCCACAGCCGGCACCCTGAGTGGGATCGAGGCGGGAGCGCGGCACGTGGAGGCGACCATCGGCGGCATCGGCACGCGCAGCGGCAACGCCGCCCTCGAGGAAGTGGTGTTCGCCCTCGAGGCGTTCCGGGAAACCCTGGGACTGGAGCACCACGTCCGGCTGGACCAGCTTGCTCCCACCTGCGAGCTCCTGGCACGCCTGACCGGGGTGACGCCGCACCCGAACAAGCCCGTGCTCGGCAAGTACGCCTTCGAGGAGGCCAGGGCCCCGGAGATCCGCCGGGCCCTGCCCGCGCCGCTGCAGCAGCTCCTGCGGGACGAAACGGTGGGACGCACCCCGGACATGGTCTTCAGCGATCACGACATGAGCCGGGCGGGATTCGAGCAGCGGCTGGAGGACCTCGGGGTGGACCCGGGAACCGTGAACGTGGACAAGGCCTACAGCCTGTTCCAGGCCCAGATGCGGCGCAAGAAGAGCGTGGTCACCAGTGAGCTCAGGGAGATGCTCGACGAGGCCAGGGCAGGGGAGCCTGCGGCGTACGAGCTGGTAGCCTTCAACGTCATGACCGGCTCCAGCACGCTGCCCCTGGGCAGCGTAGAGCTGCGCAAGGCAGGCGCGATCCTGGTTCAATCCTCCCACGGCTCCGGACCGGTGGACGCCCTGTGCCGGGCGGTGGACAAGGCCGTGGGGCTCAAGCCCAGGCTCCTGATGTACTCGGTGGACAGCCTTACCGAGGGCAAGGATGCCCGGGCCGTGGTCACCGTGAGCCTGGGGTACCTGAGCCGGCGCTTCCACGGCCACTCCAGCAGCACGGACCTCATCGAAGCCAGCCTGAGGGCCTATCTCGATGCGGTGAACGGCATCGAGGGCTTCCGCAAGGGCTCGCCGGAGGAAGAGTTCTACATCGACGGGGAACAGCTGTGGTGGGAGTAGGACCGCGCCTCTCGGGCCGCCGGGCGCGGTGCCGGCCCGCTAGCGGGCTGGCCCTCTAGTTGACCCGCTCGACGTACTCGCGGGTCTCCGTGTTGACCAGAAGCCGGTCCCCTTCCTTGATGAACAGCGGAACCTTGACGACCAGCCCCGTCTCCATGGTGACTGGCTTGGTTGCCCCGGAAACCGTGTCGCCCTTGAGGGCGTGCTCTGCCTGGGTCACGGCCAGAACGATCTTGTAGGGCAGCAGGATGTCGATGGGCCGCTCCTCCCAGAAGGAGAGCTGGTAGGTGTCTCCTTCGCGCATGAACAGCTTCTTGTCTTCCTGCCCGTCCATGGGGACGGTGAACTGCTCGTATGTCCCCATGTCCATGAACACGTAGGCCTCGCTGTCCGCGTACAGATACTGGGCCTCGCGAGTCTCCACGGTGATGTCCTCGACGGATTCCTGGCTCTTGTTGACCTGCTTCAAGACCTGGCCGGTGACCAGGCTCTTGAGCTTGAGACGCACGAATGCCGAGCCCTTGCCGGGATTCACGAACTCCCGCTCCGCCACCAGGTGCGGCTCGCCCTTGACCAGGAGAAACATGCCCTTCGAGATGGAACCTGCTTTGATCATATTTGTCCTCTTGCCGGAAGTTACCCGGGTATCCTAATCGAACTCCTGGTTTTTGTTCAAGCTGGCCGGACCCCGGCCCCCGTGCGGTGCGGGCCAACGGCGCGGGCGAATGGCGTCACCGCCTCGAGGGAGGTCAATCCCAGGAGCACTGCCAGGAGGCGGTCCACACCGAGGGCCACCCCCGAGCAGGGGGGGAGCGAGCGCCCGATCAGGCGGGCCAGCTCCCAGTCCACCGGGTGAGGCCGCCCTGCGGAGCCCCTGGCGGCCTCCTGGCTGTGGAAGAAGGCCGCCACGCGGGCGGCATCGGTTTCCTCGGTGTAGCAGTTGGCGATCTCGACCCCGGCGATGTACAGCTCCCAACGCTCGGCCCAGGGTGAGCCCGGGCGGCTCCGGGCCAGGGTCTCGACCCGGGCCGGGTAGTCGGTGACGAACACGGGCCGGTCCCGGGGCAGCCGGGGCTCCACGAAGGCCAGGAACAGCTTGTGGAACAGGTCAGCCCAGTCGTCCTCCGGAGTCACGTGCAGCCCTCGGGCGGCCGCCTCGCGTTCCAGGGAGTCCCTCTCGAGGCATCCGGCCAGGTCGAGATCCAGGTGATCGCGAAAGGCTCCGGCCACCGACACCCGGGGGAACGGGGGGCGGCAGCTCACGCTGATCCCGTCCCGGCGGAGCGCATCACCCAGGTCGAGGTCCCGGCACAGGGCCTCCACCAGCGACTCCTGGATGGGGATGTTCCCCATGTAGTCGCTTCC
>Ga0068714_10001633_pt1 | contig 31814 bp, 26 predicted proteins | sample MTBNYHSulfiMetaG_FD_62988 | JGI IMG/M metagenome (GOLD analysis project Ga0068714, IMG submission 62988) | Enrichment culture microbial communities from rom New York Harbor, USA that are MTBE-degrading - MTBE-NYH (New York Harbor Sulfidogenic)... | ecosystem: Environmental > Aquatic > Marine >...
AACCACGCGTGCAGCCGTTTCGAACCGCGAGCGAACAGGAACGCGGCCAGGAGGAGGAACGGCGTCGTCGGCAAGAGCGGGACGAATACGCCGACGGCCCCGACCGCCACGCACGCGACCCCGCCAACGACGAGCCAGAACCGGGCGACGCGACTCATCGCCCGTCGCTCGGCGCTCCCGGGTTGTCGGGAGTCGACGAGCTGATCACTCTCTGCCCGCGGTCGGCGGTCGATTCGCGAATCGAGGGCTTCTCTCTTCGGCTGCCGTGGTCCCGGTGGACCGGCAAGCCGCTTTCGTTCGGATCGTCGCATCGGCATGGGGAGCCTCACTCAGCGCTTCTGCCGGACCAGGATCGAGCCGGCCTCGACCTCCTCGGCAAGCCGACGGTCGAGCCAATCGGCCGCGTAGACGGCGTCCCGGAGAGCGTCGAGAAAGAAGGCCGTAAGGTACGCGGCTGCGGACGCTCGTACCCGGTCGGACGGCACATCGCCCGCGACGCACACGGTGGCGACCAGGAGATCGTGCGGCGGATCGACGTACTGGCCGTGGCCGGCGCCAAGCTGCGTGATCTCGATGGCAGGGGGATTCGCTGCCTCAAAGTACCGCTGGTAGTTCTCGTCCTCGGGAGCACACGGAGGAAAGAGAGCGCTGATCCTCCCGAGCTCTGAGCCGATCAGGAGGAGCGGAATCCGAAGGTCGGCCATCCGCTCGGGCGCCATGCTCGGGTAGCGTTCCGAGTTCCCGCTCCGCGCTGGGGCGCCGTCGACCGGGTCGAGCAGGCCGGCTGCCCGAATCCTACCGTCGCCGGCCGCCGCGAGCAGCGCGATCTTCCCGCCCAACGAGTGTCCGGCCACTCCGACAGCGTCGGGGTCGATCGCCTCGAAGAGCGGATCTCCTATGGTATTCGAGGCAGCGATTGCGCGGTCGATCACGGCGCGCATCTCGCCGGCGAGCCGGCGATGATCGGCGTCAGAGATCGTCATGCGATAGGTCGGCAGCGCGATGACGAACCCGTGGGAGGCGAGATGCACGGCATAGGAGAGGTAGCCGTCTCCGCTCAGCAGGAATCCAGGGTTGAAGACGATGAGTGGATACGGCGCCCCCAGTGGATCGACGGCCGATTTATCGACGCTCGGATGGACGATTCTCAGATCGATCGATCGGCCGCTGTCCGCGGAAGTGACACGCTCCGAGCGCTCTGAAACAGCGTACGGGCCCGGCACGGACAGATCGCCAGATCGGTCGGGGCTCGTCGACGCACCATCGGCGGATGCGACGAGGACCGTCGCAAGAACGGCCATGACACGGATAACTCGGATCGGCCCACCAGCACGGCTCATTGGACTTCGAGTATACCCGGTGCGGCGCGTGGGCAGGCAAGTGGCGATTCGCGAGCGGAGGCTCCAGCGGGCTGGAGTCCGCCGAAGAGATGGCGGTCAGATCCTCCCGTGGTGACGTGGATCGAGGGCGTCCCGCAGTCCATCCCCGACGAAGTTGGCGCAAAGGACGGTTAGGAAGATGAAGAAGCCCGGGAACAGAGCGATGTAGACGCCGTTCGGGTAGTAGAGGAACTCCTGCGCCCGGGAGAGCATGTTCCCCCACGAGACCGCGGGCGGCTGGATGCCGAGCCCGAGGAAGGAGAGACCGGATTCGATGAGGATCGCCTCGCCCGTCATCAGCGTGGCCTCGACGATGATGACGGAGACTGTGTTTGGAAGGAGGTGGCGAAGGATGATCCGGCCGTTCGAGGCTCCCAGTGCGCGCGCGGCTTCGGTGAACTCGCGCTCACGAAGGCTGAGCACCTGCCCACGGACGAGGCGTGCCGTCCGCATCCACGAGAGTGCGATGATGACGACAATGATGATCACGATGCTCTTCGAATCCCCCAATGTCCGGCTGAGAAACGAAGCGAGTTGGACCTGCGGGTTCGCCAGCAGCCCGACCAAGATCAGGAGAAGCGGAAGCTGCGGGATGGACAGCATGATGTCGACAAATCGGCTGACCGTCGAGTCGACGAATCCTCTCCAGTATCCGGCCATCGCGCCGATTAACGCGCCGAGCATCGTCGAGAGCAGCGCGGCGACGAACCCGACGGTAAGCGAGACACGGCCGCCTTGCAGGACGCGCGCGAGGATATCGCGGCCCAGGTCGTCCGTCCCGAATGGATGAGCGCCGCATTTCCAGCCGAGGATGCTCGGGCGCACGCACCGCCCGATCAGCAGCGGGTCCTCGGGGACGCTGAGACTCGGCGCGCTGAACATCGCCCGGCGGTTCTGCCGCGAGTAGTCGTACGGGGTCAAGATCGGCGCGAGGATCGCGCCGAGGATCAGGAGCAAGAGGACGGCTCCTCCAAACATGGCGAGGCGGTGACGGCGGAACCGCCGCCACGCGAACTGGACATACGATTCGCTCCCGCGCCGATCCGACTCGGCCTGGGTGTGACGCCTGAATCTCATCTCAGTCGTACCGGATGCGCGGATCCGCGACGGCGTAGGCGAGGTCCGCAAGCAGGTTGAACGTCAGGACGAGGAGCGAGATGAAGACGAGCGAGACCATCGCGACGTTGAAGTCGTTGACGAGGATCGCATCGAAGATCGCCCGCCCCATGCCGGGCCAGTTGAAGACCGTCTCAGTGAGGATCGCGCCCGAGAAGAGAAGCGGCACGTTCAGTCCGACGAGCGTGATCATCGGGAGAATGGCGTTGTGCAGAGCATGCCGGAAGATGACGCGTCGTTCGGAGACCCCCTTCGCCCTCGCGGTGACGATGTAATCGAGCTGGATCACCTCGAGCATCGAGCTGCGCATGAACCGCGTCCACTGCGCCAGTTGAAGGGACGAAAGAGCCGCGACCGGTAGGATCAGATGACGCAGGCGGTCTAGGAAGACGGGCCACGTCCCGGTTACCCCGGGTGTCGCGAGACCTCCGGCGGGCAGAAACCCGCGAAAGAGGACCGCGAAGACGTAGATCAGCATGATCCCCAGCCAAAAAATCGGAATGGAGACGCCAACGAAGTTGAAGACCGTGACGGTGTAGTCCAGCAGGGAATGCTGATAGAGGGCAGAGAGAACCCCGGCGGGAATCGAGATGATGACGGCGGCGAGGAGGGAAACACCCGAGAGGAGTACGGTGTTCGGGAAGCGATAGCGGAAGATGTATTGCGCCGCCGGCCGGCCGAACTGGCGCGACGGCCCGAAGTCCCCCTGAACAGCGCGCCCGAGCCACCGCCAGTATCGCACGACCCACGGCTTGTCGAGCCCGTAGAACTCCCGCAGTCGATCGTAGTCTTCCTGGGTGAACCCGGGGTTCCCGCGGCGCATCTCGTCGATCGGGTCGCCGGGCTTCAGCGCCAGCAGGCCGTAGAGGATCAGCGAGATGACGAACAGCGTCGGGATCACTTGGAACAGACGACGGATGACGTAGGTGAGCATCTCCAGCTTCTCCGGTCGTTGAGAGCGCTGGGGCGGGGCGTGTGCCCCACCCCAGCGGTTCTAGGATCGATCCGTGCCGACGGACTACCGGATGGCGATCGCGCCGTTCTGCTCCCAACCCCACTCCCACGGGTTCCAGAACTGAGTGCGCGCGGCAGCCGTGCCCTTCGTGTAGTTCACAAGGCCGGTCGCCTTGGTGACGATCTCGACCCGATCGTACAGGGGGACCGTCGGCAGCTCCTCGTTGTAGACGACCTGCATCTGCTTGACGATCTCGGAGCGCTTCTCGAGATCGAACTCCTTCAGCGCATCCGCGCGGAGCTGGTCGAACGTCTCGTTGATCCAGCCCATGATGTTGGTGCCGGCGAATCCGTTTGCGGGCAGTGGAACGTTGTCCGCGACCTCACTCACGACCGGCTGGGTCAGATCGAACGCGTAGAGCTCGTTCGATAGCGGATCGGCCGGCGCCTGCGCGATCCCGCCGCCTTCGGCGTATTCGACGATCCCGCGCCACGTGCACTCCGATCCGTGATTCAGGTACTCAGTGCTGAAGACGACGCTGCCGGGCAGGTTCTCGACCTCCAGCTTAATGCCGACATCGGCCAGGAACTCCTGGAGGATTTCGCCGGTTCGAATACGGAATCCGGCCGTCGTGGCGACCCAGTGCAGCGAGAACGTGACCTTGCGGCCGTCCTCGGTGACGCGGTCGAGCCATCCATCACCGTCGCTGTCCGACCAGCCGAGCTCGGTAAGGAGTGCCTCGGCGGCCTCGGGGTCATACGGCCAGGGGTTCAGCTCCTCGTTGAAGCCGACGTCGCCGGCGACGAGGAACGAGTTGGAGACCGTCGCTCCCGGGAAGACCGTCTGCGCGAGGTCATCCCGGTCGATCGCCTGGATGATCGCCTGTCGGGTCCGCTTGTCGCCGAGCAGCAGGTCGGCGGCGGTGTTGCACTCCGGGAAGAGATTGAAGTTCAGTTTCTCAATGAACCCTGACGGCGTCACTTCTACAGCCGCCTGATTGCCGAGCTGAGCCTGGAGGATTGCAGGGTCCTGTCCGGCCAGCCCGATATCGTCGGACGCCTCGATCTGACCGGCGATGATCGCAGAAAGGAGGGTCGCCTGGTTGACGATGAACTGGACGGTAACCTCTTGGATGTAGTTCTGAACGGGTCCGGGCGAGTCCAAGAAGAAGTCCACTCGGCGGGATCCGCGGATGAACTGGTTGATCTGCCACTCCTCGAACTTGAACGCGCCGCTCCCGACGACCGTGCCGGTCCCCGTAGCGGGCGGCGACCCGAGGAACTGAGCCTCGACGATCTCGGAGGCTTTCTCGGGGTTCGCGCGGACCTGCTGCATCACCTGGCGGTAGATCGGTTCCCAGATGTGCTTCGGGGCGATGTCGTAGTGGCGAGCCAGCCCGATCGATCCGCCGACGTTCGCGTAGAAGAGGTTGGGGACGCTGTAGACGATCCAAAACGTCTTGTCGTCGACCTTCCGCACCTCCTCGATCATGTTGGAGAACGCTCGCGTGGTGACAGGCAGCTCGGGAGTGTTCTGGACCTCGAATGTGAAGACGGCGTCATCGCTGGTGATCGGGGTTCCGTCGCTCCAATACGCGTTCGCCCGGAGCGTCCAGAGGACCTCCTGGCGGATGATCTGTCCGCTCGCGTCGCGGAACAGGAGGAGGCGTCCGTTCTGCTCGGTCGGGATCTCGGTTGCGAGCCCCGGCTGAAGGACGCCCTCCGAATCGAAGTACGTCAGCCCGATGTTGAAGAGCCCCATGATGTTCTCTTTCGTGTCGGCAGCCCCTTCCCACGGCAGCAGGTTTGACGGCTCCTGCGTGGCACCGATGTTCAGGTTGTTGAGCGAGGGTCCCGCCCAGCAGGCTGCGGCCGACACAGCCAATCCGAACAGCAACAACACGACAACTCTCCGCATGATGCGTACCTCCTTGGTGGTTTCCGCTGCTCCTGAACGTACTCGGGAGCTCCTCACGGTCCTCCCGCTTGCTGGATGCAAGCGTCCATAGGTGAAAGCAGCCTATAGGAAGGGGGCGGGGATGTCAATTGTCGGTCGTGCGCCGAGGAAAACTCAGCGGCGAACCCTCGCGATCCGCGTCGAGAACGAGCAGCGCAGCGCCGGCCTCACGGGCTGTACAGGTGGCACCGGATGAGGTGTCCGGTGTCGAGAACCCGCATCTCGGGGTCCGACTCAAGGCAGATCGGCATCCGCTCGGGACAGCGAAGGTGAAAGCTGCAGCCGGACGGCACGTTCACCGGGCTGGGGATCTCGCCCTTGGAGACGATCTTCGCCGGTTTTAGAGACTCCTCCTCGTCGGTGACGACCGGGATCGATGACAGCAACATCTTCGTGTAGGGGTGCAGTGGCGTCCGGAAGAACTCCTGCGTGCGAGCGATCTCGCACAGCTTCCCGAGGTACATGATCGCCACCTGCGTCGCCACATTCCGCATCAGGCTCAGATCGTGGGTAATGAACAAGTACGTCAGATCCAGCTCCCTGGCGAGGCGCATCAGGAGGTTGATGATCTTGCCCTGCACTGAGACGTCCAGCGCCGACGTGGGTTCGTCTAGCACGATGAACCGCGGATTGGTCGCCAACGCCCGGGCGATCGCCACCATCTGCTTCTCGCCTCCGCCGATCGCTTGAGGGTACTTGTACAAGTACTCCGTCGCCGGCAGCTCGACCATCTCCAGCAGCCGACTCATCATCGTGAGGCGCTCCCGCTTCAGCCCGATGCCGTGGACCTTGAGCGGGACCGAGAGGATCTGTTTGATCGTCCGCTTCGGATTCAGCGAAGACCCGGGATCCTGAAACACGATTCGAATCTTCCTCTTCAACTCCCTGTTGCGGCGGTTGAACATCACGCCGATCGGCGCACCTTCAAACACGATCCGCCCCGACGTCGGAGGATAGATCCCGAGGACACACTGCGCGGTCGTCGTCTTCCCCGATCCGGATTCGCCGACGAGGCCGAGTGTGTCGCCGGTGGAGACGTCGAACGTGATGTCATCGACGGCCCGGACGAGGCCAGCCTTGGTCGGAAAGTGCTTGACAAGTCGGTCGACGGTGAGGATAGGCAGCTTGCTCATAGCGTTCCCCCGTACAGGTAGCAGGCGACGCGGTGTCCTTCGGCCGTCGTGTAGAGCGACGGCATCGATGTCGCGCAGATCTCCATCTGCCGTTCGCAGCGTGGATGAAAGCGGCATCCAGACGGCGGATCAAGGTAGTTTGGTATCCTCCCTGGGATCCCCTCACTGATCCCCTCTCCGGTCAGCTTCGGCACACTCGCCATCAGCCCCTGTGTATACGGATGCTGCGGAGATTCCAGAAGGTCGCGGGTTTCTCCACTCTCGATGATTGTGCCTGCGTACATGATGTTCACTCGTTGCGTCAGGTCGCGGACGACGCCCATCGAGTGCGTGATCATCACGACGGAGACGCCTTGCTCTTCCACCAACTCGTCCAGCTTCCGAAGGATCTGGTCCTGGATCGTCACGTCGAGATTGGTCGTCGGCTCATCAGCCAGCATCAGTCGCGCGTTGGTCGAAAGCGCCTCGGCGATACAGACCCGTTGCCGCATCCCTCCGGAGAGCTGTGCAGGGTAGTTGGTCATAATTCGCTCCGGATCGGGCATCCCCGTCACTCGCAGCGCCTCCAGACATCGAGACTCGACCTCGCGGTGCGTAAGCCGATGCCCCCTTCCGATCGCCGAGTCTCTGACGATATCCCGCAGTTGCGTGCCGATTGTGAATACCGGGTTGAGGGACTGCAGTGGATCTTGGAAGATCGCCGTCAGCTCGTGTCGGCGCAGCATCGACATCTGTCGCTGCGTCATCTTGAGGATGTCCTTCCCGTTGTAGAGGATCTGCCCGCCGGTGATCCTCGCCGGAGGCATGGGCAGGACCCGCAGCACCGACTTCACGGTCGTCGTCTTGCCGCACCCCGTTTCTCCGACAAGCCCGACGCGCTCCCCTTCCTTGACGTCGAGCCAGACGGCGTTTAGCACCCGCAGGTGACCTTCGAAAATGCGGAATCCCACGTGCAGATCGTTGATTGCGAGCAGGCATTCCATCGTCTAGACCTCCTCGACGGAGAACACATCTCGCAATCCATCTCCGACCAGGTTGAACGCGAGGATCACGGCGACAATCGCCAGCGCCGGGAAGATCGTGCCCCACCACTCCCCCGGCAGGCGCTTCGCGCCCTCGGCGACCATCGTTCCCAGGCCGGGTTTCGGCGGCTGGACGCCGAGTCCGATGAAGCTGAGCGTCGCCCCGAGGAGGATGACGATTCCCATGTCGAGCGTCATCTTCGTCATGACGGGGGCGAAGCAGTTCGGGAGGATCTCCTTGAACATGATATGGAGTTTGCCGGCACCGGTGAGCTCGGCCTCCCGCACAAAGTACTCGCTGCGCAGCGACGACGCGAGCGCGAAGACCAGCCGCGCGTACCACGGCCACCAGACCAATGCGATCGCCATCATTTGGTTGACCAGGTTCGGCGTCAGCATCGCCGTGATCGCCAGGGCGAGGACGAGCGGCGGCACGGCGAGGAACACGTCGGTGATCCGCATGATCACCGTCTCGATCCATGTGCCTTGGTGATACCCGGCGATGAGCCCCAGGATGACGCCCGGTGCGACGCCGAGACTGAGGACGACGGCACCGATCGTCAGCGAGAAGCGATATCCGAAAACCACGCGACTGAAGATGTCACGTCCGACTCGATCGGTTCCGAACCAGTGCGCTGCGCTGGGCGGTCGGCTGGCGTTCCGGAAATTCGTGTATGGCTTGGCGTGCTCCGGATAGGGCGTAATGTACGGAGCGAAGATCGCTGCAAGGACAATCAGACCCAGGACGACCAAGCCGATGACGGACAGCGGATTTCGCGAGAACTTGTACCAGCCGCGCGATAATCCGCGTCGTCGTTGTGAAAGCGTTGCCTTCAGGTCCTCACGTCGCTCTTCCCACCGCATCTAGCCACCTCCTCGGCGCAGCCGCGCCGTCGGGTCCAGCCCCATGATGATGATGTCGACCAGCAGGTTGACCAGTGCGAACGTCAATCCGATGACCAGGACGACGGCAACGATGGCGTTCAGATCCTTGTTCAGCATCGCCGTCACGGCGTATCGCGAGAAGCCCGGCCACATGTAGACCATCTCAACGAGAAACGCGTTCGACATCAGGAACGCAAAATCCAACCCCATGACCGTCACGGTCGGGATGATCGATGGCTTGAGCAGGTACTTGAATACGAGCCGCGATGTCCGAATCCCGTGGACCTTATGGATGGTGATGTAGTCTTTCTGCATGTTCTCGACGATCGACGTCCGGGTGATCCGTCCTTCCTGCGCGATGTGGATCACCGACAGGCTGATCGCCGGGAGGATCATGTGTTTGAGAGCTGTCAGGGCAAGATCCGGTCGGCCGGCCAGCAGGCTGTCGATCGTGATGAATCCGGTGACTGCCTCGGGCGGGGTGATCATGATCGGGAGCCTCCCCACACCCGGCGCCAGCCTGAGCACCTGGCTGAAGATGAATAACAGGAAGATCGCCACGACGAACGACGGCGTCGCAATGCCGAGATACGAGATGAGCCGAGACACCCCGTCGAACCAGGAGTTTCGAAAGTACCCAGCGAGCACTCCGGTGACCTGTCCGACGACGGCGGATATCAGGGTTGCAAACAGAATCAGTTCGAACGTCGCGGGGATGTACTGCCTCAAATCCGCGGTCACCGGGCGACGGGTGTACGACGATCTCCCGAGGTCTCCGTGCAACAGGTTGCGCAGCCAATAGTAGTACTGCACTGGAAAGGAATCGTTGAGATGCATTTCCTCCCGGAGCTGCTCCACTTGCTGTTCGGTCGCCAGGAATCCCAACGCGGCCCGAGCCGGATCGCCCGGCATCACACGGGCGATGAAGAAGATCAGGAGCGACAGCCCGAACAACACGAACAGAGATTGGAACAGCCGCTTGCTGATGAATATGAGCATGTTCCTCTCGATCCCGCTTCGCGAATCATGGGGGCGGCCTCCCGGAGGCCGCCCCCGGTTGGTTTCTAGCCGCCGCGCAGCTGCTCCTTGAGGCTAAGGTTGATCCGCCACAAGTGCATGTTCTCGCTCGGTCCGATGAAGACGATCGTCTCCTTCGGGCCGACGATGTACGCCTGGTGAGCGAACAGTGTTGGCTTCTGATACGGATAGAACGCGAGTGCGTGGTCGGCGATCATCGGCTGCACTTCCTCATACAGCGCGAGCCGTGCGGCCGGATCGGTCTCCGCGCGGGTCTCCTCGAGGAGGCGGACGATCTCCGGGTCCTCGAAGAACCAGTGTGCCTGGAAGATCCACCCCAATCCGCGTGGATGGAACATGGAGTACGTGTAGTAGTCGTGCGTCGGAGCGGCCTGCGGCCCGAACAGGAAGATCGTCATGTTCGGCGTCGTCTCGGGGGAAGAGCATGAGGCTGAGTACTGCGGCCACGGCGGGCCGGCCACCTCGACCGTCACACCGAGCTGCGCCATGTCGGCCTGCAGCTGCAGTCCGATCTCCTCTTCGAAGTCGAGCCCACCGCAGAAGTGGAACGCAACCGTCACGTCCGAGAGATTCTTGGCGTACTTCGAGAGCGCAAGCTCCTGGCGAGCCCGCTCCAGATTCTGGGCTCGCGGCTGTGGCTCGATCGGCACGTAGCCCGGCATGTTCGGGAGGAAGATCCCGGTTTCGCCGTTGCCGAATTGCGCCCACGGGCCGACGATGCCTTCGTAGTCGAACGCGTACAGAATGGCCTTTCGGAAGTGCTCATCGTCGGTCGGCGGCACCTTCGAGTTCATCCACACTGTCACGTTCTGTGCCCAAACGCCGACAAGCCCGAGGTTTTCGTCTGCTTGGATCTGCTGAAGCTGCGGCAGCGTCCAACCGCCGTTGATCTCGAGATCCAAGTCGCCGCTCCTCAGCAGAGTCATCAGCGTCGTGTAGTCGGTCTCCATGATGAAGACGAGGCGCTCGATCGGCACTTCGTCGGGCCCCCAACCTTCATCGCTCCAGCCTTCGAAGTAGTCGATGAAACGCACGGCCTCCAGCCGCTGGCCGGGGATGTGGCTCGTCATCATGTACGGGCCTGTCCCTGCGTCGTGCGTCGCCAACCAGTCCTCGCCGTAGTCGCCAAGATCTCCGTAGTTGCCCGATGGGTTGATGTTCGCCAGAACGAGGTCTTTCTCGACGGGGAAGAACAGTGCCAGTGTCTCGGGGAAGATCGCGCTCGGCTTGTCGAGAAGGAAATCGACCGTGTACGGATCGACGATGACCGCCGTGACTTGCCCCAGCGGCCCGGAGTTGCCGCGCGCCATCGTGATGAACCGCGTCATCGACCACGCAACGTCCTCCGCGGTCAGTTCGTTTCCGGAATGGAACTTCACACCTTGGCGCAGGGTGAATCGCCAGTGCGTGACGTCGCCCCCCACCGCCTCCCAGCCCGTCGCCAGATGCGGCCGTACTCCGCCCTCAGGAGCGGGGTACACCAGCGGGCTGTACAGGTTGTACATCGTCTCCGTGTCATACCAGTCCGATGCCGTCGCCGGGTCCGCCGTGATGACGGGGTACCCGTTGATCACGACGACGTTATCCGCCGCTGCCAACGTGACAAGCCCCGTAAGCATGAGGCCCGCCACGAACAGGGTGAGAACTCTCGCTTTCACATTGAATCACCTCTTAGCGTTCCTTGCTGTGCTTCCTCCCTGACGATCGCCTGAATCGCGGAACACCTCCTTTCTCCTTTGCGGCTTCCTGGTGGATCGCTAGTCCATTCCCCCGCGCGAGGCCTCGCCTCGCCCGGGGAAGACATCCCGCACGTCGGGAGGGCCAGCCGAATCATCCACCGTCCTCCTCGACGCCCAGCACGACGAGCCTCTCGACTCCTCGTTGCCAGATGCGAAGACCGATCTCCTCGATGCGCAGCCACTGCTCTTGGGGAACGGCGGCAAAGACGTTCACCGGGAGGAATCCCCGATGATCGCGTGTCACCTCGGCCCCGTAGTACACGGCGAGTGCCTCGTGCGCCTCATCGTCCGTCTCCCATTCCTTCCAGTAGATCACGTCTCCCGTGTTGACGGTGCACGTCTGTCGTTCGCGCGGGACCACGAGCGGACTGCGCACAGGAAAGTTGACTTCTCGCCCGGACCAGCGGGAGTGATAGACGGTGACGTCGAGGGGGAGCATCGCTCGAACCGCGTCGACGGTTCTCGGCGCGAGGTCGGGGCGCAGGCGGGCGGTGAAAGAACCGCCCCGCTCGAACCGAAACTCCAGATGTGTGATCATGGTCATGCGCTCCCTGTGGCCTGTGCGCGCAGTCGCGCGCGCAGCGTGTTCGTCTTCTCGGCATCGATCTTCAATGTCTCGGGGTCGATCACGACACCGTAGTCCGACTCCGCGGCCTCTCGTGAGACATAGCCGTTCGCGACATCGGCGAGGAGGCGCTTCGGATCGCGGTCGAGCGGGTCGCCGTATCCGCCGCCGCCTCCACCCTGGAAGCTGACGACCTCCCCTTGCTTCAGCGGCAGGTTCGAGATCTTCCGCCATCGCTCCTCTGTTCCGTCTGCTCGGCGGACGACCGTGATGTTCGTCTTCCCGGGCGCCCCGCCGAAGACGCCCCACGGCGGCGTGTACTTGACGCGATCGGTCGTGACTGTGAGCCCTGCATCGAACCCAAGGCGGTAGTCTCGCCGCACGCCGAGACCGCCGCGGAACTTGCCCGCCCCGCCGGAGTCTCGAATCAGCTCGAATCGCTCGACGCACCATGGATAGCGGACCTCCACGACCTCCGCGGGGACGTTGTAGGTATCCCCGAGTGTCATCGAGAAGAGGGCGGATTCTCCGTCCTCGGACGGCTTCCCGCCGTATCCACCAGCGTCCGCTTCCGCGCAGACGTAGTACTTCTTTGTCGCCGGGTCGATTCCGTAGATGAAGTTCGCCATCGAGTCGCCGAAGTGCCCGCCACGAACCTGATCGGGGATTGCAGGCGCCAGCGCCTTCAGGAAAAGGTCGGGGATCGTCGTCGATGGGGTCGGCCACATCGCGCATGCAGCGGGGAACCGTGGCTTCAGGAAGCTGCCGTCGGGGATGACGATCCGCAGCGCGCGGAAGAACCCCTCGTTGCTGGGCAGATGCGGCGTGGTGACGATCTTGAACGCGTATCGGGTCGCGGAGATCGTCGATGGCTCCGGCGTGTTCATCGGCCCGCGGTTTTGCGGCCCCGTTCCGGTGAAATCCGCTGTCAGTTCATCGTCCTCGACGGTGATCGTCAACTTCAGCGGGAGGCGGTCATCGAGCGGAGCGTCGTCGTTTCCGTCGCCGTCCAGGATCGCTTCGGCAACGTAAACGCCGTTCGGGATCCGCCGGACAGCCGCTCGCGCCATCCTCTCTCCCTGAAGGAGGATCTCGTTCAAGGCAGCGACCGTCGTCTTCAGCCCGAATCGATCGACCACATCGAGGAACCGCTGGCTCCCCTTCCGTACGGCCGCGACCATCGCTCGAATGTCCCCGAGAACCGCGTCGGGCACGCGCGTATTCGCGCGGATCAGGCGGAAGACGTCGTCGTTCGGCTTCCCCTCCTCGAAGAGCTTGACCGGCGGAAGCCGGAACCCCTCCTGGTAGACCTCCGTCGTATCGCTGTACCACCCGCCGGGGTAGATGCCGCCCATGTCGACCGTGTGCCCGCGGAACGCGGCCCACCCGCGGATCTCGCCGTCAGCGAACGCCGGACAAAGCGCGACGAGGTCGGGGCAATGCGTGCCGCCCCCGTTGTACGGGTCGTTGCAGAGAATCACGTCGCCCGGCCGGAGCTTGTCGCGCCCGATCGTCCGGTAGGTCGATTCCACCGCATAGCCGAGATTCGCGAGAAAGATGGGGAGCCCGGGAGTCTCTGCGATCAAGTTCGCCTCGCTGTCGAGGATCCCGCAGCTGAAGTCGACTACCTCGTACAGGATCGGGCTGTAGGCCGCGCGTTCGATCGTGCGCCGGATATCGCGGCTCGCCGCAATCAGGCGGTTCCGGATGACCTCGAGAGTGATCGGATCGGTCTTCATTTCGCCTCCTCGTTCAACGAGATAATCAGGTTTCCGTAGTCGTCCACTCTGCAGGTCTGGTCGTCCTCGACCACCGTCGTCGCTGTCGCTTCCTCGATAACGGCCGGACCGGGAAACCGGTTCCCGGCGGCCAGCTGATCGCGGCGGTAGATGCGAAACGTCTGGTAATGCCCGTTCCCAATGTAGACGTCGCGTTTGCCGAGACCGGCACCCGGCCCCGGATCGGCTTCTCCCTGAGGGATTCTCTTCAGCAGCGGTTTGTTGACGTTCCCGATGCCGATGACCTTCAACGACACGATCTCCTTCGGCTCTTCCGGAGCGTTGTGGCCGTAGACCCGGAGGTGCATGTCGTCGAACGCTCGTGCGATCGACGCCTTGTCGGCGTCGGCGAGCGGGGATGGCGCGGCGACGGCGAGCGTGTGCTCCTGCCCGACGTATCTCAGGTCGAGCTCGTAGGCGACCGCGACGCGGTCGTCCGGCATCTGCTCTTTCTCGAAGACGCGCTGTATCCGCTCCCGGAGTCTCCCGAACGTCTCATTGAGGTCGTCGACCGAGCCCTCCGAGAGGGGAGCGATGTAGGTCTGCTGCAGATCGTGGCGGAGGTCGGCCATCAGCATCCCCCACGCGGAGAAGACGCCCGAATGGGGCGGGACGATGACGATCGGGATTCGGAGCTCCTTGGCGATCGCGGCTGCGTGGATCGGACCGGCGCCTCCGAACGCGACCATCACGAACTCCCGCGGATCGTAACCGCGCTTGACGGTCATCGATTGCAGAAGTCCCGCCATGTTCGTGTTGACGATCTTGACGATCCCGAGCGCCGCTTCATCGACGCTCAGATCGAAGTGGTCCGCTACGCGCCGGATCGCTTGGTGTCCGAGCTCCGGCGAGATCTCCATCTCCCCGCCGAGGAAGTAGTCCGGGTCGAGAATTCCCAACTGGAGGTTCGCATCCGTAACGGTCGGCTCCGCCCCGCCCCGCATGTAGCAGGCTGGGCCGGGGTCGGCCCCCGCGCTCTGAGGGCCGACGTGCATCGCGCCGGCTTCGTCGATCCAGGCGACCGAACCGCCACCTGCTCCGATCTCGCGGAGGTCGACGACCGGCAGCAGGATCGGCCGCCCGTCGACAACGTACTGCTCGGTCGTCTCCGGGAGCCCCCCCGTGATGATCGATGTCTTCGCCGTCGTCCCTCCCATGTCGTAGGAGATGACGTTTTCGTATCCGATCAACTTGGCGAGCTGGGCGGCGCCGATCGCGCCGCCCGCCGGCCCGGACTCGACCATCGCAATCGGCATCTCCCGGGCAACGGACGCAGCCATCACGCCGCCGTTGGACTGCATAATCTGGAGGACCCGATCGAATGAGCGGTGTGTCAGTTCCTGCTCGAGTGTGTCCAGGTACCGGCGGACGACAGGCATGACGTACGCGTTCTGGGTCGTCGTGCTCGTTCGCTCGTACTCATAGTAGCGCCGGGTGATCAAGTGAGAGAGGGAGACGGCGATGCCCGGAAGGTGTTGCTCGAGGTACTCCCCGATCGAGACTTCGTGCATCGGGTTCGCGTACGCGTTCAGAAGGCAGACGGCGACCGAGGCGACGTTCTCCCGCTTCAGCAGCGTCACGATCCGCTCGAGATCGGCGACTGAGAGTGGCTCGAGAGCCTGTCCGCGAGCATCGATCCGCTCGGTCACTTCCAGACGCAGATAGCGCGGGACGATCGGCCGTGGTTTTCGGTAGAGCGCATCGTACATTTCGGTCCGGTTGCTTCGGCCGATCTCTAGTACGTCTCGGAACCCGCTCGTCGTCACGAGCGCGGTCTTGGCTCCCTTCCCCTCGATCAGCGCGTTGATGACGACTGTCGTTCCGTGCGAAAGGAACGATGCTTCGCTCAACGGAACGGCGAGCTTCTCGATGCACTCGATCGTGCCGATGGCCGGGTTCTCAGGGGTCGACGAGACCTTGCTGATGCCGACCCGTCCCGTCTCTTCATCGAGGAGCACGCCGTCCGTGAACGTTCCTCCCACGTCCGTACTCAACCTGTACATCGTTTCCTCCCGATCATTGCGTGGCCTTCCTTTCGCCCGTCGAAGGTTCGTGACCCGTTCGGTTCGTTTCCGTCGCCGCCCAAGCGGTCTCCGCATCGTCTGACGCTGCTCCCATCTGAACCCAAAGGACCCGAGCGGCCGAGGCGTCCTCGGTGTGGCAGGCGTGTGACGTCGTCGCAGGAAGGTGATAGCAGTCCCCGGCACCGAGACGGTAGGACTCCTCGTCGATCACGACGAGAACGCGTCCCTCGAGGACGTACCCGAATTCCTCGCCTTCGTACACCCGTCGATCGTCCCGATAGCCGGGCGGGATCTCGGCGACCAGAACTTGGAGTTGCGTTTCAGGAAACGCGCCGCTGAGGAAGCGATACGCGACCGTATTCTCCGAGAGGCTCACCTGCGGAGGTGCCCCGTCACCCGATGGCGCAGCGGATCGAATCGGCGCCAATGGATGCGCGATCGGCGCGCCGTTCTTCCCGAGCAGCGCCAGCGCGCGCGCGTACCTCGCCGTCTGAACCCACAGAATCCTCGCGCCCGGCGGGTCCTCTACCGTACAGCAGTGCGGCGTCGCCGCCAGCAGATGGTAGCTGTCGCCGGGACCGAGCTTGTGCGTCGCCTCTTCAACGCGCAGCCTCACTTGCCCGTCGAGCACGTACCCGAACTCCTCGCCGTCGTGGACATGCGCTTCGGACTCGCTGCCCGGCGACAGCTGGCCGATCAGCGCCTCGAAACGCCGCCCGGGGAAACCGGCGCTCAGGAAGCGATACGTCGTCGACGCGTCGAGGAGGCTGACGTAAGAGCGGTTGTCGCCTTTCGTAATCGCCGATGGCCGCGGATCCGCGAAGAACGCCTTCCCGGGGCCATTCGAAATCACGAGCATCTCCGCGAGTGACACGTCAAGGGCTTGACAGATCGCGCGAAGCGACGGGATTGAGAACGACGACAGCCCGCGCTCGATCTGTGAGAGAAACCCGACTGAAAGACTGCTTGCCTCCGCGAGCGTTCGCAGGGTGAGTCCCCGACGCTGACGGAGTACTCGAATCCGCCGCCCGACCTCCTGGAGTCGTTCACTCTCCATGAACGCACTATAGGCCGCGAGTGAACAAAGAGTCAAGTGAGAGTGAACGTGTTTCAGTCATCTTGGGTGTCGATACGCCGGGCGGGCTTCGCTGTGAGGCGCGCTGGACGATGACCATGGGCAGGACGGCTCACGAGCGGCTTGGGTTTGGTGTGACTGGATTGGCGGAGTGGCGCCCGATCCCGATTGCGCCGAGAGTGGGCGGATGGTGATGATCTGCGGTGGCGTCAACCGCGACGGCTCGCTAGACTCTATCGGGCGGCTGAACGTGTTCCGCCGCTTGGGGTTCTGAGATCGCCGGTTCTGAGCGGCTGCGAATGGAGGTGGCCTCGATTGGGGCAGATGGTGTGAACCACGTGAGGGAGGATTCCAGACGGGATTTTATCCGTCAAATCGTCGCGGAGGACGTCGAGCGAGGCACCAACGGAGGACGCGTGCAGACGCGTTGGCCTCCGGAACCGAGCGGGTACATTCACATCGGCCACGCCATGGGGTGTCTCCTCGCGTACTCGATCGCGCGGGAATTTGGGGGCAAGTTCAACCTTCGGTTCGATGACACGAATCCGCTGGCGGAGGAACAGGAGTTCGTCGACGGGATCGTCGATGATCTGCGGTGGCTCGGGATCGATTGGGAGGACCGCCTCTACTTCGCATCCGACTACTTCGAGCAGCTCTATGAGTGGGCGGAGTACCTGATTCGCCGGGGGAAGGCGTACGTCTGCGACCTGTCTCCGGAGGAGATGAGCGAATACCGCGGGACGGCCCGGCGCGACGGAGACCGAACGGTCACACCGCCGGGACGCAACAGCCCGTATCGGGACCGGACGGTCGAGGAGAATCTCGAGCTCTTCCGCGCGATGCGGGGCGGGGAGTTCCCGGACGGATCACGAACACTCCGGGCGAAGATCGACATGGCGCATCCGAACTTGAACATGCGGGACCCGGTCATGTATCGGATCCTCCGCGCCCACCATCATCGGCAGGGCAACGCGTGGTGCATCTACCCGACGTACGATTGGACTCACGGGCAGTCGGACGCGATAGAGGGGATCACGCACTCGACCTGTAGTCTGGAGTTCGAGAACCACCGGCCGCTCTACAACTGGTTCCTCGATCATCTTCCGGTCCCGCATCGCCCGCGCCAGATCGAATACGGCCGGGTGAACCTCGCCCATACCGTGATGAGCAAGCGATGGCTCCGGCGCTTGGTCGAGGAGGGACACGTCACAGGCTGGGATGATCCTCGCATGCCGACGATTCGTGGGATGCGTCGCCGGGGCTACCCCGCCGAAGCCGTTCGGCGCTTCGTATCGGAGATCGGGGTGACCAAGACGCAGGGATACGTCGAGATGTCATTGCTCGAGCACTTCCTCCGTCAGGACCTCAACCGCAGCGCACCCCGCGCGATGGCGGTGCTCAATCCGCTGCGGGTTGTGATCACAAACTACCCCGAAGGGCGGATCGAGAAGATTGACGCGGTGAACAATCCGGAGGATCCGAAGGCGGGAACCAGGTGGGTTCCCTTCTCCCGCGTTTTGTATGTCGAGCGGGAGGACTTCATGGAGAGTCCGCCGAAGGGATTCTACCGACTTGCGCCCGGGCGCGAGGTGCGCCTGCGCTATGCGTACTTCATCACTTGCCAAGACGTCGTGAAGGACGCGCACGGCGCGGTCACTGAGATCCGCTGTACCTATGACCCCGCGACGCGCGGCGGGGATGCGCCGGACGGGCGGAAGGTGAAGGCGACGCTCCACTGGGTATCGGCCCCGCACGCGATCGACGTGGAAGTCCGGCAGTACGACGTTCTGTTCTCGAAGGAGAACCCGTACGAGGTGGAGGAAGGCGGCACATGGCTCGACAACTTGAATCCGGGATCCGTGACGGTGCTCCGAGAATGCAAGGCGGAGCCGGGCTTGGGCAGTGCGAGCATCGGAGATCGGTTCCAATTCGAGCGCCTTGGCTACTACTGCGTCGATCCGGACACGCATCCGGGGCAACTCGTCGTCAACCAGACGGTGACGCTCCGCGACAGATGGGCTAGGGTGCGGAGTCGCAGCGGCAGTTGAGGCGTGCCCGTCTCGGTCCCTCTGCGTGCTTGTCATGCTTCTCGGATTCTGATAGCATCAAATCCCGGTATCAATGAGGGGGTATCGGGTGAACGAACGGACACGCGCGCAGACTGGAGCGGCCCGCGAAGGGCCGCTTTTTTCTTGGGTTTCCGCGTGTACAACGTTTCGCCAGACGGCCTCGTCGTTCGCCCGGGTCCGGTTAGCTGCGCCGGGCCTCCCAACGGGCCGACCGGGCCAATTCGTTCTCGTTCGTCCCGCCGGTACTGCACTCCTGCCGCGGGCGTTCTCGGTCTTCGACGCAGATCCGGGCGAGGTCGAGTTGTTCGTCAAGGCGGATGGTGTCCTTCGTCGGCAGCTGTTCGAGGGGACGATCGGTGAGCGCTTCGAGGTTCGGGGACCCTACGGAGTCCCGTTCTCCGATGTGATCGACCCGGGACGCCGGTACATGTTGGTGGGCGGAGGATGTGGGATCGCGCCGCTTCGTCGATTTGCCGATGTCTACCCTGGTCGGGTCGCGGCGACCGTCTACGGCTTTCGCACCGCTGAGGTGGAGGGGCTGCTCTCCGGTGTGCACTTGGTCACCGAAGAGAATGGCGGCGAGATGGCACACGAGCGGGCACGCGCAGTATGGCGGCCCGGAATGGGGGTCCTCGCGTGCGGACCCGAGCCGATGCTCCGCGAGGTCGCACGCGCGTTTCGCGGGGCGCCGGATGTCTATGTGTCGCTGGAATGTCGCATTGGATGCGGGATCGGCGCTTGCCGCGGGTGCAGCATCCTGACGACCCGCGGGATGCGACGCGTCTGCAGAGATGGTCCGTTGTTCGCTGCGGAGGAGGTGCCATGGCTGATCTGACGGCACAGTGCGGGAGCGCTGTGCTGAGAACGCCGATCGTCCTCGCTTCGGGACCGTCGGGATTCGGAGCCGAGCTTCTGAGGGGGGCAGCGCTCGCCGGCGTAGGGGCAGTGACGACGAAGACATTGACTCCGACGGCGCGCGGCGGAAACCCACAGCCCCGGCTTGTGGATGCGCCGGCGGGGGTGCTGAACTCCGTCGGGCTCGAGAACCCCGGACTTGAGTCGTTCCTGCAGAATGAGCTGCCAGGATTGCGAGAGCTCCCGGCCGCGATCGTGGTCAGCATGACCGCGAACGATCCAGCAGAGATCGGCCGGATGGCGATGCGCCTCAGCGGGGAGCTCTGCGTCGCGGCGATCGAGTTGAACTTGTCCTGTCCGAACGTGTCCGGCCGGCCGGCCGGCGACGACCCCGTCCTCGTGGGGCGTTTCGTTCGAGCGGCGGTCGACTGTGGCTCGAAGCCGGTCCTCGCGAAGCTCGCCGGGGACCGCGGGGACGTGCGCGTGCCCGGGGAAGCGGCGCTGACGGCGGGGGCGGCGGGGCTTACGCTGATCAATAGCGTCCGCGGGGTGCGAATCGATCGACGGACCGGGCGACCGCTCTTCCACCGGGTGTTCGGTGGCCTCAGCGGGCCGGCGATTCTTCCGATCGCGCTCGCCCGCGTCTACGAAGCACGTCTTGCGTTTCCGGATGCGTTGATCGTCGGGACCGGCGGGGTCACCGATCTCGGCGGATTGTTGGAGATGCTGTTCGCAGGGGCAGACCTCGTCGGGATCGGGTTCGGAGTCATGGGCACGCCGCGCCTGGCGGGCGAGTTGGCGGCCGAACTCGACCGGTGGTTGGCGGATCATGGTATTGTGCGCGCCGCGGAGCTCGTCTCCGCAGCGCATCGGGGAGGAATCGGTGTTCCTGTCGGAATTGCAGCACTCAATCGCTGAAGTAGGGGCTCCGCTTTGTGTCGGGCTTGATCCGCATCCCGATCTCTTGGGCGCGGGACGACCGTGGCCATTCGTCCGGTGCATCCTCGATGCAACCGCTCGCTACGCGTGCGCGTACAAACCGAACAGCGCGTTCTACGAGGCCGCGGGGCGCGCCGGATGGCGAACCCTCCGCCGGACGATCGACCACGCGCACGCGCTCGATCGTCCGGTGGTGCTCGATGCCAAGCGCTGCGACATCGCGTCGACGGCGGCTGCCTACGCAACGGCGGCGTTCGATACGCTCAAGGCGGACGCGGTGACGGTCGTCCCCTACATGGGGGAGGATGCGGTCCGTCCGTTCCTCGACGCCGGGGGGTTCGTCTTCCTCCTCGCGGTCCCGACGAACCCATCGGCCGCCGCCATGATCGAGAGCGGCAATCCGCCGCTCTACGAGAGAGTCGTCGATATGGCGCTGGACCTGTCGAGACGTTATCCAGACCAAATCGGACTCGTCGTCGGCGCGACACGCAGGGAGACGGCCGAACGGGTCGCGACACTCGCTCCCGAGCTCCCGTGGCTCGTTCCCGGCGTGGGTGCTCAGGGGGGCACAACGGACCTTGCCCGTGCGGGGATCGGGGTGCGATTGGTGAGCGCTTCACGCTCGGTTCTCGGGGATTCCGATCCCGCTGCAGCCGCGGCTCGGTTGAATGCTCATCTCCGCGAGATCCTCCGATGACCCGAATCGACTGGCTCGAGGAGCTCTCGGCGCGTGGGGCGCTCTTGAGCGGGCACTTTCTCCTTTCATCGGGGCGGCATTCGAACGCCTACGTGCAGTGCGCCCGCGCGCTCGAGGATCCCGCACTCGCAGAGCAGATGGGCCATGCGCTCTCTGATGCCGTCCACGTGGAGTTCGATCGGGTCATTGCGCCCCCACTCGGGGGGCTCCTCATCGGGCACGAGGTGGCTCGGGCGGCGGGAACGAACTTTCTCTTTCCCGAGCGCGACGCCCACGGGGCGCTTTGCCTCCGCCGGGGATTCTCGCTCGTTCCGGATGAGGAGATTCTGATCGTCGAAGATGTGATCACCACCGGCCGCACGACGCGGGAGCTGATCTCGCTCGTCGCGGCAGCCGGCAGCCGACCGGTCGGCATCGCCGCGATCGTCGACCGATCGGTGATCCACGCGGTGGACGGCTTTCCGATCCGAGCACTGGCCCAACTTGTCGCGGAGACGCACGCCCCGGATGATTGCCCGGCGTGCCGGCGCGGAACGCCGATCGATCGACCGGGGAGCCGCCCGCCCGATCATGCCGCGGCGAACGGACGGCGGAAGGAGATCGCATGAACGTGACCATCCTCGAGGAACACGGGTACGAGAGCGCCCTGTTGGGCCTCTCCCTCTCCCACAATCAAGAACCCTCCCGGATGCAACGGGTCGCTCAACGGCTGTGTATGCTGGGCGATGGCCACAACAAGTTTCTGGAATCGATCGTCGTCTGGCTCGATATCGTCGCGCCCCGGTACTTCTGGCAGCAGTTCGACACATACCGAATCGGCGTTAGCCGACAAAGCGAATCGACGATGCACACGATCGCTTGCCGCCCTCTCAATCCCTCGGACTTCGAACACCCGATCCCGGCCTCGTACCTCACTCACCTGAACGAGCGGATCGCCGCCGGAGATTGGGAGGGCGCAAAGCGCGACCTGCCGGAGTCGTTCCGGCAGCGAAGGATCGTCTGCACGAACTACATGTCGCTGCAGCGGCTGATTCGTCAACGCGCCGATCATCGCCTGTCCGAATGGCGGACGTTCATCGACGGGGTCTTGGTCGGAGTGCAGCACCCCGAGCTGCTGAGAGGCGGGACGTGATGAGATCGGTGGGAATCCTGTCCGACCGCGGGATCCGATCGCTCTGCATTGCCGATTCGCCGATGATCGAGCCGTTCGTCCCGCGTCAGGCCGGGAAGCCGTCGTACGGCCTCGGGAGCTTCGGGTACGACATCCGACTCGGTCGGCGGTTCCTCGTGCCGCTCGGCGGGGTGAACGCCGTTCTCGATCCGGTTGTCTTCCCCGAGAATCACTTTCGGACGATCGAGTCAGACGCGACGTTCGAGCTCTCCCCGAACTCCCAGGTCCTCGCCGAGTCGGTGGAGCGGTTCCGAATGCCCGATGACGTGTGCGCCGTCTGTTGGGGAAAGAGCTCCTACGCACGCTGCGGGCTCCTCGTCAATGTGACGCCGCTCGAACCGGGGTGGCGCGGGGTGCTGACAATCGAGCTTGCGAACGTCTCGCCGCTGCCAATCCGCCTCCACATCGGCCAGGGGATTGCCCAGGTCGTCTTCTTCCGGGGCGAGCGGCCAGATCGCACGTACGGAGAGAAGGAAGCCGGCGGCGTCTATCAGGACCAGGACGGAGTGACACTCCCGCGGTAAGCGGACGGACCCCGCCGACGGGCTATAATGGACACGGGCGGGCGGGGCTCCGTCACGGTGCGAAGCCGGCCGGCGATCGAAGGAGGGGGCATGAATCGACGAATCCTCTGCGTGGTGGCGGTGCTGTTGGTCGGGGTTGTGGGGCTCGGACCGTCCGTTTCCGGCGTGATGGGTCGTTTCGTCGAGGTTCAGGTCGAGGCGTTCGTCCCGTGGGGCATCCTGGCGCTCGGGACTTGGCGGCCGCTCGATCCGGCGCTGGTGACGGTCGATGTCGGGACCCTCGGCGAGGACGCCGCCCTCGCTGCGGCCGTGGCGCTCTGTGACTCCAAAGGGGCGGATCCGTCAGCGTGCGCGTTGCTGTCTTCGCTTCGGTATCGCCTCGCCCGGACGTTCCGGGTGGAACCGCTCCTCGGGCGCGCGTATCGCGTCCGCCTTACGAACCTGACGGACGTCCCGCTGGGAGTCGTTCTCTCTGTCGACGGGCTGAACTCCCTGGGCAGCGCGGAGATCATCGGGACCGCCGAGGACCGAAAGTGGATCCTCCGGCCGGGTGAAACAGTCCGCATCGCCGGATGGCAGGTGACGGGAAAGGAAGCACTGGCATTCCGATTCGGCACCCCGAGCCAATCGCACTCGTCGCTCGCCGAGACGCGCGGTGAGATCGTCGTTTCGGTCTACCTCCCCGACCCCGCAACCGCGGCAGGAACACGCGGCACGGCGGCCGGCGAGATCATCGTCCAGCCGACGGTCCTCATCCCATTTCGATCGGCGACCGTCCTTCCTGTGGAGGAGTTTCGGTTCGACTACGGGCGGGCCCGCGTCGCTCTCGGCCTCCTGTGTGAGGAGACGAACGGGGCCGGCATCCGAATCAGCGGAGTCGTTCTGGGAACGACCGCAGAGCTACGCGGCCTGCGGGAGGGCGACGTCATCACGTACGCGGACGGGCGCCCGGTTCGCACGTGTGCGGATCTTCAGTCGCTCCTCTCCGGCAAGTCACCGGGAGATCGAATCGTCCTGAAGGTTCATCGAGCCGACCGTGTTTTCCTTCTGACACTGGAGATCGAGGAGTAGCCGCGATCACGGAGTGCGCTCGATGGGGCGGACCGTCAAGCCGACATCGATCGGCCCAGTTTCGTCGACGACTCGGGCGATCGACTCGTCGCCACCCGCGATCTCCACGATCTCGAGAACGACGCCCGTCACTTGTCCGTCAGGCTCCCACGCCCCTGTGACGAACCGATCGCCGGGCTCGATCCCATGCTGCGCCCCCAGGGAGAGGACGACACGCTGTCCTGAGTCGACGATCGCCTCCACCCGACCCGCCGCGGCGATCGGGACCGAGAGGGAGGTTTCATCCGACAGACCGACCGAATCGAGCACTCGAAGCCGCACTTCGTAGACGCCGGTTGCATCGTAAACGTGCGCGGCTTCGGCCAGCGAGGCGACCGTTGTCCCGTCCCCGAAATCCCAGGTCCGAGCGACGATCTCCCGTTCCGCGAGCGTCTCGTCTCGGAAGAACACGATCCCGCCGGCGAACGGGACGGCTGGGGAGAACGAGATCCCGGCGATGGGAGGCGGTGGCGGCGCGGCAAGAACAACGCGAGTCTCCCCGCGCCCGATCAGCTGTGGTTCCTGAACCGCTCCGCGTTCAGCCGCAACGCGGAGCGGCACGGCCTCCGCAACGTGTTCGTAGAGCTCCCACGCCGTCACTCGACCGTCTCCGTTCCGGTCCGCCGCCCCCGAGAGCCCGTCGAGCAAGTAGTATGTGAAGACGCCGTGTTCGAGGACCGTGGACTCGTACGCTGCTTGGGATTCGCCGGACGCGGACAGGATGAGGCGACCCTCCAACGACAAGTCCCCGAAGAGGTCGGCCGGACCGATAATCGGACGCCGTCCGCCCGGGAGGCTCCGTGAGAGCCCTCCCGAATAGCAGCTGTCGAAGGTGACGAGGACGTGCTGAGACGCGAGACGATCGAGAAACCGTCCGAACTCGTCGTCGCGCAGCGCCGTATCCTCGACGGCGCCGGCTCGCGTATCGTGCAGGACGAAGAACTCGTCGACACCGTCCTCTTCGTCCCCGTCGTCGTCGACCCCCTGGTAGCCGTGCCCGGAGAAGTGGATCCAGACGAGGTCGTCTCGTCCGGCCGTCCGCCGAAGCCAGCCAAGCCCGTCGCGCACCGCGACCAGCGTCGCAACCTCGGAGCTGAGACCCGGTGCACCGGCGATCGCCCCCGAACGATCGGTCAGGAGGCGAATCCGCTCGGCGGGTACGCCGGAGGAGAACATCCAGCGCGCCATTCCTTCAGCGTCGTTGCGCGCGAAATCGAGGTCCGGGAACTCCGGGTAGTTCGCGATCCCGATCAGCAGTGCCCAGACGCCGTCGACCGGGACGACTTCGGGGACGCGGGTCACTTCCAGAGTGTGGCGGGCAGTCGCTTCGAGCCCGTCGGAATCGACGACACGGAGCGTGACTTCGTAGCGGCCCTCGCCGGCGTACCTGTGGACCGGCTCCGGTTCGGACGCAGCGCGTCCGTCTCCGAACTCCCAGCGCCATGCCGCGATCGTTCCGTCGAGATCGACCGAGCGATCGATAAAGCGGACAGGATCAAGGATCGACGGCGTCGCGGGGACGAACTCGAACGCCGCAATCGGGGGCGATTGCTGGGCGACGGTGATCACGCGCATGACGGCCGATGCTCTCCCGGTGTCGTCGATCACTCGGAGCGTGACCGGATGCGACCCCACCTCCAGCGGCTCGATGACCATCGATGCGCGGTCAGTGACGAGATCGAAAGCGCCGTCCGAATCGAAATCCCACGCATACTCGACGATGCGCCCGTCTCGGTCGTGGGAATCGGTCGCATCGAGGAGGATCCGGTCCCCGGCGCGCACGGGGCGAGGAAGTCGGGTTCCCGCATCGGTCACGGCCGTCCAGAGGAAGACGGCCACCGGCGCCGTGTTTGGCGGCCAGACGTGGACCGTTGCGTCAGCGGTCGCTGTCGCTCCGCGATCGTTGACGACGACCAGGACGACCTCGTAAGTCCCCGCTTGACGGTAGGTGTGGCGGACGGACGAACCAGAGGCCCGCTCACCGTCTCCGAACGCCCAGTGGAACTCGACGAGCTGCCCTTCCGGATCGAAGGCCCCGGATGCATCGAACTCGATCGACTCCCCGGCCTCCGGTTCGTGAGGGCGATGGACGAACCGTGCGGTCGGCGGGACGCGTTCCCGCTGCGCGAACCACGAGGAGACGTCCGCCGCAACGCGGAGTTCCAAGCGGACGCCGGTCGGGAGGAGCGCAAGCCCCGCCGCGATATCGACGATCTGCATCGCACCGGAGATGTCCAGGGCAGCGCGCCTGAGGCCGCTGGAGTCAACGCGAACGGTCGCCGCGAGTCGCAGCCGCCCTCCTCCGTCCGCGAACGAAAGCCGCCCTTCCCACGGACCGTCGGGATCGAGGTATGAGACGAGCGTCCCCGACCATGCGCCCGTAGGGTCGGTCGTCTCACCGGCGATCCGCAGGACAGGCTGCGGGGAGACTTGGAACCGGGCGTCGATCGATCCGTTGACCGCCTCGATCGACGCGAGAAAGGCGAGACAATCGGGAACCAGATCGGTCGCCTCCACCTCCGCGCCGATGCTCCAGTCGGACCCGACCCGGAGGCGCGCTGTCTGTCGGCTGACGCCGGACGGGGCCTCCACTCGCAGAGAAGCCGAGAGCTCAGCGACGGGGAGCGTCAGTCGGCCTGTCCCGACAGCGGCGATCCACGACCCGTCGCCCCCCAAAACGCCCTCGATCCGTCCGTCAACAGCGAGCGCGCCGAACCGGGCGTCGGTCGGCCGTCCGATCTCCGTCGAGAACCCGGCTGACGCGTCCCCGCGCAACCGCCCGCCCCACGTTCCGGCGAGATCGGTGTCGAGCGTCGCTCGAAGCAGGCCGGCGGCGAACGACGCCGATGCGTTCACGGTCTCCCAGCGGGGCGGATCGGTCGCCGATCGGAGTCGAATGGCGATGCCGAGCCCGGAGATCGTCCCCGACCAACGGACGACGAGGTCGCCTGCCGCTCCGGGCGTCTCCCCGGAGGCGGGTCGGGCACCGATCGTGATACCGAATTGGCCGGCGCCGATGAGCGGCGAGTCCTCACGGAGACTCAGGTTCCCCGTGTCGAGAGCGGCGAATTCTGGCGGCGCGGCGATGTCGGACGGACGGCGGGACGTACCGACGTAGTCCTCGCCGTTTCCCCAGACGGCGTTGTACCCGAGGAGCCGCTGTGCGGGAGTCTCTGTCACCGATCGGACCCGCAGGCCGGCTCCGGTGTTGCGAGCGACCGCCGTGTGACGGAGGACGATCGACGGACCCTCGATGCGAACGCCGTCACCGCCGGAGCTGACAACGGTGCAATTCTCGACGATGCACGGCGCGCTTGATGCGAGAACGATGCCGTCACCGCGGACCGCCACGATCTCGGATCTCCGGACTGTTGCGGTCGCAGCGTCGAGGACGAGAAGGCCGTCTCCGCTCCCGGCTTCGATCCGGACACTTTCGATCTCCGCTCGGGCTGTGTCTCTCAGCTCGATTCCGCCTCCCCCGTCGCCGATCATGAGTCGAATGAGCGTCGCTGCGGACGCACCGGTCAGCCGCACGGCGCCCTCCCGATTCCTTCGAAGAGCGGCGCCTCGAGCATCGAGCGTCGAGCTGCCGGCTGCGAGAATCGCCCAGCCGGACTGCGCATCCAGCCGCCCACCGACGAGCGAAACACGCCCGGTTCCGCCGACGGCGAGCCCATGGAGCCCGTTCCCTTCGATCGTGCAGGCGACCAGATCGAGAGTCGCGTCTTCGCAGAGCACGCCGTTCCCGCCGACATCGCGAATCTCACACTCCTCGAGGCGAAGGACCGCGCCGCCGGAAACGCGGAGACCGTGGCCGGCGGTTCCGGTGATCCAGACCCGTTCGAGAGTTAATCGTGACGTCGATCCAACTACGTCGACCGCGGCGGTCGAACCGCCGCGGAGAATGCAGTCGCGGACGAGGACGGATGCCTCATCGAACACGACCGCGGGCGCAGGAAGGGGCGCCGCACCTCGCTCGATGGTGAATCCTTCGATTCGTCCAGCGCTGGCGTGATGGACGAGGAGCGCTTCCTCCGCCCCGTACCCATGACGGATGATCGTCACCGTCGCTCCCGCACCGATGAGAGAGATCCCGTGCTTGAACGTGACTCGCTCCTCGTAGACGCCCGGGTTCACGTAGACGGTGTCCCCGAACGACGCAGCATCGATCGCTCCTTGAATGCTCCGATACCCACCCGCGCCGTCCCGGGAGACGACGAGCTGTGCGCCCGCTGTTGCGAGTGAGACGTAGAGCATGACGCAGAGGACAGCCGGGGCGATGCCATGCATTCTCCGCATGATCGGATTGTAGCGGGCCGGAGATGGCTTCCCAAGCGAGCGCCGGAGCTCGCTGCCGGCAATGCCTCCGCCTCCCCGCGGCCGCGCGACCGGCAGACGTCGGGTATGATGGGCGCAGGTGACCCCCATGCGAGCTTTCCTGTGCATCCCGATCGATCGGACGTCTGCGGAGCGGATCGACACGGTCTCTCGGGCGATCCGCTCCGCGACCGAAATGAGGGCGTCATGGGTCGATCGGGGCAACTACCATCTGACCATCCGATTCCTCGGGGAGATCGATCCGATGGCGACGGTCGAGTTGGATAAGCTCTGTCGCCGAATCGCCCGATCGATCTCCCCGTTTTTCGTGGAGTTCGACCAGGTTGGCGCATTTCCAGATCCGGACCGAGCGCGCGTCCTTTGGGTCGGTGGGTCGACTCCCGCGCCTTACGTCGATCTCGTCCGATCGGTCAACGACGCGCTGGAACGGACTGGGTTCCCCCCGGAAAGGCGGCATCCGGTGGCCCACACCACCCTGGCACGGGTGAAAGGGCGCCCTGACCGACGACTGCCCGAGATCGTCGAGCGGATGAACCCGCTTCCCCCCTGGCGAATCCGAGTCGATCGGATCGTCTTGATGGAGAGCCGCCTTGCCCGATCCGGTGCGGAGTACAGCCCGCTGTTCACCGTTCCGCTCGGCGATGGCGGTGGGATGGAGAGCGATTGAGCATCGAGTACATCGACCATGCAGCTGACGTCGGCCTCCGAGCGGACGGACCGACGATCGAAGCGGCGTTCTGCGAGGCAGCGCGGGGCCTCTTCGGAGTGATGGTGGATCTTGACGCGGTCGCACCGCACAGACGGCACGACATCGACGCTGCGGCGGACGATCCGGCGGAGCTCTTGGTCGATTGGATGAGCGGGTTGCTCGCTCAGAAGGAGCTTACGGGGCTCGTCTTCTCCCGGTTCGAAGCGGAGATCACGCTCACCGATAGCGGCTGCACTCTTCGTGGGACCGGGTGGGGCGAGCCCCTCGATCCGGGTCGGCATCGGCCGGCGATCGAAGTCAAGGGGATCAGCTACCTTGGCCTCGCGGTGCACTGCGAGGCCGGGCGGTGGAGAATCGAGTGTGTCCTCGACGTGTGAGGAGGGAGAGAGATGGACGAAGGCGATGCGCTTCGAGAGGTGGGCCCCTCGGAGTGGATTCTCCCGAAGACCGGCGCGATGCGAGTACCCGTCCGGATCTACGCAGACGCGGAGACGGTCAACGATCTCCGACGGGGGGCAGACGACCGTGACGAGTGGAACGCGCTCCGACAGGTGCGAAACGTCGCCTGCCTCCCGGGCATCGTGGGAGCGGCGATCGCGTTGCCCGATGTTCATCCCGGTTACGGCTTCCCGATCGGCGGGGTCGGCGCGTTCGACCCCGCCGAAGGGATGGCCGTCGTTGGCGGGATCGGGTTCGACATCAACTGCGGAGTTCGGCTCCTGGCGATGCCGCTCGTGCGCGAGGAACTCGATCCTGACATCGACCGGGTCATCGAGGACCTGTACCGCTCCGTTCCGGCCGGTCTCGGGTCAAAGGGCTCGCTCGCTCTCTCCTCCCGTGAGATCGACACAGTCCTGCGGGACGGCGCGGTCTTCGCTGTCCGGCGAGGGTATGGTGTCGAGCGCGACCTCGAGCGCATCGAGGAGGGCGGTCGGATGGACGGCGCGGATCCGACAGCGGTGAGCTTGCTCGCCAAGCAGCGGCAGTGCGAGCAGGTCGGCACGCTTGGGTCCGGCAATCACTACCTGGAGATTCAGTTCGTCGATGCGATCCTCGACGCCGAAGCGGCGTCCGCGTACCAACTTCGCGAGGGACAGGTCGTCCTGTCAATCCATACTGGATCGCGAGCGCTCGGGCATCAGATCGGTCAGGATTACCTGAAAGAGATGGCGCAAGCGAGCCGTCGCCACGGGATCGAGATCGCCGAAAGGGAGCTGGTCGGGGCGCCGATCGGGAGCCCCGAGGGGCGACGGTACTTGGGAGCGGTCGCAGCTGGAGCGAACTGCGCGTTCGCGAATCGCCAGGTGATCGCCCACCTCGCGCGGGAATCGCTGTATCGGACGCTCGGAATCCCCCCGGACGCTGTGCGAACCGTCTACGACATTGGGCACAACAACGCAAAGTTCGAAGACCACACGGTCGACCGCGAGCGTCGCCGGCTGCTCGTCCACCGGAAGGGGGCGACCCGAGCCTTCGGTCCCGGTCGACCCGAATCCCCGAGCGAGTATCGATCGGTCGGGCACCCCACGATCGTCGGTGGAACGATGGGGACTGCGTCGTACGTCATGCGAGGGACGGCCGACGGGATGGAGAAGACGTTCGGGAGCGGGATTCACGGCGCCGGCCGCGCCCTATCGCGGAAGCGAGCAGCGAAGCGCTTTTGGGGACAGGCGGTTGTCGACGACCTGGCCAGCGCCGGCGTCCGCGTGCGAGCGCACAGCCTTCGGGCGATCGCCGAAGAAGCACCTGGCGCATACAAGGATGTCGAGCGTGTCGTCGCGGCCGCAGCGGAGGCCGGGATCAACCGCCCGGTTGCCCGCCTGCGCCCGGTCGGCGTTGTCAAGGGGTGAAACCCGATCCGCCGCGACGCGCCGGACTGAAGATGCGCGTCTGCCGGACGATCGTCCGGGCTAGCTTCTGCGGGGAATGCTTCAGGGTTTCCTTCCCCGCCCAGCGTGCCCTCCCGAGCAGATCGGCGCGAACGATCCGGAGGCCGTACTCGTTCGGCTCGTTCAGGTCGTCGATGACCGGCTCGGCCGCCTCCTGACGGTAGCCGGTCAGCATCGACTCGCTCGGTCGCGCGTTGTTCACGACCAGCAGATCGAAGCACCGAAGATCGATGTACTCGGAGAGGGCCCGAAGGTGATCTCCAAGCGTGAACCCATCCGTCTCTCCCGGCTGTGTCATCAGATTCGCGATCAGAAGCTTCTCGGCCGCGGATTCCTCGATCGCCGACGCGACACCGTCGACCAGCAGGTCGGGAATAAGGCTCGTGTAGAGGCTGCCGGGGCCAAGGACGATCACGTCCGCCGCGGCGAGGGCATCGAGGACCGTCCCGTAGGGCGGCACGGACGGCGCATCGAGGAAAACGCGCCGAATGCGGCGCGGGTCCTCGGCGATTCGGGTTTCCCCCTCGACGCGCTCCCCGTCCTCCATTTCGGCGACGAGATGGATCTTGGCGAGCGTTGACGGGAGAACCCGGCCTCGAACGTTCAAGAAATGGCTCATCGCCTCGATCGCGCGGTCGAACCCGCCTGTTGCCTGCTCGAGCCCAATCAACACGAGGTTCCCGAGAGAATGGCCGGAGAGATCGCTGGGGGTGGAGAACCGGTGTTGGAAGTACCCAGACAGCCGGCCTTCGTCTTCGGCGAGGGCGAGGAGGCAGTTCCGGACGTCGCCGGGCGGCAGGACGTCGATCTCACGGCGAAGACGCCCGGAACTTCCTCCATCGTCCGTC
>Ga0068714_10001634_pt1 | contig 31777 bp, 21 predicted proteins | sample MTBNYHSulfiMetaG_FD_62988 | JGI IMG/M metagenome (GOLD analysis project Ga0068714, IMG submission 62988) | Enrichment culture microbial communities from rom New York Harbor, USA that are MTBE-degrading - MTBE-NYH (New York Harbor Sulfidogenic)... | ecosystem: Environmental > Aquatic > Marine >...
GGTGCGCGTCGACAGTCTGGTGCGCAGCAACGAATGGGCCAAGGCCGGTGTGATGATCCGCGAGACACTCGAACCCGGCTCGAAGCACGCGTTTGTGGCGGTGACGCCGGAAGCGTCGCATGGCGTGTCGTTCCAGCGTCGCCCGGTGGCCGGCCAGGACAGCGCCAACACGGACGTCGCCGACGTCAGCATCCCGCGCTGGGTCAAGCTGACACGGACGGGCAACACCTTCACCGCCCAGCAGTCGGCCGACGGCGTCACCTGGACGAACATCACGCCCACGGCGCCAGTGGACATCATGATGGCCAGCAACGTCTACATCGGGTTGGCGGTGACCAGTCACGATGCCGTGGCTGTGACAGCGGCCGAGTTTTCGAACGTCTCGGCGACCGGCAACGTGACGGGCAACTGGCAGACGGCGGACATCGGTGTTGCCCAACCGACGGGCAATTCGGCCGAACCGATGTACGTGCGGATCGAGGACAGCACGGGCAAGACCAAGACGGTCGTGAACGCGGATGCGGCCATCACACAGCGTCCGACGTGGCAGGAGTGGTCGATCTCCTACAGCGATCTGAGCGGGGTGAACCTCGGTCGGGTGGAGAAGCTGGTCATTGGCGTCGGCAGTGCGACCAGCCCGAGCGCCGGCGGCACCGGCATTGTCTACGTGGACGACATCGCCTATGGCAGTCCCGCTGCTCCCTAACGTTTCACAAGCGGCAGGAACCTGCCGGATTTAGCAGCGCCATATGGGGCCTGTCCCGACGGATATCGGGGCAGGCCCTTTCGATATATCCGCTGTGCGGCGTCCGCATTCGATCACGCTTGTCAGACCATCCTTGGCACTCACGCGGCAGCCTGAGAAGCAGGTCCGAGGAGAGTTGGCCGGTCCGGCCGGCGGATTGGCGGATGGGCACATCCTGCGCCCATGCTGTTCCTTCACGCAGGTCACCTTGGTGTGGGGTAGGTCTTGCGGCTGCCTTGCAGGACGCCTCGGTCGTAGGTTTCTTCCCACTCGAGCGAGCCGTCCGAGCGAAAGCGCTTTCGCGGGCCGTGGCGATATCCCTCGACGTAGCGCTCTTCTTCGATCAGCACGCCTTGGGCATTCCAGCGCCTGGAGATGCCGTCCTGGCGCCCGTTGCGGTAGTGCTCTTCGCGCATCAGCTTGCCGCCTTGGCCATGCCAGAACTGGTGCACCCCCTCGAAGTACCCGTCGGAGTACCGGCAGAGGGATTCGACCTGGTTCGAATTGGGGAAGCTCGTGCGGACGTCGCCCTCGCGCGGCGCGCCATTGGGGTCCCAGGCGCGTCTGCGGCGGGTCTTCCGGTCGTAGTGGTATTCCATCTGCCCATCTGGATACCACGATGTCACGAATTGGTCCTCGGCATAGAGCCGTTCCATTCGCTTCTGCCCGTTCGGGTAGTATGCTGTCCGCAACAGCTTGCCATCAGGATGAGTCCATTCGGTGGTCTTGTGTCCGCGCGCATCCCATTCGGTGTACTTCGGCATCGTCAGGCGGATGTCGTCACGATTGGTCGGCAGATTCGCGGCGTCCCTTCGCCAGGGCGAATAATGGACCTGCCAGATGAAAATGTACTTGGACCATTGCGGATTACCCGCACCGAAGATGAAGCAGACCACCGCCAGCACCGAGCCCAGTGCAGCGGGCCACAGTCTCCTTCCAGTGCGACGCATGTACAGCACCAGCGACGCGATGCCGGTCGCCAGGATCACGCCACAGAGCACGAACAGGGTCTGGCTGCGGACCAGCGCCTTGAACGTCGCGAACGAGGCATAGAGCTGATGAGCCGCCACGCAGGCGGCGATCATCGCCACGCCCTTCACGGCACGATTCTTCAGCAGAATGCGCCAGGGCAGCATCAGTACTGCGCAGGCCAGCGGAACCGCCAGCGGGCCCAGCAGTCTTCCCGGCTTGTCCGTATGCGCAAAGTATCCGATGGTGATGATCGCAGCCATCAAGGAGGGCAGCGCACAGAGGCCCAGCAGCACGCGGAACACCCAGCCGAGGTACGCGCCTCGCGTTCGCCTCTCAGGAGCAGTCGCCTCCGGCTCCAAATGACTCGCGCCGCTTGTCTCGGCCATGATCCGTCCCTTCGCTCGATCGCACCCTGCCGGGGGCTCGCCCAGCCCATGGCACCTCTTCAGTCTATGCCGGAGCCTTTGACGTGGTCAAGGCCGAACCTTGCATCAAATGCGGCAGAGCGTTTTCAGCGTACGGGGCGTGTGGTCCGGGTTGGCGTGGTACAGACGATGCGAAAACCATTGTTGTAGTGGATCATCTGGCCAAGGGGGGTCTTCATGCGGATGTAAGAGCGGCATAGCCAGGGCGGGCTGGCAAAGGAGCCGCCTCGGGTGATGCCCATCGGGTCGAAGCGGTCTGTCTCGACCCATGCGGACCCGTCCGTCGGCGCGCCATCGCTGTTGTCGTGCCAGAGGTCCTGCACCCACTCCCAGACGCCGCCGTGCATGTCGTAGAAGCCCCAGGCGTTGGGCTGTTTCTGCGCGACAGGACGGGTTTGCCTGACCTGGCCTGAATTCCACAGCGTCCAGGCCATCTCATCGAGCGGTCCGGCGAATTCGCTGCTGGTCCCCGCGCGGCAGGCGTATTCCCATTCCGCTTCGCTGGGCAAGCGAATTTCCCGGCCGATCTTGCCGCTGAGCCACTGACAGAACGCTGCCGCATCGTGCCAGCCGATGTGGGTCACCGGGTCGCGGTCGGTCTGCACGAAGCCCGGGAAGCGCCAATCCATCAGCGCCTGGTAGTGCCAGGGCGCATCGGGCACGCAGGTGTAGGCCCAGCCCTGCTTTTCGGCGTCGGTGACATAACCCGTCTCATCGACGAACAGCTCGAACTGCGCGCGCGTCACTTCGGTTTGCCCCAGGTAGAAGCTGTAGCCGATGGTCACCTCGCGTCTGGACATCTCGTAGACCCAGCCGTACTCGTCGGTGTAGCGGTGTGGACTGCCCATGACGAACGAGCCCGGCTCGACCCGAATGAAGTCGAACGTCACACCGCCTGCGTCCAGCGACAGTGTGCGAGAGGAGCTATCCTGCGGCAAGACCGCAAACGGTCGGACTGGGGCTTGTGATGGAGGTCGCTCTTTGCCGTGCACGATTCGAAACCCTGTGTCCGTGCCTCGGTGAGCCGCCGGGACGGGACATCGGTGCGCGGACCGGCAGGCGTATGCCAGACTGGACCACGCGCCTCCGCGCAGAACGCGGCGCGCCGCCGCGACGGCAGGAACGCCCGGCACGGTATGGGCGCTGCCGTCGCGAGGGACGCTGCCATAATGCCAATCGTACTTGTCTTCGCACCATTCGGCGGCGTTGCCATGCATGTCACACAACCCCCAGGCGTTGGGTTTCTTCTGCGCCACCGGATGTGTGCCTCGGGTGCTATTGCCGCTGTACCACGCCATCGCATCGAGGTCGCCTGCACGCGCCTCGGTCGTTCCCGCGCGACAAGCATATTCCCATTCGGCCTCCGTAGGCAGACGAAAGCATTCACCGCTCTGCTGCGACAACCACTGGCAGAACGCCAACGCGTCGACATAGCTGATCGCGACAACGGGATGGTCGTCCGTCTGCTCGAATCCCGGATCGCGCCAGCTTCGCCCTCGAATCCATCCTATCTCTGCGGGCGAAGCGTAGTGCCACAGTGAGCCTTTGCGCTCGGCGACAGTCTCGTACCGGGTCGCCTCGACGAACGCCCTGAACTGGCGCACCGTCACCTCCGTCTTGCCCAGGTCGAAGCCAGACTCGATCTCGACCGGATGAAGGGGACGTTCGTCGCCATCACCGGCGTCCGAGCCCATCGTGAAACGCCCTGCCGGAATACGAACGAATTCGAACGTGACCCCCGCCATCTCGATCGAATAGGCGACCGTTTCACTTGCCCAGACCGACGGGCCAAACAGGGAACAAACAAGCGGACACGCCGCTATCGCCATAAGCCGACGAGCACCTCGGCGCATAATCTCTGCCCGGAGCATCTCTGCATCTCCGCCAATCGGAACACCTGAGATTCGGAAGTTCTCGGTGCGACCATTCTGTCGCAGGAACCTCTATCTTGCGGCTCGGCCGTAAACCTCGACTTCGATGTAGTGGTTCAGGTCGCCGCCGGCGTGGCCGTTGCTGTAAAGGCGGACGTAGCGGCCACGAATGCCTTGTGTGTCGATGAGCTTGCCCTCGTTCGTCTCGACGTAGTGCAGATCTGTGCCCTTGCCCAGGCGGGCGGAGTTGTCGAGGTCATTGTTGAAGACCGTCTTGACGCCGCCGGCGAACTGCGGATCGTCGGAGACCTGCATAACCACATCCAGGTAGACGTGCGGACGAAGATGGTAATGCCAGACCACGACCGCATAGATCTCGTAACGGTCGCGCAGATCGATGGTGATGTGTTGCACACCGGGCCCCAGTTCGACGATACTGCCATCGGTGGCCTCCTTGTCGCCGTCGGTGATCATGTCGAGGTTTCCCATCGACGGCTCCGGATCGCTTGCGGAGACCGGCTTTCCAGAAGCGACGTTCGTCGTCCCCAACGGCACCAGGAACGGTGGCCTTGCCCCCCTCCGGGGCCTCTCGAGATTCGGCATCCGCACATCGGCGGGTGTTCCGATGAACACCGGCCGGGGTAGTGCGATCTCGAGCGGCATCAGGCGGGTGCGGCCAAGATCCTCCGGCGTGCCGATCGGTCTCGGCTCCTGGGGCGGGGTCCCTGTAGTCTGGCTGGTGCGATTGATGATCCTGGTCGATTCAGGTACTCCGAGGTCGTAGATGCTCATCGGACCGGACTGCGGATAGCTCATCACCCATTCCTGGCGGCTGAGCAGGGCTCCGCTGTCGCTGCGTTGCTCGACGTGGGCGCCCACGAGCCGCCGCGTTTCCGGATCGGCCATGAGTTTCATTCGAAGCCTCTCGACGCGCCGGCTGCCGACGGCGGCGCCGGGATCGGACTTCTCCAGTTCGTACGTCAGGACCTTCTGGCCTTCGTAGCGGTCGCTCTGTTGTGTGACCGCGACGTCATCCTTCGCGGCGAAAACCGCGAAGGCATCGACGAGTGTGTAGGCCGCATCGGCGCCGAAGAGCCCCTTGCTCGGAAGCTCGCTTATCACCACCGCCTTGACCTGCGGGCTGTACAGCAGTTCCCGCCTGCCTGCGCCGAAATCGGAAACAACTACAGAGCCGTCGGAAGCCAGAATGTACGCCTTGCGGGAGGCGAAGTCGTTCCACTGCTGATCGGTGTGGACCGTGCCGTCCCGATACTCCGTGACGACTGCGTGCAGCCAGGCCATCTTTTGCGTGGCCTGCCGGACCTGGCTCAGCGTGGGCGGTCCCCATCCGCGTCGGACCATTTCCTGGATGCCGACGACGGCTGTTACGACGATGGCGGCTGCGACAGCCACCTTCACCGCAGGCCGGAACGCCGAAAACGCTGATCTTTCGGGGGCCGGCACCAGCCGCGGGCCGACCGACCGGTTGACCGTCTCGAAGGTCGCCAGCATCTGCTGTCGCAGACGCTCCTTGTGGGCCGGGTTCGGCTCGGTGTCGATTTTCAGGCCGGCAACGAGTTTCTCGAAATCACGCTCCTTCATCATGCTCCTCTTCACCAAAGTCGCTCCGCAGGACCTCCCGGAGCTTCCGGAGTACCCTGTGCAGCGTGACCCTGATTGTCGCGGGTTTGGCGTCCATCACTCGACCGATCTCATCGAAATCCATGTTCTCGAAGAATCGCAGCGTCAGAACCGTCTGATGCTCGGGCTTCAGTTGCAGGATGGCAGTGTACAGCGTCGGCCAATCCATCTGCGACCACGTGCTCTCTTGCGGCTGGGAAGCCTTTCGCATGGCGACGACATTTTCCATAAGTCTTCTGCGCCGCGAGGTTTTCCGTATATAGGCATTGGCCTGGTTGGCGGCGATCGTGAAGATCCAGGCCCGGAAATCCTGTTCGGTGCAGCCTTTGAATTGCCGGATAGCCGCCGCCACCGTCAGAAACACGCCGGAGGTGATGTCCTCGGCCGCCGAATTGCTGTACAGCCGGTGCACGCAGAACTTGTAGATCCGCTCGTAATACAGCTCGTAAAGCCTCGCCAGGGCGCCGGCCTGCGTCTTGGCCTGCATCACGAGATCGTCGTAAGCTGTGTGCTCAACAGGTTTTGTCATAGCACCGACCATCGACATACGTTCAGTTGCGCAGCCGCCGCCCATGTTACAGAGCCTCGCGGCAGAAATCCTGGAAAAACACGGGCACGCCACCCCCGGAACGAAGGGCAGGCACGGGTCCTGCCCTCGCGATGCGATGGCTACGCCTCTTCCGACGTCTCGTCCTGGATGTATTCCTTGACCGGATAGCACATGGCCACGGGAATGTACAAGAACGAAGTCACCAACATGGCGATGGCGAAGAACCAGTAGTAGCTCGCACCCGGCAGCTTGGTGGTGCCGTCTGGGTTCTCGATCACCCTGTTCACGACGGCCGCAATGATGTTTCCGAGCGAGATCGACAGCAGGTTGATCGCCTGGATGAGCGACTTCATCTTGTTCGGGGCCTGCGTGTAGGCGAACTCCAGGGCCGTGACGGACACCATGATCTCGGCGGCCGTCAGGAAGATGTAGGCCACGAACTGCCAGCCGATGGAAGGCTGGCCGCCCTGCTGGATCTGTGTCTCGATCCAGATCGGGACCAGGAAACTGCCGGCCGTGACGAACAGACCGATGCCCATCTTGCGAAGCAGGGTCATGGGCCAGAGGCGACTGAGCGCGGGATAGACTCCGTACGCGAACGCCGGGATCATCACGAGGACCAGGACGGAATTGGCGGCCTGCATCTGGGCCGGCAGCCACGTGATGCCCAGCCACTTGAGGTTCATCTTCTCCGCCTGGAGCACCCACGCGGACTGGGATTGATAGTACAAAGCGAAGAACATGGACACGAACAGGAAGATGATGCCAATCTTGGCCAGGTTGAGGCCCTGTTCACGGTCGAGTATCTCGCTCCATGCCTTGGCGCCGGCCGGAGGGATATCCACCATCTTGCGCCGGCCCAGCCAGTAGGCGAGCGTCGCGATGACCATCGAGACGGCCGGGACGCCAAAGCCGACCGTCGGACCCCACTTGTCCAGCAGGATGGGGCACAGCCACATCGAGACGGCGGCGCCCACGTTGATCGAGAAGTAGAACCAGCTATAAAGCTTCTGGATCAAGTGCTTGTTGGAGGGCCCGAACTGGTCGCCGACGTTGGCGGAAACGCAGGGCTTGATGATGCCCGAGCCGGTGGCGATCAGGATCAGTCCGGCGGTCAGGCCGACCCGCGTGTGGTCCAGTGTCAGGACGAAGAACCCGGCGCAGTACACCAGCGCGAACCAGATGATCGTCTTGAACTTGCCGAACCACAGATCGGAAATCAGGGCCCCGACGATCGCCATGAAGTACACTGCAGCGGTGAACCAGTGGAACCACTCGCGGGCGGATTCGTCAGCCATGACGCTCAGGGTCCCACCCGGCCCGAGCAGGTTCTTGGTCATGAAGATCACGAGGATGGAACTCATGCCGTAGAAGGCGAACCGCTCCGCCGCCTCGTTGGTGAGAATATACGGAACAGCCGGCGGCATCTTCTCGGAGGGCAGCGGGGCGGTCAGATACTCACGTTTGGCCATAAGAGTCCTCGGTTCATCGCCAATTCCATGTAGGGGCGAATCATGATTCGCCCCTGTGCCGCATGGTACATACCTGCGGCCCGGTCTCAAAGAAGAAATCGCTGTGTGCCGCCGTCAAAGAGCAGACAGATGATTTGGAGGCGGCCTTGATTCGCGGCGGCCCTGCCGGTACGATGAGCGTCCCGATCCATCGGGGCGGCGGTCGCGTCGAGGGCGCACCGGGCCGCTGAAGGAGAATGTCGAGGGGAAAGGTGAAACCGATGAGAACTACAGCTACACTAGCCTTGATTCTGTTACTGCCGGCCGGCGTGATCGCAGCCGAAATCGATGACCTGACACATGTGCCCGATGCCCGCATGCTGCGTTTTCCTGACGTCAGCGCTGAATCGATCGTCTTTTCCTACGCGGGCGATCTGTGGACCGTCCCCAGGGAAGGTGGCACCGCCCGGCGACTCAGCTCGCCCAAAGGCGACGAGATGTTCCCCAAATTCTCGCCCGACGGCCGGCTGATCGCTTTCAGCGGCAACTACGACGGCAATACCGACGTCTACGTTGTCGGCGCCCAAGGGGGAAGCCCCCGGAGGCTGACGCACCATTCCGCCTCCGACCTCGTGGTCGAGTGGTACCCCGACGGCCAGCACGTGCTCTACCGCTCGGGCATGGTGAGCCCCTCGGGGCGTTTCAATCGCTTCTTCAAGCAATCGATCGCCGGCGGCCTGCCCCAGACGCTGCCTCTGCCATACGCCGAACTGGGCTCGTTCAGCCCCGACGGCAGCCAGATCGTCTACCAGTTCATCTCGCGCGAGTTCCGCACGTGGAAACGCTATCGGGGCGGCATGGCGAGCGACCTGTGGCTGTACGATTTCCTCAACAACAGCGCCGAGAAGCTCACGGATTTCGCCGGCACGGACGCGGTGCCCATGTGGCACGGTGACACGATCTACTTCCTCTCCGATCGCGCCGCCGACCAGAAGCTCAACATCTGGGCCTACTCCCTGCGGAGCAAGCAGTTCCGGCAGGTGACGGAGTTCACCGAGTACGATGTGAAGTGGCCCAGCCTCGGGCCCGACGCCATCGTCTTTGAGAATGGAGGAGAGCTTCATCTGCTCGATCTGGGAACGGAGCAGTCGCGGGTGATCCAGGTGAAGGTGCCCGACGATCTGCCTCGCGTGCGGACCGAGCTGAAGAGCGTTTCGAATCTGATCCAGAACTCTTCGCTGTCGCCCACGGGCCAGCGGGCCCTGTTCGAGGCGCGAGGCGAGGTGTTCACCGTCCCGGCCAAGCATGGCAGCGTGCGCAACCTGACCAACACGTCGGGTGTGGCCGAACGGTATCCCGCCTGGTCGCCCGACGGCAAGTGGATCGCGTATTTTGCCGATGCGACCGGTGAGTATGAGCTGTACCTGCGTTCCGGCGACGGGAAAGGCCAGCCGAGGCAGATCACCAAGGACGGCTCGGCCTTCCGATACAATCCCCTCTGGTCGCCCGACAGCAAGCTCGTTGCCTTCAGCGACAAGACGGGCAGCCTCTTCATCGCCGACGTCAACGATGGCGACGTGACCTTCATCGACAAGGACGAGTGGAGCAACATGTCGTCCTACGCCTGGTCGCCTGACAGCCGGTGGCTCACCTATTCCAAGAACGGAGCCAATCGGCATGGCAACATCATGATCTACGACGTCAACGACAGCACCGTCCGCCAGGTCACCAGCGACTTCTACGACGACGGCTCCCCTGTCTTCGACGTCGAGGGCAAGTACCTGTTCTTCCGCTCGAATCGCTCGTTCGATCCGGTCTATGGGGACATGGACTGGACCTGGATCTATCCGAACTCGACGCAGTTATTTGCGGTGACTCTGGCGAAGGACACACCGAGTCCGCTCGCTCCGCGCAGCGATGAGGAGGAGATCAAGAAGGACGAAAAGGGCAAAGAAGAGGAAGAAGGCGAGAAGAAAGAGAACGAAGGAGAGAAGGTTACCGATCCAAACGAGGCAGACAAGGCCGGCGACAAGGCGGAAGACGCCGAGAAGAAAGACAAGGAAGACAAGAAGGACGAGGGTGACAAGAAGAAGGACGAGCCCAAGCCGGTAAAGATCGACTTCGAGGGCTTCGAACAGCGGGTGGTCGCGCTGCCAATCCAGGCGGGCAATTTCGGCGGCATCGCATCCGTCAAGGGCAAGCTGCTTTTCGCGCGCTTCATGCCGGCCGGGGCAAGGAAACCGGGTGAGCCGGGCGGAACGTTGCTCTACTATGATCTCAAGGAGCGCGAGGAAAAGACCATTATCGACAACATCGACGGCTACGACCTCTCGGCCGACGAGAAGAAGATCCTCTACAAGAGCCGCTCGACGTACGGCATCATCGACGTCGGCGAGAACAAGAAGGTCGGCGACGGCAAGATCGACTCCGGCGATCTGAAGGCGTGGATCAACCCGCGCGAGGAGTGGCAGCAGATCTTCACCGAAGCCTGGCGCGTCCAGCGGGACTATTTCTACGACCCGAACATGCACGGCCTCGACTGGCCTGCGATGAAGCAGCGCTACGGCGCCCTGCTGCCTTATCTGGCCGACCGCGAAGATCTCAACTACATCATCGGCGAGATGATCGCGGAGTTGAACGCCTCGCATACGTACGTCGGAGGCGGTGACATGGAGCAGCCTGATCGCCTGAATGTGGGCCTGCTGGGCTGCGATTTTGAGCTCGACAAAGACCACGACGCCTACCGCATCAGTAAGATCTTCGAGGGCGCCCGGTGGAACGCCGAACCGCGCTCTCCGCTAAGGGCGCCGGGCATCGACGTTAATGAGGGTGACTACCTTCTGGCCGTCAACGGCCGGCCGCTGGACATGTCCAAGGACCCGTGGGCTGCTTTCCAGGGTCTCGCCGGGCAGACCGTGACGCTGGCGATCGGCCGCACGCCCGATGTCAACGATGCAAACGACGTTGTCGTCGAACCGATGGGCAGCGAGTCTCGCCTCCGCAACCTCGCGTGGATTCAGGACAATCGCGAGAAGGTCGAGAAAGCGACGCAGGGCCGGGTCGGCTACATCTACGTGCCCGACACCGGCCAGAACGGCCAGAACGAGCTGGTCCGACAGTTCACTCCCCAGTGGAACAAGGATGCTTTGATTATCGACGAACGTTTCAACAGCGGAGGCCAGATCCCCGATCGCTTCATTGAGCTCTTGAACCGTCCGATCTATAACTACTGGGCCCGCCGGGACAACCGCGACTGGCGGACGCCTTTCCTGAGCCACGCCGGCCCGAAGGTCATGCTCATCAACGGCTGGTCCGGTTCCGGCGGCGACGCCTTCCCGTACTACTTCCGTGAGGCGGGCCTGGGGCCACTCGTGGGCACGCGAACCTGGGGCGGGCTGATCGGCATGAGCGGCAACCCGCGACCGATCGACGGCGGCATGGTCAGCGCGCCGACCTTCGGCATATACGATACGGACGGCCAGTGGACCGTGGAGGGTTATGGCGTGGACCCCGACTACGAAGTGGAGAACGCACCAGACCAGATGGTCGCTGGAGGCGATCCGCAGTTGGAGACAGCCATCGCCGTGGCTTTGAAGCTGTTAGAGAAACAGCCACCCGAACGGCCCCGGAAACCGACGTATCCGGACCGCTCGGGCAGGCGATAATGTGGAATGCAAATGTGTGGCAGCCTCAAGCCCGCAGGGCTTGGGGATGGTGCCCAGAGAGGAGCCGTCCCCAAGCTGCGTTGTGGGCTTGCCACACTACGATATCCGAAATGGCAAGGGAGTGTGTAACGATGAAGCAATCGTGTAGGATTTGCGTGCTGCTGCTGGCGGGCGTGACGCTCTGCGGCTGCGGGCCGGACAACAAGGAGAAAGACTTGCAACTGTTCGTCACCAACCACGTCGCCAAGATCAAGCCGATGGAGAAGGAGGCCGCACTGGCCTCATGGAACGCCGCAATCACGGGCGACTCCAACGATTATGACCTTTCCAGCGAGCTGACGCTGCAGCTCCGCAAGATATACAGCAATCCCGACGAATTCGCTTTCCTGAAGGCGCTGCGGGAATCGGGTGACATCAGAGATCCCATGCTCGCGCGGCAGCTCGATGTGCTCTACAACGAGTACCTGTCCAACCAGATCGAGCCGGAGTTGCTCGAGAAGATCGTCGCGCTCGGCACGGAGATCGAAAAGAGATTCAGCACCTTCCGCGGCACCATCGACGGCGAGAAAGTCACCGACAACGAGATTAAGACCATCCTCAAGGAGCAGACCAATCGCGTCGTCAAGAAGCAGGCCTGGGAGGCAAGTAAGCAGGTCGGCCAGGCGGTGGCGTCTGATCTGATCCGCCTGGTCAAACTGCGCAACCAGGCAGCACGATCGCTCGGTTTCGACAACTACCACACGCTGGTGCTCACCACGGGCGAACAGGACGTCAACGATCTGGACAGGCTCTTCAACGAATTGTACGAGCTGACCAACGAGCCGTTCGCCAGGCTCAAGGCCGAGCTGGATCAGACCCTGGCGATCCAGAGCGGCATCGCGGTCCAGGAGATGATGCCCTGGGACTATCACGATCCGTTCTTCCAGGAGACGCCGATGGTCTACAGTCTGGACCTCGATGTCTACTACAAGGACAAGGACGTCAAGGAACTGGCCCGGACGTTCTACGCCGGCATCGATCTGCCGGTCGACTCGATCCTGGCGCGGAGCGACCTGTACGAGAAGGAGGGCAAGAACCAGCACGCCTTCTGCACCGACATCGACCGGGAAGGCGACGTCCGTATCCTGTGTAACCTGGTGAACAACGAAACGTGGATGGAGACGCTGCTGCACGAATTGGGTCACGGCGTCTACGATCTGTACCATGATGCGGAGGTGCCCTACCTGCTGCGCGAGGCCGCCCACGCGTTCACCACCGAGGCCATCGCCATGCTGTTCGGGCGGCTCAGTCGCGATCCCGCCTGGATGCAGGCGATGCTGAACCTCTCCGATATGCAGAGGGCCGAGATTGCCGCGGTCAGCGGCAAGTACGCTCAGCTCAAGCAGTTGATCTTCGCGCGGTGGGCTATGGTGATGTACTTCTTCGAGAAGCGGCTCTACGCCGATCCGGATCAGGATCTCGACGCGTTGTGGTGGGACCTGGTCGAGAAGTACCAGCTCGTCCAGCGTCCGCCGCGACGGCACGAGCCGGACTGGGCCGCCAAAATCCACTTCACCATCGCGCCGTGCTACTATCACAACTACATGCTCGGCGAGCTGCTGGCCTCGCAACTGCACTACACCATCGTTCACAAGGTGCTCAAGGGCGGCTCCGGTCGCGACGGAAGCTATGTGGGTAAGCCGAAGGTGGGCAGATACCTCAAGAAGAACGTCTTCGAAGCAGGTGACGTCTACCCCTGGAACACGATGATCGAGCGTGCCACAGGCGAGCCGCTCAGCGCGAAGTATTTTGTCGAACAGTTCGTGAAATAGCCCTCTACAGGTTGATTCTCGGGAGACATGATGAACGACGCCAACAACGCACCAAAGGAATTGACGATCCGGGTCCTTTTCTTCGGCGTGGTGCTGTCGATGGTCCTTTCAGCGGCCAACGCCTACCTGGGGCTGTTCGCCGGGATGACCGTCTCGGCCGCCATTCCCGCGGCGGTGATGGCGCTGGGGATCATGCGGTTCTTCAAGACCAGCACGATCTATGAGTGCAACCTGATCGGCACGTGCGCTTCGGCGGGCGAGTCGCTTGCCGCCGGCGTGATCTTCACCCTGCCGGCGCTGCTGTTGATCGGGTTCTGGGACCAGTTCAGCTACTTCTGGGTGGCTGTCATTGCCGGCTTCGGCGGCCTGCTGGGCGTGCTGTTCACGATCCCATTGCGTCGCTCCCTGATCATCGAGCAAAAGCTCCAATTCCCCGAGGGTGTCGCCACCGCCAAGGTGCTGGAGACCGGGCGCACGGATGCCTCTGGAATCCGGTACATCGTCAACGCGGCCCTCGCCGGCGGACTGTTCAAGGTCGGCGCCAACGCCTTGGGCATCTGGCCCGAGATCATGCAGGGGGCCCGGCGGATGGGCGGCTCCATCGCATACTTCGGCTCGAACCTCAGTCCCGCTCTGCTGTCGGTGGGGTACATCGTCGGTCTGAACATCGCCGTGTTGATCTTCGTGGGCGGCGCGCTCAACTGGTTCGTCGCCATCCCGGTCGTGGCTGCCAAGAACGAGTGGCCCAGGTACCAGCTTCTGAACCAGAATGTCCCTGCCGGTTGGGACACGTCGAACGCCAAGTATGGAATCATCGATCCGAATGATGCCGCCGCCTGGGACCGCCGCGCGAGCGAGCCACGTGTCTGGGATTCCTTCGTGCTCCAGATCAAGGTCGCCGATCCCAATGCGTCGGTCGAAGACGTCAACGACGTGCAAAAGCACAACGATGCGGTCCTGGCCAAACTGGGCCAGCCGGTTGCGGCGCTGGAGTACGCGCAGCGGACCTGGTCCAAACTGACGCGCTTCATCGGCGTCGGCGGCATGCTTGTGGGCGGGCTCTGGACGATATTCCACCTGCGAAAGTCCCTCGTCAGCGGGATGGCCAGCGGATTGCGCGCCTATAGGAAGATCAAGGAGGGCACAGGCTCCGTGGAGCGAACAGAGAGGGACCTGCCGATGCAGTGGATCATCTTTCTGATCATCGCCTCCGTGATCCCATTGTTTATGGTCTACCAGCACTACGTCCAGCAGGTGCACGTTTCTCTTGTGATGGCGTTGGTCATGCTGGCCACGGGTTTTTTGTTTGCCGCCGTGGCGGGGTACATGGCCGGCTTAGTCGGCTCGTCGAACAACCCCATCTCCGGCGTCACCGTCTCGACCGTGCTGGTTTCCTCCCTGCTGCTTGTGCTGCTCATGGGCAAGGCGGCCGAGAACGGTCCTGCCGCCGCGATCATCGTCGGCGCGGTCATCTGCTGCGCCGCCGCCATCGCCGGCGACGTGATGCAGGACCTCAAGTGCGGCCGGCTCGTCGGCACCACCCCCTGGAAGCAGCAGGTCATGGAGATGGTCGGGACTGTGGCGGGCGCGCTCATCATCGGTCCGGTGCTCATCCTGTTGCAGGGCGCATACGGCTTCGCAGGAATGAAAGACGCCGGCTCCAAGGCGCTTTCCTCGCCTCAGGCCAATTTGATGGCCTCGGTGGCCAAGGGCGTCTTCGAGGGAGGACTGCCTTGGGCGTACCTGATCCTGGGGATGGGCATTGCCGTGGGCATCATCATCCTGGATCAATACCTGCAAGCGCGCAAATACCCGTTCCGGACCCCGGTTCTGGCGGTCGCCATCGGGTTCTACCTGCCGTTCCAGTTGTCGGTTCCGATCTTCATCGGCGGCTTGGTCAGCCTGGCGGTCAAGGCGTATCACAAGCGCAGTCGCAGCGACAGCGCGGCGGTCGACGGGTCCGAACGCCGGGGCCTGTTGATGGCCTCCGGCCTGATCACCGGCGAAGCCTTGATGGGCATCCTTGTCGCCATTCCCATCGTGATCGCCAAGCAGCGCGGCATTGAAATGCCCTTGTGGGAGGGCATGGTTCCTCTGGGCGGCCTGATCGGCGTGATCCTCCTGGCGTTCGTCACCATCTGGCTCTACCTGACCACGGTCAGAAAGCCGCAGAGCTAATCAGCAGATAGAAAGGATTTGGTCCCATGACAGATCGAGCCGAAGCGCACATCGACGCGAATCAGTCGCGCTTCATCGAAGAACTCAAGCAGTTCATGCGGTTTCCCTCCGTCAGCGCGCAGCGGGCGCGCGATAAGGACACCCGCGCGTGCGCCGAGTGGCTCGTGGAGCATTTTCGCAAGCTGGGCCTCGAGGCGCAGCTTATCGACATCGGCGGCCAGCCGATCGTGCGCGCCGCGGCCAAGGGCAAGAAATCCCGTCGCGTCCTGATCTACGGGCACTACGACGTGCAGCCCGAGGACCCGCTGGGCGAGTGGAAGACGCCGCCGTTTGAGCCGACGATCCGCGACGGCATCCTGTACGGCCGGGGCGCGACGGACGACAAGGGCCAGCTCTTTGCCCACGTCAAGGCCGTCGAGAGCCTACTGGCGACCGAGGGCGAGCTACCGTGCGAGGTGATGTTTCTGCTCGAAGGCGAAGAGGAGTCCGGCGGGGATGCACTGCCTCGCTACGTCAAGCAGGCACGGGAAGAGTTGGCCTGCGACGCGGTGGTCATTTCCGACAGCACGATGTACGATGCGAACACGCCGGCCATCACGAACGGCTTGCGAGGCATCTTCACCTTCGAGTTCACCGTCAAAGGACCGAGCAGCGACGTCCATTCCGGCGCCTACGGCGGCGCTATCGCCAATCCGGCGATGGTCGTGGCCCAGATCCTGGCGGCCTGCGTGTCGCCCGAGGGCAAAATCCTGATTCCGCATTTCTACGACGACGTTGCGCCGCTGGAAGACTGGGAACGCGAGGACTTCCGCAAGCTGAGGTTCGACGACGAAGCATTGGCCCGCGAGTTGAATATCCCGCGGCTGCACGGTGAAGCCGGCTACAGCACATTGGAGCGGCTCTGGGCCCGTCCCACGTTCGAGGTCAACGGCATCTTCGGCGGTTATCAAGGCCAGGGCGCCAAGACGATCATCCCGGCCAGTGCCACTGCCAAGGTCAGCGTTCGATTGGTGCCGCATCAGGACCCGGCCCGGATTCGGGATCTGGTCTTCGAGCACATCCGCGCCGTTTGTCCTGACACGGTCCGGCTGGAGATTCCGGGTGCTGCCGTGAGCCCGCCGGTGCTGTTCGATGTGAATACGCCGGTCATCCGCGCCGCGCAGGAGGCCCTTCGCAAAGGCTTCAGCCGCGAGACGGTCTTCATCCGCTGCGGCGGGTCGATCCCGGTCGTCAGCACCTTCGTCGAGCAGTTGCGCTGCCCCGTCGTGCTCATGGGCTTCGGCCTTGATAGCGACCATCCGCATGGTCCCAACGAGCACTTCAGTCTCGACAGCTTCATTCGAGGCGCCAAAGCCGCCGTCCACCTGCTCTGCGCCATCTGAAAGCGGCCTTGGCGCCGGGTATCTGACGCCGATCATGGCGTGAAGCTGCACCAGAGGCATGCATTATCGGAGCCCTCGGCGGCGGTCTTGCCCGCGCTTCGCCCCCTGGAGGACCGTCGGCGACCAATAACCCGTGAACGCGGGACACTGGAGTATGAGACGGTCGCGGCTTTGTTTGCTATGGTTTACGTGGGGGGAACGGGGGGCACTTTCAGGTGGGCCGAAGCGACGGCTTTCGGACAAGCCGAGGTGCCCCCTGCCCCTTACCCAGTCATCGGCGTTCATCGCGAGCAGAGCGATTCTCTCATGGTTCATCCGAATCGCTCCAACTCCTGGTCTATCATGCCTTCGATTTCCCTTGCTGAGGCCGGGACCATTTCACTCGTGCAGCTGTAACTTTCGCAGACTGCAAGGGTTGCAGGAACGAAGGCGGTCCTGTAGAATAGGTGCCTTGGCTCGGTTGAAATACGACAGGATCAGGAGAATTGCATGACGGGGCAGCGGCATCTCAATCGTCGTCAGGTCCTCAGGGGGTTTGGGGTTGGAGCGGTCGCGGCCGCCCTCAATCCATGGGGCGTCAAAGGCGGGGCGGGTCCGGCTCAATCTCAGGTCGATCAGGCACAAGCAGTTGGTGGAACGTTGTTTGCGCGATCGGCTCCGCCCGCCAGGGTCAGCCTGGTCAAGGGTAACGACCGGCGGGACATCGTCTATCGGTCACTCAAGAACATTGAGGACGAGGTTCTGGCCTCAATTGGCGACAAGAAGATCCTGATCAAGCCCAACTTCGTCAGTACGCGTCGCGAGCTGTGCGCAACGCACGTCGATGCGGTACGAGGGATTCTGGATTTTCTCACGCCCCATCATAAGGAGCAGATCACAATCGGCGAGTCGACAGCGTTCGGGGGCGGGACGCACGAAGGCTACGTCAACTACGGTTACCTGGCCCTGGAGAAAGAGTACAACGTCAAGCTGATCGATCTGAACGAGCAGCTGTGGGTGTATCGCTACGTCTTCGGCAAAGGACACAAACCCACGCCGATCCGCATCATCTCGACGTTCCTCGACCCGAACACCTATGTCATCTCGGCCGCCAAGATGAAGACGCACGACCGGGCGGTGACGACGCTGTCGCTCAAGAACGTCCTGCTGGCGGCGCCGCTGAACGACTACAAGACCAACGACAAATGGCTGACGCATGCGGAGTACAACTTCTCGCCCAAAGCGCTGCTCCACTTCAACATGTTCCACCTGGCTCAGGAAATCTATCCTGACCTGGGGGTGATCGACGGTTTCGTGGCGATGGAGGGCAACGGTCCCGTGGGCGGCACGCCGGTGGACGCGCGGGTGGCGCTGGCCAGCCTCGACCCGCTGGCGCTCGATGTGCTGACCACCAAACTGATGGGCTTTGACCCCGCCAAGATCATGTACCTGACGTCGCTGGCCGAGGCGGGGATGGGACAGGGCGACCTCTCGAAGGTCACCGTCCTGGGCACGCCGGCCGAGGAATGTCAGTTTCGTTTCAAGCCTCATGAGAGGCTCATCGAGCCCTATGGCTTGAGCTGAGCGGAAGAGGCGGTTATGCAGGAGATAGCGGATCGAGCCGGCGCCATCGCCCCGTCACCGCTGGCGACCGGCGTGCCGGTCCGATCCCACTGAGATGAAAGGCCGCCCGTCCGATACTGGGATGGAGGACCGCGGACCGTTCGAGCACGACGGCCGGAATCTTGCTCTGCTCATCGTCCTGGCGCTGGCCTTGGGAATCTACCTGGCAGTTGTCAACCCATTCATCTCCAGGGATGGCGTCCTCTATATCAACATGGCGAGGACTCTCTCCCACGATCCCCTGCGCACGGCACAGACGTACCCGGCGGGCTATCCGTTTCTGCTGCATGTTGCCCATCGGGTCGGCGTCTTGTTTGGGGCTGGCGATACGCCCATGGCGTGGGTCGTTCCCTCGCTGGCTGTGACGCTCCTGTTGCGGCTGTTGGCGTTGATCCCGCTGTACCTTCTCAGCCGGATGCTGGTGGGGACGCGGAGGAGTTTCTGGGCCCTCCTGATCCTGATCGTTCTGCCCTATCCGGCCCACAACGGCAGCGACGTGCTACGCGAATGGCCGTTTCTGTTCTTCCTGGCCCTGGGTGTCTGGCTCGTGTTTCAGGCCCTTCGCCGCAGGCAATGGTGGCTGTTCGGAGTGGTTGGTCTCGACGCCGGACTGGGTTATCTGATCCGCCCGGAGTGTGCCCAACTACTTGTCTATGGCCTCATCGGTCTGGCGGTCGTCCTGAGGGAATCGTGGTCTCGATGTTCGCCGGAGTCGAGGGTACGGACGAGGACCCTGATCGGGGCGGCAGTGCTCTTGCTTGTGGGGTTCGCGATTCCGGCGGCGCCTTACGTGGCTTGGGCTGGACTGCCAACCGCTCGCAAGCTGGACCCTCCTGTGTTCAACCGGGCGCCGGTCATAGCGTCTGTCGGCGGCCGGGCCGTCCACTACGAGCCATTGCGATTCGAGGTTGCCGCCGGATCGCGTCTGGAGATGCTGATCGAGGCATTCGATCCCGACGGGGACTCAGTGACGTATTCGGTTGTCGCGGTGCCCGTCGGCGCGCGGCCCGTGTACCGGCTTCGGCTGAGCGCTACGGGCGACAGCCTCTGGACGATCTTCGACCGCCAGAAAAGCCTGCTTCTGACTCGCTACCGGCCGGGTGTGTGGGAGTACGACGGCATCGGCGGCTACGTCTATGCCGAGCCGAATGCGGCCTCGGGGCTCTTGCCGGTCTACGGGTTCTGGTCGCCGGTGCTTGATCGGCATTTCTACACCCTCTCGGAGCCGGAGCGGAAGGCAATTGTTGAGGGCGAGCCGGAGAACCAGTGGCAGAGCGAAGGTGTCGCGTTCTACGCCTTCGGCGAGGACCGCCGGCCGGCCGACGCGATTGCGGTCTACCAATTCCGCGATCGGTTGGGTGAGCGCATATGGGCGATGGAAGGTGACGAACACCTGGTGCGCGACGCCTTCGCTTGGTATGCCCATGCAGGTTCGGCGCCGCCGGCCGGGCTGACGGTGGAAGGCAATCTCGTTCGGTGGCGGCCGGGATTGGACCAGCGGGGCATCCATCAACTGAATCTCATCGTGGACGACGGCTGTCTGCAAAGCTGCCAGTCGGTTCAAATCGACGTGGGCGACGCGCAGCCGATGCACGCCGGGGTGTTGGCAGGAGGCGCGCTGGGCAGCCTGAAGACACTCGGGCATGTGGCGAACTCGATCTTCCGCAGTATCAGCGACAATTTGATGCAGTACTTCCTGGTGCCATTGTGCGTGGGTTTGTGGTACCGCCTGCGTCGCGAAGCCGGACCGTGCGAGCGGGTCTTGATGATCGCCATTGTGTCTGTGAATGTGCTGCTGATGCTGGGCCGGTATCTGTGGATTCAGCCGGTCGTGACCAGACGCTACAGCTTAGGACTGGTCGCCCTGACCATTGGTTACGTACCGGCGGGTCTGGACGTGATCGCGCACTGGCTCGCCAGGCTCGTCTCGCGGCAGGGCGGGCAGGCATTGAGCGAGCAAGTACTACAACGGCGCTGGTTCTGCCTTCTGGTCGCGATCGGGGTGGGAATCTGCGCGGCAAGACTCCTGTCGCCCGGGGACGACAAGGACGGGGCCTTCCTCGCGGCGGCCCGCTGGCTCCGGCGCAACACGACGGCCGACGAGGTGATCGCGGCGGCCGATCGCCGCATCGGTTTCTATGCCGAGCGGACGCAGGTGCCCTATGAACCGGACGTGGACCTTCGGGAGGTGGACCACATCGTGACGGTCTCGCGTCCCGGCGAACCCAGCGTCAGCCCGCCGGGCTGGGTCCCGATGTTCTCAACTCCGCTCGATTCCGATGGCGAAAGCCGACTGATAATCCTCAGACGCCCGTGATGATGCGCTTGTCGGCCCGTCATTTGCCGGGGCCTGGTTTGGCGTTGAAGAGCCAGCGACGCCACCCGAGCAGGGCGCTCAAGAAGATCCCGATGTAGATGACTAGGTTCGTCAGAGGGGAGCACTCGCGGGCGAAGTGCTTCTTGTGGAACAGGACCATCGCCCGATAGAACTCGTACGTCGTCTTGCGGTTGTTGGTCCGGCAGCCCACGCCCTTGTAGTGGACAATCTGTGCGTGCGGGTAGTACATGACCTTCCACCCGGCCTTCTTGGCGCGGAGACACCAGTCCATATCTTCGCCGTAGATGAAGAAGTTCTCGTCGAGCACCCCGATGGCGTCGACGACGCTCTTGCGGATCACGAGGAAAGCCCCGGAGACGGCATCGACCTCATGAGGCTTGTTCGGATCGAGGTAGGTCAGATTGTACCGGGCCATCGTCTTGCTGTGGGGGAACAGACGACTCAGACCGGTGAGGCGATAAAAGGCGACTCGTGGTGTCGGGATACTTCGGCGGCAGGCCAGTTGAAGCGAGCCGTCTTCGTTCAGGACGCGACAGCCTGAGACGCCGACGTCAGGGTGTTCGTCCATGAAACGGACCATCTTGTCGATGGCGTGGTCCCGGATGACCGTATCGGGATTGAGCAGCAGGATGTAGTCCGATGTGCACTGGATGATGGCCTGGTTGTTGGCCTTGGGGAAGCCGACGTTTTGACTGTTTTCGATCAGGTGAACGTCGGGAAAGTTCTGTCTGACCATCGAGACGCTGCCGTCGCGGGAGTGGTTGTCCACCACCCAGATGTCGAAGGCCGCTTCGATCGTCTCGCGATAGACCGACTCGATGCACTCCTTCAGGAGCGTCTCGACGTTGAAGCTGACGATCACGATGGAAATGGAAGATCGGCCTTGCGGCATAGGTTTCCGGCGTCAGAGAATCCCTGGTTCATCATATGGTCGCGAGGACATCGCAAGAAACACCTCACGGCGTCTCTGGCGGTGTATCTTACCTCAGAAGAGCTTGTCCTTCCAGGTGTCAGGCGTCTTGTCGTTGATGATCTCCAGGTCGATGTGGTATTTGAAAGGCCTCGGGCCGCGCTGGCGAATATGCTCGATGACCGCCGCCAGGCCGTCTCTGAGCTTGACCTGGGTTTCGTAGTTCAGAAGCCTCCTGGCCTTGTCGGCCGAGCAGTTGGCCAGTACCACTTCCTGTGGTCTGCTTCGGACGTAGAGGGGTCTGACCTCGAAGTTCAGAAGCTCTCCGATGGTCTCGGCCAGCTCGCGGATCGTGATGAATTCGTCGTCCGGCCCGATGTTGATGACTTCCCCGTTGACGGACGGCTCGGTGGCCAGCCGTTTGAGGATCTTCACGTCGTCCTGAATGAAGCTGAAGCACCGTTTCTGGTTGCCGTCCCCGTAGATGATCGGCTGACGGCCCTGGAGCATCAGGTTGACCATGATGCTGGCGACATTGCGATACGGATCATCGTACTTTTGTCTCGGACCGATGATGTTGTGCGGGACCGCGATGACGTATTCCATCCCGTGTACGCCCGCGAGGTTCTCCAGCAGGGCCTCGGAGCTGAGCTTGCCGATGCCGTACGGGTCTTGCGGCCTGGGAACCATGTCCTCGGTGAACGGCACGGTGTCCTGGGTTCCGTAGCGCGCCATGCTCGAACAGAAGATGAACCGGCGCACGTTGTTGGCGATGGCGGCGCTGATCATCGAGACGGAGGCCTGCACGATGTTCTTGGTGATGAAGAAAGGACTGAAGACGCTCAATCCCTCGTAGGCGCTGGCAGCGCAGTGGTAGACGACGTCGCAGGTCCTGGTGATCTTGACCATCGAGTTGTGGTACGTGCAGTCGTACTGGTGGAACTCGACGCCGGTCGGGACGTTGTCGAGATAGCCGCCCGTGAGATTGTCGCATCCGACGACCTCGTGGCCTTCGGCCAGAAAGGCATCGGCCAGATGACTGCCAAGAAAACCGGCGACGCCGCTGATAAAGACCTTCATTCATGCCTCCGACGGATGAATACGCCGACATCGTGTTCCCGATCCACGTCGGTCGATATCGTGATGAGGAAGCTTTGCACGAAGTCCTCCTCAGATACCGTCTGGCATGGACCGGGCTCGCACCCACAAGCCGACCGACGCTGAATCGAGCACAAGAGTATACCGCCGGTAAAGGGGCCCGTAAATAGCGGCCTCATTCCTTTCCGGCGTGCTCTGCGTCCGGCCCGTCGTCGTTTCGCCGGTGTGTCCTGCGCCGGTCGAGCCTGGCATAGAGCTCCTCTTGCCGTTGCGCGATTCGGTCCAGGGAGAATTCCGTCTGGACGCGTCGGCGGGCAGCGCTGGTCATGGTTTCGATTTGGTCAGGTGTTCTCGCCAGGTGCTCGAGCACCGCTGCGGCGATCGCCTCGGGGCTGTGTGGCGGCACGATGGTGCCGGTCCGGCCGTCGGCGACCAGCTCCGAGACGGCGCCGACGTCGCTGGCCACTACGGGCACCTTCATGGCCATCGCTTCGAGCACCGCGTTCGGGCAGGACTCGCGAATCGACGCCAGGACGAAGACGTCCAGTGCCGCCAGCATCGACGGAATGTCGTCGCAGAACCCCGTATAGATCACGTCGCGTTCGAGGTTCAGGGCGGCGGTCAACTGCTGCAAGCGCTCCCAATAGCCGGGGGTGGTCGTCAGTCTTCGTCCCACCACGATGAACCGGGCGTCTGGGACTTGCTTCTTGATTTGTGCCGCAGCTCTGAGGAAATGCTCATGTCCTTTGAAAGGGTTCAGGTTGCCGACGGTGCCGATGAGCGGGCTGGCCGACGGGATGTTCCACTGCTCTCGTATGCGGCGTCGCGCCTCGACGCCGTAGCGATCCGGGTCAAACACCGTCGTATCAGTGCCGGTGTGGAGCACCGCAGCCTTCTGTCGCAATAGTGGGTGCGAAGCCGTGCGGGCCTGGCGAAGGCATTCGCCCTGGATGACGACCTTGGTCGCAAGCCGGGCCACCAGAGGTAGGAGCACGAGTCTGACCGCGCGGGGCAGATGGTCGTTGTAACACCAAAGAACCGGAACGCGGCACAGCCAAGCCGTCAGAGCGGGCGGGACATTCAACACCCCGTCCACGTCGACGACATCGATCCGCCTGGACCGGATGAGTTTGCGGATGCGCAGGATGTTCCACGGAAGCCAGAGCAGGAAGGCGAACAGGTTGAGGATCGGGTGCCGGCGGCGGAGAAACAGCAAGTGCCTTAGATGGAAGTGCTCGAAGGGGCAGGCCGGGCCCGATTCATCCGTCTGGGGGCCGAAGAGGAAGACTGTCTCTATGCCCTCGGCATGCAGGCGCTCCGCGATCGCGAAGCTCAGGCGGTGCGGCCCGCCGAAACGCGGGTCGGCGATGCACTTCAATATCCTCAGTCGGACATTCATCGAACGCTATAGTCCGTCAGCCCCCGTCTCCGGAAGCCGAGACCGGAAGAGCAGATATCCGAAGAACGCCTGCAAGTAGTACTGGTTGGATATCAGCAGATGGTCATAGAACGTGAAGCCGATCACGATAAGAACGATCAGGTAGAAGTTCAGATACGGGACGGATTGTCCGGCCCGACGCCGCAGGCCCGCGGCCAGAAGCCCCAGCAGATACGGGATGACGGCTATGCCGACGAAACCGAAATCCTCATAGATGTTGCGCAGGTACGTGTACACGTTCGCCATGTACGGAATGTGGATCTTTTCCATGTACATGATACTCATGGCGTCGGGTGGAGGAACCAGATGAGCGCGGGCCAGCCACTTGTATATGGGCAAGAACACACTCTGCCCGAGGCGCCATTCACCGTCGTGGGTCTTGAGGAACTCGCCGAACGCCGCCAGAGGGGAGGCGATGTACCAGTAGATCGAAAGGAAGAATCCCCTCAAGCGGTTGGCGGGGTCGTAGTTGGAGCCTTTGCGGAGCAGAACGTCGACCAACACGAACAAGACGACCAGAGCCACGGCCGGGACAACCAGGTGCATGACGACTTCACGGGACCGCCGAGTGCGGTAGCGCTGATGCATGAACAGGTAGGACAGCACCAGGAACGCGATGTTAATCGTGACTTCCTTTCGCGCGAGGCTGAGCAGGCCCACGCCCAGCGTTGCCAGCAGGAACAGCGTCACCGTTCCGTATCGTCGCCGGTCGCGGCCGAGATAGAGCAGGATGCCCAGCAGGACGAAGCCGATGGAGAAGACACTACAGGTCACCGTGATGGCGATGGTGCAGGCCCGAATGGCGATCAGGTCCGGCGTAATCGGACGGGTCAGCGTCTCCCGCCACAAAATAGAATCGGTGACGAGTCGCAGCAGATCGATTTCGTACGTTCTGGCCAGGACCACCACGCGCAGGGCGGAAAACGCCACCGCCAGCAGGCCGAAGACGAGCGTGATGTTCAAATAGCGTCGGAGCGATTTGGCGTTCAGCACAGGAGCAGCGGCCCAGTAGAGCCTGTCGGAATCGGTCTTGGCGCGTCCGATGAGGCGCCAGGTCAGGCAGCCCAACACAAAGGCCGAGACGCTCAGAGCCACCGCCCAGTAGACCAGAGGCGTCGGCGTGGGGAAGAACCTGGTGTTCACTCCGGCGACATACAGGATCACGACCGGGACCCATATGGCCAGGTAGAGGAACAGCGGATTCACGAGATATCGAGCCATGTGTGTACCTGTTCTCTCTTGCCCAGGCGGCCGGTGAGCCCATCGGCAATCGCGCGGACGACCAGGGCCGTGCCGCGCGGACCGTGGCGTAACCCGAGCGCCAGACTCCGGACAATCAGCTTGAGATTCCTCAACCATCGGAAATTGAAGTGGCCATTCACGATCAACATATTGCGGATGTGATAGTACTGCTTCCAGTCGAACGCGTCAACTCGCGGCTTCGGATGGTATGCTTTGCTGTCGATGACGGTATACAGGTCGAGCTTCCTGGCGGCCCGCCAGAGGAAGTCCTGCTCATCGCCTCGGATGAAGAACTCCCTGTTGGGCAGACCGATCTGCCCGAGTGTGCCGACGGGAACGAGCGTCCCATTGAACGGACAGGCCCACCGGTAGACTCCATCGTGTACCTTGTCGACCACCTCCGACAGGCGCCAGTGATAGACACCCAGTCGAGGATGGCCCCTCTTCGTGATCTCCTGGAGCGGAAAGGCCAGCGTGTCACCGTCCGCATGGTCCTGTGAGAGAACGGTGCAGTTCAGCAGGAAGGGACGAGTCGAAATTTCTGCCAGAAAATCCTTCCTGGCGACGAGCGTCTCCAGCGCATCGCTGGCGGGCAGTAAATCATCGTCCATCAACCACAGCCAGTCGAAGCCCGCCGCAGCGCTGCGTTTCATTCCCTCGTGAAAGCCGCCTGCGCCGCCGGTGTTCTCGAGCATCTTCACGTAGTGGATTTCGACAGACCCGTTTTGCGATGATGGTGTTTCGATGGTTTTGACCTGCTCGCACACGTCTCCTGCGTGAAATGCACTCGGCGCGACCAGGCCTCTGTTCACCAACTTCTCATGCGTCCCATCCGTGGAGTGGTTGTCGATGATGTAGATGGCGTCGAGTCGACGGCTTTGCCCTAGCAGCGCTTCGAGGCACCGCACCAACAGGGCCTTCCTGTTGTACGTCACCACAACCGCGGCGATCCGTTCTCGTCCTGTCTCAGCCATCGGTTCGGATCTCTTCGAACACAGCCAGGGCCCGCTCGATGACCTGATCCATGTTCAGGTATTCGTACTGAGCCAGTCGGCCGACGAAACGGACACGCTCCAACTCATCGGCTCTGGCCTTATACCGCTCGTACAGCCTTTGGTTGGCCAGCGTCGGGACGGGATAGCATGGCCGGCCTTCGGCCGCTCCGTATTCATAGCAGATCGTCGTCCGGGGATGCGTCTGCAACGTCAGGTGTTTGAACTCCGTGATGCGAAGATAGTCCTGTTCGCCCGGATAGTTGACGACCCCTGCATCCTGGAATCGCTCCACGTCGAGCGTCTCGAATCGGAACGTCAGACTTCTGTAGGGCAGGCGGCCATAGACGTGGTCGAAGTATTCGTCGATGGGCCCTGTGTAGACGAGCCGGCCAAATCGCCCCGACGCCGCGACCGATCGATAGTCGGTGCGGAGTCGAAGAGTGATGCGGGGCGATGCGATCATGTGCTCGAACGTGTGCGTGAAGCCATCCTTGGGAACACCCTGATACGGATCGTCGAAGTACCGTGTATCCCTGTCGAACCGTATAGGCACCCGCCGGGTGACTTGGGGCGCCAGCTCGTGGGGGTAGAGGCCCCATAGCTTCTTCGTGTAGTTCTCATAGAACAGCTCATACAGCTCCTGCCCGACCTGGGAAACCACGACGTCCCGAGCGTTTTCTATCCTCTCGATCGGCACGCGGCGCTCGGCGTAGAACTCGCGGGCCTGCTCGGCCGTGAACGGACGGTCGTACAATCGTTCCAGCGTATCGAGATTGATCGGCAGATAAACCGCCCGATCTCCGACCTGCGCCAGGACGCGATGGACGTACCCGTTCCAGTCCGTGAACCGGCTGACGTAGTCCCAGACGGCCTTGGCGCGAGTGTGGAAGATGTGAGGACCGTACTTCTGTACGACAATGCCATGCGTGTCGGCGAAATCGTACGCATTGCCTCCGATATGGTCGCTGCGTTCGATGAGCAGTACCTTCTGCCCGAGCCCGTTGGCCAGTCTTTCGGCCAAAACACAGCCGGCCCAGCCCGCACCGACGATCAGGCAATCATAGACCATGATACGGCTCCGCATTCCTGTGCCGCCGGAAAACGTCCAGCCCGTTCTGCCGCAGAGCGACATAGGTCGCGATCGCGATCGACGCTTCCGTCAGCAGTACGGCGATGCTGACGCCGACATGGTGCAGTGGCGCGACGAGGATGAAGACCAGAATGACATTCACGACGCCTGCGATAGCCAAAATCTTGGTCAGCGTCTTCTTCAGTCCGAAATTGATCATGATCTGCACGCCGAAGATGTTGCTCAGACTGCACACGAAAGGCAGCGGCGACAGGATACGTATGACCGGTACGCTGGCGTCGAACTGCCCGCCCAGAATCAGTCTGCCGAGTGGTTCGGCCGCGAGGAACAGTCCCACCGACAGAGCCAGCGTGACGATGCCCACGATCTCGGTCATTCGCGCCGCGAATGCCAGTGCGGCGTCCTTCGATTCGGCCGCTAACTTGCCGATATACGGATACACTGCCTGCGAGAGAGGCAACTGAAGCCCCTGGATCGCTCGCACGATCTTTTCGCCGGCGACATAGTAGGCGACGAACGTGTTGTTCGTGAACAGCCCCAGGATGACGGTGTTGCTCGTGGTATACAGCGTGATCGACATCTTGGAGACATACAGGTGCCAGCCCTCGACGAGTTCCTGTCTCAGGAGGGTCCTTGATGGCAGCACCAAGTGAACGGGGAACTCTCTCAGGGCCACGAGCAAGCCGGCGACGCCCATGGCGAACGTCCCGATCGACTGAAGCACCGGAACGTAGATGTAATCGTCGCTGCGCCGGATGAACACGAAGATCGAGACGGTGATCGCCAGCTTCGAGAGAATCGTCAGGATGGCGGTGTACTTCATCCGCTCGAGACCCTGGAACAGCCAGATCGGAAACAGGCACTGCCCGATGACGGTGCCGAACGCCAGAAGGTAGACGGCCCAGTCGCCTCGAAGCTTGGGCACGGCAAGAACCGCCGCCGCCAGGGCGATGAGGCTCGCGACGGTCAGCAGCAGCTTCAGGAGCATGACCGCCGAGAAGATCTCCGACAGTCTCCGCGGATCGTCCCGGCACAGGGATATTTCCCGAGTCGCGGAGAGATTGAATCCGTAGTCCGTCAGAATGACGAGATACACAGCGATGGCATGGGCCAGCTCGACCAGTCCGAATCGCGAGGGGCCCAGGATGCGGACCAGATACGGCAGGGTGATCAACGGCGCCAGATAGGTCGCCACCTGAAGCACGCTCAGCGAGAAGAAGTTGCCCAGGATAGTCCGGTGCTTTTGCCACGTCGCTTTGAGCGTCTTTGACATCTTGGGGGGCAGTCCTTTTGTGCAGGTTGGCCAGCCAATCGGGCATCCGCCATCGGCGTTCCGGCCCCGGCCGACGGCGCAAGTATAGGTCTGCAAAAGGCCTATGTCAAGATCACCACAGCCGGAATGCAGCGGACGCAGCCATTCTGACTAGTTCGCCCTGAATTTCTTGGTCAAAATATCTGAGATTACCCATATTGCCTCAATTAACACAGGCGGATTAACCGATACAGACGGAAGAACGACAGGAGCAGATCCATGGATTGGAGAATGACTCTGGACGGCACGTTGTCGGACCTTCTGAGCAAGCGCAACATGGTGCGCCTGCTGGTGTTCTGGTCGGCAGGTATTATCGCGGTCGGCTTCCACGCGGGACTGTCCAAGCGATCGCGCAACACAGGGGTTCCCTCGGACTGCGTTTCTCGATTGGAGCGGAATGAGACGGGCGCCCTGACAGCATGGCGGAGACATTCCTCAACCGAAGCTGCGCCTGCCTACAGTATTGCCTTCGACAACCTGCGAGCCGAAAACGGCAGTCTGGGGGTTCTCAAGACCGCTTCGCTCAAGGTCGTGTACGTCGAGAATCTTCGGGCGGTGCTGTTTGCAGACAGCGTAGAGCTCTCTGATTTTCACGCTCTCCTGGCGCCGCGCGAGCCCGGTGCGTCGAGCGCCAGTCCGCTGGGTCTTTTCAACGAGATGGAAGAGTCGGTCGCCGAGTGCTCGATTCCGGTCGACATGGCGAACACGACCGAAGTCCGGATCAGACCACTGGACTGGAAAGTCTGCCAAGGCGACCGGACGGTCTTCCACGTGCAGTGCCAACATGCGACGTTACGATCCGACGCGCTCCGGATGGTGCTGCGGGGACATGTCACGGTGGTGACCCCGGAGGCGGTCCTGGAGAGCAATTGTGTGGAGATGGATGCGAAGAACGAGTCTATCGTCATCCCAGGCCGGTACTCGTTGAAGTGCGACGGAGCAACGCACGCGGGACGAGGCGCGCGCTTCAGCACGGCGCTGAAGCCGGCAGATGGAGACTTCGCGAAAACGGAAGGGGACCAGGGATGGGTAAACGGATTGCAGCTTGGATCGTTCTGACCTGTTGCGGCTTACCCGTTGCGGCCGCTGCCCTCTCGGCGGACGACTACGCCCTGGCCGGCCGCATGCACATGTGCCAGTGGACGGCCGCGGGTCTCGCCGACGCGTACGACATCTTCGATGCCGGGATCGAGGACGCCAATTGTCCTGACTGCAAGACGGACCGCGAGCTGGTCTTCCTGCGGGCGATGACCGAGGCCGCTATGCTGTTCGTCGACCACAGGGATGCCTTGGACGTCGGCGATCTTCTGGACCTGGCCGACGGATTTGGAGTCGCACGGGCCCTCGATGCGCTTGACGGCGTCCGCTCCAGGAATTCGGACGAGCCGATCGGCCCGCAGCCGCTGCTGCCTGAGAGGGACCCGAATCATGTGCGCCAGGTGCTCGGCGAGTCCGTCCTGCCTCGGTTGGAGTCGATCCTTGCGGAGCTGGATTCCATTGAGGATATGCCCACACCGTTCGTGATGTACATGTCGCCCGAAGAAACGGGGCTGACCGGCGATCTGGAGATCGACTATGGTGACGTGTTGATTCTCAGAGGCCTGCTCCTGGCCTACAAGGGAATCCTGGAAGCACGAATTGCGTGGGACGAGAAGCCGTATGTCTATGAGACGGTCCCTGGTCGATTCGATCTTCGCGAAACGGCCGGGGATGGCAATCTTCTGATTGAATGGGCGGGGCGTCTGGGGGATTGGCCGGTCCGGGAAGTGGATGCCAGCAGGCGTGAGTTGATCCGGCAAGCCCGACAAGACTGGATCGAGGCGATCACCTGGTACATGGACGCTCTCGAATACATCGCCCTGGAGGATAATCCGCCTGGCGCCGATCCCCAAGAGGACGAACTGACGTACATCGATGCGACCAACCTGCCTCATCTGGACGTCTACGTGAATGTACTGGTGACGCTTCGCAGCTACCTTCGACGAGACATGGCGGGCCCGGAACCGATCGTCACGACGCGGACCTACAAGGTCTGGGACAGCGAGGCCGCCCCAGTAGGTGAATTGGCTCTCGTCTTTGAGGGCACCCGTTTCGAAGGCTCCCGAGGCTCTCTGAGACTGTCGGACGGAGAGGTGATGGAGGTCGAGTGGTTTGGCCTGCTTGACGCCGATAGCGTCGGAATGAGCCTGTTCTCACCCGACCGCCGGGCCGAGGCCTGGCTGGAAGGCGCGATCGACAGCGACCGCGGCGCCATCGTAAACGCATCACTGGATGTCTGGGGTGCCGACCGCCAACTGCCGGGAGAGCCCGTGGTCCTACCGAGCGCCCAAACACGGACCGAGACATCGCCCACCGCTTCCGGGGCCGCCATGAGCCGATTCTGGAACCCGGACCGGCCGGAGGAATGGTTTAGCGTCGCATACCTGCCCGATTGAGAGACCCGATTTGAATTGCGGAGGGTGGGTGAGGGGCGATTCGATCTGTCCGAATGGTCGTTCCAACTGTATGGGGTCGGCTCAGAAATCCCACCAATTTGCAGCCCCGCGGAGGAAATCAGAGTGCCAGTTGTAGCCTGAGCACCCGCTCGGTAGAATGCCGCGCTACGGTGTTGTCCGAGCCCTGCGCGGAGGGGTGTAGACCGCGTGTTCATTCCCATGTCGCAGTAGGGAGAGCCAGGATGATCCGCAGTATGATTCTTGGGGTAATTGGGGGTCTGGGGCTGTTCCTGTTCGGAATGCTCCTGATGTCGGACGGTCTGAAGAAGGTCGCAGGCCGCAAGCTCAAGATTGTCCTGGAAACGATGACGAAGAACACCTACATCGGCTTCGTCGTCGGCGCACTGGTGACGGCATTCATCCAATCGAGTTCCGCCACGACCGTGATTGTCATCGGACTGGTCAATGCGGGACTTCTTACTCTCAGGCAATCCATCGGTGTGATCATCGGCAGCAACGTGGGCACCACGGCCACCGCCTGGCTGGTATCCATCGCAGGTTTCGGCGGGTTGAGCATCGAGGTCTACGCTTTGCCGGCTATCGGGCTGGGTTTCGTGCTCCAGGTG
>Ga0068714_10001635_pt1 | contig 31770 bp, 26 predicted proteins | sample MTBNYHSulfiMetaG_FD_62988 | JGI IMG/M metagenome (GOLD analysis project Ga0068714, IMG submission 62988) | Enrichment culture microbial communities from rom New York Harbor, USA that are MTBE-degrading - MTBE-NYH (New York Harbor Sulfidogenic)... | ecosystem: Environmental > Aquatic > Marine >...
CCTGATCAGCGCACTGGCGATGGAGATGGACGACGAGTGGATCACCGGACGACGCTACGTCAACCCGGACCTATGGTCCCAACAAAACAACGAATCCGACGACGAAAGGCTACCCATAACCCAAAAAGCAGGATGACCCTTTTGCACACAACTAAGGACTTGGTCGAGAGGGTTGGCCTGGCTCATGTCGCGAATCAGGTTTCTGATTTCAGGATTAATGCGATTCCTGCCTATCCTTCGCGGACGACTTTTCCAGCGCCAGAACAGTTTGAATCCCTGCCGATGCCGTTTGATGATGGTTTCCAGCCGCACAATGACCAGAGCGTCCGTCCAGCTCATCAGAAGCTTGGAAAAAGAAGAAAGATCGCTCTATCGGAGTCTTAGAGTTAGCTCTCTACGATGGAGTAATGCGATCTGCTGTCGCAGCAGCAGAATCTCCAACACCAATTGGTTCCGAGATTGAAACCAATTTCGGACCGACTGTACCAGGGTTCTGAGTGAGTTTGTCGTGAAACGATGGTTTCAGAAAAACCGCTGATATTCAATGCTGATGCGACAGATGGCATTTTGACGAGGGACAGGTACCTTCTCCAGTTCGAACTCCTGCCCATTCAACGGCACACACACCGAACAGACCCTTTCATCCTTTGCCGTGTACCAGACGACCTTCTCGACCTTCATCTCCCGGTAGAGATGCAGTCGCCCTTGGTTGTATGCCCTCATCACCTCAGTCCTCGCGATCACTTCGATCCGATTCTGCGCCGTCTTGAATACCTTTTTTCCTGCGAAACGGAACTTGTCCGGGTCCGATGGTTTGATCACATCGCCAATGTCCAGCGCGATATGGCCGATATCGCGGCCAGACAGGATGCCGGCCTGAAGGTTGAGCTTGATGTCGTCCAGCAGTCGATCCGAGACGGTGCCAAGCAGCTTGATGTTGTAACGCGCCAGAGCATCCAACGCTCTGCCGTCGATGTTGTCGAACGCTCCACCTATCATTCCTTGCCACTCACCGATTTCCTTCAGGCCCATGACTCCGCTGTCCCGTAGTTCCAACGCCCCTCGTTCGATGCCCAATCTGAACGCATCCCTGGTCATGGGACGAGCAAGATCAGTTGTAGCCTTCTTCATCTCTTTCAGCACATTTTCGATTTGCCTGAGGATGGATTCGAGACGACGCTTCCAGATCGCTGTCCCAGGCGTGACACTCTTCATCTCCGCGACGCGCAGCAGTTCGCTGCGAACTTTTGTCGTAGCCTGTTCGAGTGAATTCAGCAGCAGAGTTTCCTGCTCGGCTGTGAACTGCTTCGCCGCTTTGAGTGAGATGTTCAACTCGGCTTCGAGTCGAGGATCGATGGTGCCCATGGTTAATGACCCTCTTCGGCTGCGGGGGAGTGTTCAACATTCTGCAGGCGTAGGATCTGGTCGATCACGTCCTGATACAAGGCTTCCGTGTCTTCATCGCTTTGCGGATTGCTGTCGTTTTTCGTGGGGAAGGTGTCGGCAGGCAGTCCGAGGCCCATTCGTGCCTCATCCCGCGTCAACACCTCCTGCAAGGCGGTGTCAATCTTCTGTTGACCTGTACGAAGCGTCGACGTTGGGTAGTGCTCGGAGAAAGTTGCTAAGATGCTGCTTATACTGAGTTAAAGAGGAAACCCGGGTGCTTTGGAGGCACCCGGGTCTTGAGGAATCGTATACGCTCTGCATATCATCACTGAACCATGGAAAGTACTGAAGGTCAGCACCATCCGCGGAGTTTGCAGGCTTCGGCGACACGTCCGATGGAGATGACATAAGCGGCGTCACGCATGTAGAGTTTCTTCTTGCGTGAAAGCTCGCTGACCGCCTTGAAGGCGATGGTCATCTTCTCGTCGAGTTTGGTCAACACTTCTTCACGAGTCCAGAAGTAATTCATGTTGCACTGAACCTGCTCGAAGTAACTGCATGTCACACCGCCAGCATTGGCGAGGAAGTCGGGGATGACGAAGATACCACGGCGCTGCAACTCGGCATCCGCCTCAGGTGTTGTGGGGCCATTTGCACCTTCAGCGACAATTTTCACACCGGGTTTGATCTTCTTGACTGTTTCGCCGGTCACCTGGTTTTCGAGCGCGGCGGGAATCAGAATGTCCACATCCTGCTCGATCCAGGCTCCGCCTTCCAGGACATCGTAACTCAGATCCTTCGCCTTGGTTTTGTCGATACCGCCGAAGCGGTCAGTGATTTTGAGCAGTTCATCGACATCGACACCGGACATCTTCCTGAACGTGTAGGAGGTCTGGTCGCCCTGGTCCCAGCTTGAAACAGCTACGACCTTCCCGCCGAGTTGGTTGTAGAGGCGAATCGCATATTGTGCGACATTGCCGAAGCCCTGCACGCTTGCTGTTGTTTTCGCCGGGTCGATCTTCATCTCTTTTAGGGCTTCACGGAGCGTGTAGATGACGCCGTATCCGGTCGCCTCCGTACGTCCGAGGCTGCCACCCATGCCGACAGGTTTGCCGGTGATGAAGCCTGGTGCTTTGTACCCAACGATGTGCTCAAACTCATCGAGCATCCAGAGCATGTGCTGAGCGTTGGTCATCACATCGGGAGCGGGGACATCGTTCAGGGGACCAACGTTCTTAGCCATCTGACGCACCCAGCCGCGGCAGATCTGTTCCTGTTCACGCATGGAGAGGTTGTGAGGATCGCAGATGACTCCGCCCTTTCCGCCGCCGAGGGGGATGTCGACCACGGCGCACTTCCAGGTCATCCAGGTGGCGAGCGCTTTTACTGTGTCGATCGTTTCATGTGGGTGGAAACGGATACCGCCCTTCGCCGGACCACGCGCGTCATTGTGTTGCACACGGAAACCACGGAAAACGCGAACCGATCCATCATCCATGCGAACCGGGATACTGAAGTGGAACTCGCGAAGCGGATTGCGGAGCAGTTCACGTGTTCCCTCATCGAGGCCGAGCTGCTCGGCGACCTTGTCAAACTGCGCCTGGGCCATCTCGAACGGATTGAACGCCTTGCCAGCCATCACAGACTCCTAAAGGTAGACTGCAACTTACGTTGGAGTAGAAAAAAGGGGACCAGTACCCCCGGCCCCGAACTTGTGCGAAAGTTAACAAGGTCTTCGGCCTCCCGGCAACCCACATAGCTCGAGAGACTTACCGCTTATCCCGGAAATTTGCGGAGTTAAGTCCTCTCCACAACCACTCTGCTGCGGTACCGTTATCCACCCTCCAGAGGTTGTTGGAGTTCTGACGCAACTTCGTTAATTGCAGGCGAAGGCAATCTCCTTCCTCTGGCACTGGAATCGACAATATGTTACCTTGCCCAGCGCGAAGCAGGTGCTTCAGACCACCCTCCAGGAAGGTGACTCCCATGCGTGTACCGACTCTTGACTTGCAGGCGCAGTACGCAACCATCCGTGACGATGTCAACCAGGCAGTCAGCCGTGTGTTCGAGACCCAGGGATTCATCCTTGGGCAGGGGGTGAAGGATTTCGAAACGGCAGTCGCCGGGGTCTGCGAGGCGAATCACGCCATCGGAGTCTCCAGTGGCACGGATGCGATCCTTGTTGCTCTGATGAGCGAAGGGATCGGGCATGGGGACGAAGTGATCACGACCACATTCTCATTTTTCGCAACAGCCGGGACCATTGCACGAACCGGGGCGAAGCCTGTATTTGTCGATATCGATCCTGCCACCTTCAACATCGACACAACTCAGATCGAGGCGAAAATCACCAGCCGTACTCGTGCGATTGTGCCAGTCCATCTCTATGGCCTGCCCACCGATCTCGACCCGATTGTTGCAATCGCAAATCGCCGAAACCTCGTGGTGATAGAGGATTGCGCCCAGGCGATCGGTGCGCGGGACAGCAGGGGACGTCAGGTCGGAACCATTGGCGAATATGGGGCATTCTCCTTCTTTCCGTCGAAAAACCTCGGCGCGGCAGGCGATGCGGGGATGGTGACCACGATGGATGATACCCGCGCGTCGAAGCTGATGAAAATGCGGGTGCATGGCGAGATCGAGCAGTATAAACATGCCTTTGTGGGTGGCAATTTCCGTATCGATGCCCTGCAGGCGGCGGTGCTGCACGCGAAACTTCCCCACCTTGCGGGTTGGACGGAGAAGCGGCGTCAGAACGCCGATCTCTACCGCACCCTCCTCGAAAAGAAGGGAGTGACCCGTCCGCTTGGCAGTGAGCAGGCACTGGCTGGGAGTGGGGGAGTGATTGTCCCGGTTGAACCCGTAGGGTACCGGCACATATACCATCAGTTTGTGATTCGTGCTGACCGGCGTGATGAACTGATGGCCTGGCTGAACAGCAAGGAGATTGGGGCTCGGGTGTATTATCCGATCCCTCTCCACTTGCAGGAATGCTTCGCCGGGCTTGGGTATCAACAGGATGACCTGCCACAGGCCGAACTCGCCGCAAGCCAGGTCCTCGCACTGCCGATCTATCCGGAATTGACTGCGAACATGATCGAGTACGTTGTCGATCAGATCGCAATCTTCTATCGCTGAAGGAACAGTGGGCCGGATCAGGTTCCGGCGGGGGGAAGTACGCTGGTAGATTGATCGAGTCGCTGGTGAATCAGGAGAACATTGTGCCTTCGCTGTACTCCTCACCTTTGCTGTTGGTCATTTCGCTTCTGATGGTTGCGGTGCTCTCGTCCGTGATGACCGGTGCACTGCGCCGGATCGCTATGAAACGCGGGGTGCTGGATGTACCCAATGAGCGAAGTTCTCACAACCAGCCTGTCCCGCGCGGCGGGGGATTGTCGATTGTCTTTTTTGTGCTGCTGGGTGTAGCCCTGCTGGCACGATTTTCACCGACTGAGGGTCTCTGGCTCACGAACATCCTGGTGACAGGAGTGCTGATTGTCGTGATCGGCCTGCTGGATGACCTGTTTCATCTTAAAAAACGGATCCGTTTTACCATCCACATCCTCGCAGCTGTGATCATCGTTCTTTATGTGGGTCGAAACCTCGAGATCATTTTCCCCCGTGCACTGGAGTTGACGGGGCCGGTGGCGGTCATTCTTGTGATGCTGTATGTCGTCTGGAATATCAATGCCTACAACTTCATGGATGGGATCGACGGACTTGCGGGGATGCAGGCGGTGTTTATCGGGGTCGCGGCGGGTTCCATTGCAATGTTCAACGGCAACCCGACACTTGGAGTGGTCTACTACCTCCTCGCTGCCTCATCACTCGGGTTCCTGCGCTGGAACTGGCAACCGGCAAGGATATTTATGGGTGATCTGGGGTCGACATTCATCGGAGTCGTCCTTGCTGTGCTGGGTATCTGGGGGAAGGTGACCTCAACTGTGCCCTTGACGGCATTTTTCATCCTGATGGCTGTCTTTTACACGGACCCGACCTACACGGTGATCAGGAAGGTATTCGAGCGGGACAATCCAACAAAAACCCACCGTGATTTTGCGTTCCATCATGCGATCCGACGCGGGTACAGCCATGCCCGAGTGACGAGTGCAATTCTGCTCATCAACCTGCTCTACCTGCTGCCCCTGGCGATTGTGGCGGTCAAGCTGAGGTCAGTCTGGTCGCTTTTCCCATTGTTTGCCGCATACGTGCCGCTGATTGCGGGAGCGGTTCTGCTCAAGGCGGGGCAAAGGCTTGATGACGGTCAGGATCCGGAATACATCGCGGAGAAGGCAGGGAAGGAGTGGCAGGGACGTTGAAGGCTGACGTTCCTTGACAGAATAACACTTTCGGCGCTGCGAATCCGGGTTGCCGTCGACCGGCACGTTAAGCGTTGCAGCATGTCCCTTCCGAAGCGTTGCAGCAGTGCTGCGGCAGGTCTTTAGCGAAGCGGAGACCTGCCGCCTGTTGAAACACATAAAACCTTCGTGAACCCCATCATTCCACCCTGAACCCGTTCGGAGTATTTGTTTTCAACAAAACAAGGGTCATTTCAAAATGTCTGTTTCGTAGCTGTCGAGTCGCGCCGAGAGACTGCGCTGCGCTTACCTTTCGGCGAACTTGACTGCTGATACCACTCACAACATCTCAACACTGCCCAGAAAATCAGCTCACCCGCAAGCCCGACGGAACCTCACCAGCGGGGGCGAGGTAGGTGAGTGAATCACCGTTCCTCACCGCAAGCATCATCCCCTGGCTTTCGATCCCGAATATCTTCGCGGGTTTCAGGTTTGCAACGACAATCACTGTCTTGCCAACGATCTGCTCCGGCGTGAAGTACTGCTTGATCCCGGCCACAAGCTGCCGTTTCTCACCGCCAACATCGATCTGCAGTTTCAGCAGTTTGTCGCTCTTCTCCACCTCTTCCGCCTCTAAAACGAGCGCGGTGCGCAGGTCGACCGCCTTGAACTCGTCAAAGCTGATCAATGCCGCTTCACTGGTTGCTTGTGCAGGCGTTTGCTGACTCGGCTTACCGCCCTGCGATGAGCTGTCCACACCGCCGGTCTCACTCAAAGGGGCCGTATAACGCGGGAAAACAGGGTGATCGTGCGTAACCACCCGGCCAGCAAGGCTGTCGCCCCAGTTCGTGGCTTCCCATTCGGTCACCGATACATCCTGAATGCCGAGACGTGTGAGGATGGTCTGGCATTTCTCCGGCATAACCGGTGCAAGCAGAGTTGCCGCGATACGTATCGCCTCAGCCGCACGAGCAAGCGCACGACCAGCCGCGTCACGGTCGGTTTTGACCGTTGTCCACGGGGCATCGGCGGCGATCTCACGGTTGGTCGCGCGCACCAGTTGCAGAGTTTCCTCGATGGCGGCGTGGATCTGCAACTCCTCGACCAGGTTGTGGACCCGAACCGCGGCGCGTCCCGCCAATTCGATCAGGCTATCCTCATCATCCCATTCTACATCGGGGACAACACCCTCGAAATGCTGTGTGAGCATCTTGGTGACACGGTTCAGCAGGTTGCCGAGGTCATTCGCGAGGTCGCTGTTCAGGCGTTTGACCACCATTTCTTCGCTGAAATTGGCATCCAGGCCGACAACCATGTCGCGCATCAGGTAGTAACGGAAGGAATCTGCACCGTAAAGGTCGGCGAGGTCGAGGGGTTTGACCACATTCCCGCGTGACTTCGACATTTTTTCGGCATCTTTCGCCATCCACCAGCCATGGGCGAGGATGTGACGCGGCGGCTCGAGCCCGGCGGCATGGAGCATGATCGGCCAGTAAACGGCGTGGGTGGTGAGGATGTCCTTGCCGATCAGGTGGTAATCCGCCGGCCACTCCGGCGAGGTGCCCTCTGGCGGATGTACTGTGCCCGTGTAATAATTCAGCAAAGCGTCGAACCAGACATAAGTGACGTAGTCGTCGTCCCAGGGGATCGGAATCCCCCAGGAGAGGCGGCTTTTTGGACGGGAAATGCAGAGATCACCGAGGGGCTGACGCAGGAACCCGAGCACTTCATTCAAACGGAAGGATGGCAGCACCGCATCCGGATGCTTCTCGTAATGCTCGATCAGCCACTCCTGGTAGCTGGACATCCGGAAAAAGTAGTTTGCTTCCTTGATTTTTTCGACAGGACGTCCCCCGATGGGGTCCTTGCCATTGACCAGATCCTTCTCTGTGAAAAAGCGTTCCTCGAAGACACTGTACCAGCCTTCGTATTCCTGCTTATAGATGTCGCCCTTTTCGTTCAGGCGAGTGAGGATGTCGTTGACCAGTCCAGTGTGGCGCGGCTCGGTCGTACGGATGAAGTCCTGGTAGTCAATCCCGAGTTTTTCCCATACGGCGATGAAACGCTTCGAGGTGACATCGCAATGCTCGAGAGGGGAGCGGCCCAGCTTCGCAGCCGCTTCTGCGACCTTCTGGCCGTGTTCGTCTGTGCCAGTCAGCAAATGCACGTTCTCGCCGAACAGGCGATGATACCGCGCAATAACGTCAGCCAAGACCGTGGTATAGGCATGACCGATGTGAGGTTCGTCGTTCACATAGTAGAGCGGAGTAGTGAGGTAGCAGCTGCGTTTCATGGGTCCGTTCAGCGTTTGCGTCTGCGGCCACCGCGTCTTGAGCGGTTGCCTGACGCCGATTGTGGGTTCGGGTTGTCGGCCGGGCTGTCTTTGCTCGGGTCCGGCTGTTTATCCTGCTTCGGGGGTGGGGATCCGGATTCCAGCCCGGTCTGCTTGTTCTTGCCTCGGCGACCCCGTGACCTGTTGGGACGATTGCGGTTGCGGTCACGCCGGGATGAGTTGTCCTCACGATTCTCTGGGGCGTTCCCCTTGGCTCTCCGCGCTTCTTTTTCACTGCCCGGCTCGATCGGCTCGAGGGTGACGATTGTCGCTTTTGGCTTCTCGGGTGAGGATTTGCCACGGACGCCACGTCCGCGTTTTCGCGAGGCGGTATCATTCCGGGTGCTGGTGCCGCCCTTGTCTCTGCCGGACTGCCCAGCTGGGCGCGAACCGCCGCCGCGATTTGCCGAACCTGCCGATTTTGCATTCCGAGCATTCTGGACGCGACTGCCGGTCTCTGATGCGTCGTAGGAAGCAATAAGGCGACCCTCGCGTTCTTCGCGCTCCTGCACGACCAGGGATGGATCGGCGGAGAACTCGACCTGCCTGATCGAATCACGCTGCTGCGGGTCCCAGTTGGTATGGGAGCGAAGCTGCTCGAAGGAGTAACCTATCCTTGCGCCATCTTCCCAGCGCACACCGAGGCTCGAGTGGCACATGCTGATCTTTTCCACGACACCGTTGCCGCGAGGGCCACTCACCTTCGTATCGACCTTCGGGAAAAGCTGATTCACTTCCCTGTACTGATCGACTTCGAAACGAAGGCAGCACCTGAGCTTTCCGCATAGACCGGTGTTTTTCTGGGGATTGAGCAGCAGGTTCTGTTCTTTGAGCATGGACGTCGTGACAGGCCTGAACTCACGAATCCAGGTGGCGCAACACAATTCACGTCCACACAACCCTATCCCGCCGATCCGGCGCGCCTCATCCCGCGCACCGATCTGACGCAGATCGATCCGTGTCCGGAAATGCTGGGCGAGCACCTTCACCAGTTCCCGAAAATCGACCCGAGCTTCGGCTGTGAAGTAGAAGGTCAGCTTGCGTCCATCGAGCTGATACTCGATGTCGACAAGCTTCATGTCGAGATTCAGCTCCCTGACCTGCTGCAGAAAGAAGGGGCGGGCCTGCTGCTCTCGGAGACGGTTTTCGCTGTCCCGCGCCAGATCATCCTGGCGCGCAAGGCGAATGACTGGCTCGAGCCCGCTGCTCTCGTCCCGGTAGCTATGAAGTTTCTCTTGCCAGCTCTCACCAACAAGGCTGATCCTGCCGAGATCCTCGCCGCGGTCCGCCTGAACGACAACCATGTCGTTCAACTGGATGGGAAATTCCTGCGGGTTGTCAAAAACGCCTTTGCGTCTTCCTTTAAACTCAACTTCCAGGAGTCGCATCAAAGCTCCTCAATGGTGCGGGTTGCACCCACACCTCTATTCAGACTGTGAGGGCCGTTCAAACAGGGTCCGCCACAGTTGAACAAACAGGTTGTGCGCCACAAATCCTGCCTGGACATTCCTTTCCAGGTCCAGTCGGGCGCTTTCGATCAATTCAATCGCCCTCGCATGGTCACGCCCTTCTGTGAACGATGCGAACTTCTGCAGGGCGACATCACTGCCGAGAATGGCGTAGCGCGCGGGGTCAGCGTCAAGACGTTGCACATCGCGCAGCCATTTACTCAGCAGGGTCAGTAATTTGCTGAACTCCTCCCCCTTGGAGGAAGAGGAAAATTCATCGACCAGTGTAAAAATCTCACCGGGGTCGCCCTTCACCAGGCTGCGCAGCAGCTTGACAGCCCGCCCCATTTCGGCAGAAGGGTCCGATTGCGCCCAACGCAGGGCTTCACGCCAGCTCCCGCCGGCGAGTCGTGCGCTTGCTTCGGCGGATTTTTCCTCGACCGAATGACGCACCGTAAGTTCATGTCTTAAAACCTCTTCCGGCAACGGCGGAAATCGAAGAATCTGGCACCTGGAGATGATCGTTTGCAGCAGACGCGACTCTCGATTGGATGTGAGGATGAAGAGTGTGTCGGCTGGCGGCTCTTCCAGCAGCTTCAGAAATGCATTTGCCGCGCCCTCACGAAGACGGTCCGCCTGGCTGACAAGAATCACCCGCCACCCGCCTGAAAAGGATGTGAGGCGAAACTCGCCACGCAGCACTCGGATCTGTTCGATCAGGATTTCAGTGCCGCCCGAAACGGATAAAGGAAGGTAGTAGTCGCGCGACTTCTGGGCGACTACATCCTCAATCTGCTTACGTTGAGCTTCCGAGTATTCGTCCGATTGTTCTTCCTCCTCGTCATCGCCGCTCTTCTTCGGTTTGGGTAGCGGGAAAAGGACCTTCAGGTTCGGATGTGCGAGTTTGGCGGACTGGACGCAGGAGGAGCATGTGCCACAGGGTAATGTGGGGGGGAGGTTTCCCTCCGTGTGATGCCCGGAAAGGCAGAGCAGCGCCCTGGCAAGATCGAGAGCGGCAGCTTCTTTGCCGACACCATCGGGGCCAAGGAAGAGATAGGCATGGGGGATTCTTCCCGTTCGCAGCGCGCGCAGCAGCACCTCGAGCTGCTTCTGCTGCCCGATGACATTCGGAAAAACAGTGCGGGTATCGACTGCCTCCCACCATGCATTCATGACTTCAGCCACTGCATCGGGTCCTCTTTCTGGCGCTTGTGCCACACCTGGAAATGGAGTGAAGGATCACCTGCAACCCCTCCGCCAACAGTCCCAATCACACGTCCGGCTTCAACCCTTTCACCTTCGCTGATCCAGACATCGCCGAGGTGGGCGTAAACAGTATAATACCCATCTCCATGTTCAACCAGCACCGTGGTGCCGAAGCCGCGGAGATAGGTGATTCGCGTACAGATTCCTGCCTGTACACTGAGCACCTCTTCTCCTTCACGTGTGCGGATGTCGATGCCGGGGTTTTCAGTCAGAGTGCCTGTGATCTTGTTTCTCTCGAGGCCGAATCGATTCACTACCGGTCCATACACCGGCCAGGGGAGCTTGCCGCGCGACCTGGAAAAATGATCGAACTGTTCCACGGGGCGGATGACGATTTCCCCCGGACGCCGTGAAACCTTGATCTCCTGCACGCCGCCACGTGAGCGTTCCCGTTCGAGCGAGGCAATCCATTCCTCGACCTGGCGCAGGGCACTCTTGCGATCTTCGATCAGGCCGAGAACTGCTTCCTTGTCGCGTCTCAAGTCGACAAGTAAACCGTCCAGACGGCCACGATCCTTTTCGAGTTTGGTTCTCTCGGCACGTCCCTCAGCCACCAGATTCTCAATACGGCGTACCGCCTGCGCTTTCGATTCGCGCGCGGATCGCAGGTCAGCGAGCACTGCCTCGAGTTCCTGCTGGTTTTTCGCATGCCGTTCCCGGACATTGCGTAAAGCGGAAAGGTTCTTTCGATCCCGATCTGTGATCCGTTCGACATACAACCTTCGTCGGACAAATTCGCCCGGCGTTTCTGCTGCCAGCAGGAATCTCAGTGATTCGCGACTGCCTCGCTTATAGATGAAGATCGTGCGCCGGGCGATTTCATCCTCAAGGGCTGCCACTTCACCACTGGTGCTACGCAGCCTGTCCTGCACGACTGCAAGTTGCTGTCCGCCGCTGTTGATCCGCTTGTCAAAAGTTTGCAGAGCGCTGTTTTCTCGCTGGCGTTGGCGCTCAAGTTCGCGAATCAGCCGCTTCCGTGTCACAATTTGCTGGTCGAGGGCGTTGATCTTTCCCCCGAGGTCCTTCTCGCTGGCGGAAAAACCGCTGAGGACCTGTGACAGGCTGTCGAGTTCGACACGCAGCCGATCCAGTCGATCTCGCGGGTTCTCCTGAGCCAGGAGTTCCGGGGGCTGGAAAGTGGCAAGCCCTGCCAGTAAAATGAAGATTGCCCAACGAGACAGCACTTGAGGTTGTTCCTTTCGACCAGACGTCGCAGAAAGTAAGCCGCAGCCGAGAGGACTTCAAGGCTGGCCAACCCTATATTGAGGGGAAACACGGACCCTAATTCGACGGGGGATACCATGAACACCGGCAGGCTGAGAATTGCCGCACTATTGACCGTTACACTGGCTTGCACTGTAGTCGCCTCGGGAATCCCGGAGGAGTGGCGCGGTGTCGTGCTGAAAAGCCCTCGACATTTTCCGCACCAGCAGACAGAGACCGTGTCGAAGTGGGCAGATGAGGGGGAACGTGCCATCCAGGCTGACAGTGTCCACAGCTACGATGCGCTTCACCTCGACATTCATCTCTTCCCGGACATCGAATCGCGAATACTCGACGCTCGTGTTACAATGAGTGCGGTTGCGGTACACGACAACCTGGCAGAAGTGGATCTGCACCTCCGCTATGCCACAATTGATTCAGTTCTGAGTGGTGAAACCCTGCTGTCATACGAACATACGGTTGATCTGCTCCTCGTGGAATTGCCCGAGCGTGTCGCGCAGGGCGAGGAATTCGCCATCACTGTTCGCTACACAGTCCCTTTCAGATCGAACAATAATTACTCCGGGGGGATCTACCACTCCTCAGCATCGGATGTGCTCTACACCTTTGGGGAGCCCTTTGGTACACGTCGCTGGCTCGCATGCTATGACGAACCTTTCGACAAAGTCACCTCGACCATGTCGGTCACTTTGCCGGACGAGTATCTCGTGCTGTCCAATGGCGAGTTAACCGGGCAATTCGAGGAGGGAGATTATACCCGAACGGTCTGGTCGAACGTCGACCCGATCTCTACGTACCTGATCAGCATCGCAGCCTCGCCCTACTCGGTGATCGAAGCCGATCCTGCCGGCGAGAACGCCACTCCCATCGCCTTCTGGGTGCATCCGGACGATGCTGATAATATGGTTTACGATTTCGGCCGCACGGGCGAGATGCTTGAGCTTTTCGAAGGGCAATTCGGGGTGTATCCCTTCAATAAGTACGACCAGGCAGTCGCACCCATCTTCGGTGGCTGGGGGGCGATGGAGCATCAGACCTGCACGACATTCGGTTCACGGCTTGTCGGCGATGGTGATCGACGATTCGAAGCGGTTGTCGCACATGAACTGGCGCATCAATGGTGGGGAAACTGGGTTGGTCCGGTAGACTTCAGAAACATCTGGCTGAATGAGGGTTTCGCAAGCTACGGTGAAGTCTTGTGGGCTGAACACCTCTCGCCCGAATTAATGCGTGTTACACTTCAGTCATTCCGTGAATATTACTTCCAGGAAGACAATTCGTACAGGTTTCCCATCTATGATCCACCGTACGATCCTGACTCAGGGACCAATTTTCTGTTCAGCACGACTGTTTACCTGAAAGGCGGATTGATCCTCCACATGCTGCGGTATGTCGTTGGCGACGAGTTCTTTTTCGAGGCGCTTCAGCATTACGGCACCGAACACGCCTACGGGAGCGCAAACACAGAGGAACTCCAGGATAATTTCGAAGAAATCAGCGGGATGGATCTGACCGAGTTTTTCGATCAATGGGTCTACGGCCAGGGATACCCCTCGTACAGGTTCCATTGGTTTGAGACGGTGGAGGATGAGCTGCTCGGGAATACGGTCCGCCTCTCTATCGACCAGGTCCAGACCAACGCACCCCTGTTTTCAACACCGATACCACTTCTGCTGCGAACCGCCACCCAGGATACGCTGGTTAGAGTGGAGATGGAAGCCCTTGCATCCCAACGGATTACGATTAGTGGTCTCGAGTTCCTCCCGACGAGTTACCAGTTTGATCCGGACCGGGTAATACTCTGCTCATTCACGTATCTCGACGTACCTCCCGCACCGGAACAGCCAAGCACTTTTTCGCTGACGCAAGCATGGCCGAATCCGTTCAATGCCTCCACCACGCTTACCCTCTCGCTCTCTCGCCCCTCGGTGGTAGTGGCTGATGTGTTCGACCTGTTGGGACGTCATGTCGGCAATGTGGTCCGCGACAAGCTGACTGCGGGCGAACACACGCTGGCCTGGCAACCCGATCCTGGAATCGGGAGTGGCAGTTACCTGATTCGCTTCACGATCAATGACGCGCAGATTGTCCGTCGTGTGACATTACTCAAATGATGATGGGCTGATTGACTACTGAAGAGAGGACGAGTGGAAAGAGGCACAATCCGGGCCGGCATGAACAGTAGACCCCCACATCCGCCTGTGAAACGCCGCGAGGAGATCGCCGGGATGTTCGACCGGATCGCGCCCTCCTATGATCGGCTCAACCGTATTCTCAGCCTGGGGACCGATCAACTCTGGCGACGCAGGACCATTCGCCTCGCGGGTGTCCAAACGGGACAGCAGTGGCTCGACCTGGCTGCCGGAAGCGGCGATATGGCGGCGATGGGGGAGAAGTTGGTGCCTGGGTCAAACTGGGTGGCTGCCGATCCCTCCATCGGGCTGCTGCGGATTCTCAATCGGCGGGACGAGTTGAACGATGTGCCCGCTGTGCTCGCTGGCGCAGAATTTCTCCCCTTCCCGGACGGCCACTTCGACGGTGTGACTGTAGCCTTCGGTCTGCGTAATTTTGAGCATCCCGAAGTGGGGCTGGCAGAGATTGCACGTGTAATGAAACCGGGTGGCACAGTCGCGATTCTCGAGTTCCTCGCCCAGGAGTCCGGCAAGTGGGGTGGCGCACTGCCAGTCCGGTTCTACCTGGACAAAGTGCTCCCGCTGATCGGGGGATGGGTATCTGGCGACCGTTCCGCCTACCGATACCTCGCCCAATCATCCCGCACCTTCTGGACTCCTGCGCAACTCACGGAAAAACTCGTGGAGATAGGGTTCATTGATGTGAAATCCTACCCCTGGATGGGGGCTTCGGTGACTCTCACAATCGCCAGGTCCGGTGGAGTGAAGGCATGAAACGACTGCTCATCCGTCCTGGGGACCTGATTCTGATCGTTCTTCTGTTGGCGGTTTCTGTGGCGGTGACCTTTGCGACAATCCGCCTTCCGCAAGGCTCCAGGGCGGTCGTATCCGTTGATGGTGAAGTGACTGCCGTGCTCGCGCTCGGGGTTGAGCAGAGTATCCAGGTGAAGGGGCCACTCGGTGTTACGGTGATTCAGTCGGACAGCGAGGGTGTGCGGGTCATCTCCTCGCCCTGTCCGCACAAATACTGTGTACGGATGGGAGTTGCGTCTATTCGCGGCCAGGTCATTCTCTGTGTCCCGAACCGGGTGGCGGTACGGGTTGAAGATGATGCACAGTCCGGCTTTGACGGGGTGACCGGATGACTGCGGATCGGCTGCGAGGCGAGGAATCGCTGAGAACGATAAAGCTTGCGAGAACCGCAGCGCGGATAGCACTCTGGACAGCCTGCGGAGTGGCAGTCGCCGGGATTGAAAGATTGCTGCCGACACCCTTACCCTGGGTCAGGCTCGGTCTGGCGAACGGTGCAGCGTTGCTTGTTCTGCTCACCCTCGGGTTTTCCGCCGCGATGCTGGTTAATGTTGCGAGAGTGTGTGTGGTTGCGTTGCTCTTCGGTAGTTGGGCGAGCCCGGCCTTTCTCTTATCGCTCAGTGGAGCCGTGGCATCCGTGCTGGTCATGGCCGGGCTTCGTGCGCTCCCGGAAAGGCTGATCGGACCGATCGGTTTGTCTGTGGCGGGTGCATTCACACATATGCTAGTGCAATTCCTCGTGGCGATGGCCTTGTTTGTTCGTCACAGCTCCATTCTTGCCTTCGCAGGACCGAGCCTGATTGTTGCGGTGCTGAGCGGTGCATTGGTCGGAGTAGTGGTTGCACTCGTGCTCGGCAGACTCCCGCAAACCCTGCTCGGAACAGCAGTGGCGGGGTATCGATGAGAAAGGCTGCCCCGATTTACCCCTCCCTGCTGGTTGCCAGCGTGCTGTTAGCGGGTTGCGCTTCGCAGCAGGAGAGGATTCAGAACTTCCACGAGACAGGCAGGCATGAGCGGGCGATTACGCTCGGCATGGAGTACCTCGAAAGTCATCAAGAGGATTGGGGGACACGTCGCATCATTGGCGACGCTGCCTGGGCGATCGGCGATACCATCACCGCATACAATATCTGGCGTCCCGCGGCGCAGGTATACATGGTCCAACAACCCCGGTTGGGACGGCGAATTGTCGGTCTCGCGCTTCAGCGCGGGGACTTCGCCCTGGCGCACACTCTTTTACAGCACGAAGAGGCGTTCGAGGGATCTGAACTGCTCCGCGAAGTTCGCAGCGAGATGCTGGTCACCGTAGATCGGATGCGCATTGATGCCATCTGGGATGTGCAACGCGGGGATAGTGCGGTGGCACATGGTGAGTGGAAGATTGCCTGGGAGTTCTACCAGCGGGCAGGCGAAACCTTTCCGCGTGCTGGGATCCTCGCACGTGCGCACCTGCTTCGTGCCTGGCACCTGGCGGATAATTCTGGGGAAGGTTACCGGAAGGAGATCGATTCTCTGCTCACGGCTTCCCGCGCCATCGATTCCGATTCGCATATCCTGGCGTATCTCCGGGCCACAGTACTGGCGAAAATCGGCGAAATTCGAGCCGCACGGGAGGAGTATTCTCGTGTGACAGGGGCAGACAGTGAGGAGCCCTGGAGGCGGCTTGCCCGCAGTGCTCTGAGTACCCTGAACGACCTGGAACGAAACGAAACTTTGGGTCGGGAGCGATGAACATGATCCCGAGCACATCTCGCACGGATTCGAGGAAATCGGCGGGCAGGACTCCGTGGCTGTACTTGAAACGGTTGCTGCTCTATACAGCCATCCTGGGTTTTGCGATCGCTGCTTTTCACGGATTGAGGAGCGTGAGCTATCAGCCGCTTCTGGAACGCGGCATCCCGGGGTTCTGGCTACAAGTCATCCTTGTCACTCTTATCGCTGGAGTGCTGGTCGCGGCACGTTATGGTGCAAGCGGGCTCCTCGAACGAACAGTGAAACGCCAGCACATCCGACTTCGGCAGGAATTGCGTGAACTGAGCGAGGAACTTGAACGCAGCGAGACAATCGAAGAGGCTGCACAGATCATCCTTGACGGTGTTGAAGCAATGCTCGACGTTCCAGAATCGCAGCTCACCCTCTATTACGACCAGCCTTTCGCTCTCGAGGTCACCCACCTGCACCTGAAGGAAGGAACAGTCCATAAAACGGTTGAACGGGTGCGCGAAGATGACCCGGGATTGGAACTCGGTGATGAAGCCGGACTGACCCCTGTGACAGCCGAGCACACCGAGGTACTGACCCACCGGGACCGCCTTGTGGGATTGCTGCTGCTCGGAAAGAAAAGAGGGGGTGGCGAGTTCACGAATGCTGAGCTTGAATTGCTTGAGGAGCTCATTCCGATCATCGCATCGAGTATCGATCTTGTTGTGATGATCCGCCACCTCTCCGAAACCAATCAGCGGCTATTCGAAAATGAGAAACTCGTTTCCATTGGACAGCTCGCAAGCGGAATCGCGCATGAGATCCGTAATCCTCTGACCTCGATCAAGATGAATCTGCAGGGGTTGCGGAAATCAGCGAAATTGAATGACCGGAACCAGAGACGTGTCCAGATCAGCCTCGATGAGATTGACCGTTTGGACGCCATCGTAACCGAATTGATGTCGTTTGCCCGGCGAACGAAACTGGTCGTTCAGCCTACTCGTGCCGAATACCTGATCGATGAAACACTTGGCCTTGTGGAATCGGAGTTGAAAGAGCGAGAAATCAAAACAATCGTTGAAATCGAAGAGGATGCGCCGGAGATTCGGGTCGATACCAATCGGATTATCCGAGCCCTGCTGAATCTCGTGATCAATGCTGCTCAGGCGATGGGGACCGGCGGTGTCATTCATTTGCGCGGAATCGCTTATGGAGCCGGGCTCGAGATCCAGGTCAGCGACGAGGGGCCGGGGATAGCAACTGAGTTGCATCGCGAACTGTTTAACCCTTTCTTCACCACCAAGGCGCAGGGAACCGGGCTTGGGCTGGCCAATGCGCTTAAATTTGCTCAGGAGCATGGCGGAGAACTTGATTTCGTGACCGAAATCGGGGTGGGTACCACCTTCAGCCTGCGTCTACCCCCGGCGCCACCTTCGCATCTGGATGACCCTACAGCGTTGAAGGTGGTCCCGACCTAACCACGGAGCCGATAGAATGCCGGCGATCCTGCTGATCGATGACGATGTGAAACTGACCGAGTCCATTGTGCTGAACGTGGGCGAGGAGAAGTACGATTGGGAAGTGTGCCATGATGGAGAAGAGGGTCTCAAACTCGCGGGTGAGCTTCAACCTGATCTGATAGTTGCCGATATCCGGATGCCGAAGCTCGACGGGATCACCCTTCTCGGGAAACTGCGCGAAAACAACCTCGATTTCCCAGTCATCATGATCACGGCCTATGAGGACATGGAAACGACCATTCGAGCCATGCAGCTCGGTGCTTTCGAGTATGTGCGAAAGCCGATCGATCCGGATGAACTTGAGCTGACGATTGACCGTGCCCTCGAAACGGTGCAGAAGGAGCGCCGTCTGCACAAGATGGTCCATGAAATCTCAGCACAGTATCGAATGAACAACCTGGTGGGTTCCACTCCGGCCATGCAGGAGATCTTTAAAACGATCGGCCAGGTGACCATGAGCCGGGTGAGTGTGCTCATTCACGGTGAGTCGGGGACAGGCAAGGAACTGATCGCAAAAGCGATCCACTATAATAGCGAATCCCGCGAAGCTCCCTTTGTTGCAATCAACTGCAGTGCGATCCCTGAAGGCTTGATCGAAAGCGAACTCTTCGGTCACGAAAAAGGCGCCTTCACAGGCGCCATCAGCCAGACACAGGGCAAATTCGAGATCTGCGAGGATGGCACAATCTTTCTCGACGAAATCGGCGACATGCCATTGAACATGCAGGCCAAACTGTTGCGTGTTCTGCAGGAACGTGAGTTCACACGTGTAGGGGGCAGCCGGAAGATCACTTTCACAGCACGAGTGATGGCGGCCACCCACAGGGACCTTGAGACGATGGTCGCTGAGGGGCATTTCCGTGAAGATCTCTACTACCGTCTCGCGGTGGTGAAGATCGAGGTTCCGCCACTCCGCGAAAGACGTGATGACATACCGAGGTTGGCTGAATACCTGATCGACAAGATCAATCGGGAGCAGGGCTCTCCAATTCGCCGTGTCGATCCGGATGCCTACAATAAAATGAAAAAGTACGATTACCCTGGCAATGTCCGTGAATTGGAAAATATGCTCCGTCATGCTCTGGTGATGGCGAAGGGGGATGTGCTGCTGCCCGAATATCTCCCCGAGGTCTCCAGCGAAGGTCGTATCCAGGCGGAAGGCGTAGCTGGCGGTTTTCACTTCCCGGAAGATATCGTTCCCCTCGAGGAAATGGAGCGGCGTTACATCATCCACACGCTCCAACGAGTGGGTTGGAAGAAAAAGCAGGCTTGCGACCTGCTGAATATCGCACGCACGACACTGGACCGCAAAATTGAACAGTACGATATCAAGTTGCCGGGTCGTTGAGGGATCAGTGGGGAATCGCAAACGGATACCCGACCCGCTGACACGGTGACCGCGCCATGAGACCACATTTTGTCCTCGTGACATCGGGCAAGCGCACTGCCTTGACAGATGCGAGGCTGTCGAGGTTTGCTGGTTACCTCGAGCTTCATGGCACGATGAAGGTGATCCATCTCGGGATGGTGGACTCCCTGCACGACGCCTATCTCAATACCACTCTTCAGTTAAATCTCCCCGACTCGCTCTTCCTGTTCGTTCACCAGGATGCCTTCCCGCTCTATCCATCCGGTGAAAGGGCGAGTGAAGCCGTCGTTGCGGATGTAGCACGCCAGACACCCTGGCTGGTCCCCGCCTTTGAGCAGCCCGACAGATGGGTGAGTATCCTGCTGAACCTGACAGGCGAAGAGAACACAGGAATCGTTGGCGTTGCGGGTGCGACCTCACTACACCCGGGAGGGGCGTGGTGGAACGAACCACACCTGAGCGGAGCGGTTGTTCACTCGCCCGGAGACGAGGGCGTTACTCGGTTGAATGCCTACGGTCCCTTCGGCAGGGTTGCCGTGCTCGATGGGCTGTTTCTTGCGGCACGGGGAAGTGTGTTCGAACGGCTGACCTCTGGAAGTCGTCCGGATGGATTTCATTTCTACGATATGGAGTTCAGCATCAAAGCGCATCTTGCCGGGTTTAAGAACTGGACAATCCCACTCCTGCTTCAACATGAGAGCGGTGGTGAAGCGATCGACAGCGCAAGCTGGTCTGATGCGGCAGCAGGGTTCGCAGAGCGGCACAAGGATAGCCTGCCCCTGGCGGTTCCGTTCGAAGCACTCCAGGTGGGACGGGATTGATGCCTGTCCAGTTCATCGACCTGCTGCCCCCCGATCATCGGGAGAATGTCCGTGAAGAACTCGCTCGTGGTGGGTTGAAGACCGCCTTCTCGCTCGAAACACCCTTCGGTTGGAAGTCGATCGACTCGCCCTATGAGCCGCGTGGCGAGGCGGAAAGGATGCTGGGTACCGCCTCCGGCAGGGGTGAACACTACCTTGTACTCGGCTGTGGTTCCGGGTTTGTAGCTGAAGAACTACTAAAGCGAGATGCGGCAAGCGTTCTGATGGTCACTGCTGTGCGCTCACTCGCAGAGCGCACGTTGAAAAGGCTTGCTGCTGCGTCCGAACCCGCATTCGAGCTGACGATTGCCATAGCCTCTGAGCCTGACCTGGTCTGGGCACAAACCCTCCTGCCCTTCCTGCGTTCACACCCTGCTGCCCGCATTGTGGTCCATCCACGCGAATCGAAGGCGGTTCCTGGTTTCTACGCTTCCCTCGAGGCGCGAGCACTGCATCACAAGTGGAACAGACCGCCAGGTCGGCATCATTCCCAGCGCAGAGTGATTCTGCCGGGGTGCGACGGTTTGCTGGAACGTGAGCTTGCAAAAGGATTTCGCAAGGCTGGATGGGAGGTAAACCCTGTTGAATCTGTCCAGGGCAAGCGTTTGACGGCTGCCGAGGCGTTAGCGTGGATTGCCGAGAATGAGCCATCCCTTGTGTTTTCCACCAATCACCAGGGGGCGGATACCTTTGGCCTGATTCCGCAATTCTGCGAGCTTGAGGGGATACCCTGGGGGACCTGGTTGCTGGATGACCCACGGTTCATCCTTGATGCAGAAGAACCGCACGGCGCTGGACGCAATCGTCTGGCATTCGCCCATGACACGAATGACATCGATTCCTGGCACCAGATGGGGTTCGGTCAAGCTCACTCCCTGCCGCTGGCGACTGATCCGGAGTTGTTTCACCCCGGCGTAGGAGAGGCTTCCCTCGTGGGACGGCTCGTGTTTGTTGGCAGCCCACGTTTTTCTTCTGCACATGGCTACTTCCACCTGATCGACCAGTCACCTGATGCTGGCGAGATTGCCGCCATGCTCGAGGCGGAGATTCTCGCCACAAGACGTGCGCCCTCGGATGCGCGAGTACGGGAGGTCGTTCACTTGCTCGGTATGCAGGAGAGTTTCGATCCGGAGGCTGTGCGCCGGTTGGCGGCGTATGCAGTGCAGACCGCCAATCTCCGTTACCGGGTGGGCATCCTGACGGCGCTTGCACCCCTGAAACCTGTTGTCTACGGCAGGGGATGGGAGGGGTTGCTCCCCAAATCGATCGAATTTCGCGACCCGGTCGACTACTACAACGATCTGCCGCGAATTTACCAGACCGACTGTGTGCATTTGTCGATGACCAACCTGCAGATGCGTTCCTGGCCGAACCAAAGGCTGTTCGACGTGTCGGCGGCCGGAAGTGTTGTGATCACCGACCAACTTGACGGGTTGGAAGGGTTGTTCGGTTCTGCGATCGAAAGGTTGACCTATACGAATAGAGAGAGTGCGCTGGAACTTGCGAATCGGCTGATGGAATCGAGAACTGAACGGCTGGATCGTGCAGCGAGGCTCCGTGACATCGTCCTGTCGAAACACACCATCGAGCATCGCATCGGTGCGATCCTTGAAGAGTTCGAGGATGGTCACTGAACTCCTTGTATTGTACTTCCCGAAAGTCGCTGCTGATTGGGTCTCCAGCGTTCCGGCAGGGCTCCGCTTTGCATGGTTCGGGCAGGTCCGAAGCCCTGCCCTGTCAGGCCTCGGCTGGTGACAGTTTCTCAGCGCGGCAAGGGGTCATCCAAGTGTAAGAGAAAACGGCACGCGGAGTGACTGTTTCGCCCCATCCAGATATGCGGACCTGGCGGAACTGCCCAGGCAGCAGGTCTCCACTTCGTTAAAGACCTGCCATAACAACTGCCGCAACCACTTTACACTGGAGGATGCGGGTTTATCCTTCATTTCGCTTGACTGCTTCACCGGCCCCTCGTATACTTCGATTTCGAAGCATTTTTCTCTCGAATTCTCCTGTGGAGTCATCATCGATGCAATTCCTGAATACACTGCACCGAGTGTCACGAGAGGTGGCCCGGTATCTTGAAGAGCAGGGGCTGCCCGCCGAATTGAATGCCACCGAGGGGCATGTGATCGCCTACCTTGCCGTTTACAGTCCTGTCACGGTGGGTCGTCTCAATTCTGTGTTCGGCTTGCGTCCCTCGACACTCACATCGATTCTGAACCGTCTTGAAGAGAAGAAACTTGTCACACGCAAGGTGCATCCACGTGACCACAGGGCGCAGCTGCTCGAGTTGACACGTGAGGGGGCAATCATCGCCGAGCAGATGCACTCACTGTTTGGAGTGGTGGAAGCTCGCATCCTCTCTTTCACAAGCGAGGATGAGGTGGAGGGGTTTCAATCGGTGATGCACGCCATCAGCCAATTGGCCAACGGCAAACAAAGCCCGGGAGATGTCGGATGATTTCGCCTGAGAAACTTGCCTGGATGTATGAGACGACCTATCGGACCCTGAAACTTAACCTGCGCGGGGTCACCGATGAAGAGAGCCGCCAACGGCCTGAACCCGCAGGAAACTCGATCAACTGGGTTGTCGGTCACTTGCTGCTGACCCGGGTGCTTATGCTCTCCTTTACCCCCAGCAAGGAGGAGAACCTGGGGGAGGGGTTGGCGGTGTACAATCGTGGCGCAGATCAGGAGTATAAGGCTGGTGACCTGCTTCCCTTGAGTGAGCTTGTGGAGCGGATCGCACGGACACAGGAACTACTGCAGGAATGGTTGATTACTCTGGACGATGAAGCGCTCGCCCAGCAGATCCGTGAGGACAGCACCCTCGAGGAACGGCTGATCTTTCTCTACTTCCACGAAGGGTACCATGTGGGTCAGCTCGGACTGCTTCGCCGATTTGTGGGGCGTCCCGGAGCCATCAAGTAATACGGGTAGTGTGTCGGTTCCTCTCAATGAGTGTGTGGATTCAGCGGTCAAGTTCACCAGGCGGCGGAACGTAGCGACGCTTCCTTGCGCGACTTGACCGCCCCGAGGTCAGCGCTGCGCAATCTTGACTGCCACCACTTATTCTCCTGAAATCACACGCCCAACTGGATCAATTTCTTTTCCTCTGCGTATACTGAGATGAGGCAAATGAGTAGAGGGTGAGAAGATATTCGTGAGGCGGGTTGCACCATGAAGGTGATCGAAGCAGCGAGCTTGATGAGAGGGAAAACTGCGCGCGGTCTGCTCTCGCTTCCAGGCGTGTCGGGGAGAAGTACCCCGCGAATTTTTCTCATTTTCAGCCTCGCCTTACTGTTTTATACCGCACCCTCCACACTTTACTCGCAATATTTTGGTCAGAACAAGGTTAATTATCGTAATTATGACTGGCATTATATCAAAACAGAACACTTTGACATTTACCATCCAAAGGAATCATTCCAGATCGCCGAATATGCAGGTTGGAAAGCGGAAGAAGCGTTACGATCCATCGAAGCATCCTGGAACTACAAGCTCCAGGGGCGGATTATCTTTGTGGTCTACCCGAGTCACAACGCCTTCCAGAGCAACAATGTCGGCTCCGGCACCCCCGATGAATCGACAGGCGGGTTCACCGAGTTTCTGAAGAATCGTGTGGTGATCCCCTTCCAGGGTTCCTATGAGATGTTCGAGCATGTCATCCATCATGAATTGACCCACGCGGTCATGCTCCGCATGCTCTATGGAGAGGGCGTCCAGAGCATCCTGACAGGCTTGAGCCGTTTGCCATTGCCCCTCTGGTATATCGAAGGTCTCGCTGAATACGAGTCCCGTGGAGGTTGGGGAAATGAAGCAGATATGTACCTCCGTGATGCCATTATAAACGATTATTTGATGCCGATTAATCGTCTTGCTGGATATTTTACTTACAAGGGCGGTCAGTCCGTTTTGTATTACCTTGAAGAGCGGTATGGCAAGAAAAAGATTGGAGAATTGCAGCGTCGTATTCGTGCGAGACGTGACTTCAACGGCGCAGTCAAAGAGGTTGTGGGCATCGACCTCGAGGAACTTTCGAAAAGGTGGCATCGTCACCTGAAACGTCAGATCTGGCCAACGGGCGCGAGCTTCGAAGCGCCTGAAGATTTTGCAGTACGTGTGACCAATCATGAGGAGCTTTACAATTTCATCAACACCTCACCAGCCCTGAGTCCCAATGGTGACAGGCTCGCCATGCTGTCCGACAAGGACGATTACATGAGCCTGTACCTGGTGAATACCGTTAACAACAAGGTTGAAAAACGACTTGTCAAAGGTGGCAGCCAGATCTACCTCTTTGAACAGCTTCTGTGGCTGCGTCCCTGGATCGACTGGTCGCCGGATGGCAAGGAGCTTGCCTTTGTCGCCGAGGCCGGGCCGGAAGATGTACTCTACACCCTCAATGTGGAATCCGGGCAGATCACACGTGAATTACGGTTTGGCCTCGATGGCATCTTCAGCCCGAGCTGGTCGCCCGATGGAACACAGATTGTCTTTTCGGGGCATGATGGCAAGCAGAGCGATCTCTATGTTGTAGATGTTGACCAACCCGCAACCCTCGCCCGGCTCACCGATGATCAGTTCAGCGACTATGATCCCGACTGGGGCAGGGATGGGAAGATACTTTTCGTCTCAGACCGGCGCGATGAAGTCCATACCGCCCCCGAGTCATTCGATATGTGGCAACGGGATGTCAGCATCACCGATGCCTACATGATCGACCCTGAATCGCGGCAGATTTCGAGGATTACCAGCGACCCGCACCAGGTACGGACACCAACCTGGACATCTCGCGGGGATACGATCAGTTTCGTCTCGGACAGAACCGGCGCATTCAACCTTTACCTGATGGACCTGAAATCAATAGAAACCTGGGCGAGTACGGACGTGCTGACAGGAGTGTTCACTCCAAGCTGGTCCGATCAAGGGACAGTGGCCTTCGCGAGTTTTTACCACGCGGGGTACGATATCTACCTCTACAAAAACCCCTTCGCACGCGAACGCAGAAAATCACCCGCTCTGACCTACCATCAACAGAAGGTGAGGGGGCTGCTGGATGAAAGCCTGCCGGATGAGGAGTTGATCAGCGAACGAACCCGTGCGATGCTGCAGGGTGGTGGAGAACCGAAACCGGATTCCGGCACCAGGCCTGTAGAATTTGTGCGCGGCCAGGTTCAGCCGGGCAGCGCTGACGAAGACAGCATCCGTGCGGCGATAGGCGACCCCGAGGAGGATGAGGAAAAACCATCACCCGGCGAGCAGGCACTCCGCCTGGTAAAGGAGATACCCGATTCGATCAGAAGTGTTGCCCGGGACACCACTTCGATCGACAGCGTGGACGGCACGATCCTGAGCCAACCCGGCAGCGGAGGGGTGCGTTTTGTTTCGATCAACAGGCGTAATGTTCAACCGCAACGTATGAGCACCTACCGTAACTATGTCTTCTATCCGGAGGGAATGGATGACTATGAGGATGTCGCAATCAATGATACTGAACCAGTGGAGGCTGATTCGCTCTTCACCGAAGATGGGAGCTATATCCAGAGAAAATACAAGGTGAAATTCTCGCCTGACATTGTCTATGCCGCGGCGGGTTATAACACCTTCTTCGGTTTGCAGGGGTATGGTCAGGTTATGTTGAGTGATGTCCTTGGCAATCACATCATCTTTGTGGGGACGGATCTCTATTACAGCATTGAAAACAGCAATTTCGATCTCTTTTACTACTACTTGCCAAACCGTCTCGATGTCGGAGGCGGTGTCTTCCACAATGTCTACTTCTTCGACTATGGAGACATACGTGACAGGAACTACGGCGGAAGCCTTTCACTGAGCTATCCATTCTCAAGGAATCGACGGCTCGACTTTTCTGGTGCATTCGTTAATATTGACCGTGACCGGTGGAGTTACCTGGATCGTGACCACATCCAGTATCAGACCCGCCACTTTGTCCTGCCGACAGCCGCCTATGTCTTCGATAACACCATCTGGGGTTACACGGGCCCGGTTGTTGGAACACGTTACCGTGCTGCTTTCTCCTACAGCCCCAAGTTCGGCGATGCCGATCCAGCTACCGCAAGTACGCTGTGGGGCATCGATTTTAAGACACTTTCCTTCGATGCACGGAAGTATTACAGCGTGGGTCGTGACTACAGCTTCGCGCTTCGCCTCGCTGGGGCATCCAGTTGGGGTGAGAACCCCCAGACCTTCTTCCTCGGGGGCGTGAGCAACTGGATCAACCGACGATTCCAGGGCGGCATTCGCATCAACATCGATGACATCTACTTTTCCGGTTTCGCAACACCCCTCCGTGGCGCCGATTATTATGAGAAGTGGGGGAATCGATATCTGCTCTCCAACACGGAATTTCGATTCCCCCTGGTGCATCAGCTCTTTTTCGGCTGGCCTCTGCCTTTCTTCTTTTACAACATACGTGGTGCGCTATTCCTCGATGTCGGGTCGGCCTGGAACGACAATGATTTCCGCGGGACCCACGTCGACTCCAGGGGCATTACCCGGTTCCGTGACATTGAACTGGGGTACGGTTGGGGGGCTCGACTCAATCTCGGATACTTCCTGCTGAAATTTGATGTCGCCTGGGAAAATGATCTCTACCGGGTGAGCAAGCCGAAGTATTATTTTTCACTCGGAGCAGATATCTGACACTCCCTGTCATACGCAACTGACAGCAGCGCCCCGGCTGTTTGATTCCATTACGTGATACCCGGACGAGCCAGACGGAACCAGGAGGAGAATGAACCGCTACTTCATCAACCGAAGCGCCCGTCTCACCGAGTGGGCGCCTCGTCCGAGTACCGAACCCCGAGAGCTGCATAAAACTCTGCCCGGTTACCAATCGACCCCACTCCATCGTGTCGTTCCGCTTGCGAGCGAGCTTGGCATCGCAGAACTGTACCTGAAAGATGAATCGAATCGTCTCACTCTGCCCGCCTTCAAAATTCTTGGGGCATCCTGGGCGGTCTGCTCGCTCCTGCTCGAGCGGGAGAACCTTCAGGCATCCGATTGCAGGAAGTTCGATGACCTCCGCCACCTTGCTGAAAAAGCGGGGAGACTCAAGCTCGTGACCGCATCGGACGGCAATCATGGACGGGCAGTGGCAAGGATCGCAGCCTGGCTGGGCTGGGATGCGAAGGTATTCATGCCGAGGGGGACTGCTCCCGCAAGGATCGAAGCGATTCGCGCTGAAAAGGCTGAAGTTGACGTGATCGATGGCACCTACGACGATGCGGTAGCGCGCGCTGCTGCAGAGACTGACAGCCGCACAATCCTGTTGCAGGATACCTCCTGGGAGGGGTACGAGAAGATACCCGCCTGGATTGTCGAGGGATACTCGACCATGCTTTGGGAGATCGAGGAGGAGATTGAGCAAGCCAACCTGCCGCCGCCGGATGTCGTGCTCGTTCCTGTGGGTGTCGGGGCGTTTGCAGGGGCTGTGATCCGGCACTTTCGACGGGAAGGAATCGGCCATCCTCCCAGGATTATCGGTATTGAGCCGCTCGGCGCCGAGTGCGCGTTCGAAAGCCTTGTGTTTGATGAGATTGTCACCGTTCCCGGTGGGTCGGATACCATCATGGCCGGCTTAAACTGCGGAACCCTCGCCTCCATTGTGTGGCCGTATGTCCGGGACGGTATGGACGCGGTCATCGCGCTCGAAGATGAGTGGACACGCCAGGCTATGCGTTCCCTCGGCTCGCTCGGCATTATCGCCGGTGAGAGTGGAGCGGCGGCGACTGGTGCACTACTGGCTCTCTGTAAGAGCCCCGAATTGGTTCCGCTGAAGCAAATCCTGCGTATCGGTCCGGAAACACGGGTCCTCGCCTTTCTGACGGAAGGGATCACCGACCCGGATATGTATGCGAAGATTGTGAAGCTCGGCTGAAGGCTACGTGCAATTGCAAGTGCGCGAAACTTAACACGGGATTGTTTTTTCCATTGCAGTTCATATATTACGCGTTGATGTCGGCTAATGTCCAAGACATGGGGGGTGTTTTCATTCACGTGACAAGAAGGGAAAACCCATGAACTGGAGCACAACTATTCGCCAGATTCACCGTTGGCTGTCACTCGTTTTCACAATCATTGTTCTCGGAAACATCCTTGCGCTTATCTTGCAGCTTGAGGCGGATTGGCTTGGATATCTGGCACTGATCCCATTGATCTTCATGTTGTTCACCGGACTTTACCTTTTCTTCCTGCCTTACACCCGAAGGGGACGCAAAGCATCCTGATTCATCCTTTTCATCAACTCGGTTTCATTGGCTCCTCACAAGAATTTGTACGTGAAATCAGCGGTCAAGTTCGCCAGGAAGCGGAACGAAGTGACGTTTCCTGGTGCGACTTTACCACCACGAGACAAACAATTAGAAACGACCCTCGTTTTACCGAAACAAATATCTGGGTCGTTTCATAGAAATACTGCCGACAATTCCCCAGAGGCATGTACTTCATCTTCTCGGTAATTTGTTTTCAATAAAACAAGGCCTTACGACAAGGTGTTTGTTGTTCGGTTATCAAGCCACCCCTTGAGACTTGCGGCCCCTCCAGGCGATCTTGACAACCTGATTGGCGTGAGAAACCGCTCAAATTCTTGTGAGGAACCGTTTTATTATCGGTTCGCACTCTACCTCACCAATTTCACCTTGTCTGAAGTAGTTGATAACAATCCATACCAGACGTTGAAAGGAGCGCGCAGATGGCCGCCCCCAGCCAGCACCCCGCTGACAGTCATGATCTGATCCGTGTTCACGGAGCCCGTGAGAACAACCTGAAGAATATCAGCGTGGAGATTCCCAAACGGCGACTTACGGTCTTCACCGGGGTCTCCGGCTCTGGGAAGTCATCCCTGGTGTTCGACACGATTGCTGCGGAATCGCAGAGGATGATCAATGAGACTTACAGCGCCTTCGTACAGGGATTCCTGCCCAGCCTGGCAAGGCCGGAGGTGGACAGTCTCGATGGATTGACAACCGCGATCCTCGTGGACCAGGAACGTCTCGGGGTAAATGCCCGGTCGACGGTCGGGACCGTAACCGACGCGAATGCGCTGTTAAGGGTTCTTTTCAGTCGATTCGGCGAGCCACCTATCGGCCCACCGACCGCGTTCTCTTTTAATGTGCCCTCCGCGCGGGGAGTGGGGCAGATCTCGATCGATAAAGGCGGGAAGAAGAGCGAGACACGCGCATTCTCGATCGCTGGCGGAATGTGCGCAAGGTGTGAGGGGATGGGAAACATTTCGGACTTCGATCTTACTCAACTATTTAATGAAACCAAGTCGCTGAGCGAAGGTGCGATCACCATCCCTGGCTACAACGCAGACGGGTGGTACGTCCGCATCTTCACCGAATCGGGTTTCCTCGATCCCGACAAGCCGATACGTGACTATTCGAAGCAGGAACTGGATGATTTCCTCTACAAGGAACCAGTCAAAGTAAAAATGGGGAACCTCAACCTCACCTATGAGGGGTTGATCCCGCGGATCCAGCAGTCCTTCCTCTCCAAGGACATTGAGGCGATGCAACCGCACATCCGTGCCTTTGTGAAACGCGCTGTCACTTTCAAACACTGTCCGGATTGCGAAGGAACTCGTCTGAACGCTGCCGCGCGTTCCTCAAAGATCGAAGGTCGCAACATCGCCGAGCTTTGTGCGCTGCAGATCAATGATCTGGCGGGGTGGGTACGTTCTCTTCAGATACCGGCCGCAGCACCGATTCAAGCAACATTACAAAAGCTGTTCGACTCTTTTGTCGAGATCGGGCTGGGATATCTAAGCCTCGATCGTTCATCTGGTACGCTCTCGGGGGGAGATGCCCAACGGGTAAAGCTGGTGCGTCACCTGGGATCATCACTGACGGATATCACCTATGTCTTCGATGAGCCGACCATCGGCATGCACCCTCACGACATTCAGCGGATGAACGGTTTGCTGCTCCGGCTGCGTGACAAGGGAAACACTGTCCTCGTGGTCGAGCACAAGCCCGAAACCATCCTGATTGCCGATCATGTGGTCGATTTGGGGCCCGGCGCGGGGAAGGCGGGGGGCGAGGTTGTGTACGAGGGAAGTGTCGAAGGGTTGCGTGCAAGTGCCACCCTCACCGGCAGACACCTGAATGATCGCGCCGGGTTGAAGGCTGCGGTGCGCAAAGCATCGGGCAGCCTGCTTGTCCGTGGCGCCAACCGTAACAATCTGCAGAATGTGGATGTCGACATTCCACTGGGCGTGCTGGTGGTGATATCAGGTGTGGCGGGGTCGGGGAAAAGCTCACTGATCCATGGTTCGTTGGCGGGGCGCGAGGGAGTGGTGACAGTTGATCAGAGCCCGATCCGCGGGTCGCGTCGCAGTAATCCGGCCACCTGCACAGGTCTGCTCGAACCGATCCGCAAAGCATTCGCGAAGGCGAACGGGGTGAAGCCAGCCCTCTTCAGTGCCAACTCAGAAGGGGCTTGCCCGAGCTGCAATGGCGCTGGGGTGATCTACGTCGACCTCGGGTTGATGTCAGGCATCTCAACCATTTGCGAAGAGTGCGAAGGACGGAGGTTTAAGGCGTCCGTTCTCGAGTATTCCCTCGCTGGAAAGAACATCGCCGAAGTGCTGGATATGCCTGTGGTTGAGGCACTGCAGTTTTTTCAGAGCGGTGAGGCGAAAGTTCCAGCCGCCCATGCTATCCTGCAGCGTATGAACGATGTGGGACTGGGATACCTGAGCCTGGGTCAGCCACTCACGACCCTTTCCGGCGGAGAAAGGCAACGTCTGCGCCTGGCGACCGAGATGGCCGCCAATGGCAGCATTTACATCCTCGATGAACCCACGAATGGTCTCCACCTCGCCGATCTCGAACAACTTCTCTGCATGCTCGATCACCTGGTCGACTCCGGAAAAACGGTGATCGTGATCGAGCATCACCTCTCGGTGATGGCGCACGCCGATTGGATCATCGACCTCGGTCCGGGCGCGGGGCATGATGGTGGGAAAGTGGTGTTCGAAGGGACTCCCGCCGACCTGGTCGCGAAGCGATCAACCCTGACCGGACAACATCTCGCGGCATTCGTCGGTGGGTAAGATGCGGTCGAGAATAGATCCTAAGTGTATAGATATTGTAAGTTTGCGAGCTGTTCATGCGATAACATTAAAGTGGGTTGCAATGAAAAAGGCCACACCTTAGTGTGGCCAATGCTGGCTCATCAGATAAAATATGCAGAGGATAGTCGGTTGCTGGAGACCGTGGATAGAGTTGATAAGACTATAGATGTGCTTCTGGGTAATCTCATCATTTTTTAGGAATACAATGAAGATTTGCCAACAGACAACCCCCGCGTATCCCACAGCACTCTTTCTGCTGCTGTGCGTAAGCGTTTCTTTATTCCCCGGTACATCTCACTCGCATGGCCCCATTCGAACGACCC
>Ga0068714_10001639_pt1 | contig 31692 bp, 37 predicted proteins | sample MTBNYHSulfiMetaG_FD_62988 | JGI IMG/M metagenome (GOLD analysis project Ga0068714, IMG submission 62988) | Enrichment culture microbial communities from rom New York Harbor, USA that are MTBE-degrading - MTBE-NYH (New York Harbor Sulfidogenic)... | ecosystem: Environmental > Aquatic > Marine >...
TCACCGGCGAGTCCTTGGGACAGAAGGCGTCGCAGACTCTCTCCAACCTCTGGGCGACCTCTTCGGGGATAAGGTTCCCGATACTGCGGCCGCTACTCGGCATGGACAAGCTCGACATCGAGCGACTCTCGAAGAAGGAGGACATCTGGCACGAAGTCCACTCTGGCTGCTGCTACGCCACACCCAAATATCCTCGCACCAGGGCGAGCCCCGAACAGGTGAACTCCCTGCTCAAGGACATAAAGCTGGAAGATTTGGTCAGGAAACAGTTGGACGAAATTTTCGAGGTCAGGACCTTCAGGGAGGACTTTAAGGGTTACCTGGAATCCTTGGTCTGATTACTTTCCTTTCTTGGAGGTTCCTTTCAGCTTTTCGTAGGCGATTTTCGCCGCTTTCCTACCGCTCAGCAGCATCGCGCCGAAGGTCGGGCCCATCCGCGGCAGCCCATAAGCGGTGGAGACCGACATGCCCGAGACTATCAGCCCAGGATAGACCTCTCCAGTTTTCTCGACCACGAGCTCCTCGGAGCGCTCCACCCACATGGGTCCGTAGCCCGGCACCTTGAGCAGCCCTCTGTCCTCGAGGAGTCGCAGCACGGTGGCGTCGTGGCCCGTGGCGTCGATGACCAACTTGGACTCGAGCGAAACCGGGTCCAAGCTCCTTATTTCCCGGGGCAGGAACTTTACTGGGGTCCAGTTAATCACGACCCCGCCGACGCGGCCCTTCTCCCTGAGTATGACGTCCTCGATAGAGGTCATACTGAGGATGTTGGCACCTGCGTCGCACGCGGCCGAGATGAGCTTGGCGCAGGCGTGGTGCGAGTTGGCGACGTAGAGTCCTTTTGAGGCCTCCGTATAGGGGACGCCGATCTCGTCAAAGATCTTCTGGCTAGGCGCACGGACCGTCGTCTTGTTCATCAGGTAGCCGCCGATCCAAAAGCCGCCGCCCAGGTAGTTGTTGCGTTCGATCACCAGTGTGGGCACCTTGCGCTTGGCGAGGTCCATGGCGGCGATGAGGCCGGCCGGCCCGCCGCCGACTATGATGACGTCGTTCTCGATGTGTTTCTGGAACTCCTTCGAAAAGGCGTCGATTATTGCCTTGGTTACTTCTTTCTCTCCGGATGAATTAAATATCGGCATTTTCTCCATCTCACTAAAACACTGTTATATTTAAAAGTTTGCACCGCCCGACCTGTAGCCTTTTTTGTCGACCTCGACTTCTTTGTAGCTTCTTTTTTTCAAGAAAGCAACTATCTTTGGTTCAAGCCGCTTCACCATTAGCAGTTCGTCTTTGCCGACTTCTACTCTCGCCTTGTCTCCTAGGTCCCTGACCCTGACAACCTTGAACCCGAGGGACAGGATGAATGCCTCGCTTCTCGCTATGCGCGTTAGCTTCTCCTTTGTGATCTTCTGCCCGAAGGGGATGCGCGAGGCCAGGCAAGGATTGGCTGGCTTCTCAGCGTTGGGCAGGCCGTATTTGGCTGCGAGCTTGCGAACCTCTGCTTTTTTCAGGCCGGCCTCTGCCAGCGGACTGATGACCCTGAGTTCCCGCACCGCTTTGAGCCCCGGCCTGATGTCCGAACGGTCTTCAAAGTTGGTTCCGTCAACCACGTGCTGGAATCCGAGTTTTTTCCTGACGTTATCCAGTCGCCGCAGTAGCTCACGCTTGCAGTAGTAGCACCTTTCGACAGGGTTCTTGTAGAAATCTGGTCTTTTCAACTCGTCCGTCTTTATCACCAGCAACCTAATTCCTATCTTTTTCGCCAGAGACTTCGCCAGAGCCAGCTCGCCAGGCGGATAGGTTTCCGAAGTTGCCGTGACGGCCACCGCCCGTTTTCCCAAGACCTCGTGAGCGACAGCGCATAGCAACGAGGAGTCGACGCCGCCCGAGAACGCGATGACTGTGCTCTCGCAATCCTTGATGATGGATTTCAACCTCCGTGTCTTAACGACGAGCGTCATTTTCTCTCCTCTGTTCAACCTACATATGTCGACTCGCGGGAAAATACTTATATTTCCCTGCGGAGACCAATCCTTATGACCAGAATTTTCTTCGCTACCGACGTACATGGTTCCGAAAAATGTTTTCTGAAATTTACCAATGCCTGGAAAATATTCGAGATCAATGTGCTCATTTTGGGAGGCGACATCACCGGCAAGATGGTCGTCCCCATAATCGAGATGCCCGACGGCAAATACATGACAAAGTACCTCGGCAAGGAGATGAAGCTCAAGAACATGGACAAGGTCAAAGAAGTGGAGAAGACGATAACCGACTCCGGCTTTTACCCCCGCATAATGTCACCCAAGGAGCACGAGACGATCAGCGCCGACAAGAAGAAGCAGGACGAGCTGATAACTCGACTGATGAAGGAACGCATGGAGAAGTGGGTCCAGATAGCCGACGAGCGTCTGGCCGGCAAGGGCATCAAGTGCTACATAACCGGCGGCAACGACGACCCCGCCTTCGTGGACGACATCCTGAACAAGGGCAAGGTCGTCGAGAACCCCGAGGACAAGGTCGTGGAGATAGACAAGGACCACGAGATGATCAGCTCCGGCTGTTCCAACATGACTCCCTGGTGCTGCCCTCGCGACATAACTGAGGACAAGCTCGCCAAGAAAATCAATGCCATGGCTTCCAAGGTGAGGAAGATGAGCAGCTGCGTCTTCAACTTCCACTGCCCGCCCCACGACAGCGGCCTCGACATCTGCCCGAAACTGGACAAGAACCTGAACCCGATAATGGTCGGCGGCAAGAACGTCATGGTTCCGGTGGGGAGCACCTCGGTCAAGTCGGCGATAGAAAAGTACCAGCCGCTTCTGGGACTGCACGGCCACATCCACGAGGCCAAGGGCTTTGCCCACATCGGCAAGACCCTCTGCCTCAACCCCGGTGCCGAGTACCAGGAAGGGATTCTGAGGGGTGCGGTCGTCGAGCTGGACAAGGATAAGGTCAAGAACTTTGTCCTGGTATCTGGCTGACGCTAAGGAAAAGTTAAAAAAAGAAAAAGGTTGCCTTAATCTGGCGGTATCTCTTTGTAGATCATCCCTACTGCAATCCCCTGCTTCTTCCTGACGAAGTACGCTGCGATGTAGATGACTATCCCTAGCGCGAACGAGAACAGCACTCCGACCAATCCCGTCCAGGTGTTCAACAGGTAGGCGTCGACGGTGAGGAACTGCCATATCAGCCATATCATGAACGCCAGCGTGGCGACTCCAGCTATGGCCATGGCAGGTATCCCACCCACGCTAATGTCTGCTGGAGAGCCTTTGTAGAGGTCCTTTCTCCTGTACGGGAAGACTATGGCCGCTATCCCAAGCACTGCGTAGATTATGGCGTAGACGAACATCATCGATCCGAAGAAGACGACGACGTTCGGGAACCACACGTACATCGCTAGGAAGACTTCTGTCAGGGCGAAAGTCAGTACTATGGCCGGAACGGGCGTGTGGAAGCGCGGGCTGACTTCGGCGAACTTCTTGGGGAAGAGCCTGTCAAAGGACCATGCCAACACCATTCTCGGGGTGATGATGTATTCAAAGAGCAGGTTGGCGAATCCCCAGACGGCAGTGCCAATTCCCATCAGCAGCAGCAACGGGATGCTGTCGGTAAGTATCGATGCGAACATCAGATACGATGGGTACACCGGGAACGGATACACCGAGGGGTCTGCCCAGGTGACCGTCATCACCGAGCCCATCAAGTCGTTGGTGATCACCGAGGTTATGGTCCATCCCAACCAGGCCAGCAGTACGGTCCCCACGACCAGTGCTCCGATGACTCCGAGCGGTATGTTCCTCTTCACTTCCTTCAGCTCGCTGGCGACGTAGATGGAGAGCATAGGCCAAGTCAAGACAAGCGCCAGCAGCGGCACCATGTTGAGCGTTTGGCCCAAGTCGTTCCAGGCGATGCCGGCAGGGAAATAGCCGTTCGTGGCTGCTGATGCAATCACTTCCGACGTCGACCCGAACTGGTTAAAGGCCGCAGCGTAAGATGCCGGGCTGTTTACGGACACCAGAATTGCGCTGGCGCCGACCCCGATGATGGCGATGATGAAAGTCACCCACATCAGGTTCAGGCCCTTTTTCACCCCGCTGACGGTAACCATGGCAGCGACAAAGCTGACGATGGTGCCGATGGCGAACACCCAGATTGGGTCGCTTAGAGCGGTCCCTATGGACATAAATCCAGCGTTGCTCGTCACGAATCCCATCATGGTGAACATTGCCGACAGTCCCGTTTGAGTGAACCATGCCGCCATCCAGGCGAACCAGACAGGCATCCAGAAGTAGAAGCTAAAGTTCCCGACAAAGCCGACCGCCGGGTGTAGCGACCTGCTGACGAAGACGTAGTCACCGCCGGAGCGGGGCAGCGCCACGCCGAACAGGACGTAGACGACGGCCAGGGCCAACGCCCCAGGGAATGTCAGGAGCGTTGCGAGAACCATGTCCCCACCCGGGAAGGTGGAGGGAAGCCATATCAAGGTCAGGGTCATGAAGACCATGTTCAGCACTAGAAGATTTCCGATAAAAGAGTCTCTAGTGGAAACTGATTTTACTAAGCCAGAGGATTTTCTGGCAAACTGAAACACTTTTTAATCATCCTCCTTATTTTTTGGTCTAATGTGAACTTTAAAAGCCCCTTAAATATACCTTTCGGTCGGTTTTTTTGGCGATTGGGCCCTTATTTCAGCTTCTTTTTCTCAGCGCCATTCAAAATTATATATGCCCGAGCGAAGACTTCTTTTGAGGAAGTGCGAGCCGATGCCGGAAAAAACCATTTTGAAGAACGGCCTCGTCGTGACGATGGGAAAAACGGGAAAGATTTTTGAAAAAGGATCGGTCGTGATCGAGGGCAACCGGATAATCGACGTGAACAAGACGGATGTTATACAAAAGAAATACAAGGGCGACGTGGTCATCGACGCCAAGGACAAGGTGGTTCTCCCGGGACTGGTGGACCTTCACATCCACACCTGCATGCTGCGCGGGACCTGCGACGACATACCGCTCGTCCCTTACGTCGAAAAGTTCTGGTCTCCCGTTACGGGCGCGATGACGCCGGCGGACACCTATGCGGCCGCTCTCCTGTCCTACTGCGAGTCGATCAAGTCGGGCACTACCTGCGTGAACGACATCTACAATCACATGATCAAGTGCGCCGAGGCCGCCGAGAAGGTCGGTATCAGGGCGGTGCTCGCCAGCGAAGCGACCGACGAGTTCTCTGGCCTTGAGAACTTGAAGGATAATGAGAGGCTCATAGTAGAAAAGAATGGGGCGGCTAACGGGAGAATCAGCGCCACCGTCGGCATTGACTGGTTCCCGACCTCTTCGATTGAGTTCTTGGAAAAGGCCGGGGACCTGGCCGACAAGTACAAGGTGGGCATTCATGCCCATGCTAACGAGTCCATTTATGAAGTAAAATTGAGCAAGAAGCGCAACGGCAAGGCGCCGATAGAGCTCGCTTATGATTTGGGGATCCTGCGCCCCAAGTTCGTGGGTGCCCATTGCGTCTGGCTGTCCAACAAGGAGATGAGGATGATGGCCGAGACCGGAGCCAGCGTCTCCCACAACCCAACCTCGAACGCGAAACTGGCCAGCGGCATCGCCAAGATCCCCGAGCTCGTCAAGGCTGGCGTGAATGTCGGCATCGGGCACGACGACACGACCTGCAACAACAATGCCGACATGTTCGAGGCGATGAAGTGGACATCGCTGGTTCAGCGGGCCAGCAGGCTGGACGCCGGGCTGATGACCGCCAAACAAGTGCTCGGGATGGCCACCATGAACGGCGCCAAAGCTTTGGGCAAGGAAAAGGAGATAGGCTCGATTGAAACCGGCAAGAAAGCCGACCTAATCCTGGTCAACCTGAAGAGCCTGCACTTCGTCCCCCTGATTATGAAGCCGTACTTCAACCTGCTCTCCCACCTCGTCTACTCCGCACATGGTGAGGATGTTGAGACTGTCATGGTTGATGGTGAGATCGTGATGAAGGACAGGGTGCTGCTGAGCGTGGACGAGGCTAAGGTCATAGCAAAGGCCCAGGAAGCCGCCGAAGATTTGCTGGAGCGGGTAGACTTGAAATTTTAGCAAATAAGGTAAAACTACTTGGGCTCCAACTTGCTAATTAGTAAATAGTAAGAATTAGCCCTCTTTTGAGATTTGCTCGTGGGTCATGTCCTCGACGTCGTTGTACCATTTCTTCTTGGTTCCGACCCGCGCCCTCATCTTCCAGGAAAAAGACTTTGGTTTCTTTTCGATCGTGTCGTGCAGCTTCTGGACTCTGACCTTGACCAGCTCCCTGTCCTTTTCTTTCAAAACGTTGAAGTGGGGCAGATAGTCGACTATCTTTTTCAGGTTGGTCGTGGCAGTGTGGTAAAAGCCCCAGTCCTTGGCCATGATATCGGAGATATAGCCAGCGTCGACGGATTCCTTGCTCCTCGAGTCGACCTCGTGCTCCCTGAACAAGACGATGAGGTCCTTGACATCCTTCTCGTTCAGCTGCACTATCTGCAGTTTCGAGAGAACTATGTCGGTCAGAGGTATTGTCGGGAAGTCGAGCTCCAGCCTGCCCTTGAAGTTTATCGTGTGGCACATCGGCAGGTTGTCGTAAAATACCTCGGCGACGCGCTTATGCTTCTGGTCGTAGAACACGTGTCGCGCCAAAAAAGCCGTTCCTAGTCCCTGTTCCCTGGGCTCGTAACCGAGTTCATGGAAAAGTTCGCGGACTTTTTCTTGTTGCTTCCAGTAACCTGCGAAGTCGATGTCCGTGAAGACTCTTTTGAGACTGTTGGCCAGGTCAATCGATCCTGGGGAGTGAATTCTGGTCGCCAACGCACCCATAACTCGAAGTTGTAATCCTTTCTTTTCCGCGGCTTCAGATATCCTGTACACTTCCTCTATGAAATCGGATTTGTGTTCAGTCATCTTTGCACACCCTAAAAATCACGGGGGACAATTTATACATTTCTTTTTAAGTGGATCATCTCAAGAATCTTTGATTGGAACTCCTAGGTCTTTCAGCTCCGCGACAATCTTCAAGTAAATTTCGTTGAACTCGTTCGAGGGAGCGAGTGTCTTCAGATCGTAACAGTCTTGGAACCTCTTGCCCCCAGGTACCTTCTTCTGCTGGAGGTCGGCCTCGTACTTTTTCAGCATGATTTCGACGATTTGGTTGGCGTCCTCCCGCTTCAGACTCGTCGAGGCGCGCGCTACCTGGGCCTGGAACCTGGAGTGCAGAGGCGCGAACAGGTCCACCCCGATGCCGCCCTTGCCGGTGCCCATGTTAGGATTGTTGCCCGAGACTGTCCCGCCCACCGTCGCAGCGGCTATTTCGTAGAAGGCCATCTCTGTGCATGGTCCGGCGTGGGTTATGTATGGCATACCCCGGCAGACCATCCCGACGTGTCTGGCTAACGCCGACATGGCCAGGCAGTTGGCCCAGATCGACTTCCTCGAGGTCGTCCCGGTCTGTATGGCGTTGATGACGAAGGTCGAGCCTTCGACGCCGTTGTATAACATGCAGCCAGCTATGTTCTCAGCTATTGTTGTTATGGCACAGCCCTCTGCGGGTCCGGCCAATCCTCCGATGGCGGCCTGCCCGCCCGTCCAGACCATGTAGTCGTTGTTGATGCAGTGGAGCGCTCGGCACATGCTGTCGTAGTCGGTCTTCATGTTGGGCATGATGTAGGAGTGGAGCTGTGTTCCCTTGGGCCACTTGGCGCTCATATAGGCCTCAATGGTGACCGCGCTACTGCCCGAAATTGGCATTCCCGGCCTCCCGGCCTGCTCGATGCCTTCGACCATGGCGTTTACTATCGCGTTCTCGTATTCCAGCTCTATCGGAGCGCCGCTCTCGACTGGCATACCCTTGTAGGTGCTCCCGTAGCCGTGACACCACTGCCTGTCCACGAGCGGCTCCTTGGCGTAGGCTTCGTAGATTTTCGGTGCCATCTCCATCAGCTCTTCCGAGACCGGGCCGCCTATAGGTCCGCCCTCTACGACTGGTGGCGCCCTGTCCTCGATTCCTCTCGCGCGTATCCTGACCTCGTCCCCGCCACTGCCTAGAACCAGTTCCTTGGGGATGAGCTTAATGGCCTGGTCTACTTCGCTCTTCTCGAACTTTATTATTCTCTCGGTGTCGGTGCAAAGGATGCCCACGTCTAACAGCAGGTCCATGGCGGCGTCGTAGGCGGCTTTTATCAGGTCGTCCGTTGGCAGCATGGACGACTCGGGGCTGTATTTTATGTCATACTCTTTGATCTTTCCCCTCAGCGTCTTGTAGAACCGGTTCATCTCGAACTCCTTGGTCTTGCAGTGCTCTCCTTCCTTAGCCCTGCGCCAGAACTGCCAGGGTACGGGCCTCGCCTTCATGCTATTTTCCCTCCAGCTCCTTCAGCGCGTCTATCGCGCCGAAGGCGTTTTCCCGATAGCCGTCGGCGCCTATCTTTGTCGCCCATTCTTGCGATACCGGCCCCCCGCCCACGACAATCTTGAACTTGTTCCTGAGCCCCATCTCCTCGAGTAGCTCGATGACGTCCTTCTGGGCCAACATGGTGGTGGTCATGGAAGAAGACAGGCAGATGAAGTTGGCCCCGATTCTCTGTGCCTCGTCGACCACTTTCATCTCCGACACATCCACACCGACGTCGATCACTTCGTAGCCCGCCGCGAGCAGCATGGCTCCGACGATTCTCTTGCCGAGGTCGTGGATGTCTCCCTTGGTCGTGGCCATGACCACTTTCTTGCCCGAGCCGACCTCGTTGACCTTGAGGTTTTTCTTCATGATCTCCATGAGCTCGTTGGCGATGTCGCCGGCGAGGGTTAGCTCGGGGAGGAAAATGTCCCCGTCCTCATATTTCTCGCCCATTATCTGCAGGCCTTTGCCCAGTCCCTCAGTGACTATGGTCTTTACTTCGTAACCTTCGCTTATCGCCTGCATGACGGCGGCCTTCGATTTATCCGAATCGAGGTTCAGAATAGCTTCCTTCAAGTCTTCCAAACATTTGCCCTTGTTCTCGGACATTGGAAAATGACCTCAAAGAAGGTTTACACAAGTCCCTAAAAAGATATCCTATTTTAATTTCACAAAAGTCCGGAAAATTGATGGCGGGCCCGGAGGGATTCGAACCCTCGACCGATCGGTTAGCTCCCAAATCGGCTGTTAAGAGCCGATCGCTTTTGGCCGCTTTCGCGACTACCAGACTGAGCCACGGGCCCTTAATTGATTTATCAAGTTGCTAATAAAGTATTTATGATGGTATGTTGGTCTTCATCGGGTTAGGATTGGGAAACGATGGATTGTCCCTCAAAGGCCTCCGGTTGGCCCAGGAGGCAGACGCCGTCTACGCCGAGCTTTACACCAACATCATGCCCGGATTCGACATCAAGCAGCTCGAGCAAAAGCTGGATAAGTCGATCAAAGTGCTGAGTCGTGAGATTGTCGAGGGCAATCCTGCCGAGATTCTGGACTCAGCCAAGACAAAGAACGTGGCGATTCTCATTCCGGGCGATCCCATGATTGCCACTACCCATGTTGATTTGCGCCTGCGTGCCGCAAAGGCAGGCATAGCGACCAATATCGTCCACGCGGCCTCGATAAATTCGGCCGCCGCTGGTCTGTCTGGGCTGCAGAGCTACAAGTTCGGCCCTTCAGCGACTATACCCTTCCCTGATAACCAGTCCACGAGGCCCTACGAAATTTTGGCGGAAAACCTGGGACGTGGCCTGCACACAATGCTCCTCCTCGACTTGAAGGACGACGGTAGGGCGATGTTCGCCAGCCAGGCGATTGAGATAATGTTCGGCCTTGAAGAGAGCCAGCGCAAGGGCGCCTTCACCTCGAGCACGCTCCTGGTGGTGGTGGCTAGGGCCGGCTCAGAGGATGCGGTCGTCAAGGCCGACCAGGCGGACAGACTCCGCGGCCAGGACTTTGGGCAACCGCCGCACATGCTGATTGTCCCTGGAAAACTGCACTTCATGGAAGCTGAGGCACTCAAGTTTTTCGCTGGCGCGCCGGAGGCGGCTGTACTATGGAACCCGAACCGTATATAACTCCAGAAGAGATGCGTGAGATCGAGGCGCGAGCGGAGAAGCTCGGCGTTTCTCGGCTGTTGCTCATGGAGAACGCCGGCAAGGCAGTCGCCGACTTCATCGCCAGAATGGACCCGGCGGGGATGAAAGTGGTGGTAGTCTCGGGTACGGGTAACAACGGCGGAGACGGTTTCGTCGCGGCCAGGCACATGGCGGCCTATGGCTCGCTGGTCAAGGTCTTTCTCTTGGGCTCCGACGAGGACGTAAAGACAAATGAGGCCTCGCACAACCTGGGGATAATCAAGGAGATGAATCGGAGAGTGGAGATCTTCAGGCTTCCTGAGGGCTCGTTCTTGGAGAACCTCAAAAAATGTCTTTCCGAGACCGACATCATCATAGATGCCATATTTGGGACTGGGATCAAGGGCCAGCTAAGAGAGCCACACGCTTCCATCATAAGGATGATGAACTCCAGCAAAGCGTTCAAGCTTGCGGTCGATGTGCCGTCTGGCCTGGACCCGTCGACCGGCGAAGTCTGCGGCGACGCTGTCAAGGCCAACGCCACAATCACCTTCCATTGTGCGAAGAAGGGGCTTTTTGTCAGGAAGGATTTGGTCGGAGAGCTCATCGTCGCGAACATAGGGATACCTCCAGAGGCGGACTGGGTCGTATAATTATGAGCACCGAGACCAAGTTGACCGCCGAGATAGAAAAATGGTCCAAGAAGCTGGGTGACGTCTTGGCAGGTGTCAACTCTTCGGAAGGGAGAGGCGCCAGAATGCTCCAGAACATCCATGCCTACCGCGAGGATTCGAAGCACTTTTATGGCAAGGGCGACCTGGTGAGGAGCTTCGAGTGTCTGATCTGGGCTTGGGCGATTCTGGAGATTGGAAAGGAGCTAGAGCTTCTAAAGTAAAGGCGGACGAAATGTTTGAGCTAATCTTGATTCCGGTAGGCATCATCGTGGCTACTTTCTCCTCGATGGTTGGCTTGGGCGGCGGCACGCTCATCGTCCCCATTCTCGCCCTAGGACTTGGCATTGTCACGCAGGAGGCCATAGGTATCAGCCTCTTCGCAGTGGTTTTTACGACCATCTCGGCTACCCTAGCCTATGCTGCTCAGAAGAGGATACATTTCAGAGTCGGTTTGCTCCTCGACTCTCTCGATGTCCCTGGCGCCTTTCTTGGTGCATACTTCACCACACTCATCGCATCGAATTGGCTGGCGGGGATGTTCGGCGGCCTACTGGCGACTATCGCGATGTACATGTTTTTGAAAAAGAGTTCTCGCAGTAGCAATGACGCTGGGGCCTCCATTCGTTTGTGCAAGCGGACGATCGGTTACTGCGTTTTCGGGAGCCTTGCCAGCGGCGTAGTCTCCGCAATGTTCGGGATCGGCGGAGGCGTCATAGACGAGATGATAATGATTCTGATGCTCGGCATGACGGTTCACATGTCTGCCGGTACGGCCATGTTCGGGATGGCCATCACCACGGCCGCCGCACTGATTCCGCACTGGCTCTTGGGCCACGTCGCTCTGGCCTACGCTGTCCCGCTTGCGATAGGCTGCGTCATAGGCGGGCAGATCGGCCCGCTTCTCTCCAGGCGCATCGACGCCGGTATCCTGAAAAAAATCTTGGCCGTCGTGTTCATCGTCATCGGGCTGCGGATGCTGCTGATACCTTTCATCGGCGGCTGAGCGCTTTCCCTGGCTCTTGCAGCTACTTCGCCTTTTTCAGGACACCCAAAATTTTTCCCAAGGACGCGGTGAATGCTTCCACCGTCTTTTTGTCCATCGGCGTGCAGACGCAGAAAAGCCCCTTTGGCGAGATGTAGACGCCTTCCATGAGCATCGAGAGGAAAAGCAGCCTGGCGGCTTCCTTGTCGACGGTTGCCGCGCTCCTGTAGTCGACGACCTTCTCCGCAGTCAGGTGGATGTTGTGCAGCGAGCCCGCACCGGTCACCTGCGCGTCGACCCCGGCTTCTTCGAATTCCTTCTCGACTTTTTTTCTCAACGAACCCGCGAGCGAATTTATCCTGGCTATCGCCGAGGCAGTCAGCATTTTTAGGGTAGTAATCCCGGCGACCATGGTGAGGGCGTTGCCGTTGAAGGATCCAGAGTGGTGTATGCCGTCCTTCTTCCGCGGGGAATACAGTTCCATGATATCGTTGCTACCGCCGAATGCCCCAATCGGAAGGTCGCCCCCGATTATTTTACCCAGAGTCGTCATGTCCGGTGTGACCCCGAAGAACTTTTGCCCACCACCCACGGAAAGCCTCGCGGACATTACCTCGTCGAAGATGAGCAGGACATCGTTCGCTTCGGTTGCCTCCCTCAGCGATTCCAGGTAACCCTCTTCGGGCGGTATCTGGCCGGTAGAACCCAGCATAGGCTCGACGATGACGGCCGCCAGCTCTTTCTTGTTCTCCTTGATGAGCTTCTCGGCCGCCTCGCTGTTGTTAAAGGGCGCGACCAGGACGTCCCTTAGAACGCTCTTAGGTATTCCTGGTCCGTCGGGAACGCTCAGCGGCTTGTCCGCCGGGCCCGCTTCCGCGATGTTGGGGCGAGTGCTTACCTCGGCGGTAATATGGCTCCCTTGGTAGCCTCCCTCCATCTTCAGTATCTTGTCCCTACCCGTATAGGCCCGAGCCGCGTGGATGGCCCCCATTGTGCTTTCGGTACCTGAGTTGCAGAACCTTATTTTCTCCATTGACGTGAATCTCTTGCAGATAGTCTCAGCCAGCTGGTACTGGCACTCGGCCCCGGTGGCGTAGGTCCACCCCTTTTCCAACTGCTTTCTCAAAGCTGCGACTATCTTCGGATGTGCGTGGCCGTGGACCAAGGAGGCGTAGTTGCCGACGAAGTCAAAGTAGCTGTTGCCGTCGACATCATGGAGCCGGTAGCCCTCGGCCCTCGCCGTATAGAAAGGATATGGACTGAAATAGGTTATGCTACGAGTATCTCCGCCGGGGAGGAATTTTTTGGCAATCGAATGCATCTGCTGGGACTTGGGCGTCCTCCGGCGATACTCGTCGTCGCCTTTCTTTAGCAGTTCTGCAAGGCGCATGGTTTCTAATGCAGGCATGATTCCTATAAATGTTTTGAAGGGCTTTGTATAAAATAAGATTTTGTATAGTATTTTTTCTGGTGACCTAGTTTTTCGTCGACTCCACCACGACTTTGGCGACCTTGCCCGCGATCTTCTTGTTCATGGCCTTAGGCAGGATGTAGTTGTCTCTGAGCTCGCCCGTGTCGACCAGTCCGGCTATTGCTTTGGCGGCAGCTATCTTTATCTCCTCGGTCACGCCTTTGACTCTGGAGTCTAAGAGCCCCCTGAAGATGCCCGGGAAGACCAGCAGGTTGTTGGCCTGGTTGGGAAAGTGGGAACCTCCGGTCGCGACGATTTTAGCGCCGGCTTCAATTGCTTCCTTCGGATGAATCTCAGGGTCAGGGTTGGAAAGGGCGAAGACTATGGCGTCGCCAGCCATGCTCCTCACCATTTCCTTGTTGACCAAGTTCGGGATTGCGGAGACGCCGATGAAGACGTCGCAGCCCTTGATGGCATCCTCAAGGCCACCCCTCTTGTTCTTGAGGTTGGTCACTCGCGCCAGTTCCTCCTTGTATTTGTTCATCCCTTCCCTCCTGCCGCGGTGGATTATCCCCTTCGAATCGGTGACGATTATGTTATTCGCACCGACGCTGCGGAGCAGTTTGGCGATGGCGTAGCCCGCCGAGCCGGCGCCGGCGATGGTGAAAGATGTTTTTTCAAAAGATTTGCCGACGAGCTTGAGCGCGTTGATCAGGCCGGCGAGGACGACTATGGCTGTGCCGTCGCCGTCGTCGTGGAAGACCGGTATGTCGAGCTCCTTCATCAGCCGCTCCTTGATGTCGAGGACTTTGGGCGAGTCTATATCCTCGATGTTGATGCCCCCGAAGCCGGGTGAGATGCGCTTCACAATCTCGACTATCTGGTCGGCGTCCTTGGTCGCCAAGCAGATAGGTACCGCGTCGACCCCGCCGAACTCCTTGAACAGGGCCGCCTTGCCCTCCATGACTGGCAGCGCGGCCTCGGGCCCGATGTCGCCCAGTCCCAGGACCCTGGTGCCGTCGGTGACTATGGCGATGGTGTTCCACTTTGAGGTGTATTCAAAGACTTTTTCCCTGTCCTCGGCTATCGCCTTGCTGACTTCGGCGACGCCAGGGGTGTAAGCCAAAATGAGGTCCTTTTCAGTCTTGAAAGGAACTTTGACCGTAGTCGCTATCTTACCCTTGAACTTTTTGTGCAGCGCCAGGGACTCTTCCTTTATGGTCATGCCGTCCACCTTAGGATGTCTCGCGGACCTCGTTGGCGACGTCCGTTATGGCGCATTCTAGGAGCTTTTCTCCCAAATATCTATCTATCCTGACGCCCAGCTTTTCTACTTCTTGGGCTTGCTGCTCCGCCCACGAGTACTTCTTCCTCGCCTCCCGCATGCCGATGAATGCCACCTCGGGATGGCGGGCGAAGTCGGCGTGCTCGGCCAGCTTCTTCTCGTCTGCTATCCCGATCGCCGCCGCCATGCTGAGCTCGCCAGTGCCGGCGTGCGGACCCTCCAAGTTGATAATGGTGTTATTGAAGGCTAAGCTGATGCCGAGTTCGGCTTCGAGGGTCTTTATCCATTTCCTCAGAAAGCCGTTGCCCCCGTGGCCGTTGACTAGTACCACTTTCCTGAGCTCCAGCGATTTCTTCGCGTTAAGCAGAGCTCCGCGCAGCTCGTTGATGACTTGCTCCAGACTCTGGTGCTCGCCGGTGTCTATCTCCGGCAGCTCGTACGACGACTTCAGGACGCCCAGAAACTTGGCACCCGTCCTTTTCGCCGCTTCCTTAGCCACATGGACGGCCAGCCTGGCGTCGGTGTCTGGCGGCAGGGCTGCTCCGTGCCTCTCCTCGTGCGAGCCAAGCGCCAGTATGCCAACGCCATTATCCAAAATCACACCTTCTCCAGCCGCTTCACCATCTTGACGGCCGCCTCCACCGAGCGCCTTGCGTAGTCGTTCACCCGGTCGAAGGCCTGCAGGCGCGTCATTCCAGGTCCGGAGATGCCCAGCGACACAGGCTTGCCGTATTCGACCGCGAGGTCCATCAGCTTCCTTGCCGCGTGCTGCATCACTATCTCGTCGTGTCCGGTGTCGCCCTCTATCACCGCCCCAAGCGTCACCACCGCGTCGATGTCCTTCTGCTGGGCCAGCTTCTTCGCCGCCAATGGCAGCTCGTAGACTCCCGGTACCATTATCTCGGAGACGACCTGCGCCCCCAAGAACTCCGCGTGCTTCTTGGCGAAGTCGATCATGGGCGAGACGATATCGAAGTTGAACTCAGTTGCCGCTATACCTAACTTTACCAACCTTTCACCTCCTTAAAGGTCCGGCGTCTGGAGCGCCCTCACGTTGCCCCGTGCCGGCCATTTTCGTGAGCTCCTCGGGCTTGAAGAGCAACCGGTAAACGTTCTTGGCGTGCTCGCGGGCCCGATTCTCCACTAGGATGGCGAGCTCCTTCTCGCTCTTGGCTTCGTCAGCGTAGACGAATACCTCGATGATATGTTTGTTGGTCATCAGCTGCGCGGTGATCAGCCCGAGCGAGGCCTCATGGGCGCACTGCTTGTCGATTGGCTCCGCCCCAGGCATCCCCAGCGCCATGACGATGTCGTTGCCCTCGTCGAGCAGCCTCTTGGCCTCGACCGGCAGGTCCTTGATGCCCGGCACCGTCCGGCGTTCCACCTTGACGCTGCAGAGCTGGTTCAGTTCGTCGATGGCCGCGCGGGCCATGTCGAAGCGCGAGAAAGTAGTGTCCACGATTCCGACGCGTTTCAAAATCTCAACCCCTCAGTTAACTTTGCGATTTCGGAGCCTTCCAGGAACTCGATGCCGTGCTTCTTCCCATACGCTTTCGCCTTCTCCCCGGAGAGGGCGCGCTTTGTTCTCGCGTCCATCATCTCAGAAATGCACATCACTGGTGTGATCCCGGCCAGTTCCGCCAGCGCCACAACCAGTTCGGTGTGCCCCCTGCGCTCGGCGAGCAGGCCTTTGGCCGCGCGGAGCAGGTAGACGTGGCCCGGGGTCCTGAACTCCCTGCCGAACTCCTCAATCAGGTCGCTGTTTTTTTTCTCGGCCGCCAGTTTCCCGAGCTCGCTTATGGTTAAAGCCCGATCGACGTCGGTCACCCCGGTGAAAGTCTTTCTGTGGTTGACGGTGATTGAGAAGGCCGAACGCTCGTCGTAAGGTATATCGTCGGGCCAGGCCGTCTTCAGGACCTTGAACTTAGGCATGGCCGTGCGGTAGATGTCTGTGAGGTAGGGGACGCCGAAGTTGTCGGCTACTTCGGATTTGAGCGCGACGCAGATCAACCCGCCGGCGTCCCGCCGCATGGTCGTGACGTGCTCGGGCCTGACGGCGGCTGCCGATATTACCAGGTCGACTTCGTTCTCCCTCCCCTTGGCATCGTGGACCAGAACGAACTTTTTCGCTCGTAAGGAGTCAAGGGCCCGTTCGATGCTCATGACAGCACCTCCACGTTGACGAGGTCGCCGTCTTTTAGCCCAATTGCCTTCCGCAGGTTGCGCGCGGCTATGATTTCGATGATGTCGGTGTGGTGGGTGCGGTTGGGCATGACTATCGCCACTTTGGCTCCCTTGAGCTTGGCCGGAAAGAGCTTCACGGGTCCGAAGGTGCGCTCTCCGGTCTTGAAGCCTGCGGCCTGTCTAGAGGGCATCCGCATCAAGGCTTCCTTGAGGTCGAGCGAGCCTTTCTCGATTTTAACGTCGAGGGTCCCGGGGTAAGGCTCGAAGCCGAGTTCCTTCTTGAACTGCTCCACGTATTTCGGTTGCCCGACGTAATAGCTGCCTTCGCCCATCCCGGTGACGATTCGACCAGTGAGAGTCAGCGAAGCTGGGCCAGGCTTTAGTATTTTTTCAAGTTCTTTATTGAGAGCGCGAAGTGAAGACATCCCGGCAGGCGTTATGCGGATTGCCTGTCCGCGCGGCTCTATCCTGCGCGTTATCATGGCCTGGCTTTCGAGCTCCTCCAGCCTTCTGATGGCCGTTTGCTTGGATCCACCCATGTGGTTCGCCAGCCAGCTTGAAGAGATGACGACTTCGCCTTTTGCCGCCCCCTCCTTTGCCAGCAGCATCAGAGTCTCGATCCAAGTTTTCTCCGTCAATTGCATCACTATCAAAGCAAGGGCTCAACCCTTTTAAAGCTTTCCAAATATGGCACGCGTCTAAATTATGGAACGCAAGGAATCTAAATCGGACCCACAGTGCCGCGCTGGAATTGGCCCATTCGAAATATTTAAGCTACTAATCGAAAATGACTTTGAGGTGGTATGATGGAGTTGCCCACGCTTGACAACGTGGACGTGAAGGACAAGACTGTAATCATCCGGGTTGACATAAACTCGCCGCTGGACCCGAAAACCGGTGAGATAATCGACGACACGCGGATACTGGCGTCCGCAGTCACCATAAAGGAGCTCTCACGCAAGGGAGCCAAGATAGTTTTGCTGGCCCACCAGGGCAGATTGGGCGAGTCTGACTTTACCATACTCGAAAAACATGCCAAGCGGCTTAGCGAGGCCGCCGGAATGAAGGTTACTTATCTAATGGACCTCTTCTACGGGCCGGAGGTTTCCGCAGCCGTCAAGGCGATGAAACCCGGCGAGGTTATTTTACTGGAGAACGTCCGCTTCCTCGCCGAGGAGAGTGTGAGCAGGACGATGGAGGAACAGGCCAAGACGAGGTTCGTGCGCATGCTGGCTCCGCTGGCACAGATTTTCGTCAACGACGCCTTCGCCGCCGCACAGCGGCCGCACGCTTCGATCATCGGTTTCGCCCCGGTTCTGCCGTCCTACGCCGGACGGCTGATGGAGAAAGAGATCAATGGTATGCGCCGCTCTCTCTCCCCGGAGCGCCCGTGCATCTACCTGCTGGGCGGGGCAAAATGCGACGACGTGGTGAAGATCATGGAGCACTCGCTAAACAAGGGCACCGTCGACAAGGTGCTCACAGGAGGTCTTTTGGCCAACATCTTCCTCATGGTCTCAGGTAAGGACCTCGGCGGGCCGAACGTCAAGAAGATCATGGACAAGAACGACGGCAAGATGGTCGAGCGCGCCAAGAAGCTATACGCCGACCATGGCGACAGGATAATTACCCCGGTGGACTTTATGGTCGAGGACATGGGCGAGCCCAAGGCAATCTCGCTTGGAGAGTTTCCCAAGAACTACGAGATACTCGATGTGGGACCCAGGACGATAACGGAATACTCGAAGGCACTGGCCGAGGCGAAGACCATAATTGCCAAGGGTCCGATGGGCCTGTTCGAGAAGAAGGGCTTCGAGCGCGGCACTGTCGAGCTTTTCAAGGCCATGGCCGACTCCGAGGCCTACACGATTCTCGGCGGCGGCCACACGGTCGCGGTCGCGAACGCGGCCGGCCTGCAGGGAAAGATTAAGCACATCAGCACCGGCGGCGGCGCGGCCGTCAGCTTCCTCTCCGGAGGAAAGATGCCCGGAATAGAGGCGCTTCTCCACTCCAAGCAGAGTATGCAATCAAAGGGTGATTAATTGAAGAGCATCGTCATCGTCGGATTCCAGTCGGCGGGGCTTACGGCAGCGGCCGCGGCCCACCTCTTTGACCGTGAGGCCAAGGTCACGGTGGTCGAGAGACGGAATTACGCCACTTATCATCCCTGCGGCCTCCCCTTCGCCGTCGGCGGCGAGGTGCCGGACATCCACCACCTGGTGGAGCTCACTCCGAAACAGCCGGGCGTGAACGTGCTACTCGGCACGGAGGTTAAGTCCATCGACACCAAGGCCAAGACCATCGAGATTCAGGACCGCAAGACGCAGAAGAGGGACAAGCTTCCCTACGACAAGCTCATCTTGGCGACTGGCAGTCTGGCTTTCGTGCCACCCATCCCTGGTGCTGGATTGAAGAACGTCTTCACATTGCGGACGATGAAGGACGGCGAAAGTGTCATGGCGGCCCTGCCTGGTGCGAAGAGGGCGGTCGTGATCGGCGCCGGCCCCATCGGTGTCGAGGTCGCCGGAGCCCTGAAAGAGCGCGGGCTTGAGGTTGCGGTGGTGGAGATGATGCCCAACGTCCTCCCCGCGATGCTGGACTCGGACATGGCCGAAGTCGTCTCGGAGCGCCTCAAACAGTCGGGCATCAGGGTTGTCTGCTCCAAAGCGGTGAAGGCGATTGAGGGCGACGGCAGGGTCGAGTCGGTTTCCTTGGAGAATGAGAAGATTCCGGCCGACATAGTGGTTATGGCCATTGGCGTCAAGCCCGACTTGGAACTGGCCGTCAGCGCCGATCTGGTGCTGGGCCCGACGCGGACTATCGCTGTGGACGACCGCCTCAGGACCAGCGATCCCGACATCTACGCTATCGGAGACTGCGCCGAGTCACACTGTTTCATCACCAACCAGCCCGTGAAGAGCCAGCTGGCCACGACCGCGATCAGGATGGGCAAGATTGCAGGGGTCAACGCGGCCGGTGGAGATAAAAAGTTCGACGGCGTCCTCAACACCGCTGTCTCGATGGCGTGCGGCCTGGAGGCTGCTTCAGCGGGCCTCACCGCGGCTGCGGCCAAGGCGGCCGGCATCGAAGCGGCTGCCGTGAGAGCGAAGACGACGAGCAAGCCGCACTTCTTCCCGGGCTCCGAGCCCATCTATGCCAAGATAGTTGTCAGGAAGAGCGACCGCAAGATCATCGGAGGCCAGGCGATTGGGGACGGCGCCGCAGAGAGGGCCAACCTGTTCTCTCTGGCGATTAAACAGGGCGTGACCGTGGATGACCTCGCCCGAATGGAGTACGCCTACGCTCCGCCCGTGAGCGACTGCATCGAGCCCATCGTCTTGGCTGCGGATATCCTGCTGAAAAGGATGTAAGCTGGGAAAATGCTGTTCGTCATCGAAAACCTCGAGCCCAAGCTCAGCGAATGGCTCTTCATCGAGTACTCCCACTCGGCGAAGATCGCGGGCAAGGATCTGCTAATCACCAACGTGAGGAAGACCGCGGAATTAAGACGGCTTTCCAAGGTCTCCAAGATCGAGAGGAAACGCGCCCAGGAGGTTTTTGCGAGTGACGAAATTGTTCTTCTTGATCCGCTAGCGAAAAAGACCCTCACGCCGCCGGACCTTGAGGGGAAGGAGGCCATCTTGATAGGAGGGATACTGGGGAACGACCCGCCGATCGGCCGCACCAAGGAGCTGCTCACCAGGAATTTCCCCAAGGCCACGGTGCGAAACATAGGCAAGGCACAGTTCTCGATAGACGGCGCGGTGTTCGTGGCCAAGCAAATCAGCTCGGGCAAGTCTCTCGTGGAGGTACCTACCCTGGTCGGTCTGGAACTCCAGATTGCTAGGGGCTATTCCATCTCCCTACCCTACGCCTTCCCACTGGTCAGGGGCAAGCCTCTGATATCCGGCAAACTGGTCAAATATTTAGCCACCCACTGAGCGGCAAGACCGTCAAGGCAAACAAATTAATGCTAACATAGGAGAGCTATTTTGGAGCCCCGTGGTGCAGCGGTCAAACATGCGGGCCTTTGGAGCCCGTGACGTCGGTTCGAATCCGGCCGGGGCTACCACTCAGTATTATTGAACTGCCCGATAGAATTCCCGATTTTGCTTTCTGGTAAAATATTATTTTCGAGCTATTTTGTCCCACCAGTACGCTGCTTTTTTTTTCGCTTTTAAAATTTAATATTGATATTAAACCCCCCAACAAACCTCCCGACGATTAAAAGGGCTGGAAAATAGTTTAAAAGCTATTTTTCAACTTCTGGAGCATTTCTCAGGGACCATAGGCATCAATTTCACCGATTGCATAGTTATCTTTAAGTAGTTCTTCTTCTAAAAAAATATTCGGAGGTTTTGGAGGCTTCAAAAAAAGGAGGGCTTGTCGTGCCCAACCGAGTATTTGAAGTCCATAAGAACAAGAAGCAACCGCGTGCGTTTAGGATGGAAGCCGCCATAGAGGCGTTTGTAGAGACTTACTCCTCCAAAAAAGACTTTTTGAACAGTGCCGGCTTTCGCGGAGCAATCTTCATAGTAGTTTCCTTGGTAATGCTGCTTAACAGAGAAATCGTCATGCAGTTTTTTGGGGTCTACTTCCCCTACTTGCTGGCGATCGTCGGTTCTCTGCTGGTCTTGTGGGCTTTTTATAATTGGATGTTTAACTAACGTTTCGCAAACTCCGGCTCAGACAGGGCAATGTCTTGCCTGTTCCCAGCGGTTGCCAGTCTCGTTACAAAAACGGCCACTGAAGCGTGAGTTGGTGAGCCTCGCGCCAGTTATTTTACCGCTCACCAGTTGACACTGTATTTTTTATCCTTTTGGAAGAAGTAATCTTGGCAGCCCCGTGGTGTAGCGGTCAAGCATCGCAGGCTCTGGACCTGCTGACGTCGGTTCGAATCCGGCCGGGGCTACCATTCTAAATGTCGATTACGATGGCGGTGTTGGTGTCGACAACTCCCTTTATCTTGTGTATACCCTCAACCACGGCCTTGCTCAAGGTGTCCATGCTCTTGGTGTCGACGTAGGCGATTATGTCGTAAGGCCCAGTGACGACGTGGACATCCTTAACGTCTTGGAGTTTCTTCACTTCCTTGGCGACAGTCTTCACCTTGCCGATTGCTGCCGTTACCAATATGTAAGCCTGAACCATAGACTCACCTCAATAGTACTGCGCCGCGAGATTTTAAAGAGCTTTCGAGCGGCAGCTCAGAGTTCCTTTATCGCGAGCTTTTTGTTCAGCACGAGCTCTGCCGACCTGACGACCGAGCCGCCAGAGCCTATCGCCTTGGCCGCCTGGCCCTTCGGCACAAAGACCAGCAGCTCCTCTCCCTGCTCCTCTACTTTTTCTATCTGTACGCCAAGCATCATTTTCAGCTTTTCAATATCTCCCTGTTCCACTTGCTCATCTCCAAGCTACTTTGTACGGCTCCGTATAAAAAATATTTAGGCGCCGCTGACCGCAGTAGCTAAAATCTGTATCAGGACTATTCCGGCCAGGAAGAGGGCGAGCTGTATCATGAACCTTTTGTTGGCGTGCTCCTCGTGCAGCTTGGGCATGAGGTTGACCGCCGAGACGTAGATGAAGCCGCCGGCGGCGAAGGCCACGAGCGGCGCCGAGTAGTTGATGAAAGATAGGGAAAAATAGGCGACCAGCGCTCCGGCTATGGAAGTCAGCGCGGAGGCGAAGTTGTAGCCGAGCGCCTTTCTCTTGGTGAAGCCCCCGTAGACCAGTATGCCGAAGTCGCCGAGCTCCTGGGGAACTTCGTGAATTATCACTGCTAGAGTGGTGAGCAGCCCCAGTTGCAAGTTGATTCCCCCGCCCGTGGCCCCGAGCATGAAGGCCCCCGCTATCACCATGCCGTCGACGAAGTTGTGGACGCTGTCGCCGAATATCGTCAGGTAGATATACGGGTGGACGCGGCATATCTTGTCCCGGCAGTGATGCCAGTAGAGAAGCCGCTCCAGCGCGAAGAAGGCGACGATGCCTATCAGCACTACGGAGAAGGTCAGACTGGAGGAACTCATCTCGCTCAGGCTCTCGGGCAGCATGACCAGGAAGGCCGCCCCGAGCATCGAGCCCGAGGCGAAGGCCACGAGCGGGAAAATGGCCTTCTCTATGTCTTTCTTGACCAGAAAGAAAAACGCCCCCACCAGCGAGATCATGCTTACTAGCAAAACTGAGATTAGTATCGGGAGCAGCACATCAATCACCAGCCGAATAGTCGAAACTTGTCTTCCAGGTGCTATAAGTCATCTTGCTCATCCTTTCGTGGATTCCGGGCACGTGCCCGGCGCCAACCACGCACACCACCTTTTTGCCCGCGAGCAGGAAGTTGGCCAGCCTTGAGGCCATGTGGGAGTCGCGCTCCCTGATCAGCACCTCATAGGCCGTGGGTGACAGTTTCCTGAACTCAGCCAGTAAGTTCTCCACCATCTGCTCTTCGGTGACTCGCTCCAGCTCTACCTCCTTTCCCACTGGCAACAGGCTCACCAGTAGGTTCCCGAACAGCCTGAGCTTCTCCCGGAAGGACATGCCGCCAACGAGCCGCTGCATGGTCGTCCCGATGTCCCTGTCGATTAAGTGGACCTGGGCGCCGATTTCCTTGGCCTTCTTCATCGCGACGAGCATCTCCTCCCCGGCCTCCATGCCGGTCTGCTTGGAGAACTTTCCTTGGGTCAGGTAAATGAGAGCACTCAGCAACAGGATGTTCGGGCCAGCACGAACCATGTCCAGAAGTCCAGCCTTCCTGCCTTGGGTCATCGCCAGGTACCTAGTCGGGTCGAGCTCGACGGCGACGATGTCCGGGCGCTCCGACTCGATGATTTCCCCGACCTCGGCGGCACTCCGCGGCAGCACGTGCGCCACCCCTATGATGAATAGTTGGTCGCCTATCTTCCTAATCACGCTTCGCACCCTTCAGTCTGTAGGTCAAAAGTATGTCGCTTCCCACTCGGGAGATCTTGTTGAGCTTGAGTTGGGTCCCGCCCTTGACGCTCTGGAAGCCGGTCCCGCCGACCAGTGTCTTGGCTTTTTCCCCGCCGACTATTTTCGGAGCCACCGACACCTGGACCTCGTCGACTAGGCTACGTTCGATCATCTTCCAGTTCAGGGTCGAGCCGCCCTCGAGGAGCAGTTTTTTTATTCCCATCTTATGGAGCCTTTCAAGCAGCGAGCGCAAATCGACCTCCTTTCCCTTGAAGGCCATGACTTCGGCCCCAGTTGCCGCGAGCTGTTTTATTTTTTTGGCCTCTGCCAGCTTGGAGACGGCCACGATGGTCTTTGCAGAAGGATTCATTATTCTGGCGTTGACCGGTATCCTCGCCTTACCGTCGACGACCACGCGAATCGGGTTTCTGCCCTTGACTCGCCGCACCGTCAGCGAGGGGTCGTCGGCCAGAATGGTTCCGGCACCGACCATGACGGCGTCCATTTTTGCGCGGAGCTTGTGCAGACGGATTAGGTCGGCCTCGGAGGAAATCCTGCTGTCGCCAGCGTGGGTCGCTATCTTTCCGTCCAGCGTCATGGCAGCGTTCAGGATTACATAAGGGCGTGGCATCTTCTCAACGAGATTTGTGCAACGTTCTTCTTAAGACTATTTTAAAAACCAATTGTTTAAAAGAACAGATTTCAATCCGATTGCTCCGATGCTTCTTGCCCGAGAAGCTGCTCCACGATCCTCCATTAATTATTACAAGTGCGATTATATGAGTAAAAGAACAAGAAATAGTTGGACTTTAAAGGAGGACTCCAGCTTGAAGAACATAAAGTTCTCTTTCGATGCCGCGCTGATCCCGCAGAAGAGCATACGGGCCGCCAAAGACCAGCTGAAGGCATTTGTCAGGGGCATTGCCAGCGGCGTCCCGGAGAGCTACCCCGATGTTCGCGCTCACTTGGACGTGCTTGACGACAAGGAAATGCTGGAAAAGGTCAAGCGGTGTGTGGCCGAAAAGCGAAAGCTGAAGCCCGAGTACTTCGTCGTCGTCGGGATTGGCGGCAGCAACCTCGGGACCACGGCCGTCCAGGAGGCCGTGCTCGGCAAGCTCTACAATCAGCTGTCGCCCCAGATAAAAATATTGAACACCAACAATATCGACTCGAGCTACATCAAGAGCATAATCGAGTTGATTGAGCCCGTGATTCGACGAGGGGACAACGTGATTTTAAACGTGATAAGCAAGTCCGGTTCGACCACGGAGACCGTGGCCAACTTCCAGGTTCTCCTCAAGCTCTTGCGGAAATATAAGAAGGATTACAAGGGCTGCGTCGTCATCACCTCCGACGCGGGCTCGAAGCTGTGGGCCGTGGCCCAGAAAGGCTTCGACTATCTGGAGATACCGAAGAGGGTCCAGGGGAGGTATTCCGTCTTTTCGCCCGTGGGTACTTTCCCACTCGGGATGCTCGGGGTAAAGGTGGATGACTTGCTGGAAGGCGCGAGAGCGATGAGGGATGCCTGCCTCGAGGAAAATTTGGACGAGAATCCCGCGGCAACGAGCGCCGTCATACAGTACCTGCACCATCTCAGCGGAAAGAACATCTCCGACCTTTTCCTCTTCTCGAGCGACTTGGAGTCGGTCGGTAAGTGGTGGCGGCAGCTGTTCGCCGAGAGCATAGGCAAGGAGTTCGACAATGAAAGAGTTCGGGTCAACGTAGGCATGACGCCCACTGTCTCGATAGGAACCACCGATTTGCACTCGATTGCCCAGCTCTACCTCGGCGGCCCGCGCGACAAGCTCACCACCTTCGTCAGCGCTGGGAAGGGCGGCGCGGAAATCGAGGTGCCGCCGCTGGAGATCCATCCTGACCTTGTCGACGAGATCCACGGCAGGACTTTGGGAGATATCATGGACGCGATACTGGGTGGGACTAAAGCGGCCTTCAGGAAAGACGGGAGGCCCTTCATGGAGATCCACCTGTCGGACAAGTCGGAGGGCTCGATAGGGCAGCTCATGCAGTTCAAGATCATGGAAACGATATACCTGAGCCATCTGCTCAACGTCAACCCGTTCAACCAGCCGAAAGTCGAGAGCTACAAAGAAGAGACGCGGAAGATTCTCCACAAGAAAAAATAAATCGACGGCTCTCTAGTCAGCCAAGCGATTTGAGTAACTTTTGGTGTCGTATCTTCTGCGACAGATGTTGCAGTCACCTTCGTTTTTGCATTGATTGACTGTGCGGCCTTCTGCTCTAGTTTTCGAAATACCGACAATCGTTTTAAAGTCGGAGGATCATAAATTGTCACGATATTTTTTGGATATATGAAGGATTTTCATAAATTATCCCAAATTTTTACAAAAAGTGCACAATTCTCCTTAAGTAAATTGGACTACATTTTGTTCACGGAGGAAAATTTGGAGGCGCGACAAATTTAAGGAGGTGACAAAAATGAAAAAGAAGGTCAAAGTTGGCGCGTCCAAAAATTCTTGCAATCGATCCGATCGATGGCCAACAAGTTGAAATGGACATAGGATACGAAACTGATCTTGGAATGCCCGCGTTCCTAGAGTTTATCCATTTCGCCGATAGAGACACGGAGTTCTTCCTGAGAGTTGAAGACTTGCTTACCAGGGAATGCCAAGAGGTGCCGCGGAAAAGAATCGTAGTGGACAGCCTCGGCTGCCAAACGCGCGTCTACCTATTAAATGAGCAGTGAGGGCGACGAGGCAGAGCCGTCAAGCTCTGCCCTTTTTCTTTTTTTTAACCTAGACCTTCAAATTTCCAGATGTAGGTACACCCGCGACTATTCTTATAAAGTAAAACTGATGACTGACTATGGATGATCTGATGGAGAAGACGATATTTTATTTCGACAAGCTTAGCAAAGCCAACACCGACAAGACGATCGAGCTGGCCAAAAAACGGGCCAAGGAGCTAGGAATCAAGGATGTTTTGGTCGCTTCCATCCACGGCAGCACCGCGCTCAAGGCGACCAAGGCTTTCAAGGGCACTGGCGCCAATGTCGTTGCCGTGGCCATCTGCGGCGGCTTCGCCGAGGAAGGCTGGGTGATGAGCGCCGGCGAGAAGAAGTCTCTGGAAAAGACCGGGGCCAAGGTGCTCACCTGCCCGCACACTCTGGGCGGCGGCATCGAGGAGGCCTTTGGCGACAAAACTGGGGTGCGGGCAATAGCCGCCAACGTACTCTACGCTTTCTCTCAGGGAATGAAAGTATGCTTGGAGATAGCCATGATGGCTACCGACGCCGGCCTCGTCGACGCCAAGCGTGATGTCATCGCTATCGCTGGCACCGGTGCTGGCGCCGACACTTGCATAGTCGTGAAGCCTTCTTACTCCAGAAATTTCTTCGACCTCAAGGTCAAGGAGATAGTGGCGATGCCGTCAGTCCTCAAGCGGTGGGATTGATAGAGCCGGGGCTCCTCAACTTTCTGTCGAGTCCCGCCGGATGAAGGGACGATCCGCAATTGGCAATCCATAAAAATTAAATTCACTGGGTGGGCTGCTCGCCGAAATGGCTGAGGGATATTGGAACAAGTAAATTATTTCATGCCAAAACTTAAGACCCCTGGCACGACATTATAATCATGCCATATAATTTTGGGTTCGATCTATCGCACGTTCCTCAGGAATTCCAAAGGGAGATAATCAAAGCTGCTTATGCAAAAAACTTACATAGCAGGATTGAAACCTCAATAAGAAAAATGGCGGATAAGTTCAAAATTCGTGAAATTTTCAGCTTGAACCTTGCCGAAGCTTCAGCTTTCGTAGAAGATCTTGTGGAGATACAATTTAAAAATGTCCGTGAAAGGGAAAATTTCCTCAAGACTAAAAAGAGGGCGCTTTTCCTACCCCATTGTTCCAGAAAATACATGGACGGCAGATGCCAGGCCAATTTTGACCCTGAGATACCAACTTACCGCTGCGCGCACTGCTCTCCCGATTGCCTGATAAAAAGGTCGACGGAATTAGGAGAGAGGAATGGCTACGATGTGTACGTTTTGCCTGGCGGCACCTGCTTACCAAGCATATTGGAAAAAAATTCTTACGAGGGTGTTGTTGGGGTCGCCTGCAGTCAAGAGCTTAGACAAGTCGAAGGTTTGCTCAAAAAAAGGAACCTATCGGAGCAGGCGGTATTTCTCAGCAAGAACGGATGCGCCAACACAAAATTCAGCTTAGAAAGTCTTAAGAAAATTTTGTAAAGGATAAAATTTGGCGAAAAATAGTTTGTGATTTAATTTCAGTGAGTATTCTAATTGCTCGGAATTGATGATAGGAGTACGTGTCTGACGACTTGATGGATTGATGCTGTCGGCCTTGATAAAATTATGGCGACTCTTTGTGTTCCGACGAGATCTGTCGAACTAATACTTTTATCGTTTCTCGACCCAGTATCATCGGTGCAAAATGGCGTTAGGCCCCATACTTGGATTCTGGGAACTCGTGGCTTTCTGGGTCTTCAAGGTCGTAATTTTCATGCTAATAGCCTTTTTTTTGGGCTGGCTGGGAGTACACGCGCTCGATGTTTTAAACCCGAAAATTCACGAGCGAGAGTTAATCGGGAAAGACCCGCGCGCTGTCGGCCTGTTCATATCGGGATTTTTCATATATCTCGGGCTGGTGGCTTACGGCTCTCTGACGATGCCCACTGCCGTGGGGGTCTCGCTCATCGAGAGCCTAGTCGATGTGCGAAGGCTGAGCTTGCTTGCGATTGCTTTCATCGTCAGCCTACTTGTGAGCGTGTTGATGTTTCGCCTTCTTGACAAGTTAACTCCGCGTATCCCATTTCAGAGCCTTCAGGATAGCCCGCTTGGAACTGGGTTTTATGTTTTTGGCTACTTTGTGTTTCTAGGCCTGATCACTGTTGCCGCGCTCACGACCCCGCTTTAGGTGTCTGAATGCGAAAAGTGATAAGCGTAATTATGGTGGTGGTTTTAGCTTTAGCTTTGGCAAAACCATGTTGCGGCACTTCGGGAACATTCAGTCAGAAATGGGGGGAAATTTACGACAACTGGGATCTCTGCCGAACGCGCTCTTGGGACAACGACGGCTTCTTTCAGCTGAGTGAAACCTACTTCCGTCCGGCGATAGTTTTTGAGAGCTTGGGTGAGCTGAGGGACGTGGCGTGGCGGATCGGGTGGCAAATGGCTGGACTTTATGTCGACCGCAACCAACTCGCCGAACAAATTTTCCTTTACGTTCGGAATAATGTCATCTACACTTCCGACTTGGACCAATTCGGCAGAGAAGAGTTCGCTCAGAATGCAGACGAGCTGGCCGGAGAAATAGAAAATAATGGCTTTGCGCGCGGCGATTGCGAGGATGACGCGATTTTGCTCGCAGTGATGTTTCATGCGGCTGGCTTTAGATCGGCCGTGGTGTTGCCACCAGGCCATGCAGCTGTTGTCGTTCACTTGCCCTCTTACCCTGCAGCCAACACTTTTTGGAAATTTAAAGACGCCGACGGTTGGATTTGGGCCGAGGCGACGGGCCGAACAAATCCTTTCGGATGGACACCGACTGAGTACATAGGAACTGATTTGGCCGGTTATGAGATCACCGAGGAGAATTCGATCTTTGGGCCAAGTCGGGCCGAGATACCGACTTCCCCAGGCGGGACACCGCTGATGAATTACTTGCCGTTCCTCTCAATAATTTTCTTTTTATTCTTACTGTCGGCCCTTGGAAGATGGCGAAGCTCTTTAAAAAGAATAAGTTAGATACCAATCTTCGCGCGCTACAGTTGTTTCTGACGACTATCTTTTGTCGAAAAAGATTAGTAAAATATTCAACTTCTTAGCCCCATCCTGAATATAAGCATAGTTCCAAAAAGCAATAACAATACGGCCACAACGTTGACGCTACTGTCATTGCTCAGCAGCAGATTTGTTAAAATCATTAAACCGCCAACTCCGTAAAATATAAGACCGGCTTTTATGGCGGTCACGTTGGCCATGTCAACCAATTTAGCTAGGGTGGAAATAATTATAAAGTTAATCGAAGCTCAAGGCCACGCAGAACTCTCTGGAGTTTGAGGGAGACGAAAGGGCTAATTTGAGGTTGCGTAATAATTTCTTGGGATAATTAATATACAAACTCGTGGAGCGTGAAATAGATGGATAAGGTCGAGGAATATATAAAAAAACAAAAATCGCCACAAAGAGAAATTTTAATAAAGGCCAGAAAAATCTTTCAAAAAACGCTTTCTAATTGTGAGGAAAAAACGGCTTGGGGCGTAATTACTTATTCAAGAGGGAAGTTCTATATTGCCGCAATGAAAAATTGCGTGCACGTCGGCTTTTCCATTAACGGATTGAGCAAAGAGGAGATAAGTTTGCTTGAAGGGAGCGGCAAAACAATGAGGCATATAAAAATTCCCACATTAAAAATTTTTGATGAGAAAAAACTTGTAAAGCTGATAAAAATGGTGGATAAGAAAGCAATCTGCAAAGCTTGCTAAATTAATTTTGAGAATAGAAAATAAAGGATAAAAAACCTATTCTTAAGGTAGAGAAATAATTGACTTTGCTTTTTTGGGACTCAAACGAGACCAACTAATAAAGATCCACGAAACATTTTTTGAAAATAGTCTTACCGATCCATCTGTGTCAATTATATAAATTTTCTTTGTACAACTATTGCAGGTGTTTAATACTCTCTGATTTTTGGTTCGTTTGTTTCGTTTTCCTCAATCGTAAATTCGTATTTACTAGTCAAGTTCAAGATACTTCCGTTTTTGATTTGATAACCGTGTTGCTGGTACATGAAGTTCCTTATCTTGCTAAGGGGCAACCACTCGACAAAAAGGTTTCGCCCCTCGATTTTCAGCCTTGGTAATTTTTCATGCTTTAACTCTTCGATTGTATTCGTATATTTCCTGACCCAGTTCAGGATACTACTGTCATAAATCAAGTAACCGTATTGTTGGTAAATAAAATCCCTTATCATGCTGAGCGAAAGTTCCTCGACAAAAAGGTACAGAACCGCGTTTACAATTTCTTTTGGATATGTCATACCCTCAAATCCATCGCGCTCGACAAAATAGCGGCCACATTTCTTACATCTGTAACCTTGTTTGACAACGAATTTGTTCTTAAGTTTGCCCGACTTGATTACATTTTCCGATTCACAATGGGGACATTTCACGCGTTACCACTTACTGCCCCCCGACCTTCTCGCGCTCCAGCTCCAATATTTATGAAATTATCGTTTAAATTTGTAATCTCTCAAAAATTTAAACTCGAAATCAATAATTTTGAGGACAAATTATTAAAATTAAAATTTCAAAAAATAATTTGTTGAGTTAAATGATTGAAAAAGAAAAGCTGGGGAGCACAATTAAGAATGTCGGCGTGTTTCTATCTGAGAGCACTTTTAATAGCGTCGGTGTTTTTCTAATATTTTTAGGGTTACTCTTTTCCCTGTTTGTTTACTCTGGATTTTTAACCAACAATTTTTGGCTGATTCCAGGGGTTACAACATATGGAGTTTCTCTCGGCGGTATTATCATAGGAATATTATTAATGGCATTTAGCATGTACCTTAAGCGTGCTCTTAAAACATCCAAACAGAAAATGATTGAACTCGACGAAGCAAGAAGATCAGTCGAAGAAAAACTCAGAGAGAACGAAATGGAACTCGGTAGAAAAAACGCCGAGGTAGAAAGAAAGGAAACTTCCCTTAAGCAGATAAGAGAACGATTGAGTCGGGCGAGGCTAAATGCCAAAGAAAAAGAAAAAACCATAAGAAGAGCGAGAAAAGAACTCGAAAATAACAACAAAAAATTAATCAGAATCCGGGAACTTGCCAGAGTTAGAGCAGTGTAATGATATTTAATTGAAAATTTTGACCCCGAAAATATCAGTTGGCGAGATTCGACTTTGCAAAACTATATCATGCAAAGACTTAGAAAAATCAATCTAAAACAAAGTCGCGGTTAAAATTTTAGTTGATATTGGAAATGCATGACAAAATCAGATCTAAAGGTTTTGGGATTTGAAAAATAACGTTTAAATGTGTTTTTCTAGTATTTTTATTGGGGGCCGTTTCTTCAGGGGGGCGGTGGTATCAATATAAAATTTTTGATGAGGAAAAGAAAGCATCCGTATTGGTGGGATAAAATCTCTAAGCGATAATTTTCCAGAAAA
>Ga0068714_10001641_pt1 | contig 31592 bp, 24 predicted proteins | sample MTBNYHSulfiMetaG_FD_62988 | JGI IMG/M metagenome (GOLD analysis project Ga0068714, IMG submission 62988) | Enrichment culture microbial communities from rom New York Harbor, USA that are MTBE-degrading - MTBE-NYH (New York Harbor Sulfidogenic)... | ecosystem: Environmental > Aquatic > Marine >...
CTAGTTTATCAGATTCGCCAATCTGTCGGAGGACCAGCCAATCATCTCCGGCAAAGTTTCCTTCTTCCCATTCTCCTGCTTGCGAGCACCGGTCAAACGGAGGATGCCTGTAGGAAAAGATGATCGGATTACGCTTGATCCCCGTCCTTGCATCCAAGTGAGGAGATGATTTATGACAGAAAAGTTCACAAAACAAAATGTGGTAGATCAGGTTGTGGCTTTTCATGGCCATATGTGTCCGGGGCTGGCAATTGGCATGAGGGCTTCTGAGATCGCTTTGAAAGAAATCGGTCCGCATGCCCTGGATGAGGAAGTAGTTGCAGTGGTTGAAACGGATATGTGCGGTGTGGATGCCATCCAGTTTCTGACCGGCTGCACGTTCGGCAAAGGCAACCTCATCCACCTCGACTATGGCAAGAACGCGTTCAGCTTCTACCGGAGATCCGACGGCAAAGCTATCCGGATCGTGATGAGATCGGATGCCTTCGGCAGCGCTGATAAGGAATGGGAAAAGCTCGTTGTCAGGCTCTCGGTCGGAAATATATCGCCACAAGAACGGCAACGGTTTCAGCACAAGAAGGATGAAAGATCGCGGTTGATTCTCCAGGCACCGTTGGAAGCTCTCTTCGAAGTCAAGCAACCGTCTAAACCGATGCCGAGAAGTGCGCGAGTTCAGGCCAGTCTTGATTGTGAGAAATGTGGCGAGAAAGTTATGGAATCGCGTGTTAGACGATTACGTGGAAAAACCCTTTGCATTCCCTGCTTTGAGCTGCACGAGCCGAGGTAGCAAGAGCGATCAAATGATCCGGTTGGGCTGCTTTGGAAAATGAAAAATCCACTGGATATCAAACCTCGATCTCACTGTCCCCTGCCAATAGCCAGTTTGCGCATCGCCGGCCGGACCGTATTCAGACATCCCCACCAATATTGAAAGGAGGTCACCGTCAGTGCCTAAAACTTATGTCCTGGATACCAACGTATTACTCCACAACCCACAAGCCGTTTTTGCATTCGAAGACAATGAGGTTGTAATTCCATTTGCGGTGATCGAAGAGATTGACAATCAAAAGAGGCGTCAGGATGAGATTGGCAGAAATGCCCGAATGATTTCTCGGCAGTTGGATGACCTGCGCACCCAAGGTCAGCTTTCACAGGCGATAACTTTGCGTGGCGGAGGTACCTTAAGAATAGAGATGAATCACCAGAACGCCATCGATTTTCCCCGTGGTCTCGATCCGCAAAAATGCGACAATCGCATACTGGCTGTAGCCCACAACATACAACAGCGAAACGGTGGCCGCGTAGTTCTGGTGACCAAAGACCTGAACCTGCGTATCAAGGCAGATGTGCTTGGTCTCGCTGCTGAGGATTTTTATAATGATAAAGTTGATTATCATGAATTGCACAAAGGGTTTCGCGAGGTTCAGGTCTCAGCTGAGAAGTTGGATGCCTTCTATCGTCAAAGAGCCCTTGGATGGGATCACGATCCGGAGCCTTTTCCCCACGAATTCTTGATCCTGAGGAATTCGACAAATCCATCGCAGTCAGCATTGGCTCATTACGCTAATAAAGCGCTAAGACCTTTACTCCACGAAGAAGCTGTAAGTTGGGGTGTGAGGGCGCGCAATAAAGAGCAAAAATTCGCCATGGAGCTATTGCTGGACGATTCGGTTCAGGTCGTAACGCTGGTTGGAAGTGCCGGAACTGGCAAGACCTTGCTCGCGTTAGCGGTTGGTCTGGAGAAAGTAATCGAACAAAGTGCGTACAGCCGGTTCCTGGTAACAAGGCCGGTCATCCCGATGGGTGACGATTTGGGCTATCTACCGGGCACCAAGGAAGAAAAGTTGCGGCCTTGGATGCAGCCGATTTACGACAACCTCGAATATATCCTGCGCACCTGCCCTGAGCCATTCGATGTGCTGAACGATTTGCTCCGCAGGGGAACCCTGGAGCTGGAGACGCTCACTTATATCCGGGGCAGAAGTATACCCAATCAGTTCATCCTGTGTGACGAAGCGCAAAACCTTTCTCCAAATATGGTGAAAGCGCTGATCACCCGAGTCGGTGAGGGGACGAAAATAGTTTTTACGGGAGACCCAGAGCAGATCGACCATCCGTATCTGGATGCGAGTAGCAATGGGTTGACCTACCTGGTGGAGAAATTGAAAGCGGAAGAGATTGCAGGGCATGTAACGCTCGTCAAAGGAGAGCGATCGCGGGTCGCAGAGCTCGGGGCGAAGCTCCTCTAGGAGCTTGTCCGAGAATGCCTCTTTTGTCATTTCGAACGTAGCGTAGCGTAGTGAGAAATCTGTAAGATCAGCCACTTGCAAGCACAAGATTTCTCGCCTTCGGCTCGAAATGACAGTTCTCGGACAAGCTCCTAGGTCATTGGCAGGTTTGCATTAAGAATCCGGTCGAAATGAGGGGCGCCACTTTGCCGCGACGATAAGCCATCGCGGCAGGGTGCTGTTCGGGAAGCTAGTAAAACGCGCGCTCAAATGCTCCCCGGCTTGATTCATAAGCTACTCGTCTCGGGCGCTACAAGCTGCCACCCCTGCTCCATGCCGGCAGCTGCTTTCTTTAGAGCCTCGCGCTTGACCATCAGCCTTTAAGTTTATTCAGACACTCCCTGACAAAGGCCGGAATGTCGTTGGGATTGCGGCTGGACACCAAGTTGTCGTCTACCACCACTTCTTGGTCGACAAACTGCGCGCCTGCGTTCTTGATATCTTGGATGATTGATTTATAGCCGGTTATTTTTCGGCCGCGCAAAACATCTGCGGTTATGAGCAACTGTGGCGCATGGCAGATGGAAAAGACCGGCTTTCCCTTCTCCACGAATTCCCTGACAAACTGGACTGCCCGTTCATCAGTCCTCAGGATATCAGGAGAATACCCGCCCGGTATCAAAAGAGCGTCAAAATCAGCAGTGGAAACATCCTGTACAGCTCTATCGATCTTCACGGGAGTCCCTTCTTTTTTGCCTTTAACTGTTGCAGCCTCCTGCAAGCCGATGTTAATTGTCTGATGTCCAGCCTGCTTAATGGCTTCAACCGGCTTGGTGTACTCAGAATCTTCAAACATATCAGTGACAATTACAGCAACTTTGCTCATGTTTCAAACCTCCTTCGGATTACCCCCCAGGCAGATCGTTACGTCCCCGGAGGGCGCCATAGACGGGGAAACCCTGGCAACCGGTGCTTTGGGCCTACTCAGAGATCCTAATCATCACTGATCAGTGCAGCAAGTTTCTAATCTGAATGTCTGACAAGTTCCTTACTGTACAGAAATGCTCCGTCCTTTTGCAGCCAGGTATTGCCCCTTCGCTCCAAAATCCATCCGCTTTGCTTCTTGCCGCCGAAAGGAAGACGCAAAGGAGTGAAGAAAAAGTCCGGATTATCATGGACCATGCCGAAGTTGGCGTAAAATTGCTTGCGAGCGTCGCTGGACGGTGTGCCGAAAAAGGCCAACAGAAAACCATAGCGGGTGCCGACCAGATGCTGAGTCATCGTATTATGGTCGTCGAACGGCTGTAACGCCAATAGAGGGCCAAATAGCTCTAGATCAGGAATTTCATCATCCTTAATCTCGACTACTAAAGGGTGCACCCACTCTCCTTCCATCCTTCCGGCAAGCATTCGATAGTTGGGTAGGCTCTCCAGTGCTTTCTGCAAGATAAGCCGAGTTCGGTCCACTCGAATAGGCCCAATATCCGTGGCGGTATCGAATGGGTCGCCTACCTTTATCCGGTCGACGTGTTCCAGGATTTGATCTCGAACGACTGAGTAGAGTTCCTTGTGAATAAAGGCTTTCTTCAGGGTCGTGCAATACTGACCGCCGTTTATGAATGCGCGACGGGCAATGAAGTGACTGGCATGCCGGGCGTCGGCGTCCGCAAAGACAACCGCAGCTGGCATACCTCCGGGGCCGGCGAAAAACAGTTTGTCGTATGCTTCATGCTGGCGCCGGTAGATTTCTCCCACCTGCGATGCCCCTGAAATGAACTGCACCCGAACCGCTTCATCCTCCACGCAGCGAAGGCCGAATTCTCTATTATCCATGCCCACGATTGCCTCAAAAGACTCGATGGGATCGCAGATTTTTGCCAAGATTGCAGCTGTTCTCGGAGTCTGGGATGAAAAACTGAAGCGTAAACGATTCCCGGTGAGCAGAGCTGCTCCCCCTAAGCGCGCCAGCATGATGGACGGAGCGTCATAAGGGAAGATGGCGGCAACCGTGCCGTAGGGCATGCCATTGTCGATCAAGTCAATTTCCTCGTCCATGGTTCGCAGGTGCTCAATCGCCAATTCAACTTCCAGGGCCGTGATCTTTATGGGAAATCCGGCGTCCAAGGCTGCAGCTTCCTGTAATTCGGCGGCGCTTTTCTCCAGCGCATCAGCCAAAAGGGCGCTCTGCTCCGATCGTATTGAAAAATAGTCATCAGATAATGCCATCTCTTGGAACCTCCGAAGGAAATCTTTCAGGCCAGTACTCTCAGCATCAAAGGAATAGCCACGAAAGTTCCCAGACTGCTTCCAATGTTTGTGAATACGGTAACTAAAAGAATCTTGGTGATCTTATTCTTCCAGAAGCCCTTAACCGAGGAAAGATCTTCGGTCAGGTTTTCAAAATCGCGGACTCGAGGTTTTCCTAGCATTGCCTCAACCAAACCTGATACCCATCCCGCCGCAATCATCGGATTCAATGAAGTGATCGGCGAGGCGAACACAGCGGAGGCAATCGTTAGCGGATGAGCCAGCGCAGCAGCGGCTCCAATGCCGGCCAGTGTAGCATTAGCCAGAATCCACCACTTGATCATGTCGGTGCCTGCAAGACTACCGGCTTTGAAAAACCCCATAACCACCAGCGTCAATATCAGGACTGGGAGAATCCACTTGAGAATGTTTGCGATTCTGCCGCCGGGGGGTGTTTCATTGAGTTTAGCCAGGTCGACGGAGGTGTTCCAGTATTCTTGAATACCCTTCACATGGCCTGCCCCAACCACCGCTACGATCTTGTTGCCAGGTGCAGTTCTAATCATCTGCGCCAGATACTGATCTCTTTCATCAATCAACACCCGTGTTATCACAGGAAAGGATCTGCCGAGCTCTGAAAGAAGCCCTTCTAGAACATCTTCTTGCTTCATGTTTTCTATCTCTTGCTCGTTGATTTCATCCAAATCCTTCAACGATGTCAGCAAGCTGCCGAAAAACTTCAATTTTCCCCAAGAGCTCATCGATCTCCAGGCTCGCAGCAAAGTGATTCGCACGTCGCGATCTATCAAATGGATATGGCTTTCATTCTTTTGCGCAGCCTGAATGGCACGCAGTATCTCTTCACCTGGAGTGATGCCTAATTTCTTGCCGATCTTCTTTTGAAAATAGGCAAGAACAAAATTGAACAGCAGGAGAAAGGCCTTCTTTTGTCTGATCACTTTGAGTAGGTCTGTTTCCTGCCAGTCTTTTTTGTTCATCATGGACTGGTATCTGGATTGGCAAAGCTCCACGCAGACCGTATCCGGGTTTTCTTGCTCGATGATCTGTTCAACCAGTTCGACGCTCTTTTGAGACACGTGCGCAGTTCCGACGAGAACGATCTCTTTATCGTCTTCCGCCAAATAGTATACGTTCGTATTGTTTGCCATAGCTGTTCTGCGTTTAATCCTTTTGCATTGAGGTTGTCGGCTCCAATTGCAGGCATTGACCTGTTCATCTTGAGATGCTGCAGCGAATAAACCAATTTACAGTCATCCTTTGAATCGTTCAATAGCCTCTATAAAAATAGTTTTGCTTCGTGCAGAGTGCAAAACTATTATAGAGAACGTGAAAATAATATTTTCGATGGAACAAAAAAGGATTCAAAGCTGTCCAAATGAATGTAGACACTCTGGATAGACGAAGCGTTGAGGCACAGGACCGAGAATCGGTTACGGCTTTTCAGGCGAGCGATCAAAGCTCGTTTGACGGGCTTGTTCTGCGGTATAAAAACAAGGTGTTCAATCTTTGTTTCCGTTTGATGGGTGATTACCAGGAGGCTGATGACTGTGCGCAGGAAACATTCTTCAAGGTTTTTCAGTCTCTTAAGAATTTCAGATTTGAAGCCAGCTTCAGCACCTGGCTATACAAAATAGCCGTGAATACTTGCAAAAACAGACTTGCATCGGCGGCGTTGAGGCATCGTAGCAAGACGGTCGCAATAGATCCTCCAAGCGCTCACCATCAACACGACGGCTCAGTGCAAATTGCAGATCCGGCGCCCTCACCTCTTTTGTGCCTGGAAAAGAAAGAGAGAGACAGGCTTTTGCAGAACGCAATCAGCGTTTTGCCTCATGCTGCGAGAACAGTGGTGGTGCTGAGGGATATTGAAGGGCTCAGTTATGAGGAGATAGCCGGCATCACAGATTGGAATCCGGGTACCGTAAAATCAAAGCTGGCAAGAGCCAGAAAACTGCTAAAGGATAATTTGAAGGGGGTGATCTGATTGAACTGCGCGCAAGTGCTGGAGTCATTATCCGAATATGTCGATGAGACCCTCGACCCTTCCCTAAGGAGGCAGGTAGCCGAGCATTTATCTACTTGCAGGGGATGTTTTGCAGAGCTTCAGGAAATGGAAAATTATTTACAGGCAATGCGGTCTCTCGATGAAATCAAAGCTCCAGACGATTTCCTGGAAAAAGTTCATGAGCGCATCGAGAAATCTTCCGCATGGAGGAGGTTGTACGAAACAATACTCCTGCCAGTGCGCATGAAAATTCCACTGGAGGTTGCCGGGGTAGCGATAGCGGCTCTGCTGGTTGTCTGCCTCTATCAGGGGATCTTACCCGAGAAGCGGGTACCTGTGAAGAGTCGGGCTCCACTGGCTCGCCATCCAGAGTCGTCAGAACAAACCGGAGAAAAAGAGCAAAAGATCGCGTCGGAAGAGTCCCAGGAGCTCCCGCAAGCAGCTCGAACGGTCCCGCCTGAAACTGGCGCCATGATAGAGTTGAGCCTGTTAATGGATAGAGAACCGCAAAGCTACGGCAGAAAATCAAAGCACGAGGATGCTGCTACCACCACGCTTTCGCAGACCGAGACTGCGAATTTGAGATCCGGAGTCGCAGAAACGCGTCCGCAGCAGCATGAGCCGCGTGAAAAAAGAGCAGCGGCGCCAGTACGTACTCCAGCCAAGTCTCCACCGACGTCCGGTGGAGAAACGGCTGCAATGGAGGATCAGGACCTTACTGAGCATGTGCCGAACCTCATCTTGATTATTTCACGGTATGTACAAAGAGCCGGTGGAAAACTCCATGCCGTGGAGACCCAATCTGAAACGGGCAGGCTTGATTATGTAATTGTGGAAGTCCCTGCCACCGATTATGCTCTTTTCTTGAATGACCTTCGTCAAGTGGGTGAAGTCAATCTGCTGGAAGATCCAGTGTCGGTAGAGGAATCGAGTGTCGTCCGACTTCGCATCAATCTGGTATACGCGAGCCAATCTCAATGACGCTTTAAAGTCCGGCTCCCCATATGCTTCAAGGCGTAAAAAGTATTGTGGCCCACCCACCTGGCGGTGGTCACCATCACAGTGCGAGTCAACCGGCGATTCCATCTAAGGGATGCGCAAATGGAATAGAGACTAATCATCAACGAGAATCTCAAACGATCCTCATCTCGAAAGCCTTTGGCTCTTGCCACCGCATGCGCGTAGTTGAAAATCCAGCGATCCGGCACCCTGCCAAAATGGCTCCGCATAAAATTATTGATTTCAAAGTGGCACGTTTCACTGGCAGAAAGGGTAGCGCATTCCTTGTGCAATCGAGTTGCCGCCAGCAGTCGAGGGAAGTGAGAAAAACGAACGCCGTATTTGCCGAATCTTATCCAGAGCTCATAGTCGTTGCTGTGACGAATGTGTGAATCCAGGAGGCCACACCTGTCAAACACCTCTCTTCGCACGAAAGCAGCCGGCTGGCTGATGAAGCATACTTCCAAGAGCCGCTCCCAGTCCCATTTCTCAACCGGATATCTTTCGATGAATGCGTCATTCTCATCAATATGGTTCGCATCTCCGTAAACGACTTGAGCTTCCGGATTTTGTTCAAAGTAGTCAAGTACGGCTCGCAAAGCGCCGGGATAATAGATGTCATCTGAATTGAGCCAGCCGATGATGGGCGCAGAGGATAACAAAATACCCTTGTTTATCGCATCTGCCTGACCGTTGTCCCTGGCGGAGATCCACCCGAGACCGGGTCCATACTGTTTGCCGTAGCGCTCGAGTATTTGTACCGTTTCATCAGAACTGCCTCCGTCAATAATTATATATTCGAGGCTTTTTATATCCTGGGACAGCACGCTGTTGATGGTTCGTTCTACAAATCTACCTTGATTGAAGGAAGGTGTGATAACTGAAATGGATGGTATCATCGTTTATCCTGGTGATGAGTGAGAAGGCTACTGCGCTTCGTGCCTTCGAGTAACCAGCACCCTTTGCATCGGCAGCCCAAATATCTTGAATCCTCTCCAAGCTTCAAGGCTTTTGGCTGAAACAGCGGCTCTATGACAAATTCAATCTTTCCTCCTTGATAAGTTAATTTTTCTCTCAACAATAAGGATTTCCCGCGCGTGATGGAATAGGTCGCAGGTTCAGCAACAGCTGAAACTCTCGTTGCCAAGACGAACGGATGCTGAGACCAGGCGGGCAACATAAGCTCTATCTCCATGTGACGACGTTCAGAACTGGCTCCATAACTGAAGGTGATTCGATCGTGTGTCCAACCGTCCACGGTCAAGCCGTTTAAGATTGGACCATCCGGTACGTCCTCTTTCCGTAAGGATCTCGAGAATACTTCCAGGTATTGCTCTGCCATGAGCTCTGCCGAACTGAACTGCTCCGCCCGTGCACGGCCTTTCTGCACAAGATCGTTAGTCAAATCGGGTTCAAAGAAGATCTTCCTCATACTCTGCACTATCTGTTCTGGCTTGCGCGGATCAAAGTACAAAGCGGCCTGACCTCCAACTTCAGGCAAGCTCGTGGCGTTGCTGCAGGCAACGGGCTTGCCATAGGCCATTGCTTCCAACACCGGCATTCCGAAGCCTTCATACAATGATGGGAAGATCATTCCTTTGGCGCCTGCAAGCAGCGCTGCAAAATCGCAATCCGGCAAATAGCCTGGAAAAACAACCTGGCTGTCCAGGCCCATGTGCGCCGCTTCCGTTCGCAGTTCCTGCATTTGCCCATTAAATTGACCTGTGCAGACAAGTATCGCATTTGTGCCGGGTTTCTCGGCCAAGAACATGCCAAAAGCTGTGAAGAGCATGCGGTGGTTTTTGTGAGGCCATCCGTTGGCGGGATAGACAAGATATTGTTTTTCCGAGAGTCCCAAGCAGCTTTGAACGCGATCTGTATCTTCTTTTGTTTGCTCGCAAAGTCTTTTTGCGAGGTTGAGATATATGGTTCTGATGCGATCCCTGGGGAAGGCACTGTTTTGTAGTACCGAATTGCGAACAAAATCTGAAATGCAGACCAATTGATCCGAAAAGCGGACAGCCTCTCTGAAATTGCTATCGCGCTCGGCCCGCTCATTCGTGGAGAAAAATTGTGGATATTGCAGGTATTGCAGATCGTAGATAACCGAAACAGTGGGAATTCCAGGAGAGTGAAAGAGCGGCCTGGTGAATGGACAGAATAATAGATCGGCCTTCAGCTCGTGCAAGATTTCGGTCATCTTCCATCGGGACGCCGAATCGAGGGGGGTGTCAGCCCGATCTCTATTGCTTCGGTATTTGGCAAATGAATGCCGCAGGAAGTTGATAGCACTGTGGGCTCGCGGGGCGGCTCCTTCGGTGCGCGGGAACACGCATATTCTTTTCACGTGACCCTGGTCGATCAAAGCCAGTTCAGCGTGAGTGATCTTTGAAGTGAGCAGAAGCCAATGCCAGGCTGGAGTCAGCTCGATCAATTGTCTAAGGAGGCTTAAGACGAAAATCTTTGCCCCACCGTTTTCTGCTCCGGGAAGAAGAGGCGTGAGGTCGACGGCTACGTTCATGTTTTTTTCCATCGAAAAGCTCGCGATTCAGAATTTTGCAGGGAGGCGTGTTGTTCCTGAATCTCTCTAAGACTTGTAAGCGATGATGGCGAAATCCATTTCAGAATAGAACCATTTTTTTCTAAAATCATCAGCATCGTCGTCGCTTTGGCAAAGGTCCGAATAGCGGTTTAAGCGCAGAATTTGCGTGCGCGAAAAGCCTCTCTGTTCAACCAAGAATCTTAGGCTGTCCGGAACTTGAACCTTCTTGTGCGTGGGGTCGAAGTGGAAAGAGTAGGCCCCAACCAGAAGGTTTTCCGGGTTGGGAGTCTCAAATATGAGTATTCCACCGGGCTTCAGCGTCCGGAAACACTCGTCCAGTAAAGTGATGAGGGTGGTAAGATCGAGATGCTCGATAATGTGATGACCGGTAATCGCTCCAAGACTGTTACCGTTCTGTCCATGCAAAAATTGGACTGCATCGTTTTCGATGACTTTCAGATTCAGTTCCCTGCATTGCTGGAGCATAATTCTGTTGCGATCAACTCCTACTGCGTGCAGATTGCTTTCCTGCAGTATCTCCAGCCATTCGCCTCTCCCGCAACCCAAGTCGACCACCGGAGCTTCCGCAGTCCCCGCCCCGGCTTCCTCGATAAAAGGCAGGTAGACTCTAAGGCGGTTCTTTATGTCGATCCTTGTTCCGCGAAATTGATCCTCAAAAGAGACGTACAAGGCATCCAGGAGATGATCTTCTTCCCTCAGTAGTCTCTCGATCTGTTCTTCCGAAAAGGGATCGGGCAGGCGTTTTTTTGCCTCCTGCAGGAAGAGCCACAGTTTTCGGTCTTGCTCTATCACCGTTCTGCGAAGATGCTGGATAACCTGCTTGAGCGTTGAAACTTCTTGTTCGAGCGTTGAAACTTCTTGTTCGAGCGTTGAAACTTCTTGTTCGAGCTGAGGTCGGGGTGCGAGTTCAAATTCGGAACGATCCACCTTGCTCGAACTGATTCCTTCAATGGCCGACATGAGCTGTTCTACAAGGCTAAGATCGGCTTTCCTCTCCCTGATTTCCTCGACCATCTTGCCGTACCGCGTGAAATCAACGAGCTCGACCTTGTCCTTCAGTTTTTTCAACAAATGGCTCATATCTGCTCTGAGCTCCACCAAAGCCGATTCCAGTTTTGTCAGCTCTGGAACAGAGTAATCGATTTTAGCTGCCAGAGCATCTAGTGCCGCACTGTCAGCTTTGATGCTCGCCAATGTCTCCAATGAGGTGCTCATATTGCTGATGATTCCATTCACATTAGTCTGGATCAGTCCTGTGGTCCGATTAAGGTACTCTGACAATTGCATGAATTGCGTATGCGCATGTAGATCGAATTTCTGATAATTTGATATGAGTACAGGTAGCCTCAGAATCCCGACAAAGAGCCTGATTATGTATCCAATGAGAGGCATTCGGAAAAGTGTTTGAGCTACATAGTTGGGCAGAAGACCCTTGATCTTAAAACCCTTTTCCCTTCCTTCCTTTGAATATCGCAGTCGCCCCAGGATTTCCTGCTTCGTTAAAGCTGCGTTCCTCAATCTTAATAAATAATAGCTAAAACCTTCAGGGTCTGGCTCTCTTTGCAGTATGGCCAAATAAGCATTACGGATAAAGTATTGATCGTGATACTGGAGGAATCTGTCGATGTGATCTCCATTTGGGCTGATTGCTGTGGCCTTCGAGCTGGGAAAATGGTCCAGGTAGAGGAATTCAAGATCATGTGAGAACTGTCCGGAATGGGAAGAAGTGTCTGTGCCTCTCGTGGAGCCCGAGTCTGGGTCTTGGCCAGGGTTACTAATATATTCTTTCGTCATATCGTCGAGGTCCATTGCACGTCCTTCAGTTTGGCGTGTTGCAGCTTAAGGTTGGAACCTGCAGAAGCCCGCGCTCATAAAGAGTTTTGTCAAACGAATGAAACCGCAGCTTATTTTCTCACCAGGCAAAAAAATTCTTAATGGTTACCCCTTAAACAGATCTCACTGGTGGCGGAGAAGCGCCTTGCGCCTTTGTTTGCCGTTACTGTGTATCATCAAAGGCAGCTTCGGATCTTTCTACTTCCGGTCTCGGGTTTGGCGCGGCCAAATCTATTACGTTGAACGGTCAGTAGTGTCAAGGCGTCAAGTTCTGTTTGGTATGGATTCTATACCAGTTACACAGGTTTTGCCAGACGCAAAACTTTTCAAGGTTGGATCACACCTTGGGCGCGGAGTGGTGCTGATTGCCTAAGACATCACTCATATTGACACAAGCTCACAGCAGGCAAAAACAAATCTTGCTCACGGAACTTTTTTGAATCCTCCTTGTCTAATAAAACGAAAGCGATCAAATCACAACTCGAATAGGGGGCCACGATGAGCACGATAGGAAATGCTTCAACAAAAATTTGGCTGGGAGCCTTATTAGTGATCTCAATAATGGTAGCGATTTTTTTGGTGCCGGTCTCATGGGGTGATTCGATGGTGCCGGATGCATTGGCGGAAGCAACAGATATCTCCGGCAGATCTCTCTCTCCCTATTTTTTCGTCAAAAGTGATGATCCCGAGTTGGATCAGATGCCTCTGAAAACGACCAGAGTGGATGTGAACATAGCGGGAGTCATAGCAGACGTCAAAGTAGTCCAGATCTATAAGAATGAGGGCTTGAAGCCGATCGAGGCTGTTTACGTTTTTCCCGCGTCCACCAAAGCTTCTGTGTACGGAATGAAAATGACTATCGGTGAGCGGACTATAACAGCTGAAATACGCAGGCGGGAGGATGCTCGTCGAATGTATGAAAAAGCCAAAGAGGAGGGGGAAAACGCGTCGCTTCTGGAGCAACAGCGTCCGAACGTGTTTCAAATGAATGTGGCCAATATTTTGCCAGGCGATGAAGTTAAAACGGAATTGCACTATACCGAATTGATCGACGCAATCGATGGACGCTATGAATTTTTCTTCCCGACGGTCGTGGGACCTCGATATTCAAGTCAAGCTGCCGAGACTGCCTCATCCTCAGCCCGTTGGATTGAAAACCCCTACCTTCACCGGGGAAAGCTTCCGTTCCACAAGTTGGAGATTGCAGTGCAGGTGAGCAGTGGAATGCCTATCAGGACGATGACCTGTTTTTCCCACCGAACAGACATTCAATACCTGGATACATCGACAGCGAAAGTAATTCTCGCCCCTTCTGAAAGCTTTTCCGCGAACCGTGATTTCATTTTAAGCTACCGACTTGCAGGTGATCAAATTGAGACAGGCTTGCTGTTATACCGTGGAGATGATGAAAATTACTTCCTGCTTATGCTTCAACCGCCGAAAGATTTCCACGAAAGCGAAATTCCTCCAAGGGAATACATTTTCGTCGTTGATGTCTCCGGTTCAATGCACGGCTATCCTTTGGATGTCTCCAAAGAGTTGCTGAGAAATCTAGTAAGCAGCTTGCGTCCCGTCGATCTTTTCAATGTGCTCCTATTTTCCGGCGGCTCCAGACTCCTGGCGCCGGAGTCGGTTGCGGCTAACCAGCAAAATATCCGTAAAGCGATCGATCTAATCGATAGTCAAAAAGGCGGTGGTGGAACTGAATTGCTGCCCGCTCTTGAACGAGCATTTAATCTTCCGGTACAAAAAGGCTTCAGTCGGATTTTCGTTATTGCAACCGATGGTTACGTCACGATCGAAGCCGAAGCATTCGATTTCATCAGAAGCCGTTTGGGTGAGAGCAATTTCTTCACTTTCGGTATCGGCACCAGCGTTAATCGGTATCTTATAGAAGGCTTGGCGAGAACGGGGGCAGGGGAGCCGTTCGTGGTTGTCAATCCCCAAGAAGCGACTGCTAAGGCCGAGAAATTTCGGCGATATGTGCAGTCGCCGTTGCTGACTCAGAATAAACTCGTCTTCAGTGGATTCTCAGTCTTTGATGTAGAACCTGCAAGCATTCCTGACGTTTTCGCTGATCGGCCGATTGTTGTTTTTGGCAAATGGCGGGGTGAGCCCAAGGGAAAGATCAGCTTGCATGGAACCAGCGGCAAAGGGGGGTTTCATAAGAGCGTTGATGTGAGCTCAGCGAAGGTTTCGTCTTCCAATTCGGCATTGCGCTATCTCTGGGCCCGGGCACGTATCGCGCAAATTGACGATTACGGCCGCTTGAGCCGTGATTTAAAACATATCCCTGAAGTAACAGAACTTGGCCTCAAATATAATCTGTTGACCGCTTACACTTCGTTTGTGGCCGTCGATACAATGGTCCGAGTGATCGACGGCAAATCTGTTACAATCAAACAGCCTTTACCGTTGCCCGAGGGAGTGTCTGATTATGCTGTGGGGCAGTCCGGGCCGATTTCAGCTGCCAGATCCATGGCTTATCATCCGGCGTCAGCGCTTCCGCTCTATGTCAGAGAGTCCGGCTCGAATAGCATTAAAGGCGAAACGGAAGCGAGTCTTGGAAAGAATACGATGGGGACAAAAGGAAATGAAACTGGAAGCGGTGCAGTACACCTGCATCCACGATTGGTAAAGGCAACAGCTTCCGGAGTACTTTCTGAAGTGACTCTGCGTCGGCTTGTGGCAGAGAAGTTGTCGCAACTTACAGGTTGTAAGGCGGTGCTTCCGATCCAACCGTTTAAGATAAAAGTTAAATTCACAGCAGTTGAGAGCGGAGCAGTCGACGATCTGCATATCGATGCGCCGGCCCATACTCCTCACGAAATTAATCGTTGCATTGAAGAAGCGATCAGAAAATGGAGCTTTCCTGCGGCTGCCGGCAGGACCATGGTTATGATCACCATCGTTATTGGTTAGTTCAGGTCCGTCGGAGATTCCACGACCGGTGATTCTTATCTGCAAAAATACCCATTGAAGAAGCCGGTCGGGTCCGGAAACTCTATAGTGCAGAACTTTGGTAACGCCGCGGAGGGGATAAACTGACGTTACATTAAAGTTGCACTACAAGAGGGGTGAGTTTCCGGATACTGGAATACTTCAACGTTGTACAATAATGTACGTCCCATCGAGTTTCTTTCCGCAAACGGGCCATACTGGATCTCAGCGTTTTGCCTGCGTTGAAAGGTACTGCTGGTGTGCCTTGATCAGGAGGTAGTCTGCTTTTGACTTGCTGTATCCGATGTCTTGCTGGATCATCTCGGCAATGAGCCTCTGCTTGTTTTGTGTGTAAAAGAAGGCCTGGGTTTTCGCTTCTTCGCCACAAGAGCGAAGATTCTCGCTGCTGCAGTCGGCCAGGCGAATTTTGAGCCGGCATTGGACGATCTTTTGATCAACACAAGCTGCGTAAAAATCCTCCAGCCGGCTCGCATCATCTGCCAGCACAACATGTCCTGCTGAAACAATGCTTACAAGGGCCAAGATGAACAATGCCGTTCTCATGATTTCCTCCCCGCAATGATGTTAATGATTTCTTCCTTCGCTTTTGCCAGATAGATGGCAATGAGCGTGCCGCACTACCGGGGAGTGTGGATTATTTCGATAATTCCCTGAATTATATGGTTAAATTTACATTTACAGAGAGGCCTTGGAAAGGCCTTGGGGTGGGATTAGATCATCGATAACCAGCAACCAGGTTGACAACAAAAGCAAATAGGCCCTTTTCGCATATGCCCGGCTGTAATTTCTCGTCAATGTCAACCCAGTTGACGGATGGTGATATTGATATTCTCCAATTAACCTTTAGGCTCAATTGGCAGTTAGTTTGAAGGCTTTGCTTTATGAAGGACTTTGAGGGCAGATGCGATTTCCCGACTTAGCTCATTCAGCGTTTCATTTACAGCCATAACTAGGTCCTGGTAACCGGAACCTTTGACAGGTGCCTTAATGATAGACTTTTGCGCGATCAGCGCCTGCTTACCTTCGTCTCCATAGACCGCCCAGCGAGCGACCAAGACAGCTTGGTTGCCCAATTCGCCATCAAGCTGCAGGACGTTTCCCCTGACCTGGTAGTCCACCTTGGAGGATTCCTGCCATGGAAACATGGCGACTCGATCGGAATCGAGCAGGAGAGAGAGGTTTTCGGCCAATATCCTGGTGAAGTTGTCTTCCAAAGGTCCGCCCCATCGATGATACTCGGCTATGCTCAGCTCGTTTGGGCCGGTGCGAGTAACGATCTGCGGCCGATCGAGGTAGTCGGGAAAGTTGACCGGTCCGACCCCAACGGATATGCGCTCTCCACTTTTTGTTTGCGATGGTGTATCGGACGTGCCGGAAAGCGCCTGCAAAGTATAAAATTTAGATTGCTTGGTTGAGGCGCAGCCTCCCGGATTCAAAAGGAGAGCAACAGACAAAAGCAATGTCAAACGCAGGAGAGAAGTGCGTCCTATCACATTTACCTCCACTTTATCTGATTTTTCCGCGGATCAAAGCTTCCGGGTGCCGTTCCAGGTAATCCGTCAGTATACGGACGGAGCGTGCAGCAGCCGACACCTCTTCCATGGTCTTGATGGTTTGATGGTGCAGCGGCGAACCTTCACCGGTGGCTCCCTTTATGCTCGAAAGTGTCTCATTGACTTGTTTCAAGGCGGTACGAGTCGCTTGGAAGGTGTCCTCGATAGTAGCGAGCAAGGGGTCAATCCTCTTATCAATATTCCTCACAATGCCTCTGGTATCTTTGATCGTGCTGTCAATGCTGGCGGCCAGCGGCCCGACCCGATTATTTATGTTTTGCAGCACTTTTTGCGCTTCACGCAAAGTCTTCTCAATCTCCTCGGAGATCGGCTTCACTTGATCGCCCACTTCGCGCAGCAATATGTGCGCATCTTTCACTGCTGCTTCCAGAGATTTAACGGCCTCTTTCAGATCGGGAGAATTTATAAAAGCCTCAATCCCTTCGATTGCCGAAAGGAATTTATTAGCGAGCTGATCGAGCGGGAGAGTCTGAATCGTTTTGGATAGCGCATCAAACGGCGACGGGATGGTGGGTAGCTCCCGGTATTCCGTTTCCAGGTTAACCAGCTTGAGAGGTTTGTCCGGATAAAAATCAAGGTTGACGTAAAGCTGCCCGGTCACAAGGCTCTGAAGCTCAAGCTGCGCCCTTAACCCCCGTTCTACCAGGATACCCATGACCAGCCCTTCTCTGATTTCATCGCGATCATGGTCAACATTGACTTCGGTGATCCTGGTCGTATCAATTTCTATGTAAACGGGAATCTTAAGAGAGAGGTCGCGTCCATCGAGTAGAATCTTGATATCGGTTACGGAGCCGAGCTTAACACCGCGGAAAGCGACGGGAGAACCCACGCTGAGTCCGTTTACAGAACCTTCAAAGAATAGGACATATCGACTGGTCACCTTAAAGAACTTACCACTGCCGAAGACGACAACCGCCGCCACAGCCAATGCTATTGCCCCGATCACAAAGGCGCCTATCTTGACTGTACTTGCTTTTTCGCTCATGGGGTATTCCCGTCACTCAATCATTTAAAGTCAACAAGGGCTGAGCCCCTCATCAAAAATCTTGATCTTACCAGTGAAAGAACCAGGTCATCAGCGATTGGGAATAGAATAAGTGATTAAAGCGAAGACCTGTCGCCATCTGTCTGGCCCCGCCAATCAGCACGAAGCCGAGTCCGCAGCTTCAGAGCAGACAGGAGCTTTGTTCTTCATCGCTTCGTCCGTTTTTTTTCGTCTCTTCATCCGATTCGCCGCGGGTGAGAAAACTGCGAACCTTGGCGTTTTCGCACTCCGAGAGCAACTTATGCGGATCGCCGCTTGCGATCATGGTCCTGCTGTCGGCATCCAAGAAGACTGAATTGTTGCCGATGGCAAAAATGCTGGCGAGCTCATGGGTGACCACAATGATTGTGGTACCGAGACTTTCGCGCAACTCCAAGATCAATTCATCCAAACGACGTGCACTGATCGGGTCCAAACCAGCCGAGGGTTCATCAAAAAAGAGAATGTCGGGATCAAGCGCTATAGCTCGCGCTAGAGCCGCCCTTTTACGCATGCCGCCGCTGATCTCCGCAGGATAGTAATCTTCAAAACCCGCCAGCCCGACCAAGGCCAGCTTGAGTGAGACAAGCTCACGTATCTGACTGGAATTCAGCTCGGTGTATTCTTCCAGGGGCAGCGCGATGTTTTCTGCCAGGGTCATCGAGCTCCACAGCGCTCCGCTCTGGTACAATATACCGAATCGGTGCATGATACGCTGACGTTGGGTCGCGCCGATTTCCCAAAAGCTGACGCCTTCATAAAAAACCTGACCTTTGGCAGGTGATTTGAGCCCGATCAAATGCCGCAGCAGAGTGCTTTTGCCGCATCCGCTGCCGCCCATGATGATGAAAACGTCCCCGCGATTGATGGTGAAACTGAGGTCCCGCTGGAGCACAAAGCTTCCGTATGCCATGGTCAGGTCGCGAACTTCGATTTGGGCCTGCGAGTCGTTCATAGTGTGTGCCTGAGTCACTATCGGTAGGGCGGGATTCCCGGCCGGTATCAGCCGCTAAATACCCAGCACGTTGCAAATTACGGTTATTATTGCGGTTGCTATAACGATGCTGATTATTGCGGTCACTACGGCCGAAGTTGCCGCCAGTCCCACCGCCGAAGCACTCCTGCCACACTGCATGCCCCTGAGACAACCTGATAAAGCCACCAGCACACCGAAAACCGCGCTATGGAACAACCCGATCCAGAAATTGGTCAATGGAACAGTTGCACGGGTCTGATTAATATATTCGGCCATATTGAGGTCCAGCATGAAGACTCCAACGATCAAGCCGCCCAAAATCCCCATCAGGTCCGCGTAAACGCACAGCAACGGCATCATGATGAAAAGGGCAAGCATGCGCGGCAATACCAGGAATTCCATTGGTGAGACACCCATGGTGACCAACGCATCGATCTCCTCATTGACGGTCATGGTGCCGAGCTGTGCGGCAAAGGCAGCTCCGGTGCGGCCGGCCATGATCACTCCGGTCATCACTGCACCCATTACGCGAATCATGGCAATTCCGACCATGGTCGCGACATAAATCTGCGCACCAAAAAGCGCCAACTGAACGGCTCCAATGAAGGCCAGAATGAGGCCGACCAAAATACTTATGAGAGAGACAATGGGTAGCGCCTGGGCTCCACACTGCTGCATGAACAAGAAAAGATCGGAACGGCGAAATCGCGCCTTCCCCCTCAGAAAATTGAGCAGGGCGAAAAAGGCTTCGCCGATGAAAGCGAGCATCTCTGAAGTCGATTTAACAAAGTTGATAGTCTCTTTTCCAACTTGATAAAGGAATGACGCTCTCTCAGTTTTGCGGCGGGCATCTTTGTTTTCAGGCACTGCAAAGGCGAGATCCAGCAGTCTGCGCACTCCATCCGGAAGTCCTGCCTGATCAGCCTTGATATCCCGGCTGGCTCTCAGCTCATCCAGCTTGATCAAAAAAGTCAGCAGACTGCTGTCCCATTCGGCAAGATTGCTGGTATCGAAGACGATTCTATGAACCTCCGGCCCACTTTCAATGGCGTTCTTGATCTTCTCGTCTGAAGGGATTTCCTGCCCTATAATCCAATCCCCCTGCAGACGGATGAGCAGTTCGTCTTTATTTTGCTTGCTCACGTGGATTTCGGGCTGGCTGGACGTATTCATTGTTTATCTTTCGGGGCGAGCTCTTCAGCTGGCTGGTTTTACAATCCTCGCTTGCCGTCATGCGCCAGGCCAATGTCAGAGGCCGATCGATCCATTTGGCGAGAGTCTAGGAGCTTGTCCGAGAATACGCTCTTCCTGTAGCGCAGCCCTTCAGGGCTGCCAGTCTAAGCAGGGCTAAAGCCCTGCGCTACATAATGTCACAGTCTCCCGGGCTAGAAGTGCAAAACAGCCTTCCCTTGATCGTTAAGCTGATAATCGACAAAAACGACTCCCTCCCGATCGCCCTTTTCATCGAATGAGATGGAACCGGTCAATCCCTGGTATTCTCCCATCTTATGGAGGTAATCCGCTAACTTCTCAGGTGCTGTCGACTTGGTGTTCGCTATGGCTGAAATCAGTACTTTGAATGCGTCCCCCGCCAATAATGCGTAAATCGAGGATACTCTCTGGCGGTATTTTCGTTCGAATTCCGCTCGAAATTGTCTCGCTTCCGGGGAAGGCAGGTTCTCCGGACGCGGCAGGCTCAGAAAACGAAATCCTTGCACCGCCTTCTTCCCGGCCATATCGACCAGATCCGGATGATCACAAGCGTCACCGCCAATAAACGGAACATCCCATCGCATCTCTCTTTTCTGACGGAGCAATCCTGCGGCTTCAGGATAGTATCCGGTGAAGAAGACCACATCCGGATTGGTTTTCTGTATTCGAGCTAGTATTGCTTTGTAATCACCATGGTTGTCAGGCAGAACGTCGTCAAAGGATATGGCGATCTTTCTTTCGGTCAGTCGCGACCGGGTATTATCGGCCAGATCCTTGGAGTAGAGACTGCTGTCGCGCAAGATGGCCACTTTCTTGTAGCCCTGTTCGGTTATGAGCCCGACGGCTGCTTCGGCCTGGTCGTCATCACGCGGGCAGATACGGAAGAATGTTTTGATGCCTGTTTCTGATAATGGCACGGCAGTCGATGCATTGGTGATCTGGATGATCTTCGCATCGCCGAAAATCCCCTGGACGGCGGCTGTAACTGATGAAGGATAACTGCCAATTACAGCGACTACCTTTTGCTCGATTAGCTCTTGTGCTGCGGCAACGCCGCTCTGTGTGGTTCCTTGGTCATCGACGGTTATGATCTCCACTTTGTTGCCAAGCAGACCTTTACCGGAATTCAGGTCATCCGCGAGGAGCTGGACAACCAGCCTCATCTGCTCCCCTTCATTGGCCAGCGGTCCGGATATCGGTCCGATCACTCCGATTTTGATCGATTCTGCCCAGATCGGCTGGCTACCGGCACAGCAGCAGTGCAATAGCAGCACAAACGCCAAAAGCTTTTTCATAATCCCCTCCACGCTCTAATCGCCAAACTGAATATACAAGATGAAGATTCGCTTAAGTTCTATCGCATATAGGCTCTCGAGCAGCAAGTTATATTTGTTGATTCGCAGTCAGTCCTACCGTCTTTGCTGAGGATCTGCCCAAGCGTGTTGATTCCGATTCGGCCTTCGCCTGAATTGGCACAGTCCCGGAGCAGCGGATTGGATCTGCCGGGTTGCTCATCATGCCAGAATTTGCTTTATCCCTTTGATGGAGATCGAAACCCATTCCGGACGATTGTTGAGCTCGTAACCCAGTTCATACACTGCCTTTTCCAAAAGAAAGCAATGCAGTAACAGGTCCAACGCCTCACAATCCTGGGGAATGAAAGCAGCTTCTTTAACGGTTTCGAGGTAGCCGGACCAGAAGGTCCTGCTTACACACAAATACCATGGTTCTATCCACGGTTCCAGAATCTGTGCGTCTTCTTTGCGAACCGCCGTTTGATTCAGAAACGCGTTGCAGATGACATAGTGAAAGGAGCGGATCATTCCGGTAACGTCTCTTAATGGCGATCTTTTGATCCGGCGCTCAGTCAATGGCCTGGCTGGCTCCCCCTCGAAATCAATGATCATAAAATCGTTGCCCGTGTAGAGCACCTGGCCCAGATGATAGTCTCCATGAATGCGAATTTTTACCGCATCGATTTTATTTTCGGTAATACGTCTCAACAGGCTCAGGATTTTGCGCTCCGAATCAAGTATGAATTTGGCGTCCTGCTTGACCTGATCGGGCAACGATTCGATTGTTTTTCTCAGATCCTGCATTGCCCGTCGAGTGGTGTTCCGCATGGATTGGTAAACGGATCGCTGGTAAAGCTTCGAAAAAGCCTCAGGGGTGAACTCCTGTTCTTCGCTTTCGGCAGCCAGGGCCATGTGCAGTTCTCCGGTGCGTCTGCCAAGAAGGCCCATCATCTCAAGGTAGAACTCTCCAATATGCTCGCTCAATTGAGGAGGCGCGCCTCGTGAGCTTTTGTCAAAGGGTGAGCCTTTTATCGAGGGGGCTTCTTGAGACTTGCTCTTGGAAAGGATCTTTTCAAAATAACGTATCCCGGTTTCAAGAGAGTAGCTCCAGGCGTCTCCCGCATTGAGCACAAAACCCTGGGCCAGGGCCAGGTCGATATATTCCGTGCCTTGACGGTGATATTCAACAATGCCGGCGAAGGGAGGAGCATGAGGAAACCGCAGTTTTTCGGTGAGATACCTGGTGATTTCCAGGTCGGGATTTACTCCTTCTTCTAACTGTCGGTAGAGTTTTATAAAAAATGAGTTTTCATAGATAATCGAGGTATTGCTCTGCTCCGCCTTCAATACCTGCGAAGACAACGGCAGTTTTTTATCTGCCAGCAGGCTTTTGAACTTTCGGCCAGGGTAGGCCACAACGGTACCATGCTTACCCGCGATTTTTTTCCTGGTTGCCACGGCCCTGAGCAAAGCTTTGCGAAACTCTTCGTGGTAAACACCATCATACAGAACACCCTCTGTATCGCCGATGCGAAGGCGTGCAATCACCGCATGGGGGAATTCCTTCTGGATGGTGAGAGATTCCTGTCCGGCGGCGAAGGAAACCGGCAAAAGGTAGCGCTCTGGAGTGCCTTCCAGGAAGTGAACCTCAATGATCAGCATGATCGCAACCGGAATGCCTCTTCGGCGAGATATTACAATTTCTTCAACCAGATTAATCAGGCGAATGGTTCTGGCTTTTGAGCCGAACCAGCGGCACTGTTTCAGGTAACCGGGCAAAACCGATTTAAGAAATGACGCTCGGTGGTCGCCCTCGAGGAACTCTTGCCAATTTGCTCTGACGGAGAACTCGATGAACGGCTTGATGTGCTGTGGGGTAGAGTCATCTGCTTTATGCAGAGTAAACCAGAAATAGTCGTTAAATCCCAAGGTCAGCAAGTAGGGAGATTCTTGGATGGGCGGAAACTTATTGCTGCTGAACACCTCCATTGGAACATATCCGGCGTAGTTTGCCAGATCGAGGTGCACAACCTGTGAAAACCTGGATAGGTTGGCAACCACCAGGATAATCTCATCTTCGTACTGTCTCAAAAAAGCCAGTACCTTAGGATTATCGCAAAAAGGAAACTCGATGCTGCCTCGACCGAATGCTTTGAACTGCTTACGCATAGCGATAACGCGCCGCGTCCACCAAAGCAGGGATGAAAGATTGGCATGCTGGTTCTCCACGTTTAGTGCATGAAAATGGTATTCTGGGTCAATGATGATTGGCAAGTACAGCTTCTGAGGATTGGCTGTTGAAAATCCTCCATTTCTGTCCAGATTCCACTGCATAGGGGTGCGCACTCCATCTCGATCACCCAGATAGTAATTGTCCCCCATCCCCATCTCGTCGCCATAGTAGACGATTGGAGTGCCGGGCAGCGAAAACAGCAGGAAATTGATCAGTTCGATTTTTCTTCGATTGTTGCCCATGAGCGGAGCAAGACGACGGCGGATGCCGAGATTTATACGGGCATGGTGATCCTTGGCATAGACCTGGTACATGTAATCGCGTTCTTCATCGCTGACCATTTCGAGTGTTAGCTCATCGTGATTGCGAAGAAACATTGCCCATTGGCAATTGTCCGGTATGGAGGGAGTCTGTTCGAGTATGTCGAGGATCGGGAAGCGATCTTCCATCCAGAGTGCCATAAAGATGCGTGGCATGATTGGAAAATGGAAGCACATATGGCATTCGTCGCCTTCGCCGAAATAGGCCACTGCATCTTCCGGCCACTGGTTTGCCTCTGCCAGCAGCATTTTACCTTGGTGTTTGCTTTGCACGTGCTCTCTGAGACGTTTGAGAAACTGATGAGTCTCCGGCAGGTTTTCGCAGTTGGTCCCTTCCCGCTCGAATAAATAGGGCACCGCATCCAGCCGCAATCCGTCGACTCCCATGCCGAACCAGAAATCGAGCACCTTCATGACTTCTTTTTGCACTTGCGGATTATCGAAATTGAGATCGGGCTGATGAGAATAAAACCGGTGCCAGTAGTAGGCGTTCGCTACCGGGTCCCAGCTCCAGTTGGAAGCCTCAAAGTCTTTAAAAATGATCCTTGCATCCTGGTACCTGGCCGGTGTGTCGCTCCAGACATAAAAGTCACGAAAGACGCTGCCGGGCCTTGCTCGCCTGGCCCGTCGAAACCATCGATGCTGGTCTGAGGTGTGATTGATAACCAGTTCCGTTATGACCCGGATGCCACGATAGTGAGCCGCCTTCAAGAGCTCGCGGAAATCGCGCAGGGTGCCGTAATTGTGGTGGACATCATAATAGTCGGCGATGTCGTAGCCGTCGTCGCGAAGGGGAGAGGGATAAAAGGGCAGCAGCCATATTGCCGTTATACCGAGGTCCTTTAAATAATCCAGCTTTCGCAGCAGACCTTGAAGATCGCCAATTCCGTCTCCGTCGCTATCAAAAAAGCACTTCACATGTGTTTCATAAATGATGGCGTCTTTATACCAAAGAGGATCGGTATCCAAGAATGTATCAGCAAAATTCATATGAAGGCTCCCTTATTTTACCGGTGCTGGTACGGAGAAAATCTAGTCATGCTTTGTTCATCCACAAGAGTCTAAGAGTTACGGCTTATTGCCCGGTCCTGACCGATGCCAAAATGCAGCCTCAGTCTATTCCATCAGACCGTTCTATGCAATTTGATTGCGTATGAATCAAGAGATTGAGGGGTGAGCCTGGCGTCTTAAAAGCAAGCTGGATCGGATCGTGATTGGAGGTACCGGATTTCTTGACGACAAATTACCTCAAGTGACGGGTCATGCCTTTTGCCAATGTGGCAGCATAGCGATGTGTTTTCCTTTTTGTTGATTTGTCGAGGTCTTTGCAGACCTCTTTTGCCGACAAGCTTCACAGCGCACAGTCTTCTGGTAGGCGTATTTGACGAAAATTTTTCCACAATCTCTACAGCGACATTCTCTTTTCATATAAACTCCATCATAGGGTAGTTCACTGCCCTCGGCGAAGTTGAAAGGTTGCTGCCTGGCTCTGGCTTGTACTCAGGGTGGCTGGCGTGCAAGCCAGGTACCTTCATGATCGGCAAATTCCTATCAAGTCTCAATGGGATTGTTCAGCAGCGAACAGACCTTCGATGGAGCTCAAAAGGCTGCTGGTGTGCTGAACAACCGAAGGTTTACAGAAAAAATCCCTAGAGCTTACGCCCTAAGGATTGCACCCTGATTCACTTAATCCTCTACCTGAACATCGGGGATATCCGCGCACCGATGATCCATACATCTTCAGGCAGGTCTTCTGGCTCTCGGATCATCCTCGTGCTTTGTTACGTCCCTGGCAGAAAAGCTTGCCACACGGTAACATCAACTAAGCGGGCCTCGCCTTCCCGTTGTGTAAATCAGATTTCGGGTGACTGAAAAGCGATTTCTTTGATTTTTTTCAAAAATGAGAAAAAGCTGCACGCAGGTGGTCTAACCACACGTCGACCACCTCCGGGTATTCTCCGGTGCCTTTGAGAACGGGCACTACCTGAAGACCTTTAGCTTCCAGTATGGATTTCCAGCTGTCGGGCTCGTCGCCGGCCATGTCGTTCATGGCATGGTCTCCTGCTACAAGCATGAGAGGAACCAGGTAGGCCTTTTGGGCTCCGCTTTTTTCAATCTGTGGCAGCAGATCGTTCAGCGCGGGATAGCCCTCAACGGTGGCTACCAGAACATTCGAGTCCATGCCTTGAAAAACCTGGTTCATGGCAGCATAAACGGCGTCCGCGGGATGATGTTCGGTACCGTGGCCCATCAGCAGAACAACCTCTTCCGGTTTGCGCTCCGCGGGTAGATGCTTGATAATCCTCTCGGCCACTTTGACCATGTCCTCGTGTGAGGAAAGGAGCGGCCAGGCTACCAGAATGCGCTCGAAGCCGCCCGCCATTTGACCGTACAGCTTAGCATTCCGGTTAAGATCGTGAAACTCCGCTCCGGGAATGGTGTGCAGGGATAAGACTGCCACATGGGTGTAGTTCTCCTCCATCAGCTTCGCCAAAGCCAATTCCGGTGAATCGATCGATTTTCCCTCTTTAGCCAGCTTTGATCGGATGATATCGGAAGTGTACCCCCAGCGAACTTCTTCACCAGAAAATGCCTGGCGCACCTTTTCATCGATTTTTTCATAAACCTTTTGCGCCTCCGGTACGCTTGTTCCAAAAGCGACCAGCAATATGGCCTTTTTCTTTGGGTGTTCTTTTCCATGAATCGCGAAAGCATTATTGAGTCCAAACAAACCGAGCAGCACGACGATGACAGCGACATGAACGACTTTACGCATGTTCCGGCCTCCTTTTTCAAATTGTTTTACTTACACCAAGCTCACTTCCCCTAAGCGATTGTTTTCCAGTGCTTTTACTCATTGCATCAGTGATCCCCCTCTTCAATCAGCAAAAAGGCTCTTCATTTCCAAGAGCCCCGGCCAAAAAAAAATCCCCAAGCTCTATTCAGCTTGGGGATCTCCCTTTTCATCCAACCATGCTTTCCCGACAACCTTTTTCCACGAAGGCTGTCGATACTTTTTCAGGCAGGTCTTCTGACTCTCGGATCATCCTACTTGCCCTGCTGAATCCTGCCGAGCAGGGCCGCCCATTGGCGGCATCAACAAGGCTCACCACGCCTTCCCGTTGCAGAAGTCGGAATTTCGATGTCGGAAAAAACCGACTTGCGATCTCCTGCCTTCTGGCAGCACAGTGGCTTACGTGTGGCTTTCGTCCCCGATCACAGCGGCGGGTCCGCTCCCGAATTTCACGGGATTCCCTTTTTAAGCTCTTTTGAGCACCTGACGCAAATCACTGTAGCAACTCCGCCCTGGTCTGTCAATTTGGTTTTTAGGTATCCTCTATCGTCGATTGTCGCCACAGGGAACGCTCTTCCACCCGAACGGTTACTTATAACAGCTATGATAGAGACCCTTCCCTGGTGGCTTCAGCCCGTTCTTCTGCCGACATTGCGGCGAGTCGCCGAACCTGATTAAGATCCAACCCCAATCCTTCCACCACACGGCGGCCGTAGTCTTCGTCAGCTTTGAAAAAAATCGCCGCCTGTCGATACTGGATACGCTTGACGGCGTTGCCCAAATGGCTGACGATATTGCCGATCAGGTGATCCCGGTCGGTATCGTTCATCACATGGCGATAGAGATTGCCCGCCTGTACGAAATCGTCGTTGGGATGCGAAAAGCGATGGCGCGCGGCTTCTCCGGAAACATCAAGCGATGGCTCGCCTGCCGTCGGGTCGGGAGCTGGGCCGCCAAAACTGTTTGGCCAGTAATTCGGACCGCCGCCGCCGTTTGCGTCAAAGCGCATGAAGCCGTCCCGCTGATAATTGGCTTCCGGAGCGTTTTTCGGCGCATTTACCGGGAGGAGATGGTAGTTGGGTCCCAGCCGGTGAATGTGAGTGTCGTGATAGGAGAACAGACGCGCCTGCAGCATTTTGTCGGGCGATGCTGCAATGCCCGGTACCAGGTTGCCAGGGCAGAAAGCCGCCTGCTCAACCTCTGCGAAGTAATTGGCAGGATTGCGATTCAAAACCAGCTTGCCCACTTCGATGAGAGGGAAATCGCCTTGGGGCCAGACTTTTGTGATGTCAAATATATCCCAATTGTAATCTTTGGCCTGTTCGGGGGTCATGATTTGCACTTTGAAGGTCCAGGAAGGGTATTCACCTTTTTCAATAGAGTCGAAAAGGTCGCGAGTGGCATGATCGGGGTCCTCGCCGGCAAGTTGCGTCGCTTCTTCACGCGTCAGGTTCTGGATGCCCTGATCGGTTTTGAAATGATATTGAACCCAGAAAGCTTCACCTTTTTGATTATACCACTTAAAAGTGTGGCTCGAAAAGCCGTGCATGTGTCGGTAACTTTTGGGCGTTCCTCTATCGGAGAAGAGTATCGTAACCTGATGAATGGATTCAGGGGTGAGTGACAAGAAATCCCAGAACATGTCGGCATTGGGCAGGTTAGTTGCCGGGTGCCGTTTCTGGGTGTGGATGAAGTCAGGAAACTTCAGCGGATCGCGGATGAAAAAGACCGGCGTGTTATTTCCGGTCATATCATAGTTTCCGTCCTCAGTGTAAAATTTCACGGCAAAGCCCCTGGGATCCCTTGCGGAATCCGCCGAGCCTTTTTCCCCACCCACAGTTGAAAAACGGGCAAAGACTTCGGTGCGCTTGCCGACTTCCGATAAAAACCGGGCTTTGGTGTACCGACTAACGTCTCCGGTGACCTCAAAGTAACCATAAGCACCGGCTCCCTTTGCATGGACTACTCGCTCTGGTATGCGCTCCCGGTCGAAATGAGCCAGTTTCTCAAGCAGATGGACATCCTGCATGAGCACGGGTCCACGGGAGCCGGCCGTCATGCTGTTTTGATCGTCAGCCACAGGAATTCCAAAGGCGGTGGTGAGGGTTTTTTTATCTTGAGCCATCGCTGATCTCCTCTTGTGTGAAAAAATTCTACAGGAATGCCCTACCCACTGTTCAGACGCTCAGTTGCTTCTCATCACCTCCTCTCTAACGATCTTATTTTCCCCTTGCCGATCTATTACTTTGCCGGTTTAACGCCATGACCCGTGTTAATGAGGTGCTGGCGGCTCATGAGGGACTATTCTACTGAATACTACCCTGTATTTTTAGCGACCTAGTATCTACTCCTATTGTTTTCCGCAACAACCTCCCTCAAGCTTTGTCCCTGATGATGTTCTGCAAATGCGGTTGACCGCTCGGGACGCTTAGAATTGGCAAAGCAAGCCGAGGAGCGTGGCAGAGCGCAATCGCTACGCCATCTTGGACCGGAAGTTGCTCCTATTCCTTCCGGCAATTATCGCAAATGCCCTCTAGGTGCACCACCTTGTCTAAGATAACAAACTTTTTTGCCATATCAGGAGGAACTTCAAGGGCATCATAAGCCTCGTTCCGAAAATCCACTATCCTCCCGCAACGGACGCATCTGAAGTGATGGTGGGGTTTAAGGTTGGCATCGAAGCGCTTAGGATCGCCCGAGCTTTCCACAACTTTAGCCAGTCCGATCTTGTGGAAGGTCAGCAAGGTGCGGTTCACCGTGTCCAAGGATATATTCGCGTAATATTCTCTCACCTTGTTAAAGATGGCAACAGCCGACGGGTGCTCCGTTGAGGAGACCAATTCCCTGTAGATGGCGACCCGTTGCGGAGTAATGCTCAGACCGTGCTCACGGCAAGTACTTTCGAAGGAATGAAGTTTCTCTGTTGTGTTTTCCACTATGTCCCCGTTCAATCGGTAGATTTACCAGTCCGGCATCGGCAGACCGCTCAACCGTGAGGCATGTTCGCGCGGCAATCCATCATTTAGACTGGATTAACTTTTATATCGTACTTACTCCTAAATTTCAACCTGGCAAAAAGCACTTTCATTTTGGATAAATGTCTTGAATGGTCATTTCCATGAAGTCTGCCAGGGGTGTCAAAGATTCAGCGGCTGACAGGGTCGGATTTCGACTGATCCGCAAGAAACTGTTCCGTTTTGATCTGCCGTTCGGTTTTCTTCAGTCACTTAGAAAAACTTTGAGGTTGTCAACGATCAACTGGTCAACCAGGTGAGGCAAAGGCTCTCGAATACTGCCCACAATCGTTACGTTTTCCTGTGAGATAGGCAACAGAATCTTCGTTGCTTTGGATGATCCCACGGCCACGGTGATAGCAGGGGTCACTTCTCCCATCATGGCATTTGCAATGAGCACGGAGATAGAGCCCACAATGATGTCGACTTGCGGCACACAATGGCAGACGGCGTTTTCCCCGGCTGCACCCCGATTGGCTCCCGCTTTAAGCATCTGCGAAGCGGCAATGGCATTGGTACCCAGAGCCCATACTTCCAAACGCTCGCCGTAATTCTCTTTGATTCTCTTTATGATAAGAGAGCCGATTCCGCCGCCTTGTCCATCAATTACAGCTACCTTTAACAAAATCCTCTCTCCATGTCCTAATCTTCCTCAAGCAGAATACGATGCTGCACAAGATTCATCTCCTTAATCCGGCCTTTGACCCATTTTTGCTCGCCAAAAATGTTTTGGATGAATAGCGTGCCCTCTTCAGGTCTGAGGATATCGACGCTTTCCATCACTAATTGTTCCTCACCGCCTTTTGCCAGATAGGCATGTGCTTCACACATTCCTGTTTTCTCCTTTGCTTTTAGCGTACTTGTTTCAAAGCAAAAAAGCCACGAAACTTCTTCGCCTGTTTGACGAATTAAAGCCTTCGTGGCTTGAGTTTTAACGCTCCGAGGGTCTTACAGCCAAATCAACTGTTTTCTAACAGTAATTTTAGTCAGTTTGTAGAATAAAACACCGACATGGTCAAGGGAAATCCATCATCGAATTCGACCGATGATTGCCGTCGACTACAGGCATAGGTGATTTTTTCAGCTGGATTGGTCACTGAAAAGTGTATAACAGACCTGTCCTTCCATTTTGCAGCCTCTTGCTAATTCCATATGCCTCAAGGTGGCGAAGTTGCGGCGGAAGTCTTCTTCAGCGATATCCAGCTCGCGGCAGATTTGCTCGAGTGTAAGAGGGCCTTTGGCTGCGATAAGATCAAGGATTTTTTGCTGCTCCGGTGTCAGGGTCACATCTTGCGACACCGTTTTTTTGGCGCTGTAGACGGCCCATGGATCGCATGTCTTGGGAGTCGCCACGGCGTCCAAATAGCAGTCCTCGCAAAGGGTTTTGCCCATATGCTCATGCGCATCTTCAGCGAAGATCTCATCCGCACATTTTTCACATTTCATCATCTTTCTGCCTCCATCAGTGAACTTTTATACCCTGCTCATTCATGCCGACGCAACGGGGCGCAAGGCTATGCTCCGGCTTCATCCAAGACTTCCAGCACCACCGTTGCAACATGCGCCACTGCGGGTCCGCCGGCCATCAAGATGGCGACCGCCGCTGCTTCAAGAATCTCCGCACGAGATGCTCCCAATTCCACGGCGGCCTTAACATGTGCACGAATACACTCTTTGCAGCGCTGAGTCACTGCAACAGCAACCATCATGAGTCGCTTGGTCTTGGCAGTCAATAAACCGTCTTGAGTCACCTGGTTCATAAGAGCACCGAATGGGCCCATTACATCCGGCATTTGCTCCTTCATGGTCGCCATGCCTTCTTCTAGGCTGTACTTCGTTGTCATGAGCTCTCCTTTTCCTATTTCCCGGCCTCGTTGCGATCTTAAACCGTCCTCGAAAGACAATCTGTTCAACCACCCTGCTCACCCGCTTCATGTTCCACTAGATTTCTTGTGATTCGAACGAGATCTCGCTTGAGCCGATCCGCTTCTTGTGCCTCAAAACCTTGCAGGGCGATCTCGAGAACTTCTTTGATCTTCTCTCGCAAAGGGGCCTCTATGCCCATACCTTTTTCTGTCAAGAAGACCTGCACTGATCGCCTGTCTTCCATGCTGGGCTTTTTAACAACGTACCCCTTACCTTCCAGGAGGTCCACGATGCGGGTGATCGTTGGCACTTCGGTTTGTATCCGGTTGGCGATTTCCCCCACGGGCAGGCCGTCTTCTTCGTAAAGCCTTGCCAGGACTCCCCACTGCGGCGCTGTGAGATGAAACGGGGCGAGTGCTTGATC
>Ga0068714_10001647_pt1 | contig 31521 bp, 23 predicted proteins | sample MTBNYHSulfiMetaG_FD_62988 | JGI IMG/M metagenome (GOLD analysis project Ga0068714, IMG submission 62988) | Enrichment culture microbial communities from rom New York Harbor, USA that are MTBE-degrading - MTBE-NYH (New York Harbor Sulfidogenic)... | ecosystem: Environmental > Aquatic > Marine >...
CGGGAGGACCCGCAGGTGGAGATGGTGTTGGCGTCGCCCTACATGAAAGGCGGGCGTGTGGAAGGGGTGCCGTTCTTCCGCCATGCCGTCAGCCGGTTGGGAAACCGCTTTCTGCAGATGACCCTGTCCCAGAACATCCACACCATCACCTGCGTCTTCAGGGCCTATAGAAGGGAAGTGCTGGATTCCATGGAACTGGAATCCACGGGAAAGGAAATCCATCTGGAAATCCTGTCCAAAGCGTTGGCCGTAGGGCGGGTGGTGAGAGAGATCCCCGCGGTCCTCACCCGTAGGCAGAAGGGAAAATCCAAGGCCAAGATGACCCGTACCACGGCCTCCCATCTGGTTTTTTCGTTCATGGAAAAACCCATGCTCCTGTTCGGCCTGATCGGACTGACCCTCCTGCTCCTCGGCATCGCTCTGGGACTCTACCTGATCGTACTGTATCTCCGGGTGCAACTGAACCCCATCCGACCTCTGATGAATGTGGTGGCCGTTCTCAGCGTATCCGGCCTGATCATGCTCTCCTTCGGCTTCCTGGCCATCAAAATTTCCCTGATACGGAAGGAAATCTACAGAATTCAGAAGGAAAATCTGGAACTCCGGCTCCTCCTGACCGGCAGGCACGGTTTAGGAACGAGCGGGGCGTACTGTGGCCCCGTTGAAGCCTTTCCCCCGGCGACCGGCAGTGGAAGCGACGCTCCCTTGCAGAACCGGCAGGATCCCGGCGCGCCGGCGAAGAACGGAAAGGCGACAGATGGGTGACAGGGAATCAGAGGATACACGCTCTGTATGCAACCGGGCCTGAATCATCGAGTAATGTTTCTTACCAACGGGTATCCGGATTTCCCGGACTCCTTTCGGGGACATTTCGTCCGAAGAATGGCCCTGGGCCTTGCGGAGCAAGGGTACCCGATCCTGGTGGTGACTCCGAGGATTTACCGTACATCCCCCCTGTTCGAACAAGATGAGCGGGATATCCGTGTGTTCCGGTTTCCGTTTCCGTCGGGAAACCGGCCCTTGATTCAAAGAACCGCTCCCCCCTACGCCGCCTTGGCCGTCTATCTCGCCGGCGGATTGCGATGCGCGATCGAGGTGGGACGTCGATACCCGTGTGCGTTGATCCACGTCCACTGGGTGGTTCCCCCGGGACTCATCGGCATTTGCGCCGGAAGAATTCTGGGTGTGCCGGTCCTGGCGCACGCCATGGGAACCGACGTGCATACGGCCGGCCGCCGCAATGTGATCTCCCGCATGCTCACACGATGGGTGCTGTGCCGGGCCCATGGCCTGGCGGCCGTGAGCCATGATCTGGCGCGGGACATGAAAACCCTGGCTCCCACCTGCGGGCCCATTGCGGTCATTCCCAACGGCATCGACCTCACCTGCTTCCAACCGCGAGATCGTTCCATGGCGCGGAAACACCTGGGGCTTCCGGAATCCCAGCACCTGGTCGCATACGCGGGCGGTCTCTTGCCGTCCAAGGGCTTGCTCGATCTTCAAAAGGCCCTGGATCCCTTGTTGCACGCGTATCCCGAACTTGGGGTGGTTTTCGCGGGCGACGGCCCGTTACGCGATTCCCTGGAACGTTGGAATTGCTCTCTGTCCGGAGGCGGGCGCATCCATATCTTGGGACCCGTTCCTCACCACCGAATGCCTTGTGTATACAATGCCTCGGACCTGTTCGTCCTTCCCAGTTTGAACGAAGGCCTGCCCAATGCGCTGCTCGAAGCCATGGCCTCGGGACTTCCGTGCGTGGCGTCCTCCGTGGGCGACGTTCCCCGTGTCATCGAGCCTCACCACAGCGGATTGCTGGTACCGCCGGGTGATCCCGGCGCATTGCACGACGCCCTGGCCCGACTCCTGGAACAGCCCCACTTCGCCCGGAGACTCGCCGGACAGGCTCGGTCCCGTGTCCTGGCTTTTGATGAACAGGCCCGCTTCCGGGAAGTGTCCCAGCTATACCGAGGACTTCTCGAAGGCATCGAGAAGCCTTCTATCGGCGCTTCCTCAAAATGACCAGGCGCCGGAACTCCCTCCGGACTTCCACGAACACCCGCCGCCAACTGGCTCCGCAAAGCCGGAAATTCAATCGGGCCAAGCGCACGTAAGATACCGTGAGCCCCAGACTCACCAGATACACGGCCATTCGGGGAGATCCCGCATAGGCGGCCAGAGCCAATACGCACCCTACGAGAACGATCAGTTCGATTTGCCAGATGAGACCCTGCTTTTGTTTCCCCAGGGTATTGAACAGGATGACGGGGACATTCACAAACTGCACAAACAGGGCCGGGGCGAGGATTTGGGCATACAACCCGGCGTCGGCCCACGCAGTGCCGAAAAGGAGTTCAAAAAGCCGATTGCCGGTGAGAATCAGCATACTGAACGGCAACAGGCCCACAACGATGAGACGCGCGGCGGTTCTTTCCGTCAGGGAAGCCAGGTTTCCCTGACCCTGCACCTCCGACACGGATTGGCGATAAAAGACCTGGGATACGGAAAGAACGGCCAGCTCCATCGGAACAGCCACCATGCGCCATCCCAAACTGAAAAAGCCCACCTGGCGCGGTCCGAAGCAGGCGGCGAACACCACAAACGGCAGAAAGGGCATCAGACTGAGGAGCAGGGTGTACGGAAGATGGAACCGGGGCAGGTTCCGATACGTATTCAGCAACTCTTTGGCGGACGGCCAAGGAACCCATACCGGGAAACCGCCGCGTCCCAGTCGGATCAGCACGGTGAGAACCTTGCCGGCCTCGCAGAGCAAAAAACCCGCCAACAGGCCCGGTGCGCCCCCTGCCAGCGCAACCACCCATCCCAATTTGGCGGCGATGCCTGCAAAAGAACCCACCACCCTCGCCGATGAAGTGAGGGAAAACCACCGAAGGCGCGACACCCAGAATTCATAGATGCGGTTCGCCGCCAGAAACAGCGCGGCCACGGGGATCCACCAAACCCACAGAGCCGTCTGCGGGAGATTCATGAACTCGGATAAGGGCTCTCGAAAAGAGAAAAACAGAAGCAACAGGCCAAGAAGCTGGACCGATGCAATATACAGGAGTACGGAGAGCAACTGTCGAGCCTGGTTGCGGGATTCGGGGAGCATCAGGGCGGGTTCGTATCCCAGGCACATCACCACGGACAGCGGACCGGCAAAGGAGGACAACAGAGCCAGCAGTCCGAAATCTTCGGGAGCATACAGCCGGGTGAGCAGGGGATAGGCCCCCAGGTTCACCATCATGGCCAAACCCGCTCCGCCGAGCAGGTTTAATACGTGGCCCCAGAAGTCTCCAGGCGGCCTTCCGGCCTTCCCATTCGGTTCTTCCGTCACGCCTTCGTCCCGTGGGCGGGTTCCACAAACCGTGTTCGGATCACGCGTGCAATGCGATCCGCGGCGTCGCCTCTTCCGAAAGGGCATTCCCCCATAGATTCCGGGGGTGTGGCGGAGAGAACCGCCGCAGATATTTCTTCCGCACTCCGGGGAGGCGCCAACCGGTTCCAGCCCATTCGAACCAGTTCCATCCACTCGGTCTCTTCCCGAAACACAACGCACGGGACCCCATGGAAATAGGCCTCCTTTTGAACCCCTCCCGAATCCGTGCCGACTACGGCCGCGCATTTCTCCAGCAGGCACATGTCCAGGTATCCCACGGGTTCGATGCATCTGAGCTCGGGTTCCGTGTCCAGTCGAATGCCTAACGCAGAAAGCCGCTTGCGAGTCCCCGGATGAAGGGGCCACACCACGGTCTTGTGCCGGGACGCCAACCGAAACCCTTCCGCCAGAACAGCCAGACGCCGCGCATCCAGTGTATTTTCCGCACGGTGGATGGTCACCAGGACGTAGCACCCTCGGTGCACGCCCAATCGATCCAAAATCGCACCGCGTCGCTCCGCTTCAGCGGAGTAATGCAGGGCCGCATCAAACATCAGATCTCCAACCACGTGAATACGGCGGATCTCGACGCCTTCCCGGGCCAATTGATCGGCCGAAGACTTCGTAGGCGCAAACAACACATCGGATATGTGGTCCACCACCACTCGGTTGATTTCCTCGGGCATTTTCCGGTTGAAGGATCGGAGTCCCGCCTCCACGTGGACCAGGGGGATATGCAGCTTGGCGGCGGCGAGGGCTCCTGCCAGAGTGGTATTGGTATCCCCGTACACCAGCACCAAGTCGGGACGCCAGTCGACCAGAATCTCTTCCACGCGTTCCAGCATGCGGCCCGTTTGAGCGCCATGGAGTCCCGAGCCCACTCCCAAATGCGCGTCCGGCTCGGGAATGTTCAGTTCCTGGAAAAACACATTGGACATGTTCTCATCGTAATGCTGCCCGGTGTGAATGGTCCGTTCCCGGATGCCGGGCAGGTCTCGAAGTCTTCTAGAAAGCATGGCGGCCTTGATGAACTGGGGTCTGGCCCCCACCACCGACACCAGTTCAACCATTCCGCACCCCGTGCTTTTTCCGTAACAAGTCCATATTTTCAGCCCGTTGATAAACAATACTGCGGGCAGGCCGGTAAAGAACGATGAGATGCAAGGCGCGTGAATCCTGCGGAATGAAGCGTACATGCCTACGCCGCAATGCCGAAGGATGAAGCGCAACACAGCAGATCGCATTTTTCAACGGTATATGTGCATTCCGAGCTATCAATCCGCTCCCAGTCTCTCGAGTATGCCCTCCATGGAGACGATTCACTTGGCGGGGCTGCCCAGGGACTCCACCGGTCGGATCCGCTCAAAGAGGTACACTTCATTCTCCCGATAAACAAGCCGAAACATCCGGGGATGCTCCAGGAACTTAGCCACATCAAAGGGATTGGAGCCCGTTCCGAAGAGGGATCCAATATAGTGTTCCATCATGGCGCCATCCATGGAATTGTTGACCAGCACATAACGCACGTCCCTCCTATCCAGCTCCCGCAAGGTCTTTCGGATGCTCCACAGGGGGCTCAGGATCTTCACGTTTCGGCTCTTGAGCATGTCTTTTTCCATGAACCCGAGGCGCCAATACTCCGTCGTCGGATTGGACACGTACAGCGGCAGCAGTTCGGCTGAGATGGGATCCGTGACGATCTTGGCGGAAGGGGGTACCTCCCGCTGAATGAAAAACAGGGTGTTCATCAGAGCCGTATGATCGTATCGAATGGGTCCCTTGTCGAAACCGGTCCAGCAGATCCAGGCCGGCTGCAGGCGCCGCCCCAAGTCCATGGGCATGAGCATGAGGGAGCGGTACACAATGACGGAAAAACCCGCTGTAACGATCATAAGTAGAATCAGTCCGGTGAGGACTCGACGGGGCGGGAATCCCGCGCCCGGAGTCCGCCGACTCATGGAATACCATGCGAATAAGGCCAGCACAGGAATGTAAGGAATCACAAAACACAGGCGATCCAAACCCGCCCAGCGCCCCCCGGTAAGATCCACGAGGGCCGTGACCAGGATCGGATTGAACAGAATCAGGAGGGGAGCATACAGATTGGACACCAGGAACACGCGGGCATCCATGCTCAGGGTGTCCCGGTAATGGCAAATCACCAGGGGAGCCGCCGCCAACGCAAGTCCGCCCCACAGTCCCAGGAACCGGATGGGAACGGAGACGGGATCCACTACATATCCGAAGCCAAAGGGCCGCGCCAGTTCCCTTATCGGTGTTCCTTCCTCGAACAGGACCCATTGTTTAAGCCAGGGGACGGAAAATCCCGTGATGTGAACCAGGTACGCCAGGTAGGACCCCACGATCAGCAAACTCAAGAGTAGTCCCGCGATTCCAGCGGTCTTGGTTCCGCGATGGACCCATAACCACCGGGCGACAAGGTACAAGCCCATACTCGCCAGGGCCACGCCAAAAAGAGATCCGTGGATCAGAAAGGTGGACGCCAGCAGAAACCCGGCCGGTATCCGCTTCTTCCATGGCCGCTCACCGCCTGGTTCCAAGATCAGAGCCGTGGCCGTGAAATAAACCATCCATGCCGTAAGCCAGGAGTAGTTTGAATGGATCCAGTTGAACCACACTCCCCCAAAATGAACCGTACAGAACAGAACGGCCAAGGCGCCGAAGGTCCGATTCGGGTGCAGGCTGCGGACGAAGGCGTAGAACGACCACAGAATGCAGGGGGCCCAAAGAGAAACAAGAATCAAGTATTGTACGGAGGCGGTAACCTTTCCAAAGGCCAGGAAGAAAGGCTGGATCGCGGAGCGATACAACCGGGTCCGACCCAGGAAGTCGAGAACGCTTTCAAAACGCTCGTCGCTGAATTGCGCCTTTTCCGCCCAGACCTGCATCTTGGGAATATAGGCGAGGCTGTCGGAAGTAAGCAGGAGGGAATGCTCGTTAAACAGCAGCAGAAGACTCAGGATCAGCCCGCATACCAGAGGCATGCGCGGCAATCCCCCAAAGTCCGGAAAGCGAAGCCGTCTCCGAGCAGATGGCATCCGGAAGAAGGCGCAGGCCATGAGAAGGCCTATGGTTCCCGAAAGGGCCGCTGCCGTCCCAGCGACACCCCCGGATTCCATGAAATACGATCTCAATAGAAACCACACACACAGGAACACCAACCCGCATGCAAAGGCCAGGGAAATCCGCCGTAAGACATCCCATCCCAATCGCGGAAAGACAAGCTCGATAAGACACCAACCCGGCACGCCCACAAACCCGATCAGCATCCCCAAAACGATCCAATAGTCCAGGGAAAACCGCCAAGTTCCCGCCAGGAGAATCGTCAGGCCGAGTACCCATTCCGGCAGGCGGGCGCCCAGGCGGTTCCCTTGCGGCGCGGTCTGCTTCGCATCGAATGAAATGATGCTCCCCACTCTTGCTTTATCCGGTCAGGAACGGTATGAAATCCCAGTCGAACATCACCGCCATGAGCATACCGAGGTTGCAGGAAGGCTGCAAGGGTGAAGAACGCACAGAGACGCTTTTCGCGGGAATTGCCGAATACTTTGCCTTGGGCGGCGCAACCGGGGGACGTTCGGCATGTCCGACGGGTCCTTCCGCTTATCCCGGGCCTTCCCGCAGGCTGCCGAAATACCGGACGGCAAAGCGCGCTCCCGGATCTCTCTATGGCGGGAAGTACTTTCAGTAAACCTGCAAACCCGGCGCAACGCCCGCAATGAAACTGAATCGACTGAACATACTGAAGCGCCTCACCCTGCTTGCGGGAGATATCGGCATCCTGTACGCGGCGCTGTATCTTACCGTCCTTTTGAGACCGAGATTTTCAACCTTCCAAATCGCTTGGCAGGAGCACATCCTGCCTTTCACGCTTCTTTTCGTTTTCTGGATCCCGGCTTTCTTCCTGGCGGGTCTCTATGACCTGAGCCTGGCCGCGGACCCCGTCCGTTTCACCAAGAAGTCCGTTCGGACCATCCTCTTTCTCGGCCTGCTGAGCATCCTGTACTTCTACGTGGCGCCCCACCTCATGGCCATTCGGATTCAACCCATAACCAATCTGGCCCTGTTCCTGATACTATTCACTGTGTCGTTTCTATTATGGCGCCGTTTCTATTACTGGTTGCTCGTGCGATATGTTCCCAGGCGGCCGGTGGTGATCGTAGGTTTGAACCCCACGGCCGGACAACTCATCCAGGAACTCCGATCCAATCCGCAATTGGGATATGAGGTGGTCCTCGTGGTGGACGACGGGGAAGGGGAGGGGCCCTTTTTCGAGGCTGTTCCCAGGCTGCGGGGCGTTCCGGATCTGGAAAGCCTGCTTCGGACACACCGTGTAAATACGCTGGTGCTCAGTTCGAATCCCTATACATCGGTAACGTTGCGCAACGCCCTGTTCTCCTGCCTGCCTCTTCATGTCAATTTCGTTACGCTTCCAAATTTTTATGAATATGTGACCGGTAAGATACCCATAGAAGTGATCAACCAGATGTGGTTCCTGGAGAATTTGAGCGAGGGAGACCAGTTTGGGTTCGACCTCTTCAAGCGGAGCTACGACGTGGTTCTGGCACTGGCGATGCTGTTGCTGACGTTGCCTTTGTGGCCGCTCATCGGGCTCCTCATCCGATGCGGCGACGGCGGCGCCGTTTTTTTCCGACAAGAGCGATGCGGCAAGGACTGCAAGCCGTTTTACATTTGGAAATTCAGAACCATGGTGGAAGAAGGCAACGATCAGTCCCCCACTCTGCCGGACGATCCGCGCATCACACGGGTGGGGTCCTTTCTTCGTAAGACCCGCATCGACGAGCTGCCCCAGGTACTCAACATCCTTCGTGGAGACATGAGCTTCGTGGGTCCCAGGCCGGAACGCCCGGAACTTATCGAGGAGCTTGCCGAATCCGTTCCCTTCTACCGGGAACGCATGTTGGTCAAACCCGGCATCACCGGGTGGGACCAAGTCTCGGGGGAGTACCATTCGGCATCCACCGCGGACACCATGCAGAAACTTCAACACGACCTGTACTATATCAAGAATCGATCCGTGTCCCTGGACTTTGTCATTCTTTCAAAGACGGTGGGAATCATTCTGAGTCGAGCGGGCAGGTGAGATTTCCTTCCCCCCCGTTCTTTCCCCGGCAACAGGGCGTGGAGGCTGTGGAATCGGGGCCAAAACAGGACACCAAAGGATTGGAGGAACCGGCGTTTCAGGGCTGTCTGCCGGTTTCACACCCATCTCCGGAGAGTAGGGGCCGTGCCCCCTGCAAGATCCACGGCCGGTTTCCTCGGGCGGGTCATTCCGGACCCAAGGCTTTCTGAACGGCGTCCAGCAGTTCATCGGCTTCGGGCGGCTTCTCGATATAGGCCGCGGGTTCCGGCATTTCCTCTCCTTTATACCGGTCCAGGAGATCCAAGGAGTGCATAAAGGTTTTCCTGGACATGGCCGAAAGCATAATCACGGGAATGTTCTTGAGTTCCGGATCGTTTTTCAGTTCCCGATACATATTGATACCGCTTTCCTTCGGCATCATCACGTCCAGGATGATCAAGGCGGGTTTCTTGGCTCTGGCCATTTCAAGGCCCTGGATTCCGTCCACGGCGGGCAACGGCTTGAACCCACTGGTTTCCAACAGCGTGGTTACAAAAGTTCTCACATCCAGCTCATCGTCCACAACTAACACTTTTTTCGCCATGTTGCTTGATCTCCAAAAACGGTTTCCTCAAATAGTTCCGTAGGCATATGATGACTTTAATAGAGCGCCCCCGGCAAAGTAAAACGCTTTGCGGGATTTCGAATGGCTATAACATGGCAGTGCGCATATTTCGAAACATTGGACACGGTACTGCCGTGTTCCAGGCGATCCTGCTCGGCTTTACCCAGGGCGCCCATCACTATGGCATCTACTGCATTCTTCCGAGCGTATCGAACGATCTCGATATCCGGCGCACCACATCGTACGGCATATACATAATTCGTGAAGTCGCCAAGACGTTTTCCATATTCGGCTTTCAGCGCTTCGAGGGCTTCGGCTTCCACCTGGGAACCAAAAAACGCCTGCCCGTCCGGTTTTCCTTCAGGAACGTGTTCGTCTACAATATGTCTGGCGTATTTATGAGGTGAATGTGGGATATGTAATATATGCAATTTAGAATTATACTTCTTCGCTAAATCCAGCGCATGGAGAAACGCTATATTCGCATCTTCCGAGAAATCCGTACAGAATAATATGTTCTTATAGTTTATCATGGCTCATTCCTTCCCCACAGGTTACTTGGGCAGCCCATTGGACACAGAGTCACCGATACGCGGACGGAAATCGGCTCAACGCAAAGCGGCATCCTGAACCAGAATGCGTGGATAAAGAACAGGGCGCCGACAAGAAACGAAGCAAAACGCCGATGTCGACGTCTTGGACCGTATTAGAAAAGCCATAAACGCGCCTGAATTTCAATGTGTCGCCGGATCTTGTCCGCAATCCTGTTGCGGCAGTCGTATGACGAAACGGCTTCCCATTCCTTTCTCGCTTTCCACCGAAATACTTCCCCCATGTTCTTCTACGATTTTCTTGGTCATCATCAAACCCAATCCCGTTCCCTTGGAGCCCTTGGTGCTGAAGAAATTCCGGAATATCTTGGACTTGGTTTCCGGGTCCATACCGCACCCCGTATCCATCACCTGGTATTCCACGGCCCATCCCGAAACCCTTCTGGAGCGCACAATGACTTTGGGTTCCCGTTCGCCGCACCCCAATTCCGTGCACGCGTCCAAGGCATTGGTCACGAGGTCCAAAAGACAGCGATGAATTCCTTCGGGGTCCAGACACGCCTCGACGAGGGTTTCGTCCAAGTCCGTCTCCAGGGAGACGTCCAATTCCCGTGCTCGGTGTTTCATGAGTTCCACCACATCCGCGGCCGGGCGGTTCGGGTGGCATCGTTTCCAATCCGGCTCCCGTTCCCGGGAATAGGACAGAAGATCCATGGCCATGTTCTTGATGCGGCCCACATTGCCGCGGATCATCTCAAAACCCTGGCTCACGTATGTCCTGTTCTCCCGTTCGATACCCTTCTCCAGGACGAAGATCCCTCCGGAGAGCCCTCCGGCCACGTTCTTGATGGCATGGGCCAGTGCGGCCACGGTTTGTCCCACGGCGGCGAGACGTTCGGCCTCCAGAAGTCTCTTCGTCTTTTCAGCAACCAGGTGTTCCAGATTTTCCGTATACTCCAGCAACTGTCTTTTCAGTGCGATCTTTTCCGAAGCCCTCTTCAAGGCCATTTCCATGATCTCGCCGTTGATGGGCTTGGTGATGAAATCGCCCGCGTCCAGTTTCAGGCTGCGAACGGCCAGCTCCATGTCCCCGTGTCCCGTGATCATGATGACTTCCGCGTCCGGGTCCGATTCGCGGATTCTCCGGAGCAACTCGATGCCGTCCATGCCGGGCATCTTGATATCCGTCAGCACGATGGGCGGTCGCTCCTCCTGAAAAACACGCAGGGCTTCCGGACCGTCCTTGGCGGTGAACACCTCGTAACCTAAGTCCTGAAGAGCGATACCGAGGACCTTGCGAATGCCCTCCTCGTCGTCCACCAGCAGTATTTTCTCCACAACGCTTCCTCGCCGCGATCCCCTCTCTTCTTGGGCTCCCAGGCCGAAACACGGTGCGACGTCAGTCGCACCGCGCCACGTACCGGATCCACTCCGTCTCTTTGCAGCAAACCCTTCGGTGACGAAAGACATTTCTACCGCGCTGGATGCCGTTGCGGCTCTCGGATGCCGGCCGAACTCTTCCCCTTCTTGCACGGCGGACACGGGCGCCCCCAACGCCGCAGTCTTCCCAGACCCCGGTCGGCCTAAAGCGCCTCCGGGAACCACGCGCTCCTTCAAGAAGCGGCGCCGATTACTCGTCTTCCGGCGGTTTCATTGCATCCGGGATTTCCATAAGTTCACTAATGGCTTCCTTGAAATGAATGGCCTTCACATCCAGGTCGTACTCCTTGGACAGATCCCGGATCTGGTCAATGCAGTTATGGCAGGGCACAAACACCACCTTGGCCCCGGTTTCCCGAATCTGCTCCGCTTTCATTTTTCCACACCGGAGGCGGTGCTTCCGCATTTCCCCGCCCATGGGCATGGCCCCGCCACCGCCGCCGCAACAGAAGTTGTAGTTCCCCTGCAGCTTCATGGGACGGAAATCTTCGGAAAGATACTCGGCAAGCCGGCGGTTCTTCTCGGCCAGACCTCCGTTTCGCACTACGTTGCAGGGATCCTGCACCGTGGTGGGCTCTTTCAGTTTGTGTCGCAGTTTGATTCGCCCGTCCCGAATGTAATCGTGGAACAACTCCACCGAATGAATCACTTCCTGTTTCGGCTTGTATCCCAACCAGGCTGGCGCTTCGTACCGAAGCGCTCGGTAGGCGTGGCCTCACTCGGTGACGCCGACGTGGCGCACCTCCAATTTATCGGCCTGCTTGAACGTATTTTCCACAATGCTCCGGGCTGTCTTCACATCTCCGCAGAACATGGCCAGATTCGTGTCATCCCAGCCGGATTCACTACAGAACGTCCAGTCCTCTCCGGCCACATGAAAGATTTTGGCCACTTCCATAATATCCTGCGGATAGAACATGGGTTCCCGGGCATTGACCGTATACAGCATCCGGGCCCCTTGCTTGTCGACGGGGATTTCGAGTCCCACCAACTCGGCCTGCGTTTCCTCTTCGCACCACGCGAGAGTATCCAGCCAGTCCTCCTGGGTCACCGCCATCTGGTTTCCGAAAACTTTGTAGTTTTCGATGGCCTTGAGAAGTCCTTCGGGCGCTATTCCCTGGAAAAACAAGAGGCTTCTGAGCAGGGAGATGAGTGAAGCGATGTCGATACCGAAGGGGCAGTACAAGCTGCAACGCCGGCACATATTGCATTCATGGTAAATGGCATCATACACTTGTTCGAGGTAAGCCCGATCCACGCGACCTTTTTTCTTCAGAAGGTCTTTCAGGAATCGGACCTTGTGCGCCGGAACCATCTTGGGATCATTTCCACTGGGACCATAGAAATGGCAGGTATCCGCGCACAATCCACAATGGGTGCAGATGTTCATCCAGGTTTTTAACCGCATCCCCATTCTGGGTTTAAGAAACTCCATAATGGCCTGAGGATTGATTTCTTGAGCCATGGTTCAGTCCTTTTGATTGATATATAGGTTCATAGCCTCATTGAGGTCTAGATAGAGTATCCCCTGCGACCGACTTCCACGGCCGTGGCGGCTCTGGAAAAGAAGAAGAGCACGAAATGAGATAGTTTGGTGAATGGAATCAGAATGAGCATCAACTCACCGGAGAGCATATGCAACAGTTGCATATGCTCTCCCAGGAAGGCGACGCCCTGCAAGGTGCCGTGGGTCAGGAAATACCCGGTTACAAAAGGCAGGGCCGTGACCACGATGAGCGCATAGTCGGCAAAGGTCGAGATGAGGCGGACGCTGGGAGAAAGGATCCTCCTGAGGAGGAAGAATACGGCGATACCGATGACGATGAGGGTCATCCAATCCGCCCAGCGGTCCGGTATGGGCGTCCAATACCACCCGAATCGGGACTCTTCCCAGAGCATGATGTGTGTGGAATACCAGACGGGCACTACGATCAAACACAGATGGAAGACATACACGAGCAGGGTGAATACCGGATTCTTGGCGACGTCCTTGTTCAGGGGCAACAGCCAGCGGAAGAAGGTGCTCAGGACGGGTTTCCACCGGAAATGCTCGTACATGATCTTGTCGGTTCGGAAGGACACCGCCAGGACGAGACCGATGCGAATCAGGGTGCCTATCACGAACGTGAGCCCTGCGATCCAGAGGAGCGGGCCTTCGACGAAGGTATAGAAACTCATGGTGTTCCGATCTCCTTTCCTGAAGGTCGGGGTTACAGGCCGGTGCGTTCTACTGTTTACACCACAAAATGTACATAAAAATGGGGCACCTGACTACCCCCGGCCGAAAAATAACCGGCCATCCAACCCTGCTCCGGGTTCCTTCCAAGCCGCACGCCGCACGGTCCGGCAGGATCCGTGTTTGGGCCTCGCCGGACGCTGGTATCAGCCGATTTCGGAGGCCTCATCCTTCGATGAACCGGCGATTTCGGCCGCTACCGCTTGCCGGCGCGGTCCTCCGGTATCCAGCCTGTATCCTTTCGGGCCGGATACCGTTTATCAGACTGTTGAAAAACGCGATCTGCTGTGTTGCGCTTCATCCTTTCCGCCTGTGCGTCTCACGCAGACAGGCGTCATGGCGGCGTACGATATGTACGCCTCATTCCTCAGGATTCGCGCGCCTTGCATCTGATCATTTTGGACCAGCCTGCCCGCAATACGGTCTATCAACATGCTGCAATGAACCTGGAAGAGTGCGGTTACTCTTCTTCCTCCTCTTCCTCCAACTCGATGCCGAACTTTTCGAACTGCGCGTCCCGCAGTTGGTGGGCCGCTTCCACCTCCTCGTCCGACCAGGGCTCGAAGATCAAGGCATTGCTCACCAGTTCCCACAGGTACAGCGTTTCAATGCCCAGGTCATATTCTTTGGTGAGGCTCTTCATGATCTGGTCGCGGCAGTTATGGCAGGGCGCCACCACTACCTCGGCCCCCGTCTCTTTGATCTGCTCGGCCTTCTTGCGGCCATAATAAATACGTTCTTCCTCATACGGCATGGCCCATGCGCCGCCGCCGGCTCCGCAACAGAAGTTGTTCGCCCGATTCGGCGTCATCTCGACGTAGTCGGCCACGCACTGCTGGGTGATCCAGCGGGGTTCTTCGTAGTAGCCGTGGCCGAACGCCTTTTCGGACTTCCGTGCGTAGTTGCATGGATCATGGTACGTGGTGCGCTCATGGATGTGTTTGGGATCCACCTTGATCCGGCCCGTTTCAATGTAATGCTTCATGAGATCATGCACCGACCAGATCTTGAACTCCTTCATCTCTTCCTTGAACCACTTATTGAGACCCAACCTGGTCCCATAGTAGGCGTGTCCTCACTCCGGTAAGAGAAGATTCGGTATTTTCAAGTCCTTCATATGCTGGACAATCCGGCCCACGATGGTCTTCATGGATTCATCATCGCCGGAGAAAAGCCCCCAATTTACGCCTTCCCAGTTCTCGCTCGTGGTGGTCCAGTCTTCTTTCGCCGCATAGAAGATTTTCCACCAAAACTTCATGTCGTCCGGCTCGCCGAAGGGTTCTTTGGAATTGATGGTAACCAGAAAGTTGGCTCCCTCTTTGTCCACCGGGACATAGAAGCCGGGGCATCCATCATCCTCCAATTCCTGCCCGAGCTCCGCCAGGAGGAACAAGAAATCGTCCTTGGGAATGCCTAAGTTGTTGCCCCGCTCCAGGCACATGACCACCCCTTTGTGGATGGGACCCGGCACTTTATCACGTTCCCGCAATGTACGGGCCGTACGCATCATGGCCAGGATCTCGACGCCCGCCGGGCAGGCGTATTCACATCGGCCACACAATGTGCACACCCAGGGAAACCGCGAATCGATCAATTCCTGCTCCAGTCCCAGGGCCGCCATGCGCACGGCTTTTCGGGGGTCCAGTCCGTCAACGCCGGTCACCGGGCATCCACTGGCGCACGTGCCGCACGTCATGCACACGTCCGCCCATGCCGGATTCGCCCGCAGCCTGCCGGCTTCTCTCTTGATTTCAATGGCTTCCATACTTAAAGCTCCTAGGTTGAATAATGCTGACACCGGAACGATCAACCGGTTTCATTCCGCAATCCTGTTTCCTGCCGATACCCACAGGCCCTGCATATCCCGAAAGAACCCTTTCGGGATATGCAGGGCCTCAACCCGCTTCGATTTCGTCGTCAGGAGGTCGCGCAGGATCCGCCGTCATTGCCATTCACCACCGGTCTGGGATACAGGCCCGCGCGCTCAACGATTTCAGGGACTTTTTCTTCCCACTCGATGGCCATGACGTGGAAGCCTCGAACGCCCTCCACTTCCTTGAGCTGTTCGATGGTATCCACGGCGATCTTGACCCCCTCGTCCGATTGGGATTCCTTGGGAACTCCCTTGAGACGCTGAATAATCTCTTCCGGCACGTCCATGCCGGCCACTTTGGTCTGCATGTACCGTGCCATACCCACTCCTTTCATGGGCGTGATGCCCGGCAGGATGGCCACTTTCTCATGCAGCCCTTTGTCGCGGGCCAGTTTCATCCACGTCTTGAACTTTTCCACATTGTACACGCATTGCGTTTGGATAAATTGTACCCCCGCAGCCACCTTCTTGGCCAGCCTCGGCACGCGGATTTCAAAGGGATCCGCAAAGGGGTTGGCCGCGGCCCCGATGAAGATCCTGGGACGCACCTTCATCTCAAAGCCGCTCAACAGGCGGCCTTCGTCCCGCATCATCTTCACGGTCTGAATCAGTTGAATGGAGTCCAGATCGAACACGTTGGCCGCGTTGGGATGGTCTCCAAAACTCTGATGATCCCCCGTCAGGCACAGCATGGTATTGATCCCAAAAGAAGCGGCGCCGAGGATATCGCTTTGCATGGCAATACGGTTCCGGTCCCGTGTGACCATCTGCAGAACCGGTTCCACCCCCATTTGCTTGATCCGGATACAGGAGGCCAGGCTGCACAACCGTACGACGGAAGTCTGGTTGTCCGTCACGTTGATGGCGTCCACATAGTCCTTGATCAGATTCGCCTTGTGTTCAATCACCGAGCCGTCGCAACTCCGCGGAGGACCGCACTCGGAAGTTACGGCAAAATGACCTGCCGCCAGTATCTTTTCCAGTCTGCTCGATGTGGTCGTACTCATATTCTCACATCCTCTTTCACCAACTTGCGCGGTCCGCCGTCGCGGCTGGTAGCCCAGTTCTTGGGATCCACGGGGCACTCAAACCGATCCAATTGTCCCAGCGTTTTCAAGCGATTATAAATTAATTGCCAACCGCAGTCCACTTCCGGGTTGATCTCGCACTTGCCCTTGGAAGAACCGCCGCAGGGACCGTTCAACATGCGCTTGGAGCATCGCGCCACCGGGCAAATGCCTCCCGTATCCGCAAGGATACAGGCGCCGCAAGCCTGGCAACGTTCCCCCCACACGCCTCGCTCCAAAGAGACCCCGATAAAGCACGTGTCCACTCCGGGAAACACCGGCTTGTCCGCGTATCGCTCCGCCATATACTGGATCCCGGCTCCGCAGGCCAGGGAAACCACCGCATCGTACCCGCCCATCCGGTCCGACAGGACATCCAGGTACTCCATATCGCATTGGCGCGTGAGTGAGGTCTCGTCGATCTTCACCTCGGCGTCTTTCTGAGCGAAATACAGACGAAGCGCGGCAGCCAGGACTTCCACTTCCTTTCTCCCACCAGCCTCACACACCGTGACGCACCCGTCGCACCCCGCGATAAGGATCTTCTTGTATCCTTCCACCATGCGGATGATATCATCCAACGGCTTGCCTTTTGCCTTGATCATGCGGCCACCTCCTCGGCGCCTTTCTTCGCCTTCTCCTTGACCAGCCGGATAGGGCTCGGTCCCAGTTCCAATATTTTCTTGGTCATCTCACGCGCGATCTCGGCAAATCTCGGTCCCATACCGGCGGACAGGTTGTACATCTCCAGCCGCCCGCCTCCGATACCGACCTTATCTAAGATCTGTTTGACGCGATTGACACGTTTTCTTGCTCGTAAATTACCCTGCAAATAATGACAATCCCCTTCAAGACATCCCGCCACGAACACGCCGTCCGCCCCGTCTTCGAAGGCCTTCAGCAGATGAATCTGATCCACCCGGCCCGTACAGGGAACCCGGACGATGCGGATGTTCGGAGGATACTGTAGTCTCATCGAACCTGCCAGGTCCGCTGCCGAGTAGGCTCAATAATTACAGCAGAAGGAGATGATCGTCGGTACAAAAGGTTCCATGCTTGAGCTCCTAAAAAGCGGCGTCTACGTTAGCCCCGATCTGTTCATCTTCGAAATGGGCCAATTGAATCACCTTGGCCGGACATTCGGCGACACACGTGCCACATCCCTGGCATAAGGCTTCGTTGATTACCGACACGTTTTCCTCGTTGATCTGCGGCACATTGTACGGGCAGCTCCGGACGCACACCAGACAAGCCGCACAGTGGCTGGGATCCACGTGCGCCGTTACCCCGCTGATCGTCTGAGCCGTGTCCGCCAGGAACGTCCCCGCCCGGGAAGCGGCGGCCAGGGCCTGCGCGATGCTTTCACTGAGCAGCTTGGGACTGTGTGCCGTACCGCATAGGAAGATGCCTTCCGACGCGAAATCCACCGGGCGGAGTTTGGCATGAGCTTCGATGAAATACCCGAACGCATTTCGGGGGACCTTGAGCAAGGTGGCCAGTTCTTCCGTCTTCGCCGCCATGGTGGCCGCGCTCAACACCACGGCATCGGGACGCATCCGGATGGGCCGGCCCAGTACGTGATCCACGAAAACGACACTCAGACGGTCTCCGTCCAGGGACACGTCGGGAACCCGATCCAAATCGAACCTGGAGAAGAGGATGCCCTTGCGCCGGGCTTCCGTATAGTAATCCTCCAGCATCCCGTACATGCGCATGTCACGATACAGAATGACGATCTCCATGGCCGGATTCATTTCCTTGAGTTGAAGCGCATGCTTTACGGCACTCTGGCAACAGACCCTGCTGCAGTTGGGGTTCTCTTCGTTGCGCGATCCCACGCATTGGATCATGACCACCTGTTTCCAATGGGAAACCTCGTCGCCGTTCTGATGGATTCGATCTCCGAGTTCCAGTTGGGTCATCACACCGGAATGGCCGCCGTAAAGGAATTCGGTCGGCCGGTATTCCGTTGCCCCCGTGGCCACGATGGCGGCCCCATGCTCCACTCGGATCCGCTCACCCCCGGCGCCCGAAGTGATTTCCGTGACGAAATTACCCTTGTAACCGCTGAAGCCCACGACCTCGGCATCCAGGTACACCTGCACTTTGTCGTTGGCCTGTACCCGTTCCACAAGGCCATGAACATATCCCGTCACATCCATTCCCTCGATGGTGCGGTGGAGTCTCCGGGCCAGCCCTCCCAGTTCCTTCTCCTTTTCCACCAGGACGGCTTCAAACCCCTGGCCGGCAAGATTCAGCGCCGCGTTCATGCCGGCGACCCCGCCTCCGATCACCAGACCCCGTTGGTTGATGTCCAAAGGTTTTTCCGCGAGAGGCTTGAGCAGGGACGCCCGGGCCACGGCCATCCGAACCAGATCTTTGGCTTTTTCCGTGGCTTCCCGGCGTTCCTTCATGTGCACCCAGGAATCCTGGTTCCGGATGTTCGCCATCTCGAACAGGTACTTGTTCAGACCCGCTTCGATAATGGTTTCCCGGAACATGGGTTCGTGCGTTTGTGGAGTGCATGCGGCAACGACCACTCGGTTGATGTTGTGTTCCTGAATGACCTTGGAGATCTTGACCTGGGTATCCTGGGAACACGTATACAGGTTGTCCTCCACGTGCACCACGCCGGGCAGGCTCCGTGCGTATTCCCGGACGGCGGGCACATCCACGATCCCCCCGATATTGATGCCGCAATTGCACACGAAGACGCCGATGCGGGATCCATCCTGTAGATCCGTGCGTTCCGGGGGAGTCTCCTTGGTCCTCATCCGGGTCCAGCGGACGTCGCTCAGGGAAGAACTGCACGCTGCCGCCGCGGCGGAGGCCTCCATCACGGACTGAGGAATATCTTTGGGACCCTGGATGGTCCCGCACACGTATACCCCGGGGCGTGACGCAGCCACGGGCATGAACGGGTCTGTCCGTGCGAAATGATGGCGGGTCAACTCGATTCCCAGTTGTTCGGCGAGCCGGCGCGTATCCTCACCCACTTCAAATCCCACGGACAGCACCACCATATTGAACACTTCGCTTTTGGGCTCGCCGCCTTCATCGGTATAGTTGATCGTGAGGTCGCATTCCCCGTGTGGTTCTATGCTGTGGATCCGGGAACGGATAAACCGTACGCCGTGCTCCTCCCGGGCCCGGTTGTAATACTGCTCGAATTCTTTCCCATAGGTGCGCATGTCCATGAAGAAGATAGCCGTATCCAAGTTTCCATGGGCATGCTCTTTGGCAATGACCGCCTCTTTGATGGCGTACATGCAGCACACGGCGGAGCAATAGGAATGGTCGCACCGGTTGACATCCCGGGATCCCACACACTGCAGCCACGCAATCTTGGCCGGTTCTTCCCGATCATAGGGCCGCATGAGATGGCCCCTGTACGGCCCGGAAGCACTCAGGATACGCTCGAATTCCAGACTCGTGACGACGTTGGGTAAATGGATGTAGTTGTACGTCTCGAATCGGGCGGGATCAAAGACCTCGTTACCCGACGCCAGGATCACCGCACCCACCTGGACATCCTGCTCCACCGCGGTGTCCGCGTAGTTCACCGCCCCGGCCAGGCACACTTTTTCACACAAACCACAGCCGATACAGGCGTCCCGATCTATGGAATACGCCAGGGGCACGGCCTGTGGGTATTTGATGAAAGTAGCCTCCCTTCGGTCCAGAGCGCGGTTGAATTCGTTCACGGCGCTCACCGGACATACCTTGCGGCAGTCGCCGCATGCGGTGCATTTGTCCGGATTGATATACCGGGGATAACTCCTCAGGTGGGCCTGGAATCGTCCCGCCTCTCCATCCAGGGAGAGCACCTCCGTGTTGGGAAGCACATCGATGTTCAGGTGACGGCCCACTTCCACCAACTTGGGGGAGATGATGCACATGGCGCAATCGTTGGTGGGAAACGTCTTGTCCAGTTGGGCCATGATACCGCCGATGCTGGGAGAGCGATCCACCAGCACCACTCGATACCCCGAGTTGGCCAGATCCAGGGATGCCTGCATTCCGGCCACTCCGGCGCCGATCACCAATACCGAGCCGTACTTAACCTGTTCGTTTTGTGTCGCCATTGAGTTCCTCTCTCAAACCGCGGGTTCCGGGACGCCGCAGTCCGTCTTCCTCGCATCCCGAAAGCATCCGGACCGGAACCGATTCCGCGGGTTGTTTCTGCAATCCTTAACCGGCCGTTGAAAAACGCGATCTGCGCTGTTGGGCTTCAAGCGGCCAACGATCCGAAAACGGGCGACGACCCGTGTAATTCCCGAAACTCGACCAATCCCGTTCTTTCCAGATCGTTCAATCGGAGAGAAACGGTATACACGGGCAACCCGGTCCCGGCGGCCATATCGCGCACCGTCTTGGGACCCTGATTCAGGATTTCCAGAATAAGGGCTTTCTGGTACTCTTCCTCACACGTAGCACGCAGCATGTTCCGGTAGAATTCGGGATCCACTTTCTCGTGGTACACGTTTTCCTTTTCGATGAGATGGCGATCCATACCCACCAGCCAACGGAGCTTGGGCGCATTGACCGCTCCGCAGGCCGCGGCTAGTGAAAGGCGATATTGCTCGGGGTCGAAGGGGCCCAAGTTTCGAATCACCTCCGTAAGCTCCCTGACATAATCCGCAAACAACTGGCCTTCGGCCGCACTGACCCAGCGAAGCTGCACGCGGTCTTTCCCGATTCCGGAAAAATCCAGAAGGTGCTCCACCAGTTGCATCCGTTTCGCGGTATATACATTACCTTCCAGGTAATGACAGTCGCCGATGTGTCACCCGAACACAAACACTCCTTGAAAGCCGTTCTTCAGTCCCTCGAGCACGTACACGGGATCCACCCGGCCGGAACACATGGTCCGGACGACCCGTATGTTCGAGGGATACTGGAACCGGGACACGCCCGCGAGATCGGCGCCGGCATAGGCACACCAGTTGCATAGAAAGGCAACAATCTTGGGTTCAAACACGTCGTTCATCAGTATCTCCCTGTCCTATCCGTCATTCGCTCACATTCTTCCGCCTGCCTCCAACGCGGCGATGATCTGCCGGTCGCGGAAATGGTACATGTCGATGGCTCTCTGAGGGCAGGCCGCCGCGCACACTCCGCAGGCCTTACAGGAAGCGGAGATGGTTTCGGCCCGGTACCCCTTGCCTTGAATCTGGATCAGCCGTATGGCGCTGAACGGACACAACGTCTCACACAACCCGCAGCCGATGCACAGATCCTGGTTCACCACGGATACGGTGGGCTCCACCTCCACGAATTCCCGCGTGAGCACGTGTGACGCACGCGCGGCCGCCGCCTGAGCCTGAGCGACGGCTTCCTCCATGGGCTTGGGGTAGTGGGCCAGGCCGCAGACGAACACGCCGTCCGTGGCGAAATCCACCGGGCGCAGCTTCATATGGGCTTCCAGAAAGAATCCGTCCTGGTTCAAGGGCACCTTGAAGAATCTGGCCAAGACATCCGAATCCGCCTTGGCCACGATGGCCGTGGCCAGATTCAGGTAATCCACCGGGAGTTGAATGGTGCGTCCCAGGATGTGATCCCGGACGGAAATCAGCAGTTTTTCCTTCCCCTGCACCGTACCGGCGCTCACTTTCGGCTTGTTCTCCAGATCGTACCTCAGGAACAGTACGCCCAATTCCCGGGCCTTCCGATACAGTTCTTCCCGTTGCCCGAACGTGCGCATGTCACGGTACAGGATGTACACATTCAGGTCCGGCTTCCGGGCCTTGAGTTCCACGGCCTGCTGTACGGACGCCGTACAGCAGATTTTGGAACAATACGGTCTGGAGGGTTCGCGGGATCCCACGCACTGGATGAACGCCACGGCTTCCGCCTGTTCCAGAAGCTCCGGATTTCGATGGAAGCGTTCCTCCAGTTCATGCCAGCGGGTTACCCGGTCATTTTCCCCGTACAGGTACTCCGTGGGGGACAGGGGTTCCGCCCCGGTGGCCAGCACGGCGACACCGTGTTCGATTTCCCGTTCGGCGCCCCGAACATCCACGCGGGTCTTGAAATTGCCCACGAAGCCGTTCACCGAGGCAAGACGGGCGCCGGTGAGCACCTCGATGCGTTCATGATTCAGGATTCTTCCCCGCAGGTCCTTCACGTAGGCTTCGACATTCTCGCCTTTCCAGGTCCGTTTGAGAGTCAGAGCCCTGCCGCCCAATTCCTCACCCTGTTCCACGAGGTAGGTAAACAACCCCTGGTCCGCCAGATTCAACGCGGCGTTCATGCCGGCCACACCACCGCCCACCACCAAGCCGTTTTGATTCAATCGCACTTGAAGCCGCTCGATGGGCTCCAACAGGGTCGCCTTGGCCACGGCCATGCGTACCAGGTCCTTGGCCTTTTCCGTAGCCCTCTCCGGTTCGTGTTGATGAACCCAGGAATCCTGGTCCCGGATGTTGGCCAGTTCAAACAGGTAGCTGTTGAGCCCCGCCTCCCGGATCGTTTCCTGGAACAAGGGCTCGTGAGTCCTGGGAGTACAGGCCGCCACCACGATGCGGTTCAACCGATGTTCTTCGATGGCTTCCCGGATGACTTTCTGCGTATCCTGGCTGCAGGTAAACATGTTGTCCGTTACGTAGGCCACGTGATCCAACGTCCGAGCGTATTCTCTCACGGCGGCCACATCCACCACTCCGGCGATGTTCACGCCGCAATGGCACACGAACACGCCCACCCGAGGCTCTATGCCCTCGACAGGGATCTCCGGCGGATACGTTTTTTCATGAACCAGCGTGTTGCGCGCATCCTTCAACAACGCCGCCGAAGCGGCGGAGGCGGCGGAAGCTTCCATCACGGAATACGGTATGTCCTTGGGACCCGAAAAGGCCCCGCAGGCAAACACGCCCGCCCGGGAAGTCGCCACCGGTGTAAAGGAACCGCTCCGGGCGAAGCCGTCCGCGTCCAGTTGGATATCAAAGCGCTCGGCGAGGCGCCGAACGTCTTCGGACACCTCCAGCCCTATGGACAGCACCACCAGGTCGAATTCCTCACTGTGGAGTTCTCCGTTTTCGTCCGCATACTCGATCCTGAGATCGTGAGAACCCGGTTTCACCGGTTCTATCGTATGAACGCGCGTGCGAACGAACCGCACGCCGCTTTCCTGCTCCGCCCGATTGTAGTACCGCTCGAATTCCTTGCCATAGGTCCGCATGTCCATGAAGAAAATGGCCGTATCCAAGTCGCCGCCGGCGTGCTCGCGGGCGATAACGGCTTCCTTGATGGCGTACATGCAGCATACTCCCGAGCAGTATCCATGGGCATGATGTTGCAGGTCCCTGGAGCCCACGCATTGAAGCCATGCGATCTTCTTGGGCGCGCGTTCGTCGGACGGACGCACCAGATGCCCTCCGAAAGGACCCGAAGCACTCAGGATGCGTTCGAATTCCATACTCGTGATCACGTTGGGATACTTTCCATATCCGTAATCCTGATACACGGAAGGATCGAAGGCCCGAAATCCCGGGGCCAGGATCACACTGCCCACTTCGATTCGGTGGATCTTCTCCTGCTGATTGAAATCCACCGCGTCGGCGGGACAGAACTTCTGGCAGGCTTTGCATTTCCCTTTTTCGAAATAGATGCAGTGATCCGAATCGATGGCATACTTCAGAGGAACCGCCTGCGGATATTTCACATACGCCGCTTTTCTCTGATTCAACCCCTCGTTGAATTCATCCTCCACTTTCCTGGGGCATTTCTCCGCACAGACGCCGCAGGCGATGCATCGATCCATATCTACGTATCTGGGGCGTTCGCGCACGGTCACCGTGAATCGACCGGCTTCGCCTTCCACCGCGTCCACTTCGGCCATGGTCATCAACCGGATGTTCAGATGGCGGCCTGCTTCCACCAACTTGGGGGAAAGAATGCACATGGAGCAGTCGTTGGTGGGGAAGGTCTTGTCCAATTGCGCCATCACGCCCCCGATGGCCGACGAATTCTCCACCACATAGACGAAATACCCCGTATCCGCAAGATCCAGAGCGGACTGAATGCCGGCAACACCACCGCCCACCACCATGACGGAACCTATGGGGGAATGGGAGTCGGCCGCCTTTCCACTGCTTTCGGAACGGGAGCGTTCCATCCTCATTTCTTCTTTCTCACTCGGCATGCTAATATCCCTGTACAAGATTTATTCGGTTTCAGACACATCCCGGCATCCCAATCTTTCGGAATGCTCCATTTCCTCCAGTATTGCCATCGCGTCCGGCGGAGCACCCGGCTTTCCCCGGACACATACGCACCATGGCGTCCCCTATGGAAAACCGTTGCAATTCCTCCGCCCTGATTGCTGCGGGGACGACGAAAGACTCCGCCGCCGTGGAACCCGACTTCAAACGAAGAACACAGACCCCCGGCTTTCGGGAGGGCAGGGCGTATCCCCTTTTCGTTTCCACCGTCTCCCACAGGCGAATGCACTGTGAAACGCGCCGTTTCAACCGGGTTGAAGCGGCGTCACCCGTCGGCCCGGCAGACGGGACCCGTTTCCTTCCATTCGGGAAATCCCTTAGCAGGCCGTCCAAAAACGCGATCTGCGGCGTGAGGCTTCATCCTTTCCGCCTGTGCGTCTCACGCAGACAGGCGTCACGGCACTGTACTTGTATGTACGCGTCATTGCTCAGGATTCACCCGCCTTGCATCTCATCGTTTCGTACCGGCCTGCCCGCAATACGGCTTGTCAACGGGCTGTTGAAAGGCACACCCGTTCCCGTATGGCGAACGGCACCACCCCACGATCCTGGAAAGCAGACGGTCGTTCTTCCCCTTCTGCGTCCACGGATTGAGTTTGTTGCCTATCGCTCCGCAAAATGCGCAGATCCGCCGTAAGGGGCTTTTTTTTACACTCATGGAAACTGCTGTTGTTGCCGTGAAAGACAGGACCCGATCTCATGCAGAAAGACGTTGAGGATTTCAACGTGTTTCGACCCACTCCTCCAAAGGGCGTAAGGCAATAGTGGGTGAACTCTTCGGGACCCAAGTCGGACGCTCAAGCCTGCGAGGAATTCCTCCCTGCACACAGTGGATGACGCGGTCCGAGCCTCCCAACTCGGGCGGCACACGTTACTTCGCCGGATACAATCCGACCGCTTCCCTCGAGGGTGCGTTTTCACTTTGGTACTGCGGCATGTGCCAACAAGCCGGAAAGGCTTATTGTTCCTATTTGCACAAGAGGGACCGCATGTCAAGAGAATCCTGCCTTCGCTTCCGCCTCTCGGCTTAGACACCCCATTGCGGCTCTCGGCTCCCTGCCCGACAACCCTCCGGTGGGTTGCCGGGACCCTGTTTTCCTATACCAACTGACGTTTAGACACATGCAAGTCATTAACCGTTTGATCGACCTACCCCGGCCGGGTCATTTTCCCTTTTCCGAGGAACGATCCGCGGCCCCATGTCGGCGGGGCCCACCATGTATACAGAGCACTATCCGGTTCACCATAACTTGTTCTATATACTGACTGTTTTAGCGCACATGCACGGATTGGAATTCACTTGACGCGTCACCCGGCAGAAGGTACGTTGAACCCGGTTTTTTTCCTGGCGCCGCGCACCCGGCCCGGACTTCCGGATCCACGGAACAAGCCGGAACCTTCGTAACAGCCCGTGGATAAGCACCATTTGGGCGGGCTGGTGCAAAACGATGCGATGCAAGGCGCGCGAGTTCTGAGGAATGAGGCGTACAACCCGTACGCCGCAAGGACGAAGGATGAAGCGCAACACAACAGATCCTGGCTGCGTGCGGACACGATCAGGCAGGCGCGCTTTTCAACAGCCTGGGAAGCTCCCGCATGCCTTCCCATGAAGAGCGGTCTCCGGCGTGCGCGTCCTTTCCTCAGACTATGCACCTAAACGGCAAGGAGAGAACGGATGAAAACCCCTCTCTGGAGTCCTTCCCCCGCGCAAGTAGCTCACAGCAACATGACACGGTTCAGGGAAATGATCAACCGCCGTCATACTCTGTCCCTGGCCAATTATGGAGAGCTGTACCAGTGGTCCATCGACTGTCCTGACCTCTTCTGGGCCGCCATGTGGGATTTCGGAGAGATCGTCCATTCGCGTCCGTACCATACGGTGGTACAGGATTTTCACAAGTTTCCCGGCGCCGAATGGTTTCCGGGAACACGGATGAACTTTGCCGAAAACCTGCTCCGCTACCGGGACCAACGGCCCGCGGTGGTTTTTTGGGGCGAAGCCGGCGAACGCCGGGAACTGTCCTACCAGGAACTTGCCGGACTCACGGCCCGGGCGGCTCGCGGACTGAAGCAAGCAGGGGTGGGTGAAGGAGACCGGGTGGCGGGTTTCATCCCCAACATCCCCGAAGCCGTCGTGGCCATGCTCGCCGCCGCGTCATTAGGGGCCGTGTGGTCCTCCTGCTCTCCCGATTTCGGAATCCAGGGGGTTTTGGACCGTTTCGGACAGATCCGGCCTAAGGTGCTCTTTACGGCGGACGGCTACCGGTACAACGGAAAGCGTTTCGACTCGCTGGACCCCGTGGCCGGGGTGCTCGGACACATCCCCAGCGTGGAACTCACCGTAGTAATTTCCTATACGGCCGAAGAAACATCAACCGGTGCGGTTCCGGGCAAGGCTATGACGTGGGAAACCTTCCTGGGGCCGGAGCAGGTTCCCGATCTCACGTTTGCTCAACGGCCTTTCGATCACCCTCTTTTCATCATGTACTCCTCGGGAACCACGGGCTTACCCAAATGCATGGTCCACGGAGCCGGAGGGACTCTCATCCAGCATCTCAAGGAACACCTGCTGCACGGGGACCTGAAACGGGAAGACCGCATTTTCTACTTCACCACGTGCGGCTGGATGATGTGGAACTGGTTGGTGTCCGCACTGGCCACCGGAGCCACGGTGCTCATTTTCGACGGCAATCCTTTTTATCCCGACCCCGATATTCTTTGGAGGATGGCGGAACAGGAGGGCGCCACCGTTTTCGGAACCAGCGCCCGCTACCTCGCGGCTCTGGAGAACGCCGGAGTCAAACCGGGGAGCCGTTTCCACCTGAAAGCCCTGCGCATGATCACTTCCACGGGATCCCCCCTGCCTCCCGAAGGGTTCGATTACGTATACCGAGACATTAAACGGGATCTTTGCCTCGCCTCCATCAGCGGAGGTACGGATATCATCTCGTGTTTCGCCCTGGGAAACCCCGCGGGACCCGTGTTCCGGGGCGAGCTGCAATGCAGGGGACTCGGAATGAAGGTACAGGCCTTCGATCCGGAAGGTCATCCCGTCATCGGACACAAGGGCGAACTCGTGTGCACCGCGCCCGCCCCCTCCATGCCGATCTGTTTCTGGAACGACGAAGACGGCCGGAAGTACCGAAGCGCCTATTTCGAATCGTTTCCGGGGGTCTGGAGTCACGGGGATTACATCGAGATTTCGGAAACGGGGGGGGTCGTCATTTACGGCCGGAGCGACGCGACGTTGAATCCGGGCGGCGTGCGCATCGGCACGGCCGAAATCTACCGGCAAGTGGAAACCTTGCCCGAAATTTCGGACAGCCTGGTCATCGCGCAGGAGTGGGAGGGGGACCAACGCGTGGTGCTGTTCGTGGCGCCGGCGCCCGGCGTCACATTCGATCAGGCCCTGGCGGACAAGATCAAGGCCGTCATCCGGAAGAACGCGTCCCCCAGGCACGTGCCCGCCAAAATCATTCCGGTGGCGGATATTCCGTACACCATCAGCGGCAAGAAAGTGGAGTTGGCCGTGCGCAACATCATTCACGGCAAGCCCGTGCTCAACCGGGACGCCCTGAAAAATCCGGATGCATTGGACGCGTACGCGAACCTGGAGGAACTTCAGAAGTAACCCGGACGAACAGCTGTCCCCAAGGGCTGCCGACTCATGCAAGGGCCGAACACAGGGCTTCGCTCAACTGCTCGATGGTATACGGTTTGGGAATTCCCCCTTTGAACCCGTATTTCCGGGGCTCCGCCATGACCGGATCGTTGGAATACCCGCTGGTCACCAGGGCGGTGACGTCCGGATCCAGTGCGAGCAGTTTTCGAACCGCATCCTTCCCTCCCATGCCTCCTGGAATCGTCAGATCCATGATCACCAAATCGAACCGGCAATTCTGATCCAGAGCCCATTCATACAGGGTGACCGCCCGGGAGCCCTCGTCCGTATGAATCACCTCGAATCCCAGGCGCTCCAGCATGGCCCCCGCCACCTCCCTCACCAGGGGTTCGTCGTCCATCAACAGCACACGGCCTTTTCCTTTGACACACTGCAGTAGGGGTCCGGAGGCCGGCGCCGGCCCATCTTCCACAGCGGGCAGGAATATTCGAAAGGTGGTTCCCGCCCCTTCTTCGGATTCCATCGTCATATGCCCGCGATGCTTTTCCACGATGGAATACGCCGTCGTCAATCCTAAACCGCTTCCCTTCTGCTTGGTGGTAAAAAACGGATCGAACACCTTCAGACGAAGCTCTTCGGGTATACCGCAACCCTGGTCCTTAACGGCGATTTCGATGTAACGGTCGCCCCTCAACGGCGCCTCGGAACTGATTTCCGCCGCCGGGCGGTTTCGGGCGGCAATTTCGATGGTCCCGCCCTCGGGCATGGCCTGGACCGCATTGATGATCAGGTTTGTGATGACGCGGTTCATTTGCCCCACATCCACGTCCGCCAGCCAGAGATCCGGTGAAATGTGATACGCGCAGCGAACATTGGAGCCTCTCAGCACGAATTCCGCGGATTCCCGAAGGACGTCGGCGATGGAAGTGGTTTTCAGGATCGGGGCGCCCCCCTTGGAAAACGTAAGCAATTGGTACGTCAAATCCTTGGCTCGAATCGTGGCTTCCTCCGCATCCAGGAGTCGTTGGAACGTCCGGCTTCCGGGCCCGAGATCCAGTTTGGCCAAGGAAACGTTTCCCAGGACTCCCGAGAGGATGTTGTTGAAGTCGTGGGCGATGCCTCCCGCCAGAATGCCCAAGGACTCGAGCTTCTCCCGTTTGAAAAGCTCGTCCTCCATCTTTCGCCGCTCACGGATATCCCGCGCCACCACCAGCACTCCGGACAAACGGCCCCGGGAAAAAAACGGCGAAGAATTCACATCCAGTGGGATCCGGATTCCATCCTTGCTTATGAACTGGGACTCGAAGAAGAAGGTGGTCAGATCTCCCTGGAGTCTCCTGGCCATCCCTTTGGTAAACTTCTCATGCTCTTCGGAAGGCAGAACATCCAACACACTCATGCGAAGAAGCTCCTCCTTGGAGTAGCCGCTGCATTGAACCCCCGCGGCATTCACATACGTGAATACGCCCTGGAGATCGCATGTGAAGATCAGCTCTTTGGCGTTCTCGGCCAGGAGTCGGTATTTCTCTTCGCTTTCCCGAAGCGCTCGTTCGGCCTCCTTGCGATCGGTCACGTCGAGAAGACAATTGAGAGTGGCCGGTTTTCCTTCCCATAGAATCTTGACGCACGTAACTTCCACCCAGCTCACACGGCCCTGTACGTCGAGGACGCGATACTCATACTGCGTGGGCGCATCTTGGCCTAACAGCCGCTTCATATGCCGCTCAAACACCATGTCCCGGTCGTCCGGGTGAATGAACTCGAACGGATTGGACCTCGACAGCAACTCCTCGACGGAAAGCCCCAGGCGGCGGCCGATGATGGGGTTCGCAAATACGAGCCGGCCTTCCTGCGCCACCAGGATGCCCGCATTGACGTGCTCTACGAGCATCCGGTAGTGTTCGCCGGTCTTTGAAAGTCCCACACAAACGCCTTCTCCTTCACCCGCGGATCCGTCGGGTTCCCTTCCCATGTGCTCCGGAGAAAGCCCACCTTCCCGATCGGCGGGTTCCAGCCGCTCTTCGACGAAAGAAACATCCGGCCCCCTGAGAGTCGAGCCCCCGCGCTTCAGAATCTCCACACAACCGCATATTCCGGAAGCATCGGTCACCGGCAGAAGGGATAGGTTCAAGCGACATTCAGGATCCGCCGGTAACGGGATCACGCATTCCGAAGGTCCCTTTCCCGCAATGAGCATTTCCTCACGGAGACGCTTCCAGAGGGAGTATGCGGCTTGGGGGAATCGTTCCTCCGGTGCATTACCGATCCGGACGACGTTTCCCCATACCTCCCGCATCGTGGATTCATATGCGGAATTGAAGCGCACCAGCGCCCCGTCCCCGTTACAGAACGCCACCGCATCCGTCGTTTGGTCAAAATAGGCGGCAAGATGGCCCATCAAGCCATCCCAAGAAGGCTTCCCGACTCCATCATTGCCGCCCTTTGCACCAATGGACGAGTCCCCGTTTTCGCGGGGGAGCCTCGTCCCCGCCTCATCGTTTGATCGTTTCCAATCCAAAAAGGGTCCCATAACTCAACCATCCTCAGAGGTGTGCGCCCGGGTTCCAACGGGTCAATCAGGATATTATAAGAGATCAGGAAGGATTTTGGAATTCTCAAACGGATGATTTTGGATGAAAATCGCCGTTGGGGCCGCCGAGCGGGACTGAATCCGCATACTGCGAACGAAATCCGCCTTCCTTTGGGATCCAGAGGCGATCCGCGGATACGGTTGAAATGAGGTAGAGAACGTTCGGTGAAAACATCGGGATACACAGAAGAGGAGGGCTCGCCGTTTTCCGGCAAATCCGTCTCAAACTCCCCCTTATCAGCCCGTTGATACATAGTATAGCAAACAGGCCGGTCGACCCTAGAACCCGCGCCAAAGTGTCACCGGCGAGCTGTACGAGGAGGCAGCCTTGGGCACATCAACATTTCTACCTGGCGCAACGGTCTAATCATCAACCCCCCGTGGGCTGGAAGCGGCGTCGGCCCGGATTTCCGGCGAACTCGCCAGGGTGACCAGCCTGCCCTGTATGATGCAGGAAGAAAACTCATGAACCTGTGGGAAGAACAGGGGATTTGGCTGGATGTTCGGCGCAGGTTCCTCGGTGACCTCGATGAGGCAGGCCTGTTGGATTGGGAAAACGTTTTCATAGACCGAAGCGTTACTCCCGCCGAAAAGGGGGCTTCTGCGTCGGAAAAACCAAGAAAGGCAAGGGAGCGAAGTGGATGGTGGTGGTCGACGGCCAAGGTGTTTTTAGGGGAGGCTCCCTTACCTCGGCATCCCCGGCGGAAGTGACCCTGGTCCATCCCACTCCGGTTGCCGTGTACGTCCCGAGGAATGGCCCCGGAAGACCCCAAAACCGCCCCAAACGGCTCATTGCCGACAAAGCCTATGACAGC
>Ga0068714_10001653_pt1 | contig 31445 bp, 29 predicted proteins | sample MTBNYHSulfiMetaG_FD_62988 | JGI IMG/M metagenome (GOLD analysis project Ga0068714, IMG submission 62988) | Enrichment culture microbial communities from rom New York Harbor, USA that are MTBE-degrading - MTBE-NYH (New York Harbor Sulfidogenic)... | ecosystem: Environmental > Aquatic > Marine >...
TGAACCGGGTCAAACAATACACCGATGCCCGGGGCAACACCATCCAATATACCTATGACGAAGTGGGCAATCTCCAAACCCTGACCTACCCCGACGGGCGGCAGGTTCACTATGAATACAACCCGGCCAATCTGCTTCAGACCGTCACCGACTGGGCCGGAAGAGCAACCATCTACGATTACGACCAGAACGCTCGTGTAATCAAGATCACCAGGCCCAACGGTACAATCTTAACCTGCAGCTACGATGATGCCGGGCAGTTGCTGCAAATGAAGGACGTCGACGCGCAGGGCAATGTCATATCCCAGTATGACTTCACCTACGACAGCGCCGGCAACGTGAAAACCGAGCAGGTTCTCCCCGACCCGCAACCCTTCACAATGCCCGACACTGTCGTCAGCTACACCTATGACAACAGGATTCAAACCTACAATGGTGAATCAGTTAGTTATGATGCCGACGGCAACATGACCTTCGGACCATTGAACGGTCAAATGGCGACCTTCACTTACGACGCCCGCAACCGATTGACCAGAGCCGGGGATACAACCTACCGGTATGACGCCGAGGGCAACCGCATCAGCGTAACGGACAGTGTTTACAGCACCCAGACGGAATATATCGTCAACCCGCATGCTCCTCTCAGTCAAGTGCTGGTGAAAACCGACGGGCAGGGCAACCATACTTACTACGTCTACGGCCTGGGTCTGATCGGCCAGGAGGAAAACGGTGTCTATCAGACCTATCACTTTGATCTGAGAGGCAGCACGGTTGCGCTGACGGACGAGAACGGCAGTGTAACGGACCGCTTCCATTATTCCCCGTACGGTGAACTGGTGGGGCACAATGGCGACACGGAAACCTCGTTCCTGTACAACGGGCGTGAAGGGGTAATAACCGATTCCAACGGTCTCTACTATATGCGGGCCAGGTATTATGATCCGGAGATCAGGCGGTTTGTTAACAAGGATATTCTGCTTGGAAGCATCGAAAAAGGACAAAGCCTGAACCGGTATCTCTATGTAGAGGGCAATCCGATTATCTTTGTTGATTCCACAGGAATGCGATCAGCCCTTATTGAAGGAGTTCAAGTACACAAAGATTTCAATCGATTGGTGAGTAATTTTATAAAATTTCCTGGAGCTGATGATTATTGGCTAAGCTCCCCCATCTCATCCATAATAGATGACTCACCACGCAAGACAAGACCGGACCTGGTGGTAAGTGAAGGTGGTTGCTTCGAAGTCTATGAGTTAAAACCTATGACATACTATACTGATCCTTATCGTAAGAAAAAAGCGGAAAAGCAGATAAAAGGGTATGCCAAGGATTTAGGCGCGTCGAGGGGGATAACGTATCTGGGAGAGTTTCAAGGCAAACGATTAACCACTGTGGAAGGACCCGTAAAAATTAAAGGCCCCACTACTTTTGAAGGAATACGAAGAACTTATGTACTTACAACTTTTGCAACAGAACCTGGAATGATCTATTATCAATTAGAAAAAGAAAGTCGTTTTGAATATCAAAGTCCTGTTGTTGAGGATGTTAAGAACTTTGGAGAACAGTTGAACAAATCTCTTGAAGGAAACATATTACCTGTTCCGCTACCACGAATACCTGTTTTAATTCCGTAACACAACGAGGAGGTTATTAAATGCCCAAAGGGTTGAGACCAAAAGCGGCTATTGATAAGGTTTTTGGGGATTTCCTTCGTGAAGGAGGGTTTATTCTACATAAGTCTGTACCATCGGAGATCTACAAATACAGGACTGAGCAAGCCGGGGTTTTAGGGAAATTGGAGATTCAATTTAATTGGTGTGAAGAAATAGCATTAAAAACTTTGTACAATCCTTGGGGATACAAGCATTTTTTAACCATTAGGATTAGGGGTAAAAGTGGTGGTCACCTTGACCGGATAGTAATGAGAGTCAAGTACCCCCACCTCTATGGGGAACCGGACCAGCCGTATACTGCGGAACAGGAAGAGGAGATAAAGAGGGTTAAACAGACCGACCCAATGCTTGACACCGAGTTTATCACGCAGGAAGAGATGGAAGAAAAGCTGTATTATGGGCTTCAGGCATTAAAGGAATACGGGATTCCCTGGTTGGAAAAAAAAGAGGAATTATTGCGTAAACAGGAACAAAACCCTTCCAATGAATAACTAATGTTGGAGCTTGGCTCTTTAAAAACTATTAAAGAGAGATGATTTCCAATGTCAATGATCGGCAATTATTATAGAGTAAGTAGAGAGCAGTTGGAAGAGCTGTTGAAAAACCCGGAGCTTGTATCAGAGGTGGTCTTCGGTAAGGAAGAAGGGCCAAGTACTTTGGAAATAGACAAGGCCTGGCACGGCATTCACTTTCTGCTTACAGGTAACCCATGGGGTGGAGAGCCGCCCCTAAAGTATATAGTGCTTGGTGGGAAGGCTTTGGGCAAAAAAGGCTTGGGCTATGGCCTTCCGCAGTATATCACTTCGGGGCAGGTAAAAGAAGCGGCAAAAGGCCTATCCGAGATTTCGATGGATGAGTTGAGGAAACGGTATAACCCAGACAGATTCTTTGATGTAGATATTTACCCCGGGATCTGGGATGAAGGAGAAGAAGCACTCGATTATCTTTTGGGCTTCTTCCCGGACATTGTAGAATTTTTCGAATCAGCAGCTAAGAATGATCAAGCAATCATCTTTGCCATTACATAAATAATAAATAAAAACACGCCCTTGGATTAACTGATGACAATTTCACCGTCGGGCACAGCACCCAATACGGTTGCAACGACCTGGACCAGCTTACTCCGCCATTGACGTCCAAACGACAACCTGCTTACCGTTGCCGACAACAGCGGCGCCATCACCGGTCATACGACGCCCTGAACCGGGTCAAAAAATACACCGACGCCCGGGGAACCATCCAGTGCAACTGCGACGAAGTGGGCAATCTCCAAACCCTGACCTACCCCGATGGACGGCAGGTTCACTATATAAGGGTTAAAAGGTTGCAATAGGAGGGGAGACCCTTATGGAGAAGATTTTCTGGGAAAAGAACCGGTCAGAAGTTGGAAATGAAGAATTGATGGCCTACATACTTGCTAAAATAAAGCCTTTTGAATGGGTTAGAAGAATTATGTTCGATAAAAAAAAAGTGTATCGTTTTCCACCCATATTTTGCTGGAGATTTTGCGATGCAAATGAGGAGATATATGTTCGATTAAAGTATTGCGTTGAAGAGTTTGAGGGAAAAATCAAATGGGTTATGTATAAAGGAGATGGATCAAAATATTTTCAGTCCACGCGAAACTATACCATAGAACCAAGGCTGTTTTACGAATTAAGGAAAACTGTTGGTAATACTGAACTCTCTAAAGTGATAGAGCTTCATCACAGAGAGGAGTGCTTAAAAGCAATAGACGACGTAGAACCGTTGTGCAGACATATAGAGGAAACCTTTGGTGTGCTAGATTCAAGACCGCATTTGCCTATATTGCCGTTTTCAAAATGATGTATGAGGCTTGAGACAACCTAAGACGACCTCCAACGGTAACTAATAGTGTCTGGCACTGGATGGAAGTGAGGTAGTGATTAAGTGAGCAATCAGAAATACCTATGTTGTTTTTGCGGTGAAAGCATTGAATCAAATCAATTTGATGTTACAGGCCTTATCATTGTTTCAAATTGGGATAAAAACCAAAACATTCAAAAAGAGCAGCAGCTATTTTGTCATATGGAATGTTTCAAAAATAAGTTAGCAAAAAATGTAATACTATATATTGAAAATAGTTTTGATTAGACACTATGAGGACGGGGTTGCAGCAGGCAAAGCAGGCTTTTGAGTTGAGGAATCAGTTCCGGAGTAACTTTATTACCAAAGTAGAGGCAAGAGGACCTGGGTGGGATCCGAGAAAAGGAAATCTTGCCGATGTGGCATCGGGTAAAAGTATTGGAGGAGACATATTTAAGAATTAGAAGCTATATAGATTAGGAGGTCACCGCAATGAAACTCCGCCACCCAGCCAGAAAGACAATTGCCATAACACTGGTCATAACGCTTTTACTGGCTTCCATCCCGGTTATTTAGTTTCGGCATAAGGCGGAAAGTCCACGTCAAATTTGGCGCCCTTGCCCGGGGCGCTTTGCACATTGATGGTCCCGTTATGGTCGTTCACTATTTTGCTGGTGATGGCCAAACCAAGCCCGGTACCCTCGTCCCTGGTGGTAAAATACGGATCGAATATACGCTCCTGCAGGGACTTGTCTATTCCCGGGCCGTTGTCCAGCACCGACAGCCTGACCCCGTCCTTGTACCGGAGGGTGTTTATCCGCACGGCGCCCTTGGGTCCGGCGGCCTGAATGGCGTTATTGGCCAGGTTGATGATGATCTGCTTAATCATGTCGGTGTTGCCCTTTATCAGGGGCAGCTCCGGATCCTGAAACCTGGACATTTTAACCTCCCGCAGCACCGCTTCGTTATGCAGCAAGTCCCAAATGGAATCAATAATGTCATTCAGATTAACCCGCTGCGTTTCCATCCTTTCGGGCCGGGCCAGCTTGAGAAATTCCAGCACAATGGCGTTGATGCGATCCACTTCGGACAAAATAAGCTGAAAGTAACTGCCCATGTCTCCAATACGCTGCTCTTTCTTTTCCTTCATCAACTGCAAGAATCCCCTGATGGAAGTGAGGGGGTTCCTTATTTCATGCGCGGTTCCGGCAGCCAGCTCGCCGATGGCCGAAAGGGTCGCCGAGCGCTGCATTTTCCGCTCCAGCTCTTTCCGGTCGCTGATATCGTTAATGATGCATACGCTGCCGATATTGCGGCCGCCTTTGTCGCAAAGGTCGGCGCAATTAATCAGCAGGGCGGTGTCGCCCAGCTTCATTTCGTAGCTTGGCTTCATCTCTTGATCCGGCAGGTTGTCGATCAGTTCACTTAATAAACCGGTTAAATTTTGGTTTAAAATTTCTTTTTTAGGCATCCCCAGCAGGTGTTCGGCCTGGCTGTTGATTTCAATAATCTTTTTCGACGCGTCGGTCATGATCACCCCGGCGTTGATGAAATCAATAAAGTAGTTGGTGATGATCCTCTCCTCTTCTAGCCGCTGAGACAGGGAAATGTCATGAATGCAAATAATCACCCCTTTATTTTCTTCCAGCCCGGAACCAACCGGATAGATGATGCATTGAACCGGGACGAGCCGACCCATGCTGTTTACCAACTGGCCGAACATTGGCTGGGCTTCTCTGGCGTTGTCGATAAGATTGTTCAGCACGGGATTCAGAAAGGGCAAATGTTTGGGGGCAATTTCTTTAATATTTGCTTCATCGGTTATTTCCAGGCCGGTAAATTCCCTGAAACACAGGTTGGCGTGCATGATGCCGCCGGCGCTGTTTACGTGCAGGGTGGCGATACCCAGGCTGTTCAGGGTTTTTTTTAGATACTGGTCACTGCTCAGGAGCTGTTGATACAGGTTTATGATATATTCAAAGGACTGGCCGATGAACCAGGCGGTGGTGGCCAGCAGGGACAACAGCAGGATTTGTCCGGTAAAAATGGTGGAGGTGAACCCCACGCCGGCCATGCTGATATACATGGTGGTCAGCGACATCACCAGCGCCGTGGCGATGCCGTAAACCGTGCCGCAGACTATGGAGGCCAGAATGACCGGGACGATGGTTAATATGCTCAGCCCCGCCGTGGCGAAAACACTGGTGATGATGGGAATGTAAATGACGCAGATGACGGTGGTGTATAAAATCTTGTATAAGTGCAGGCGCCGGTAGTCCCGGAGGAAGGTTTGGGTCAGAATTTTATGCTGGGCCGGAAGCAGGGCTAGGATGGCGATCATGCAGATAAGCCACAATAGGTTATAAGCATCAAACAAACGCATCTCGGTGGCTTTCAGCCACCCGATTAAGCAGGTGGCGGTTAAAATGCAATAGGTCAGGTGGGCGAACAAATAAGAATCTTTAAGCCTGTTAAACCCCGCGTCCGGTTTCATTCAATGTTTCCCCCAGTGAAAGTGAAATCTAGGCGCGGTTTTTTATTAGCGCGCCTAGATTTCTTTTGAAGGTTTGATGAAGAATGCGCTTTTTTGATACCAGGTAAATTTATTAATCAAAAATGCTAGTAAAGCTAAGATAATAATGTGCAGCCAGTTGCTTATAAACCAGTGATATTTGATTTGGGCCAATTCATTTATGTCTATTGAAAAAATATATTTGTACAATAAAAATACTAAGAACTCTGTCCATAAAAGATTCAACATGCAAATGATGCTTGCAATGAGGCTTTGTAATTTGGTCGTTTTAAAAAAATGACTAATTAGCAGGGCCAGCGTTAACGTGGCAAAAGCTGTGTGCAGGCCGACAATAAGATTAGCTGAACGAAAAGCAAAAACTATAAGGGACACTATAATACTGATTAAAAATATGGTCGGTATTCTATTTTTTATATCTTGCTTTAATATGACCAGAGCCAGTATTGTGAGTGTTACACATTCTGCCATGCCAACTAAAAGGAAATTTAATACTTCAAATTTGAAATAATGCATTACTTCATTACCTCAGGCACATCAGGTTCATAAAAACCAGTCGCACACGCAGAGGCCGCGCCGATCTGGGCAATCAGCAGCAGCACAGAGGCTGCCATAATAATCAGAACTTTTTTCACTTTTATCCCTCCTTTCGTCAATTATACCTGAAATACCATTGAAAACAATTGGTCAATCCCCTAAATAAGCGGCCCGCACACATTTTTGCCGCGTTAACATCAACTCTGCTGAACGGATCATCAGGCTTTAGTTATGCAATTATCTGCACCAGAAAAATCAACTACGGAAAGCGATTGCACCACCAGCCCGGCGGTGATGGCCAGCGGCACTGTCGGCTGGTCGAAAATCGCATGAAGCGGGGCCAGCGCCACGGCAGTCCAGAAAACCACCACCGTTACCGCGGCCATTTTGAGTTTCCTCCGCTTGGCGGAAGCAAACTGCTTGCCGGCGATGGTGACGGGGGCGTGGAAGATTACCGTGAAGAGGGCGAACACAAACCCCTGGGCGATAATAATCAGCACGTACTCGCTGATTAGCGGAGCGGCGGCGGTGACCAGATAACCGAGCAGCGTAAAAACAACCACGGTGGTAATCCAGCACTTCACGGGGCCCGACTGATGGCGGCCGCCGGCAAAAATGCGCAGCGACTGGGCCGCCGCCCAGAGCAGCAAAGTGATTTTCAGCGTACCCAATTGCCAGGCCAGCAGCATTATTCCGCCTATGGCTGTGGCGTTAAGCAGGAATAATTTGATGGCGTAGGCAAACACCTCGGTGTCCTGCCCGATGTCGCCGGTATAAGGTTTTTCACCGGCCAGGCGGCGGGAAAAGTGCTGTATTACGGAAGACATGATCAGCCCTCCCTTTTGGATTATTATGTAAATCCTGACAGCATATTGTTGTTTATTTCTGTTATTTTTGTGATTTAATCGCAATATGGCGTTTAATAATAATTACTTGTATAAAAAAATTTAATATCCTTCCCAAAAATGAAAAAAATTACCTACAAATTCTTGTAAAATACGCTATTCTTCGACTGATGGCTGACATGCCGGCACGGTTTAAAACCTTTGGTGTAGAACTAAAGGGAATCCCCCCGTTCTTTTAACCCGGCGTCCTTTGTGATATACTACCGGAGAGAAAATGGAGCGTGGTAAAAGATGGCACGGGACAGGCTTCCCACCGGGTTTTTGGTTGTTGATCCGCGCAATCCGGAAAAAGACCCTATTCAAAGAGCGGGTGCGATATTGCTGGCGGGGGGCCTGGTTGCCTTCCCCACCGAAACCGTTTACGGTTTGGGCGCCAACGCCCTGGATGAGCGGGCGGTGGCCCGGATATTTGAGGCCAAGGGCAGGCCGGCGGATAACCCTTTAATTGTGCATCTGGATTCTGTTGCCGGTTTGAGCCGTTATTTCAAGCGCATTCCGGAAAGGGTCGGGCTTCTGGCGGCGCATTTCTGGCCCGGGCCGCTGACGTTGGTTTTAAAGGACGAGTATGGGTTTTCCTCCCTGATAACGGGCGGACTGGGTACGGTGGCCGTGCGGGTGCCCGCTCATCCCGTGGCCCTGGCTCTGCTCAGGACCTCCGGAACCCCCGTGGCCGCCCCCAGCGCCAATGTTTCAGGCCGCCCAAGCCCCACAACGGCCGCTCATGTGCTGGACGACCTGGACGGCCGCATCGACCTGGTGCTGGACGGCGGGCCCGCGGGGCTGGGAGTGGAGTCCACGGTGCTGGACCTGACGGGTGAACGGCCGGTGCTCCTGCGGCCCGGCGGTATAACCCCGCGGCAGTTGGAAGCATTGCTGGGTCCGGTAAAACTGGACCCGGCTGTAAATGGTATGGCGGGGAACGAGCCGCCCCGTTCGCCGGGTATGAAATACACCCACTACGCCCCCCGGGCGCGGGTGCTCCTTTTTGACGGTGCCGACAGCGCCGGGATGGCCGGCAAAATTCTGGCGGAGGCGGAAAGGCTGACGGCCCGTGGACAGCGGGTGGGTATTCTGGCCTGCCGGGATAACGAGTCCAAGTACCAAGACCGGGGATATGCCGTCATTGCCGCCGGGTGGCGGGACGACCCGGCCGCCCTTGCCGTGGCCCTGTATGAATCCCTCCGTCGTTTCGACCGGATGCCGGTGGATGTTATTCTGGCCGAGGGCGTGCCCGCCCGGGGGTTGGGTCTGGCGGTAATGAACAGACTGCTCAGGGCGGCCGGCGGAAATGTGGTTAAAATATAAAGAGGCGCATAAACATTTGATAGGCCGGCCTGGACCGGCTGTTATCTGTGCATGTGAGGCCGATACCACCACTCGGTTTATCTTGACGGGGGAATAACCTTGGGTATTTATACAGTCTTCGCCCTGGCGGTGGCCCTGGGCACCGACGCCTTTTCCATGTGTCTGGGCCTGGGCATTGCCGGAGTAACCATCCGCCAAATTTTATTAATCAGCTTTACAGTGCTTGCCTTTCATATCCTGATGCCCCTGGCGGGCTGGTACGCCGGCGGAGTCGCCGGGACGCTGGCGGGCCGGGCGGCCTCTGTGGCGGGCGCCCTGCTGCTGCTTTACCTGGGGATAAAAATGGTTCGCTCGTCTTTAAGCGGCGGAGGCGACATGGCTCCCAAAGTGGTACTGGTGAACACCTGGGGATTGCTGTTGCTGGCGGCCAGTGTAAGTATGGACGCCCTCAGCGTAGGTTTTTCCCTGGGGACCAGGCAGGTGAACCTGCCGCTGACCGCCGGCGTTATTGGCGTGGTGGCCGGTGTAATGACTGCCGCCGGTTTGCTGTTGGGCCGGTTTGTCGGCACCAAGGCGGGTGAACGCGCCGTGCTGGGGGGCGGCATCTTGCTGGTGATTATCGGGGTGCGTATGGTCATCCCCTGAGGGAGTTTGGACCGGGAATGGGGTTAAAAGGCTTGACCGGAAAAAAAATATTATTTGTTTGCACCGGCAATACCTGCCGCAGCGTCATGGCCGCCGCGCTGGCCCAAAAGATCCTGGCGGGCATGCCTTTGGATGGGGTGCAGGCGGAGATTGTATCGGCGGGCCTGGCGGCCATGCCCGGAGACAGCGCCTCCACAGGCGCCGTAACTGTGATGCGGGAAAAGGGCCTTGATCTGAGCGGTCACCGTTCCACATTGCTGACCAGGCGGGATGTCGAGCAGGCGGACCTGGTGCTGACCATGACTGCGGGGCACCGGGAGGCTCTGTGCCGGTTGACGCCCCAGTGCGCCGGCAAAATTCACACCCTGGCCCATTACGCCGGCGCGTCCGGTGACGTGCCCGATCCTTTTGGTCAGGATGATCATGCTTACCGCCGGGTGGCCGCCGTTCTGGAAGAACTGGTGGTCTCCGCGCTGCGCCGGTTTGGTAATGAATGGGGCGGCTTAAAAAAATTATAATTTATTATCCGCGACAGGAACTGCCGCGAATTATGTAGAATACCCTTGAGTTATGGTTTAAACATCCTGCGACGGGGAAGTGTTGAGATTGCGATTGGCCATAGGCAGCGACCATGGCGGTTTCCATTTAAAATCCAAAATAATAGATTATCTTAAAGAGCAAAACATTGACTATCATGATTTCGGCACTCACTCCACCGATTCTGTGGATTACCCGGATTATGCCGCGGCAGTGGCCGGGGCGGTAGCCCGGGGAGAGTTCAGCCGGGGCATACTTTGCTGCGGCACCGGCATCGGGGTCAGCATCGCGGCCAACAAGGTGCCGGGCATCAGGGCGGCCCTGTGCCATGATACTTTCTCGGCCCGGATGGCCGGAGAGCATAACATGGCCAACATCATCACCCTGGGAGAGCGGGTTATCGGACCGGGTCTGGCCAGAGACATTGTCGGCGCCTGGCTGGGCGCCCGGTTTGCCGGGGGCAGGCATGCCCGGCGGATAGAAAAAATTACTGAAATGGAAAAGAAACAAGGTGGGAAGATATAATGACTTTTTACCGCCCCCTGGCAGAAACAGATCCTGAAATAAACCGGGCCATCCAGCGGGAGTTGGACAGGCAGCGCGACACCCTGGAGCTCATTGCATCCGAAAATATTGTCAGCCGGGCCGTCATGGAGGCCCAGGGCTCGGTGCTGACCAACAAATATGCCGAAGGGCTGCCGGGCCGGCGTTATTACGGGGGCTGTGAGCAGGTGGACGTCGCCGAGGAATTGGCCATCGAACGGGCTAAAAAGCTTTTCGGCGCCCAGCACGCCAATGTCCAGCCGCACTCCGGTTCCCAGGCCAACACGGCGGTGTATTTCGCCTTGCTCGATCCGGGAGATACCATATTAGGCATGAACCTGGCCCACGGCGGGCACTTGACCCACGGCAGCCCGTTGAATTTTTCCGGCCGTTATTTCAAGATTGCCTTTTACGGAGTGGAGGAAGAGACCGGCCGGATTGATTATGACAAAATCCTGGCCGCGGCTCTTGCATGCAAGCCCAGGCTGATTATGGCCGGGGCCAGCGCGTACCCCAGGGAGATCGATTTTGCCCGGATGGGGGAAATAGCCAGGCAGGCCGGGGCCTACCTGGTGGTGGACATGGCGCACATTGCCGGCCTGGTGGCGACGGGTCTGCACAGCAACCCGGTACCCCACGCCGACGTGGTTACAACCACCACCCACAAGACGCTGCGCGGGCCCCGGGGCGGCTTGATTTTGTGCAAGGAAGAGTACGCCGCCAAAATAGACAAAGCTGTATTTCCGGGCATTCAGGGCGGGCCGCTGATGCACGTGATTGCCGCCAAGGCCGTGGCTTTCGGCGAGGCCTTGCAGCCCGGTTTTAAGGAATACCAGCAGCAAATCGTCAACAATGCCCGGGCGCTGGCCTCGGCATTGATCAAACGCGGCTTTGCACTTATCTCCGGCGGTACCGACAACCATATGATGCTGGTGGACCTGCGCAATAAAAATATCACCGGACGGGATGCCGAAAAGGCCCTGGATCTGGTGGGGGTTACCGTAAACAAAAACGCCATCCCCTTTGACCCGCAGCCGCCCGTGGTCACCAGCGGCATCCGCATCGGCACCCCGGCGGTGACCACCCGGGGATTGAAAGAGCCGGAAATGGATCAGATCGCGGAAATCATCCACCTGGCCATCAGCCACGGCGCAGACGGACCTGGACGGAAGCAGGCCGCGGAAATGGCCGCCGGGCTGTGCCGCCGGTTTCCCATCTATCTTCGCACAGACTGTAAAACCCCGCCCTCGCATAAGGAAAGGGGACACACCTGCTGAAGCCTGGGTATTTCTCTGGGGACAGGAATGTCCCCAACTAATGGGGATTAACAGGCTGTAAGCTCGAAATAAGTGCGACTAAGGTTCAGATGGGGTTTGACTCCATCTGAACCAAGTCTTCTTTATTAAGAAGGTGGAGTGTATGCCCCGTCCCGCCTGGGATGATTATTTCATGGAAATTACCGGCACGGTGGCCAAGCGTTCCACCTGCCTGCGCCGCAATGTGGGCGCCATCATTGTACGGGACAACCGCATTTTAACCACGGGGTATAACGGCGCTCCTTCCGGTTTGGCCCATTGCCTGGATATCGGCTGCATGCGCAAGCGACAGGGGGTTCCCTCCGGAGAACGGCATGAATTATGCCGTGGTTTGCACGCTGAACAAAACGCCATTCTGCAGGCCGCGGTGCATGGTATCACCATTGCCGGTGGCACCTTTTACGTTACGCACCAGCCCTGCGTGTTATGCGCCAAAATGATGGCCAACGCCCGGATTGTTAAGGTGATTTATCGGGGTGACTACCCGGACCCGCTGGCCCTGGCCATGCTGGATGAAGCCGGCATCCAACTCGTCCGGTATGGTGAATCGGGGTCCGGCTCCTGTTAGGAAGATGGTGATTGGCAGTGCGGAAAAAAATCGTGGCCCTGCCCAGGTTGAACAATCTCACTCCCACCATGGAATCCACGGCGCTCAAGCTGATGGAGGAGGCCGGCGAGCTGGCCCAGGCCATCGGCAAACTGCGGGGCATGAGCGGGGAACGCCGCGCCGTCAATGATGGGGAAGCGCTGGACCGGATTACCAGGGAGCTGCTGGACGTGGCCCAGACCGCCGTCTCCATGATGTTCGTCCTGGAAGAACACTACGGGGTAAATATTGAAAAAGCGTTGGACGAGCACATCGAAAAGCTGGTCCAAAAGGGCTACCTGGTACCCGGTGATGAGCATTAGAGCGTGGTTACACCTGTCCCGACTCGCTCAAGGCTCCCGCGCCGACGGCACCGGCGGCTTGCTGCGGGGCGCAACCGGGCCGCCCCAAACTCGACATCGTGTCTCGGGTTGGGGCTGGCGCACACGTCCTGTGCGCGCCTCCCGGCTGCGCTCCCGCGCTGCGCCGGGCGCCGTTACCGGCGCTCCCGCAAATCGCTCGCCGGGACAGGTGGTAACCACGTGGCATAGTGGTTTGGCTCCTGACTCCTGACTACTGACTCCTGTTTTGGGGGTGTTTTGTTTTTATGAAGGTTTTAGTGGTATTCGGCACCAGGCCCGAGGCTATCAAGATGGCCCCCCTGGTGAAACTGCTGCAAAAGGACGACGCCCTGGACTGCCGGGTGGCGGTGACCGCCCAGCACCGGGAAATGCTGGACCAGGTGCTGCGGCTGTTTGATATCCGGCCCGACCATGACCTGAACATCATGCGGGCGGGGCAAACCCTGTTCGATATCACCGCCCGGGCCCTGGAAGGCCTGAAGCCGGTGCTGGAAAAGGAACAGCCGGATCTGGTGCTGGTGCACGGTGATACCACCACCACCTTCGCCGCCGCTCTGGCCGCCTATTATTTGCAAATACCGGTGGGACACGTGGAAGCGGGGCTGCGCACCGGCAACCGGTACTCTCCCTTTCCCGAGGAAATGAACCGCCGCCTGACCGGGGGGCTGGCCTCCTGGCATTTCGCCCCCACCGCCGGCGCCCGGGATAATCTGCTGCGGGAAGGGGTGGATCCCGGCCGCATCTTTGTCACCGGCAACACCGTCATTGACGCGCTGCTGGCCACGGTGCGCCCGGAATACCGGTTTGGCGACCCGCTGCTGGACCGGATGGACTTCAACCGGCACCGGGTGCTGCTGGTAACCACCCACCGGCGGGAAAACCTGGGTGACCCGATGCGGGATATCTACCTGGCCCTGCGGGATATTATGGAGCAATTTCCCGACGTGCGGGTGATTTTCCCGGTGCATAAAAACCCGGCGGTGCGCTCCGTGGCTGATGAAGTGCTGGGCGGCTCGGACCGGGTGCACCTGCTGGAACCGATGGACTACGAACCCTTTGCCAACCTGATGTCCCGCTGTCACCTGGTGCTTACCGATTCCGGGGGCCTGCAGGAAGAAGCCCCCTCCCTGGGCAAGCCCGTGCTGGTACTGCGCGACACCACCGAGCGTCCCGAGGCTGTGGACGCCGGCACCGTGCGCCTGGTGGGCACCGGCCGCGCCGCTGTGCGCGCCGAAGCCGGGCGCCTGCTTGGCGACGCGGATTATTACCGCGCCATGGCCGAGGCCGTCAATCCCTATGGCGACGGCATGGCCTGCGGCCGGATTGCACAGGCCGTCAGGTATGCTTTTAAGCTGTCCGGCCGCCGGCCCCGGGAGTTTAGTTTATAACTGCATAATTACATCGCCATAAGGCCGCTAAATTAGGACATTTATGCAGTGTCTTGCAATATTGCATCGGTAATGCATTATTGCAAGACATTTTTGCCTGAGACGGGAGGTGTTTAAGCAAACCGGGTTTTATTTATCCGGGGGAAAAACGCTGATTTAGCAGAATGTTCATGGTATGCCGCCGGTTTGCAGCCATGTCCAACTGCTGGCACGTTTATTGCGTTGTAATTTGGGGATGGTATCTTAATTAAAACCAGGAGGGAGTAAACAATGGATTTTGCGTTGACGGAAGAACAACAAATGGTCCAGGATATGGCCCGCAATTTCGCGGAAAAGGAGATTGCTCCTTTTATTGAAGAAGATGAAAAGAACCATTATTATCGCCGGGAGATATTAACTAAAATGGGCGAACTGGGCTTGCTGGGCTGGAGCTTGCCTGAGGAATACGGCGGAAACGGCATGGGCTGGATGGAAGGCGTTATCGCCCTGTATGAAATAGCCAAGGTCCATACATCCTGGAGGCTTGCCATCAGCGGCAACTGCTGGGGTCCCGCAATGACCATCAATGAGTACGGCACCGAAGAACAAAAGGAAAAATATATCCCCGGCCTGCTGGACGGGACATCGGTGGGCAGCTTCGCCATTACCGAAGCCAACGCCGGTTCCGACGTGGCCAGCATGAAAACCCTGGCTGTGGATAAGGGCGACCACTGGTTGATCAACGGCAGTAAGATGTGGATCTCCGGCGGACACACCAGCGACGTGGGACTGCTCTACGCCGTCACTGAAAAGGGCGCGGGCGCCAAGGGTTTGTCCTGCTTCATCATCGACTACAACAACACCCCGGGCGTAACCAGGGTGCCGATTCACGACAAAGTGGGCATGTGGCCCGCTCCCACCTCGGAACTGATTTTCGAAAACGCTGTGGTGCCCAAAGAAAACCTGCTGGGCGGGCTTAACAAGGGCTTCTATATCTGCATGTGGCAGCTGAACAATACCCGCATGGGCTGCGCCGCCGGCGCCGCCGCTCTTTCCAAGGCTTGCCTGGAAGGTTCCGTGCAATATGCCAATGAGCGGATTCAGTTCGGCAAACCCATTGGGAAACACCAAATGATCCAGGCGCAGATTGCCGAAATGCTGTTGGAAGACGAGGCGGCCAAATATCTTGTTTATCGCGCCGCATGGCTGAAGGATAATAACCTGCCCAGTCAGCAGGCCACTTCCATGGCTAAACTGGCCGGCTGCAACGCGGCTGTCCATGCCGCCAACCTGGCCATGAAAATTTACGGCTCCTACGGCTATTCCAATGAATATCCCTGCGGCAGATGGCTCCGCGACGCCAAGCAGTTTGAAACCCTGGAGGGAACCTCCAACATGCACCAGCAGATCATCGCCAATATTGAACTGGGTTACGCCCCCAACCGTTAAGACAGGAGATAAGAACTTTAAGTGAGAGTTCGAAAAGGACTTTTCGAACATCCGAAACAATTCAGGGAGGTTATTATGAGTCAAAAATACGAAGAGCTAAAGCGCAGGAGAGAGGAAATCTACCAGATGGGCGGCGAAAAGGCCGTCGCCAAACAGCATAAGGACGGGAAGCTCACAGCCCGCGAGCGGGTGGAGTACTTTTTCGATCCCGGCACCTTCACTGAAATCGGCACCTTTGTCAGGCACCGCATTACCAACTTCGGCATGGCCGGCAAAAACGTCCCCGCTGAAGGGGTTGTCTGCGGCTACGGTAAGGTCAACGGCCGGATGGTGATGGTGGGCGCCGAGGACTACACCGCCATGGCCGGTACCTTCGGCGAGTACCACGGCAAAAAGTTCGCCGCCGCCATCGACATGGCCAAGGATATGGGGATTCCCTTTATCGGCATGAACGACTCCGGCGGCGCCAGGCTGCAGGAAGGTATCGACACCCTGCAGGCTTACGCCTGGTTGTTTAAGTCCCAGAACCTGGCTTCCGGGATTATCCCTCAAGTTGCTCTGCTGCTGGGCCCGTGCCTGGGCGGACAGGCCTACCACCCGGTGATGCAGGACTTCGTTATCCAGAGCCGCACCCACGGTTACATGGGTATCGCCGGTCCCGCTTTCGTAAAAACTCAGCTGGGTATTGACATCGACCTGGAAACCCTGTGCGGCGTGGAAGCGCACGCCGTTAAATCGGGCTGCACCCACATTGTGGCCGGCGACGACAAGGACTGCCTGGACAAGACCAAGGAACTGTTATCTTACCTGCCCCAGAACAACACCGAAAAACCGGCCCGGGTGGATACCGGCGACGACGCCATGCGTCTGGTGCCGGAATTGGACGGCATGATCCCCGAACAAACCATGATCCCCTACGACATGCACGACGTAATTTTCAAGCTCGTTGACAACGGCGTATTCCTGGAAATCATGCCCGACTTCGCTAAAAACGTGATTATCGGTTTCGGACGGTTCAACGGCCGCAGCACCGGTATCGTGGCCAGCCAGCCCAACTGGATGGGCGGGGTTATCGACTGCAACGCGGCGGACAAGGTATCCAGGTTTGTCCGTTTCTGCGACCTGTTTAATATTCCGCTGGTGAACCTGCATGACACGCCGGCTTACATGATCGGCCCCGACCAGGAGTGGAAGGGCATCCTCCGGCACGGCGCCAAGATGCTGTATGCTTATATCGACGCCACCGTGCCCAAAGTCACGGTGATCATGCGCAAGTCCTTTGCCGGCGCCTACCTCGGAATGTGCTGCAAGGATACCGGCGCGGATATAGTATACGCCTGGCCCGAAGCCACCATCACCATCGTGGGGGCTGAAACCGCCGCCAGCGTAATTTTCGCCAAGGAAATCAAAAACGCCGAGAATCCCGAAGCGGTCAGAACCCAAAGGATCCAGGAATACCGCGACCTGTACGAGAATCCCTACCATGCCGGCGAGCGCGGTTACGTGGACGACATTATCCTGCCTTCGGAAACCAGGAAAAAGATCTGCGCCAGCCTCGACCTGCTGGCGAACAAGAACGTGGCCAGGCCGTGGAGGAAATTCTCCAACATTAATATGTAATTTTTATATCATTAATAAAATCTGTGCCGGCTGTTTTCGTACTCCAGCCGCAGCCATAATGGCCGGTACAGTTTTTATAAAATCGTTTCCAATTCAATATTATATCCTCTAATGCAAGGGAGGCTATGCAGTATGATTGACTGGGGTGCGGCTTTAACGGTGGCCCTGTCGGGGATAATATCTGTTTTTGCGGTATTGATATTGCTGCAAATAGCAGTGCAGGGCTCCGGAGCGATCATTAAGAGCATGGAGCAAAAGAATCAAGAAAAATCAAAAGTATCAACTAATTAGGAGGTAGTAAGTGATGGTGCAAATTAGCGCTCCCATGGTGGGCAAAGTGGTTTCGGTCGAGGCGAAGGTGGGCGGCCAGGTTAAGAAAAACGACGTGGTGGTAACCCTGGAAGCCATGAAGATGCAGATTAAAGTATACGCCCCTTCCGACGGGGAAGTGGCCGAGGTAAACGTCGGCGTGGGTGACGTGGTCAGCACGGAAACCGTACTGGTGGCATTGAAGTAGGACTTTTCGAACATCCTATAAGACTATAACATAAAAAGGAGCAAAGGTATGGATCAGCTAATAGAAATTTTTATGAGCAACGGGTTATTCAGCCTGACCCCGGGCAATGTCGCCATGTGGCTGATCGCCTTTGTCCTCTTTTATCTGGCCATTAAAAAGGGAGTTGAACCGCTGCTTTTAATACCCATCGGGTTCGGTATCTTTGCGGCCAACTTTCCCGTCACCGGCCTTACGGAAGAGGGCGGGCTGTTTTACATTTTCTATCATTACGGCATTGAAACGGAATTAATCCCCCCTTTGATTTTTCTGGGTCTGGGGGCAATGACCGACTTTGGTCCGGTGATTGCAAACCCCAAAACTCTGCTGCTGGGCGCAGCGGCCCAACTGGGCGTTTACGGCGCTTTCCTGGGCGCGCTGCTGATGGGCTTTACCATTAGCGAGGCTGCCACCATCGGTATTATCGGCGGCGCCGACGGGCCCACTTCGATATTCCTTTCGGCCAACCTGGCCCCGCACATGATGGGCGCCGTGTCGGTGGCCGCGTACTCCTACATGGCTCTGGTGCCGGTAATCATTCCGCCCATTGCCAAGGCGCTCACCACGCCCCAGGAACGGGCCATGGTGATGACCCAGATGAGAATGGTCAGCAAAACCGAAAAAATAGTTTTTCCGCTGATCACTTCCATTATCATCATGCTGCTGGTACCCATGTCCGCCCCGCTGATTGCCATGTTCATGCTGGGCAACCTGTTCATGGAAAGCGGCGTGGTGGAAAGACTGACCAACACCAGCCGCAATGAACTGATGAATATAGTAACCATTCTGCTGGGTGTCGCCGTGGGTTCAACCATGAGCGCCGAAACCTTCTTAACCTGGAAAACCATCGGCGTATTCATCATGGGTGTTGTGGCCTTCGCTTTCGCCACCGCCGGCGGTGTTATAATCGCCAAGATCATGAACCTGTTCTCCAAGAACAAAGTGAACCCGTTAATTGGAGCCGCCGGTGTGTCTGCCGTTCCCATGGCAGCCCGGGTGGTGCACAATATGGGTAACCAGGCCAACCCGCAAAACTACCTGCTGATGCACGCCATGGGTCCCAACGTGGCCGGGGTTATCGGCACCGCGGTGGCGGCCGGCGCGTTTATCGCGGCAATTAAGTAACAGAATAAAAAACCACTTGGCTGGGTATGCCAAGTGGTGCATACAATATACCTGTATCCTGCTTGGGGGTCAGACTTGGCAAAGTTTAAACCTTGCCAAGTCTGACCCCTCTCCTTAGATCTCCAGGCCTTCCTGCCGGATGCGGTTCATTTTCCTGACGATGGTCGACTGATCCACGTGCAGCGCTTTGGCGGCTTTATACGTGCTGCCCAACTGCTTGATGGCGGAGCCGATCAGCTGGCGTTCCAGTTCAATTTGGGCCCTTTTCAGGGGAATAATTCCGTTCACCGTTACCTCGCTGGCATCCGGCTGTGGCTGCGGTGTTATGTCGCCGGGTATTTCGGCGATATCAATAATATGATCCGGCGTGGTAACCAGAAGCCGTTCCACCACATTTTTGATTTCCCGCACATTACCCCGCCAGGGGTGGTTCTGCATAGCCTGGTAAGTCCTCGGCGTAAACTCTTTTTCCAGTTCGTATACTTTTTCGAAATGTTTTTTAAAGAAATACGCCAGGGGTATGATGTCGTCCTTTCTTTCCCTGAGCGGCGGCACCCTGATGGGCACCACGTTCAGCCTGAAATAAAGGTCTTCGCGGAATTTGCCTTGCTGGACCAGCTCTTTCAGGTTTTGGTTGGTGGCGGCGATGAAGCGCACATTGATGGAGCGGGGCTTTACTCCGCCCACCCTGGTGATTTCTTTTTCCTGGATCGCCCGCAGCAGTTTCACCTGGAAGGAGGGGGGCAGGTCGCCCACTTCGTCCAGGAACAGAGTGCCGTTGTCCGCCAGCTCAAACATCCCGGGTTTACCTTCCCGGCTGGCGCCGGTAAAGGCTCCTTTGTCGTAACCGAACAACTCCGACTCCAGCAGGTTCTCGGGTATGGCGCCGCAGTTAACTGTAATGAACGGCCCTTCCCGTCGCTTGCTCTGGCGGTGAATGGTCTTGGCCACCACTTCCTTGCCCACTCCCGACTCGCCCAGCAGGAGCACCGAAGAATCCACCTGGCTCAGGCGCAGCGCCACGCCCATCACGGTTTTCATCACCGCGGATTTAACCACCACGCCGTCCTGCTCCAGAAATCTGCTGCGCAGCTGGGTCAATTCGCTGTGATACCGTTCGCTGAGGGCCAGAGTTTCTTCCAATTGGTTTTGCAGATTGTTCAAGTCGGTCATATCGCGGATGTTGATGACCACCCGCACTATCTCACCCTGCTGGTTGATCACCGGGCTGCCGGTAATCAGCAGGTCGTTGCTGTCCACAGTTTGCTCCGAGACCGTTACCGCTTCCCCTTTGTCAATTACGCTTTCCACAACCGAATTGGTGTACACCTGTTTATCCACCAGCTCCTGAATGGTCATCTCCTGCAGAGCGTCCCGCGCTATGCCGGTGATCCTTTCGTTGGCCCGGTTGGCGCGGATTATTTTACCGTCGCGGTCGGTAATCAGGATCCCGTCGTAGGACGATTCGATAATGGTTTCCAATTCTTTGTTCAATTGTTTTACCGAGTTTAATTCTTCGGAGATAAATTCAAATTCGGAAATGTCCTGAAAAACGCCGATGGCGCCCACGATTTTACCGTTTTCCACGATGGGCGTCCGGTTGGTCAGATATGTGTGGGTGCCCGAAGAAAATTCGACGTTAAACTTTAAATGAGACTGGTACTGGCCTTCCCTGAGCACGTCCAGCAGTCCCTGGGGCACAATTACTTCGGAGAGGTGACGGCCGATGGCCTCGCTTTTATTTCGCCGGGTGATTTTTTCGGCGGCCTGGTTAAACATGGTAATAATGCCGTTTTCATCAATGGCGACAATACCGTTGTGGGCCGAATCCATAATGGTATCTATTTTTTGGAACATCCGGCTGGCTTCTCTGAACAAGGCCTGTCCCACGTCCGAACGGTCCAGAACGCCGGTGGTATGTCCCGTGTCGTCGACCACGGGAAAAACATTGGCCGGCATGGTCCAGGAATCGGTAAGCGGCGTGTCTTCTTTAAGCACCATCACGTCGCCGCACATGATGGTTTGCACGGCGATGTCCTTGGACAGCGCGTGGGGGCCGGCCCGGATTATTTCATCTTTGGAGACGATACCCACCACCTGATCGCGATCATCGGTGATCGGTACGCCGGGCAGTCCTGAATTAATCATTATATCCCATGCCTTGAGTACGCTTTCACCCTGATTAAGGGTTAAACGGCTCTTAATCATGATATCCTTTACCCGCATCAAATCACCGCCCATGTTTCATTGTGTGAAACCAAGCTTTATTTTTCCGAAAAGAATTGATGAGCACTGCTTTTAAATACCGCCCGAAAATCAATAAAAAAGCACCGTGGCTATAAGACTAATTTAGCCCTAATTCAAAGTAAAATCAATATTTTTGAGCCCAAGTTTTTTAAACGCTCCCGCCTGTCTTTTGAAACGCGGCGCCGGCAATAAAAAAAATTTTCAAAATTTAATCAACATTGAAGGATTTTAAAGATTTGTGTTAAATGTAATAAATTAAACAATCTGAAAATATAGTTTCATCAGATGAAACATTTTCAAAGGGGCGGTTTTGTTGAAGGATTTTGAATCGTCGGCGAAAGGCGGTTCCGTTTCAGGCGTACGGGCGGTGGAACGGGCTGCTGATATCCTGGTCAGCCTGGGAGAAGGGGAAAAAACTTTAACGGAAATCAGCAGCGAGTTGAAACTCAACAAAACAACCGCTTACCGGTTATTAACCACGCTGTGCAAGAAAAAGTTTGTTGTTAAGGACGCCCAAAGCGGTACTTACTACCTGCATTGGGGTTTAATCGGACTGTTGCACCTGGGCTTGGAAAGAAGTCAGGGGATAGTGCACAAGGCTTACCCCTTTATGGAGAAATTATGGAAGCTGACGGGCGAGACGGTCACGCTGTACATAAAAAAAGGGCATTACCGGATTTGCGTGTCTGAAATAGTCAGTGAGCATCCGCTGAAATTTGCCGTGGGCGTGGGTACGGTGGTACCGATTAACGCGTATACCGGCTCCCCCGGCAAGCTGTTTTTGGCTTACATGACCCGGGAAGAGGTCGCCGATATCCTGAGTCACGAGAAGAAAAGTCATGGTTATAAGGTTACCGATCAGGGATTATTGCATAAGGAATTGGAAGAGGTAAAACAGAGGGGGTGGGCTGTCAGCTACGGGGAAAGGATTAAAGGCGGGTCCAGCCTGTCGGTCCCCATTTGGGACAGGCAGGGTGAAGTAGTGGCGTCGCTCAACATACTTGGGCCCTATGCCAGGCTGAACGAAGATGTTCTGCTCGGGTATCTTGATTTGTTGAAGGAATGCGCACGGGCTGCTTCGGTTCGGCTCGGGGGCGCGCCCGATAGATTATGGGGAGGTGAGGGTGAGAATAGCGGTTATTTTACGCAGAGAAAAACGTTTTAGCTGTTATGCGTGTCAAATTTGATTGAATCAGGAGGGAAAATGATGTTTCGTACCAAATCCAAGTTTTTTGCCATTGTATTGTTGGTTGCTTTAGTATCCCTGACCCTTACCGTCGCGGGTTGCGGCGGCGGCGGCGGTGAAAGCAGCGGCGGCAGTTCCGGCGGTCTGGAGCGGATTTCCATCGCCACCGGCGGCACCGGCGGCACCTACTATCCTTATGGCGGCGCGCTGGCCGGCGTAATCAACAACAAGGCCGAGAACGTTGAAGCCACCGCCGAAGTGACCGGGGCTTCCGTTGAAAACGCCAGGCTGCTGGACAGCGGTGAGGCGCAGATGGGCCTGTTGATGAACGACGTGGTATACCAGGCTTACAAGGGTGAAAACCAGTTTGACAAGCCCATTGAACTGCGCACCTTTATGGGCATGTACGCCAATGTTATGCACGTGGTTGCTTTACAGGACGGCAACATCAAGAGCATCAACGATATTAAGGGCAAAAAGGTTTCCGTCGGTGCTCCGGGCAGCGGCACCGAGAACATGACCAACCAGATTCTGGACGCCCTGGGCATGACCTATGACGATATTGAGGAATTCCGCCTGTCCTTCAGTGAGAATACCGAAGGTTTACGGGACCATGTTATTGACGTCGGTATCTGGTCGGTGGGCGCGCCCACTTCGTCCATCATGGACCTGGCCACAACCCACAAAATACACATTGTTCCTTTCACTGACGAAGAAATGAACAAGATTACCGCCAAATACCCATACTATAACGCCACTACCCTGCCCGCCGGCACCTATTCCGGTTATGACACGGAAGTAAAGACCCCGGCGGTTTGGAACAGTGTTGTGGTGCACAAGGATATGTCCGAGGAACTGGCCTACAAACTGGCCAAGGCGGTGTTTGAAAGTAACGCTGACCTGGTGGCCGTATATTCCGGCGCTGTGGAAAGCACGCCTGAAAATACCGTCGCCAGCGCAGTTGTGCCCCTGCACCCCGGCGTGATCAAGTACTTTGAAGAAATCGGCGTGGAAGTTCCCGACGAGCTGATTCCTCCTGAAATGAAATAAATGCGGAATGTTATGCAGTACGTCCGGTTCCGGGGTAAAATCTCCGGACCGGGCCGCCTCCTTTTTTTACTGGCTGCGGTTTTAATTGCTGCCGCGGTGATCGCCTGGGGGGCGGTCAGCCGGGACATGCTGGTTGTCCGGGACGCAAAAACCGGGCAGACCCTGGAGATCGGCCCCATATCGGAGGGGGAAACCTTTGAGCTTGATTTTATACATTCAGTGGATAAACTGCCGGTGCAGGATTTTTTTGTCTGTCGTAACGGGGCTCTTATTTTGGAGCAAACCAGATGTCTTTCCTTCGGCGCCGGCCTGGGTTATGCCGGGCAGGGGGAACTAAAGGGCGAAAACGGCTGGAATATTATCGACAACATGGACAGGCAGGTGGGAACTCTGCCCCTGCGGGTGGGCACCGTAGCAGACCACACCATTGTTTACCGGGGTGAAAAATTCCATCTGGTCCGGTATTTTGCGCCCAAATCGCTGGTAATGGTAGGGGTTGAGCATAAAAATTTTTTAAAGCTTTTCTAAAGAAGTTCTTTTAAAGGGGGAAAGCAAAATGAGCGGCGACATCATAGGCGACACCATAGATAAAGCAAATGACGGGCAAAGTAAGAAAAGACTTACCCCCGCTCTGATCTTAATTACAGCTTTGGCTTTAACTTTTTTCCATTTATACACCGCCGGTATATCAATGTTTGGCGCCTGGATCCAGCGTGATATTCATCTGACCTTGATCCTGATCGCGGTTTTTCTGATTTTTCCCATGACCCGCAAGGGTACCATGGATAAGGCGAACGTAATCGACTATATTCTGGTGTTGCTGACTTTGGCGTCAGGCGCGTATATTGTCATGAATTACCAGGATATTGTAATGAGGGCCGGCGCCGCCACCACCATGGACCTGATTTTCGGCGGCATTCTGATTTTACTGATCCTGGAAGCCACCCGCCGGGCCACCGGCTGGGTGCTGGTGGGGATAGCGGGCGTTTTTCTGTTGTACAATTTTATCGGCCCGTATATACCGGGTTTGCTCGGGCACAAGGGTTACTCGCTGGGCCGGGTAATATCACAAATGTACCTTACCACCGAGGGCATTTTCGGCGTGCCCCTGGGCGTCTCGGCCAGTTATATATTCCTCTTTATATTCCTGACTTCGATGCTGGAAAAGCTGGGCATGGGCCAGTTCCTGCTGCAGTTGGCCATGGCGCTGATGGGCCGGTTTACCGGCGGCCCGGCCAAAGTGGCGGTTATCGCCAGCGGTTTCATGGGTTCCATCAACGGCAGCGCGGTGGCCAACGTTGTGGGTACCGGTACCTTTACCATACCGTTGATGAAAAATAATGGTTACAGGCCGCACTTTGCCGGCGCGGTGGAATCCTGCGCTTCGTCCGGCGGCCAGCTGATGCCGCCCATTATGGGCGCCGCCGCGTTCATTATCGCGGAATTTCTGGGCATCCCGTATATCCACGTGGTGGTGGCGGCCATTATTCCGGCAGCGCTTTACTACCTCTGCGTTCTTTTCGGGGTCCATTTTGAAGCCGGCAGGCTCGGCCTTAAGGGGCTGCCCAAGGCGGAACTGCCTTCGGCCGGGAAGGTGCTTAAAGAGGGCTGGTTCTTTTTAATCCCGCTGGGCATACTGGTGTTTTTCCTGGCGGTACTGCAGTACACCCCCATCCGGTCCGGTTTTTATGCGATTGTCAGCATGTTCGTGGTGTCTTTTGTCAGCAAAGACAGCCGGATCAACATTGAACGCTTTAAAGAAGGAGCGATAGCCGCGGCACGCAATACCATCACGGTTGCTTTGGCCTGCGCCGCCGCCGGACTGGTCATCGGCAGCATCAACCTTACCGGCGCGGGCCTGAAAATTTCGGCCGCCATCATAGCGGCCTCGGGCGGCGTACTCTGGCTGGCCCTGCTGCTGACGGCGCTGGTGGCTCTGCTAATGGGCATGGGCCTGCCCACCACGGCGGCTTATATCGTTACCGGCACCATGGCCGCGCCGGCTCTGATCAACATGGGAGTGCTGCCGCTGGCGGCCCACCTGTTTGTGTTCTACTTTGCCATCATCTCGGCCATTACGCCTCCGGTGGCACTGGCTGCTTTCGCGGCGGCCGGCATAGCCAAGGACGACCCCATGAAGATTGGCTTCGCCTCCTGCAGGCTTGGTTTTGCCGCCTTCATTGTGCCCTTCCTGTTTGCCGGCGAGCCCGCCCTGATTGCGGTGGGTGACGGCATGCATATTGCATGGGCATTTATTACGGCAACCATTGGCGTATTGGCGCTGGCGGGCGGAAATATCGGTTATGTGCTTACCAAGGCGCTTTGGTGGGAAAGGGTTTTGCTTGTCGCCGGGGCGTTATTGTCCATGCATCCGCAGTTTTACACCGATATTTTCGGCCTGGCCATGATTGCGGCTGCCCTGGCGTCCAATTTCATCCGGAGCAGAAAGCCGGATGCGCCGGCGTTATCGGAGGTTAACGCATAACGATAAGCGCAAACAAGACGTGGTAACGGACAAAGCTTAATACGGGGGAGGAACCGGGCTTGGATGGCAATAATAATGCAAACAAACTGATGAAACTAAAAGACGCCATAGGAAAGTTCGTAACAGACGGCTGCAGTATCACTTTCGGCGGTTTTATCGGCCGGGACTGTGTCGCCGCGGTACACGAGATAATCAGGCAGGGGATTAAAAACCTGACGGTTATCGACGACAGCAAAACAGATATGATGGATTTGCTGGTGGGCGCCGGCGCGGTTAAAAGATGGGAAGGCGCTTACCTGGGCTACGGGGCCATCGGGCTGGCGCCCAATATCAGGCGGTCCGTGGAAAAGGGCATTCCCGTCAAATTTGAACTGGAAGACTGGTCCAACGCGGGAATCAGCATGCGCTTCCTGGCCGGCAGCCTGAACGTACCCTTTATGGCCACCAAATCAATGCTGGGTACCGATATCGCCAAGTACAACCAGCGGATAAAAGTGATCAACGATCCCTTTGCGGGTGAGCCGGTGGCCCTTGTGCCCGCCGCTCACCCGGACGTGGCCGTCATTCACGTACAGCGGGCCGACGCCATGGGCAATGCCCAGGTGTGGGGTTTTACCGGCAACGATGAAAACAAGGCCCGGGCAGCCAAACATACCATTATTACCTGTGAGGAAATTGTTGCCACGGATGAAATCAGGCGCCAGGGCAACATGACCTTAATCCCCTTTTATTGCGTGGATGCCGTGGTGCAGGTGCCTTACGGCTGTCACCCGCAATCGTGCTATGGGTATTACGCCTATGACGTGCTGTTTTGCGGCGAATACCACGAGGCGGCCAAGGACAGGGACCGGTTTTTGCGCTGGCTGGATCGTTATGTTTTCGAATCCGAAGACCATGACGCTTACTGTGCCAAGGTGGGCTGGAGCCGGCTGCAGAATCTGATGCACATGGAACGCCATTTCAACCGCATCCCGGGTTAAGGAGGATCAAGATGGGCAATCAAAAATACACGGCTTCCGAATTAATGGCCATAATGACCGCTAAAGAATTCAGGGACTGGGAAGTGGCGTTCGTGGGCATCGGCATCCCTCTGGTGGCCGGCATAACCGCCAAGCGTTTTCATGCTCCCAACCTGAACATAGTGTATGAATCCGGCTGCATCGGCCCGCAAAAATACAGGGTTGATTTTAACGTGGGTGACTCCTCGGCTGCCGACGGGGCGTTATGTCTCACTTCCGAGTGGCGGGTATTCAGCGACATGCAGTGCGGATACTATGATGTGGGCGTGCTTGGCGCCGCCCAGGTGGATAAATACGGCAACTTGAACACCACCGCCATCTTTGGCGAACAGGACTACTATTCGCCAAAAGTGCGCCTGCCGGGCAGCGGCGGCGGAAACGACATCGGTTCCAATATCGGCCGGGTGGTGGTGATGCTCAGGCTGGAGCCCTTGCGGTTTGTGGAGAAGGTGGATTATCTGACCACCCCTGGTTTCCTGGACGGTTCGCCCGGCGCCAGAAAGAAAGCCGGCCTCCTGGGCAGCGGCCCGGCAGCGGTGGTTACAGATAAGGCGCTGTTCAGATTTGACGCGACAACCCACGAAATGTACCTGGATACCGTTTATCCGGGCGTGGAGGTCCGGGATATCGAATCGCTGGTGGGCTGGAAGCTTAAAGTGTCTCCCGGGCTGAAGGTGGCTGCGGAGCCTACCGAAGAAGAACTGGCTGCCGTACGGAACGCGGACCCGGCCAACCTGATCATGGGCGGGCTTGCCGCCAGGCAGGGTTTGTCCGGACTGGATGAATATATTGCCATTACCATCAAAAACTCCGGTAAACAATAGAAAAATAACGCTTTTCCTCTAGGGGCCCTTTGCGGCCCCTTTTAAGTCTTTTTGATGCAGCGGGGCATTTTGACATCCCGGCGCGCATTAATGTGAAACCTGCCCGGAATTAAGGCTTTGACGCCCCAGGCGCCGGGTAATAATGGCGGCGTGCATTTTTAGCTTTGATTGGGTTTATTTTTCAGAACATTTATAATTGCGTATTGTTGTGGTCCCTTCCTTGCATGTATATAATTGTTTTACGGTGGACAGGCCGCGACAGCGGCTCCGCCGGGGGATGGAAAGAACATCATGTCAGGAGGTGAATTTAAGGGAATTCTTGTTTATATAGAGAGATATAATCATATGTTTAATCATCTGTAATAAGGAGGACACTGTATGAGTTCAGGCAACAACGATAATTTCATCAGGGTATTATCAAGAAAGGACGTTTTGGCTTTGGCCTTCGGGGCTATGATCGGCTGGGGCTGGGTTGTGATGGCGGGCTCGTGGGTTAATTCCGCGGGCTCCCTCGGCGCGATGCTGGCCTTTTTAGTTGGCGGTTTACTGGTGGTATTGGTGGGCCTGACTTACTCCGAACTGGCCTCGGCGATGCCTCTGGTGGGCGGCGAGCACGTTTACAGTTACAGAGCGCTTGGAGTTACGGCCTCATTTGTATGTACCTGGGCAATTATTCTTGGTTACGTTTCAGTGGTGGCCTTCGAGGCGGTGGCGCTGCCCACCGTAACGGAATACCTGTTCCCGGATTATAAATTTGGTTATATGTGGACCATTGCGGAATGGGATGTTTATGCCTCATGGGTCATCATCGGTGTCGCCGGTTCCATTTTAATCACGGTGGTTAATTATCTGGGCATCAGGTTGGCAGCCTTTTTGCAATTGGTATTTACCATCGGCATTGCGCTGGTGGGCTTGATGCTGATTGGCGGCGCCGCTGTTAACGGCAGTGCCGCGCACATGGACCCGCTTTTCGTAAACGGCATGAAGGGCATCTTTGCCGTCGTCATTATGACTCCTTTTATGTTTGTGGGTTTTGACGTCATACCGCAGGCAGCGGAAGAAATCAATATTCCTTATAAGTCAATCGGTAAAATACTGATCTTTTCGGTGCTGCTGGCGGCGTTCTGGTATATCATGGTTATATTCGGCGTTTCCCGGGCCCTTACCGCGGATCAAATGAACAATGCGTCCCTCGTTACCGCTGACGCCATGACGGCCCTCTTCGGCGGCGCCTGGGCCGGCAAGCTGCTGATCATCGGCGGTATTTGCGGTATTCTGACCAGCTGGAACGGCTTCTATATCGGCGGCAGCAGGGCTATTTACGCCATGGCCCAGGCCAAAATGCTGCCGTCATTTTTGGGCAAGCTGCATCCCAAATATAAAACGCCTTATAACGCTGTTTTACTGATTGGTTTGTTATCAATCGCCGCTCCGTTCTTCGGCCGCAAAATGCTGGTCTGGCTGGTGGACGCCGGCGGACTGGGCATTGTAATCGCTTACTTGATGGTGGCCCTGTCTTTCATCGTGTTAAGGAAGAAAGAGCCGGACATGGAGCGCCCCTTCAAAGTAAGCGGAGGCAACCTGATCGGTTGCCTGGCCGTGGCCATGAGCTTTGTAATTGTTTTGCTCTACCTGCCCGGGAGCCCGGCGGCCCTGGTGTGGCCTTATGAATGGTTAATCTTCCTGGGCTGGGCTGTTTTGGGGGCCGTATTCTTCTTCTGGGCCCGGTCTTCCTATGGAACCGCCGAGGTCGACAGGGTCATGCAAGAGCATGTCTTCGGCAAGCTGGGTAATGGAAAGGGTTTCCCCGGCTAGTAAATAAAAAAGTGGCTGAAAAGAAGGGGCAGGTTTTCCCTGCCCCTTCTTTTAGGAGTCAGGAGTCAGGAGTCAGAAACCAAAGATTAACCACTATGCTACGTGGTTACACCTGTCCCGGCGAGCGATTTGCGGGAGCGCCGGTAACGGCGCCCGGCGCAGCGCGGGAGCGCAACCGGGAGGCGCGCATAGGACGTGCGCGCCAGCCCCAACTGAGATTACCCGTTCCGGGCACAGGCAGGACGTCGAATTTGGGGCGGCCCGGTTGCGCCCCAAGCAAGCCGCCGGCGCCGTCGGCGCGGGAGCCATGAGCGAGTCGGGACAGGTTAACCACGCTTTGATAGTATCAAGCAATGGTTTATCGTCTTCAAGTATTCTGATTCCTGAGTTCTGAAACCTGATTAATAACAAAACAATTTTATTTAAAAAACTGGAGGTAAACCAAATGAACAACCAAGAACTGCTGAACCGCAAAAACAACCTGGTGGCCAGGGGCATTTCCAATTCAACCGGCATTTTTGTCAAAGAGGCCAAGGGCGCAACCATTGTTGACGTGGAAGGCCGCGAGTATATCGACTTTTATGCCGGCATCGGCACCTTAAACGCCGGCCATTGCCCGCCACCGGTGGTGGAGGCCATTAGAAACCAGGCCGAAAAATTGCTGCATACCTGTTTTATGGTCACCATGTACGAACCCTACCTGGACCTGGCGGAGAAACTGATTTCCATTTCGCCGGGCAGTTACGACAAACGGGCCATGTTTGTCAACAGCGGCGCCGAGTGTGTGGAAAACGCGGTGAAAATAGCCCGGGCTTACACCAAGCGTACCGGAGTTATCTCCTTTGAGTGCGCCTTCCACGGGCGGACCCTGATGACCATGACCCTCACCAGCAAGGTAAAGCCTTACAAGTTCGGCTTCGGCCCCTACGCGCCGGAGGTGTACAAAATTCCTTCGGCTTACTGCTACCGCTGCTACTACCACTCCACTTACCCGGGCTGCGGCATGCACTGCCTGGAACAGCTCGACCGTACGTTTGCCGCCGAAGTGGCGCCGGAGAACATCGCGGCAATGATCATCGAGCCCGTCCAGGGCGAAGGCGGTTTCATCGTTCCGCCCAAGGAGTTTTTGCCCGGGCTGCAGGAAATCTGCCGCAAACACGGCATAGTATTTATCGCCGACGAGGTGCAGACCGGCTTTGGACGCACCGGCAAAATGTTTGCCTCGGAAAACTGGGGCTTGGAACCCGACCTGATGACCGTGGCTAAATCTATTGCTTCGGGCATGCCGCTGAGCGGCGTGGTGGGCCGGGCGGAAATCATGAACGCGCCCGAACCGGGACACATCGGCGGCACATATGGCGGCAACCCCGTTTCCTGTGCGGCGGCGCTGGCCACTATCGATTACATGGCCAAAGAAAACCTGGTTGAACGCGCCAACCGGATTGGCGAAAAAACCCGTGCCCGCATGCTGGCAATGAAGGACAAGTACCCGGTCATCGGGGACGTGCGCGGGCTGGGCGCCATGAACGCCATTGAACTGGTCAAGAACCGGGAAACCAAGGAGCCGGCCAAGGATGAGGCCGCCGCCGTTTCCAAATACTGCGTGGAAAACGGCGTCATCGTCATTGGCGCGGGTATTTTCAGCAACGTTATCAGAACCCTGATCCCGCTGGCCGTCACCGACGAGCAGCTTGACCGCGGGCTGGATGTCCTGGAGCAAGCCGTTGCCAAATGCCGGGGTTAATTCATAAAAAAGGCTTTTCAGGCCAACATATCCGGTAGGGTGTTGCAAACGGCAACAGCATTCCAGGAAGGTATAGGAGGAAATCATCATGCAAGTGAAGCTAAAAGTGAACGGAGTAATGCATCAAGTAGTGGCAGACCCTGGTCTGACCCTGCTCGACCTGCTCCGGGACGGCCTAAAACTGACCGGAGCCAA
>Ga0068714_10001657_pt1 | contig 31391 bp, 30 predicted proteins | sample MTBNYHSulfiMetaG_FD_62988 | JGI IMG/M metagenome (GOLD analysis project Ga0068714, IMG submission 62988) | Enrichment culture microbial communities from rom New York Harbor, USA that are MTBE-degrading - MTBE-NYH (New York Harbor Sulfidogenic)... | ecosystem: Environmental > Aquatic > Marine >...
CTCGACGAGTACGCGGCCGACGTCGAGCGGGTCTACGCTCCCGTCTGGAGCTGCTATCTCTCCGGGCACGAGACTCCGCAAGGAGCTGTCGACGAGGACGCCGGCGCCGCGGCCGACACGCACACGGTGGGTGTGCACTGAGCGAACGCTCCGCGGGGGGCGCCGGCGCGTAGCGCCGGCGCCCCCCGTCCATCTCCGCCTGCCGTAGACTGTGACGGAGGAATCGCGGCTGGGAGGGCCGAAGAGCGGCTAAGGCCCGTCGCACGACCTGTCGACACCGAGGGGGAAGCATGAGAGCGCCGACCGTCATTCCCAGCCGATCCCGCCGCCTCGCAGTCGCGGCGCTCGTCGCCGGCCTCCTGCTCGGCGTCCTTTGGACCGTGCCTCGCGTGAGCTCGGCTGCCGCGTCGTGGCTGACGGCGCCGCCGGTGCGCGGCAAGACCGTCGCTCTCGATGCCCCCGTGCGCGTGACCCCCGTCGAGGCCGCGGTCGCGGCGGACGACGCATCCCCGCAGAGCGCCACCGAGTCGTCCGCCGCGCAGGCGGCCGACCCGGCGGCCGAGCGGCTGGCCGGCGCGCCCGACGCCGCGGGGGGCGCGCCGCCCGCGGGGGCTGCCGTCACCCGCGTCGATCCCGGCATGCGCTACGACATGGTCGGCCTCCTCTGTGACGATGCGGCCGGGGTCGAGGACCTGACCGTCCACTTCAGGGCCAAGGACGACGGTGGCGCCTGGGGCGAGTGGGTCGCGGCGCCCGTCGAGCGCGTCGCCGAGGGCGCCGGGACCGGCGCGCAAGCCTACACCGACCCCGTGTGGCTCGGCCGCGCGCGCTACGTGCAGGTCGCGGTGACCTCGTCCGACGGCCGCCGCAACCGCGTGCCGCGGCCGCGGCTCGTCTTCCTCGACACGAGCGGCCGCGCGACGCTCGCCGACACCCTCACGGGGGCGGCGCGGGCGGTGGCCTGCACGCTCGCGGGGCTGAGCCCCGCGAGCGACGCGCAGGCCATGACGACCAAGCCCTCCATCGTGCTCCGCAGCCAGTGGGGGGCCAACGAGGACTGGCGCAGCGGGAGCCCGAGCTACGCGCCGGTCAAGATGGCCTTCGTGCACCACACCGCGGGGAGCAACTCGTACTCGCCCTCCGACGCGCCGGCCATCGTGCGCGGCATCTACTACTACCATACGCACGCCCTCGACTGGAGCGACATCGGCTACAACTTCCTGATCGACCGCTACGGGGTCATCTACGAGGGCCGCTACGGGGGCCTCACGAGCGGGGTGATCGGGGCACACACGCTCGGGTTCAACACGTCGAGCACCGGGGTCTCGGTCCTGGGGACCTTCTTGACGGTCGCGCCGCCGAGCGCCGCGACGACCTCCCTGAAGCGCCTGCTGGCGTGGAAGCTCGACGTGCACCACGTGAACCCGCTGGCGAAGGCCGAGATGGTCTGCTACGCGACGCAGAAGTACACCGAGGGCTCGACCGTCACCTTCAACGTGATCTCCGGTCACCGCAACGCCAACTACACGGCGTGCCCGGGCGACGCCTTCAACGCGCTGCTGCCCTCGATCCGCAAGGCGGCCGGAGGTATGGGCCTGCCGAAGATCTACGACGTCAAGGTGTCCCGCACGACGATCAGCCCGAACGGCGACGACTTCCGCGACTCGCTCACGCTGAGCTTCGTGGGGTCGGAGGTCCTCGACTGGACGCTCCAGGTCAAGGCGGCCGACGGCACCGTCGTACGCACGAAGACGGGGCGAGGGCAGTACGTCTCGACCGACTGGGCGGGCAGGTCGGACGCGGGCGACCTCGTGCCGGACGGCCCGTACAGGATGGTCGTCTCCGGGACGAGCGCGACGGGGACGGCGCGCTCCGCGACCGTCGAGGTCGTCGTCGACACGGTCGTCCCCCTGCCGGCCGAGTGTTACATGGCGTCGTCCTTCTTCAGCCCGAACGGGGACGGCTACCTCGAGAACGCCCGGTTGAAGTTCACGAGCCCCGAGCCGGCCCTGATGCGGGTCTCGGTGCTGGACGCGGCGGACGTGTTCCTGCGCAAGCTCGTCGGCTGGAAGAGCGTGGGCACGGCGCGCGTGGTCGTGCCGTGGGACGGCCTGGTGCCCGTGGACGGCGTGCTGCGGCGTGCGCCCGAGGGCGAGTATCACGTGAAGCTCGAGCTGCGCGACCCGGCGGGCAACACGGGCGTGACCGTGCTGCCGGCGCGCCTCGACACGACCGCCGGCTTCCTCACCCCGGTGCCGCTGTACTTCTCTCCCAACGGCGACGGGCGCAAGGACGAGACGTCGCTCGGGTTCACGCTGACGCGTCCGGCGACCGCCCGTGCGTCCATCGAGTTCGACAGCGTCGCCGTGCGTACCTGGGAGCTCGGCGAGCTCGAAGTCGGCACGCACGGGGTGACCTGGGACGGTCTCGACGACGCCGGCGTCGCGCTCGCGAGCGGCGTCTACCGCGCGCGCGTCGAGGTCGACAGCGAGCTCGGCACGTCGGCGGTGGCCACGAAGGTGACGCTCGACCGCACGAGGCCGCGGATCTGGGCGCCGCTCTCGGTCTCGGTGAGTCTGGGCTCGACGGCCAGCATCCGTTACTACGTCACCGACCGCTGGAGCCCCCTGGCCAAGGTGACGGTGACCATCAAGCGGGCCAGCGACGGGGTCGTGGTGAAGAAGCTGTACCTCGGCTGGGTGACGACGGGGCCGTCTCACCGGGCGGCGTGGAAGCCGCCGTCGCGTCGCAGGTACATCGCCACCTTCAGGGCGATCGACCAGGCCGGCAACCGGCAGTACGAGCTGAAGCGCTGCGTCATCAAGGTGCTGTGAGGGCGCGGCCGGCGCGGGCGGCTGCCCGTGCCGGCCGCGCCCCTTCGCGCGGCGTCGTCCTCGTCCGCCGGTCGCGCGACCTGCGCGACAGCGTCGTCGGACCCCCTTCGTGCCCGCGCTCGCCGCGCCCTTCTGCGACGGCGCCCTCGGGCCTTCGCGCCCTCAGGTCGCCGAGTGACGGCGCCCCGAGCGCCTCGTGCGGCCGGTCCGCCGCGTGACGGTGCCCTTGGCCCCTTGCGCCGTCAGGCCGCCGCGTGGCTGCGCCGCCAGCGGCAGTGCGGCATCGGGCAGGACGCCATGCGGGCGGCGTCGCAGAGCTCGCAGCGCTGCGCCGCCCAGCTGACCGGCAGGTCGAAGCCCTCGGCGCCGTCGCCGTCGAGGTGCATCACGGCGTGCAGCGCACGTGACACCGCCTTCATGTCGGCGAACGTGTCGGCCTTCTCGGGGAGGTCGATGAGCCCCATGCGCACGGCGCGCTTGCGCACGCGCCCGTCGGGCACGAAGGCGAAGCGGTCGAGGGCCTCGTCGTGCCAGAGCCCGAGGCGGCGCATCTCGCGCACGACCCAGAAGGCGCGCGACTTGAGGGCGCCGCCGGAGGCCGCGTAGAGCACGTCGACGACGACCTCGGGCTCGGCCGGCTGCGGCAGCAGGCGCGACCAGGTGTCGCGCGTCTCGGCGAGGCGCACGAAGTCGATGATCTTGCCCTTGCTGTCGCTGCGCGAGACCGGCGGGTCGAGGGCGTAGTCGCGCAGGTCGAACTCGCCGGCGAAGACGCGCCCGACGACGTCGGCCTCGACGAACCGACGCCAGTCGGCGTCGACCACGGCCTCGGGCGCGGGCTGCGCGGCGAGGGCGCCGTAGCAGAGCAGTGTGAAGAAGTGACGCGCCTGCTCGTCGGCGTCGCCCTCGGCGTACCGCCGGCAGGCCTCGTCGTCGAGGACGGGCGCGGGCCGGCGTGCCGCGGCGGCGAACGACTCGGCGAGGTAGGCGACGTCGTCGCGGCGCTCGCTGTTGGTGAGCGGGGTGGCTTGGTCCACGGGTGACCCCCTGTCGTGTGAGTGCCGATGCGGCCGGCCGGCGCGCCGACGATGGTACGGGCGCGCCGGCCGGCGGCGAAGGGCGACGATAGGGTCCGGGGGATGACATCGAGAGCGCCACCGGGTGCACGATGACGCGTCGGACCGACCACGCAAGGCCGGGCGGGTGACGGGGAGTCTGCGGAACGGCCGCGGTAGGGCCCGCCGGGCGACGGAAGGTCCGACGAGCGGCCGGCGGAGCGCCCGCGGAGTCCCTGCCGGAGGGCCCGCCGGGCGGCGGCGGGCCCGGCGGCCGGAGCCCATGGGGGGCGATCGAGAAGCAGGACCGCCACCGTCTTGCTTTCCGGTTGCGAGGGGGCGCCGCGGGCGGGTAGGCTACCCGGCGGCAGTGACCCCTCGCGGAGGCCCGACGTCACCCCCATGACCTGGCTCGGCATCGATATCGGCTGCATCAGCCTGAAGGCGGCGCTCGTGGGCCGGGCCGACGACGTCGAGCTGTACGGGCGCCTCCTGCGCGAGCACGCGGCGCTCTTCCAGGAGCCCGCCGACGGCCTCACCGTCGTCGACGGGCGGCCGCTCCTCGTCGTCGCCTACCGCCGCATCAAGGGCAGCCCGAGCGAGGCCGCCCAGCGCCTGCTCGACGACCTGCGCCCCGTGCTCCCCGAAGGGGACATCGCCGGCGTGCGCGTCACGGGCTCGGGCGGGCGCCTGGTCGGCGAGGCGCTCGAGGCCGACTTCGAGAACGAGTTCAAGGCCATCGCCCGCGGCGTCGCGGCGCTGCACCCCGACGTCGTCACGGTGTTCGAGATGGGCGGCGAGACCTCCAAGTTCATCCGCCTCGAGGCGGCCTGCGACGGCGGCTCGGTCGGCATCGCCGACTACCAGACCAACGGCGACTGCGCCGCCGGCACCGGGTCGTTCATGGACCAGCAGGCCAGCCGTCTCCTCTACGACATCGAGGACGTCGGCGACGTCGTCCTCGGGGCCGGCAAGGCGGCCAGCATCGCCGGGCGCTGCAGCGTGTTCGCGAAGAGCGACATGATCCACGCCCAGCAGAAGGGGTACGAGCCGCCGGAGGTGCTGCGCGGCCTCTGCGACGCCGTCATCCGCAACTTCAAGGGCGCCATCACCAAGGGCAAGCTCATCGAGCCGCCGGTCGCCTTCATCGGCGGCGTCGCGGCCAACAAGGGCGCCGTGCGCGCGCTGCGCGAGGCCTTCGGCTTCGACGACGGCGGCCTCGTCGTGCCCGAGTACCACTTCTCGATGGGCGCCGTCGGGGCCGCCCTGCTCGAGGCCGACCGCGGCGAGGCCCGCGACGGCGGCGTCGTGGACCTCGACGAGGGCCGTCTGCCGGCCGCCGAGTTCCCCGTCGCCGACCCGCTCTCCATGGAGCGCGTGCGCCTGCTGCGCGACATGGCGACGCCGTACGAGTGGCCGGAGACGCTGCCCGTCGACGTCTACATGGGCATCGACGTCGGCTCGGTCTCGACGAACCTGGTCGTCGCCGACGAGCAGGGCCGCGTGCTCAAGGAGATCTACACGAAGACCGACGCCCGTCCGGTCGAGGTCGTCAACAAGGGGCTCGCCGAGATCCGCGCCGAGCTCGGCGAGCGCATCCGCCTGCGCGGCGTCGGCACCACCGGTTCGGGGCGCGAGCTCATCGGCGAGCTCACCGGGGCCGACATCGTGACCGACGAGATCACCGCCCACAAGACGGGCGCCGACTTCATCGCCCGCCAGATCGGCCTCACGGTCGACACGATCTTCGAGATCGGCGGCCAGGACTCGAAGTTCATCTCGCTCCAGGACGGCATCGTCGTCGACTTCGCCATGAACGAGGCCTGCGCCGCCGGCACGGGCTCGTTCCTCGAGGAGCAGGCCGAGAAGCTCGACATCAGCATCGTCGGCGAGTTCGCCGAGCTCGCGCTCTCCTCCGACGCTCCGATCCGGCTCGGCGAGCGCTGCACGGTCTTCATGGAGCGCGACGTCATGGCCTACCAGCAGCGCGGCGCGCACAAGAACGACCTCGTCGCCGGGCTCGCCTTCTCCATCGCCTACAACTACCTCAACCGTCTCGTGCGCGAGCGCACCATCGGCGACGGCATCTTCTTCCAGGGCGGCACCGCCTACAACGACGCCGTCGCCGCCGCCTTCTCGCAGATCCTCGGCAAGGAGATCGTGGTCCCGCCGTACAACGGCGTCATGGGCGCGCTCGGCATGGCCCTGCTGGCCAAAGAGCGCGCCCAGCGCACCGGCGAGCCGACGACCTTCCGCGGCTGGGACCTCGAGCAGGTCGACTACACGGTGGTCGACTTCGTCTGCAAGGGCTGCTCCAACGAGTGCGACGTGCGCCAGTACACCGTCGAAGGCAAGAAGACCTACTGGGGCGACAAGTGCTCCGACCGCTACCGCAAGCCGGCCAAGGTCGACAAGCAGCCGGTCATCGCCGACCTCATCGCCCTTCGCGAGGAGGCGCTGCTCGAGCCGTACCGCGCCGCCGTCGAGCAGGCCGGCGAGGGCGCGCCCACCGTCGGCTTCCCGCGCGCCATGTACACCTACGACCGGCTCCCGTACTGGGCCGCGTTCTTCGCCCACCTCGGCCTGCGCCCCGTGCTCTCGCCGGAGAGCGACAAGACGATCCGCGAGGCCGGCGTCGACCTCACCGTGGCCGAGCCCTGCTTCCCGATCCGCGTCGCGCACGGGCACGTCGAGTGGCTCCTGCGCGAGGGCGTCGACTGGGTCTGGCTGCCCAACCAGGTCAACGAGGAGACGGAGTTCCCGCAGTTCAACTCGCACGCCTGCCCGTGGGGTCAGACGCTGCCCTTCGTCGTGCGCCGGGCGCCGCGCATCGAAGACCACATGGAGAAGATCCTCAGCCCTCGCGTGCGCTTCCGCGACGGGCGCGAGGGCCTCCTGCGCGACCTCGCCCAGTTGGTCGGCCCTCTCGGCGTCGACAAGGCGCGGCTGGCTGCGGCGCTCGACGCCGCCGAGGCGGCTCAGGAGACCTTCCGTTCGCGGCTCGAGGCGGCCGGCGCTGAGGCGCTCGCGGCCCTCGAGGCGGCCGGCGAGCTCGGCATCGTCCTCGTCGGCCGCCCGTACAACATGTACGACAAGGGCGTCAACATGGACATCCCGCGCAAGCTGCGCAAGTTCTACGGGGTCAACCTGATCCCCCTCGACTTCCTGCCGCTCAAGGGCATCGACGTGAGCGACCTCGTGCCCAACATGTACTGGAACTACGGGCGCAAGATCCTCCAGGCGGGGCGCTTCGTGCACGACCGCGAGCACCTGCACCTGATCTACCTGACCAACTTCAAGTGCGGGCCCGACTCCTACATCAAGCACTACGTCCGCGAGGCCTCGGGCAAGCCGTTCCTCACTCTCCAGTTCGACGAGCACCAGAACGACGCCGGCGCCATGACCCGCTGCGAGGCCTACCTCGACAGCAAGGGCTTCCTGCGCTGGTGGTCGCAGGACACGGATCCCGGCCGCGGCCCGGGCGGAGAGACCGTGGGCGCCCCGGCCGCCGAGGAGGTGCCGCTCGGCCGTGTCTGAGGCGACGACCGTCGATCCCAAGCTCCAGAAGGTCATCCGGGACTTCGGCCTCGAGGGCCGCACCCTGTACCTGCCGCAGATGCCTTACGGCGGTTCGTACCTCCTGGCCGCCGCCATCCGCTCGATCGGCGTCGACGCCTGGACGACGACCGACTCCGACGGCCGCACCCTCGAGCTCGGCGGCAAGATGACCTCGGGCGACGAGTGCTACCCGCAGAAGATCACCATGGGCGACTTCCTGCGCATGATCGAGGACGAGGGGCGCGACAAGGTCGCCTTCCTCATGCCGACCGCCAACGGGCCCTGCCGCTTCGGGCAGTACCTCTCGCTCGTGCGCTCGAAGCTCGACGAGCTGGGGTACGACGATGTCCCCGTCATCACCATCACGTCCAACGACGGCTACTCGTCGATCGGCGACTACTCGCAGTCGCTGATCCGTACGGCGTGGCGTGCGGTGATCTCGCAGGACATCCTCATGAAGGCCCTGCTCAGGACGCGGCCGTACGAGCTCGAGAAGGGCGCGACCGACGCGGCGTACCAGGAGAGCCTCGTCGACGTCGGCGAGGCGATCAGCGCCGTGGGCATCTCGGACCGGCAGCGGATGGCGCGCGCCCGGGCCGCGCTGACCCGCTCAAGGGAGCGCTTCGGCCGGGTGCCCGTGCGCTACGACCGCACCCGGCCCCTCATCGGCATCGTCGGCGAGATCTTCTGCCGCCACAACACGTTCTCCAACTTCGACCTGGTCCGGCTGGTCGAGGAGCAGGGGGGCGAGTGCTGGCTCGCGGACATCGGCGAGTGGGTCTGGTACGTCGACGACGAGCACCGCCGCCGCCTGCTCGAGCAGGGACGCCGGTACACGGGCGAGAACCTGGGCCGCTACATCCGCACCAAAGTGATGCACGCCGACGAGCGCGCCCTGTACTCGACCTGGGAGGGCGAGTTCGTGGGCTACGAGGAGCCGCACAGCGTCGGCGAGGTGCTCGAGCTGAGCAAGCCGTACTTGCCCTACACCGGTGCGCTCGGCGAGATGGTCCTCAGCACGGGCAAGTCGATCTACTTCCACGAGAAGGGCGCCGACGGCATCATCGACATCAGCCCGTTCACCTGCATGAACGGCATCGTCACCGAGGCGATCTACCCGTCGGTGCAGCGTGAGCTCGACGGCATGCCGATCCGCGTCTTCTACTTCGACGGCACGCAGAGCGACCTCGAGCGCGACGTCGGCATCTTCCTCGAGCTGGCGCGCACCTACCAGCGTCGCAAGAAGAAGCCGCGGCGCTACCCCGCCTGCTTCGGCGCCGAGTAAGGAGGAGCGGCGGCGCGGCGCCCGCCCGCGCGTGCCGCGGCCTTCATCCGCGCACGGCGCGACTCACGACCCCGTGCGCCGCGGCCTTCATCCGCGCACGGCGCACGCCCGAGAGGGCTCACGGCCGGACCGCCGGGCCGCCCCCGAAACGTCGTCGAGCCCCGGGGAGCGCCCGCGTGCGGGCGCTCCCCGGGGCTCGACCAAGCCGCGTTCAGCGGGCGTAGCGGCGCGCGCTCCCGGTCAGGTCCTGCGTCATGAAGTCCTTGCCGCGGCGACGCGGGTTCTCGGAGCGAGTCCGGCTCGCCGCCCCGTCGGCCGTACCCTCGGCGACGCGCTTGAGCGTGGGGATGACCTTGACCTTCATGACGCTGCCCTCTCCTGAAAAATTGGTTGCCTTGTGCCAAACGGCGCAAAGTATATGCCCCTGGCTCGAGCCGGTCAAACGGGATTCGCAAAGGGGCGAGTCGGGGGACGAGCGGCGCGCTACGCCGGCCGTCGCGCTCCAGAAAGGGGGAAGGCCTCCCGCGTGCATCCCCGGCGCTCAGGGGCCGGTGCCGGGGCACGGGAGGCCTTGTGACCGTTCGCGGCGGGGGGGACGCCGCTCGCGGTTCTGGGGGCTTCACCGGGAGCGGTCGCGCCGCTCCCCAGAACTCAGCGCCGCGTGATGCGCGGCGATACCTCGTTACCGAAGAAGTCGAGCTCACCGCGTGGGCCGCGAGGCGCGTAGCGGCTGAGCACGTGCGGGTTGACGCCCGAGGGGGTGCGCACGGCTTCGCCGGCGCCGTCCAGGGCACGGTTGATCAGGAGCAGCACACGGTTCGTCATGGCGACCCTCCTCTAAATCATAGAGATTGTAACTTGCGGCACGAAGTATATACCTGAGACAAAGGAGCGTCAAACATCCTCGGCGATGACCTTGATCAAGGTCGGCGCGGCGGAGCGGCGGGTACTGTCTGACCCGAGCGCTGCGCGAGGGACCTCTTCGGCCTCGCGCCGGTCCCGTCGAGAGGAGGCCAGATGCCGGACCGAGGCCAGATGCCGGACCGAGGCCAGATGCCGGACCGAGAGCAGATGCCGGACCGAGAGCAGATGCCGGAGCGACCCGTCGTCGCCGACCTTCGGGGTCTGCGCGAGGTCGCCGAGGGCGGCATCGTCAGCAAGCCGATCGTCGAGAACGAGCATCACAAGATCGTGCTTTTCACCTTCGCCGCCGGGCAGGAGCTCTCCGAGCACACCGCCAGCGTCCCCGCCGTCATCCACATCCTCGAAGGGGAGGGGAGCGTCGTGCTCGGCGGCGTGGCCCACGAGGCCGCGCCGGGGAAGCTCTTCTACATGCCGGCCGAGCTGCGCCACGCCGTCCGGGCGACGACCGACCTCAGCATGCTGCTCACGATGTTCCGCACCTGAGGCCGGCCCGCCGGCTCGCGGAGATGACCGGCGCGGTCGCCCGGGCGCCGCGCGGTCGGCTCCGGCGCGGCGCCGTCGCGAACCCGGCGAGGTGGGCGTGCGTCTCCCCTGCACGCCATCGATCACCGTCGTCCAGGCTGGGAGGTGCCTCCATGCGACGCTTCCTCATCATCGCGGGCCTCGCGGCGGCCGTGCTGGCCGCCGCGCTCGTCGTGCTTGTCTCCCGCGGCGACGACTCCGCGGCCGCTCCCGCGCTGCCCGAGATGGGCAGGGCCGACCCTCTCGTCTCCGAGGCGGGAGCGCTCGCCGATCCGTTGGCCGACTTCGGGTTCACCCTGCTGGCGCGGGAGGGCGCGTCCACCGGCGACAACGTCGTCATCTCGCCGGCCTCGATCCACGCCGTGCTCTCGATGCTGCTCTCCGGCGCCGCGGGGGAGACCGCGGCGGAGCTCGAGCGCGGGCTCGCCGTCGAGGGCCTCGCGGGTGACGCGCTGGGTCAGGCCTGGGCCGACCTCATCACCGGGTCACAGGCCGGCGAGGGCTCGAAGCTGCGCATCGCCGACTCCCTCTGGCTGCGCGAGGGGGTCGCCTTCGTACCGGCCTTCCTCGACTACGATCGCGACTACTTCGCCGCCGACCTGCGTCCGCTCCCGGATGACCCCTCCGAGGCGGCCGCGCAGGTCAATCGCTGGGTCGAGGAGCGCACCGCGGGTCGCATCACGGAGCTCGTGAGCCCCGGCGACTTCTCCGCGGCCACCATCCTCACGCTCGTCAACACCGTGTACCTCAAGGTCAGGTGGGAGCACTTCGACACCGAGGCCACCCAGCCCGGACCGTTCGCGCTGGGGGGTGGTCAGAAGGTCGACGTGCCGATGATGCACGCCTCGCTGGAGGCGACCTACGTGGACGGGGAGACGTACGACGCGGTCGCCCTCTCCACCGACGGGCCGGTGACCGTCTGGGTCGTGGTCCCCACGGGCGCGCACACACCGGAGGACGTGGCGGAGGCGCTGGGCGCCGGCGGCTACCGCGGGATGCTCGACGCCGCGCGGCGCCTCGAGGGCACCGTCGCGCTGCCGCGCCTGAGCCTCGAGTACGAGTCGGAGAGACTCAAGGAGCACCTGCAAGCCTTGGGGATCAGGCAGGCGTTCTCGCCGACCGAGGCGGAGTTCACGGGGATCGCCGACGTGGCGGAGACGGTCTACGTGGAGGAGATCCTGCACAAGGCGAACCTCGACCTGGACGAGTCGGGGGTCGAGGCGGCGGCGGCGACGGGCGCGGTCGTCGGCGTGACGAGCGCGCCGGCGGAGAGCTTCGAGCTGCGTGCCGACCGCCCGTTCCTCGTGATCCTCGCAGAGAAGGCCTCGAACGCGCCGCTCTTCACGGCGCTGGTGCGCGACCCGCGCTGAGCCCATGGCGAAGCCGGCGCCCGCCGCGGCATCGCCGCGGCGGGCGCCGATCAGCGGGCGTACGGGATGCGCAGATCGGTCACGAACTCGGCCGGCCCGAGCCCTTCGGCGGCGCCGGCGACGTAGACCTCCCAGAGCGGCCCGGCCGCCCGGTAGCCGACCGCCGCGAGCGCCTCGTGCAGGGCGGCGACGGCGTCGTCCATCTGGTCGCGGGGCCCGGTGTGCCGGGTGGCCAGGGTGTGGTGCGCCGGCACGAGCTCGCCGCGGGCCTCGCCGATGCGGTCGGGCACCGAGCCGTCCTCGCCGGCGGTGACGGCGAGGCAGACGTCGTAGTCGATCGTCTCGCCGTCACGCGTCTCCTCGTAGAAGCGCCCGATCATCGGTCCGCTCGCCGTCAGGCCGGCCTCGGCCACGATCGCGCGCAGGCGGCGCATCCGCTCGCCGATCGCGCGCACCGGCCCGCGGCCGGGGAGCACGGCGAGCGTCTGCTCAGGCACGTGCACCACGTCGACGTCGTAGAGCATCGCGGTCTCCTCCTCGTCGCCGTCGAGCCTACCCTCGTGGCCGCCGCGCCTACCCTCGCCGCCGCCGGACCGATCCTCGCGGACGATCGGCGTGCCCCGGGCGGCCGCCGGACGCGGGCGCGCGGCCGCCGAGCGCACCCCGGACGGCGATGGTCCTCTCCGTCTCCGCGCGAGCTGGGCTCGCGCACACCTCGCGGCGCGCGCTCGAAGGCGCCGCGCGAGACCGGCGGCTCAGGCGAGCGTCACGCGGCTGCCGCGGCGCCGCACCAGGCGGTCCTTCTCGAGCACCGCGACGATCTCGGCGGCCGCTTCCGCCCGCAGGCCCAGGGCGGCGGCGAGCCCGTCGAGGTCCATGCCGCCCTGGTCGAGGAGCAGCCGCAGGGCCCGGGAGCGGTGCCAGCGCCGTGAGCCCTCGAAGGGCGTCTGACGGCGGAGGGCGCGGATCCCGGTCGCCCGGCCGGTGAGGGCGCCGGCGCCGTAGTCCATGAGCGCGTTGTGCCAGTCGCGCGAACGGCCGGCCGGCAGCACGCGGTCGGCGACGGCCTGGAGGGCGGCCGGCGACAGGTCGTGCGGCAGCTCGAGCTCGTGCGTCAGCACGCGCCGCACGTTGGCGTCGACGGCGGCGAGGTCGGCGTTGTGGGCGAAGACGAGGACGGCGCGCGCCGTGTACGGCCCGAGGCCGGGGAGCCGGCGCAGCTCGGGCAGCGTCGCAGGGAGCTCCGCCGGCCGCCCTCCCGGCGCCGCCGCGACGACGACCTGGGCCGTGCGCCGCAGGCGTTCGGCGCGGTTGTTGTAGCCGAGGCCGGACCACTCGGCGAGGACGTCGCCGAGGGGCGCTCCGGCGAGCGCTTCGAGCGTCGGGTAGCGGGCGATCCAGCGCGCGAAGCGCGGGACGACGCGGCTCACCTGCGTCTGCTGCAGCATGACCTCGCTGACGAGGACGGCGTAGGGGTCCGTCGTGCGCCGCCACGGGAGGTCGCGCCCGTGACGCTCGTACCAAGCGAAGACGCGCCGGCGAAGGGCGGCCACGGTCGCGGGATGCAGGCGTGGGGCCGCCTCTCCCCGCGACGCCGTCGTCATGCCCCGCCGGCGTCGACCAGCCGCGACCACTCCTCGTACTCGCGCTCGAGCGTGGCCTCGACGGCGTCGCGCTCGTCGAGAAGGCGGTCGAGCAGGGCGCGGTCCGCGTAGGTCTCGGGCTCGGCGAGCTCGGCGTCGATCGCGCCGAGCCGGCGCTCGGCGCGCAGCACGGCCGCCTCGGCGGCGCGCAGCGCGGCGCGGTGGCGGCGCGCCTCCTCCGGGCTCCGCTGCCGCGCGACGGCGCCGCCGGCCGGGGCGGCCGCCGGGCGGCCGCCCCGGCCGGCGGCGCCCTGTCCGGTCACGTCGTCGGGAGCCGCCGCGCCGTCCCCTCGTGCCGCCCTCGCCTCCCAGTACCGCCCCGGCGACAGGTGGGGCACGAGCCCGCCGTCGTGGATCTCGAGCACCCGGGTGGAGACGCGGTCGATGAGGTGACGGTCGTGCGTGACGAGCAGCAGCGTGCCCGTGTACTCGATCAGCGCGGCGGCGAGGGCGTCGACCGACTCCATGTCGAGGTGGTTGGTGGGCTCGTCGAGCAGGAGGAAGTTGGCCTCGCCGACCAGCAGGCGGAGCAGGCGGAGGCGGCTGCGCTCGCCGCCGGAGAGCGCGGCGACCGGCGTGTCGACCTCGTCGGCCGTGAACATGAAGCGCCCCAGCAGGCTGCGCGCGTGCTGCTCGTCGTGGCCCGTGAGGGGCAGCACGGTACCGAGCACGGTCGCCGTCTCGTCGAGCTCACGGCCCTGCTGCGAGAAGTACGCGGGGCGCACGTTGTGGCCGAGATGGGCGGCCCCGTCGGGCAGGCTGCGCAGGCCGGCGATCGTCTCGACCAGCGTGGTCTTGCCCGAGCCGTTGGGCCCGACGAGGGCGACGCGCTCGCCGCGCTCGAGGACGACGTCGATGTCGCGCACCAGCGTCGCCGGGCCGCCGGGCTCGTCGGGCGAGCCGACACGCAGCGCGGGCGCCTTGACCTCGAGCACGAGCCGGGCCGAGGGCCGCGGCTGCGGCAGCCCGAGCCTGAAGCGGGCCTGCTTCTTCGGCGGCGCCTTGAGATCGCGCCGGATGCGCTCCATCTGCGTCAGCTTCGCCTTCGCCTGCTTGGCCTTGTTCTTCTTGGCGTGGAAGCGGTCGTAGTAGCGCTGCAGCTGGGCGATCTTCTCGAGGTCCTCCTCGTAGCGGCGCCGCAGCAGCGCCATGCGCGCCTCGTACTCCTGCATGTAGGTGGCGAAGTCGGTGGCCATGGCGTCGACCTGCTCGTGCTCGAGCGAGAGCACGCGGCGGCCGACGCGCTCGAGCAGGCGCCGGTCGTGGGTGACGAGGAGGAAGGCGCGCGGCGAGTCGGCGAGGAAGCCCTCGAGCCACTCCACGGAGTCGAGGTCGAGGTGGTTGGTCGGCTCGTCGAGCAGCAGGAGGTCGGCGTCGGCGAGCAGCGCCCGCGCCAGGGTGACGCGCGTGAGCTCGCCGCCGGAGAGCGAGAGCAGCCGACGCTCGAGCATGTCCTCGGGCAGGCCGAGGCCCTCGAGGACGCCGCTGAGCCGGCTGCGGTAGTCGTAGCCGCCGGCCGCCTCGAACCGCCGCTGCAGCTGCTGGTAGTCGTGCATCGCGTCGCGCAGCTCCGCGCTGTGCTCCCCGAGCCCGGCGAGACGCTCCTCGGCGGCGCGCAGCGCCGACTCGAGCTCGACGGTCTCGCCGAAGGCCTCGACGAGGTAGTCGATGACGGGCCGGTCGCGCTCGAGCTCGGGCGTCTGCTCGTGCATCCAGACGCGCCGCCCGCGGGCCCTGGAGACGACGCCGGCGTCGGGCTCCTCGGTGCCGGCGATGAGACGCAGCAACGTCGTCTTGCCGGTGCCGTTGCGGCCCACGAGGACGGCGTGGTCGCGGCCGTCCAGCGCGAAGCCGACGCCGGTGAACAGCCGGCGCCCGGCGAAGCCCTTCTCGACGTTCTGCAGGCTGACGATGCTCATGCCGGCGGCATCCGGGGACGGGGGGTCTCGGGAGCGGCAGGATACCACCGCGACGTGAGGGTCTCCAGCCGCGGCGCCCCAGGGGCTCGTGCCGCCCGCCCGGCGACCACGGTCTCGCGCCGCCCGCTCCGCGGCCCGACCCTCTCGCGCCGCCGCTCCGCGGAGCGACGGGCTCGTGCCGCCCGCTCGGCCGCCGGGGGCTCGTGCCGCCCGCTCGGCCGCCGGGGGCTCTGGTGCCGCACGGCTCCCTCCCGCTTCGCGCGATGGTAGGCTGCCGCTGACGACGGGGAGGTGCCCGTGGCCGTCGCGGCCGGGGTCTTCGACATGGACGGGGCGCTGCTCGGCTCGGAGCGCGTGTGGCGCGCGGCGCGGCGCTTCGGCGGGCCGGCGCCTCGTCGCGCCGAGGCCCTCGCGTGATCCTCGCGGCGTCGACCACCGTGCACGACCTCCTCGTCGGCTGCCCCGAGCTGCGTGCGTACGTCGAAGGGCTGCTGCCGAGCGGGCGCGTCGACGGCGCGTCGATCGACGCGACGAAGTCGCGGCGGGCGACGACGCTCGCCGACGTGGCGCGCGCCGTGAACCTGACCCACACCGAACTGCTGCGCGCCCTGCAGGCCGAGGCGGTCCGTCTCGGCGTCGGCGATGCGGTCGCCTCGCCGGTCGAGTCACCGCTGACCGACGACGATCTCGAGGCGCTGGTCGGACTGCTCGAAGAGGGACGCGGCCTGCTCGAGGTGACCGCCCTGGTGCGGCAGGCCGAAGGTCTGAGGGCGGCCGCCGCGCGGGACGTCGCCCGGGGCGGAGCGACGGGCGAAGAGTGGGGCCCGGGGGGCGCAACGGCCCGCGCCGGCGTGACGGCGCTCGCCGCCGCGCCGCCCGCGGCCGGGGTCGTAGCGCCGCCCGCTCCCGGGGCCGCCGCGCCGCCCGCTCCCGGGGTCGCCGTGCCGCCTGCGCCCGGACCCGGCGCCGGACCCGGGCATCCGCTGGACACGCTGAGCCGCGAGCTCGCGGCCGCCGAGCAGGTGCTCGGCATGCTGCGCTCGGCGCTCGCGGCGATCGAGTGCGACCCTGCGGAGTGGGAGCGGGTCCGGCCCCTCGTCTTCAGGCTGCTCGACCTGCTCGGCGGGCTCGACCGGCACCACCGCCGCGTCGTCGAGCTCGTCTGCCCCCACCTGCGCCGGCGCGACCGCGAGGGGGTGTCACGGCTCCTCGGCGACGCGCAGGCCGCCGTCGACCGCCTGCGCGCGGAGGTGCGCCGGCAGGCGAGGGCGGGCGACGTGCAGGCGGCGGCCGCGGCCTGCCAGCGACTGGACGAGGCGGTGACGGAGGCGCTGCGCCAGGAGGAGTACGTGCTGCTGCCCCTGGCGGCGGCCACGCTGGGCGAGAGCGAGTGGCGGGAGGTGCGCGCCGGCGAGACCGCGATCGGGTGGTCACTCATCGACACGCCGCCGACGTGGCCGGCGCGCCCGTGAGGGGCGTCCGCCGGCCGCGGTGGCGGCGTGTCGCGGCCTGACCGTCGCTCGGGGCGCGGCGGTGGGTGCGCTCAGAGCGCGGCCGTGCGCGCGAGGCGCCGGGCGAGCTCCGCGTAGTACTCGCGGACGCCCTCCTCGGCCTCTTCCTCCTCGATCGAGTCGAAGGCCTGGCGAAGCTCCTCGACGTCTTTGCCGGTGAGGTAGCGCATCGCGAGGGGGAAGACCACGTCCTCCTCCTTCTCGATGTGGCTGTCGACCAGCGCGACGTAGGTGCGGAGGTTGTGCACGATCGGGTCGATGGCCGCCGCCTCGCCCTGCCGCACCAGCGGCAGCCAATCGGCGGCGGAGTCGAGGATCACGCGCATCTCCTCGTGCTCCTTGAGGAGCTCGTCGAGCGGCCACGTCTCCCAGCTCATGCCGCGGCGGTGCAGCATGCAGAAGAGGAGGTCCTCCTCTTTGGGGTCGTGGCAGGCGTCGGCGAAGTAGCGGAAGAACTCGATCAGCCGTTCGAGCTCGCCGGCATCGGCGGTGCGCCTCATCGCGATGGTGTCGAGGTCGCGCGAGGCGGCGTCGAGGACGAGCTTGACCATGGAGTGCTCCCGGCGAAGAACCTCGATCGGCTCCATGGCTCCCCCCTTTCGAGCACGGTCCTTATCCCGTTCACGGGGTCGCTTCGATTCTACCCCTCGACCAAACGGCGTACCAGTACCCTTCGCGTACTCCAGTTTGGAGTGTGAATACGGGCGGATAGATGTCAGCCCGCCGGACGCCCGGCCTTCGTGCGCACCGCGACCGGGGCCGCGTCGGGCCTGCGGCCGCGGGCCCCGGTCAGGCGACGGCGCTCAGGCCGTCACGGTGCGGACGTCGACGCGCTCCAGGTCCATCTCGCCGAGGCCCATCTCGTAGGCGGCGCGCACGTAGGGGATGTCGCCGCCCTGCAGGCCGAAGAGCGTCGCCGCGTAGCTGTCGGCGGCGACGATGTCGGGGCTCGCGATCACCGTGTCGCGGCGCTCGACGTCGCCGAGGTCGCCGCCGGTCGGTCCGTTGGCCACCAGGATGCGCATCGCGTCGACGACGGTGAGCGTCGGCCGGCAGACGCTGACCAGGTCGGCCGTGCGCTGCCCGATGTTCGAGTGGAGCTGCCCCGGGTCCAGGACCACGCCGAGCAGGTTCTTGCCTCCCAGGGTGAGGCGCGAGAGGCCGTGGTCCTTGGCGATGGGCGCGTCGATGAGCACGTCGCAGGAGAGGACGTCGCGGTAGATGTCCCACTCGGTGATGTCGCGGCCGTCGGGGATCTTGAAGCGCTGGAAGCGGGCCGGCGTCATGTACACCATCTCGCCGCCGGCCCGTTCGGTCGCGTCCGCGATGCCGCTCACGCGGTAGGCCTCGTCGGCCGGGCTGCCGAACGGCGAGTCCATCACCCGTACGCGCTCGGCGCCGGCCTCGAGGCAGAGCGCGACGAGCGTGCCGACGACGTCCGGGTCGGTCGTGGCCGCGTACTCCGGAGGGTTGGCGCCGCTGCAGATGTTGGGCTTGACGACGACGTCGTCGCCGCGGCGCACGAAGCGGGTCATGCCGCCGAGGGCGGCGAGCGCCGCCGTCGTCGTGCGGACGGCGTCGTCGCCGCGGGCGACGGCGAGGCCGGCCGGCAGGGGCTTCTGGTCGGGCTGGGTCTCGCCGGCGGCCGCGGACGGTCCCGGCGAGGCCGTCCGCCGCTCGGGGAGCGGCGGGTCTTCGGCGGTCTGGTCGCCGCCGCAGCCCGCCGCCGACAGGGCGGCGCCGACTGCGGCGGCGCCGCTCACGGCGAGGAATCGGCGGCGCGTCCAGTGTGGCATCGCTCGACTAGGGTAACAGGGTGCTGTGGCGTATACATCCACGTCGGGTCGGAGTGCTCGACCCACATCGCGACGACGACCGCGCAGGCGGCGCAGGGAGGGACACCATGGACATCGGCAAGCTCTTCGGGCACGCGTGGGGGCTCTTCACCAAGGACATCGGCCCCCTCATCGTCACGACGATCGTGGCCGCGCTGGCGGCCGGTATCCCTGCGGTGATCCTCTTCGGGAGCATCCTCGCGACCAGTGAGTGGACGCTGACCGAAGAGGGCACGCTCACCGGCACGCCCGACGTCTCCTGGCCCGCGATCGTCGTCGGCAGCATCCTCGTCACGCTGATCACGATCTTCGTCGTCATACCGTTCTACGCCAGCATGGTCAGCATCATGCTGCGCCGCGTGCGCGAGGGAAGGGTGGCGGAGTACGGCGACATGTTCGCGGGTTTCCGTCAATTCGGCCAGGTCGTCTCCACGTACCTGCTGATCGGCATCATCGTGGGACTGCTCTCGGTGACCATCATCGGCATCCCGTTCGCCATCTACTTCGGCGTGCTCTGGGTGTACGCGATCGTCCTCGTCGTCGACCGCGGCGTCGGCTTCGGGCAGGCGACCGGAGCCAGCAAGGAGCTCGTGCGGCGCACGGGCTGGTGGATGACCTTCCTCTCGCTGTTCGTCGCCGCCATCGTCTTCGGCATCATCGGCAGCATCCTCAACATCATCCCCGTGGTGGGGCCGATCGTGGCCGGTCTTCTCTACCCGCTGATGCTGGCCTACGTCGTCGGCATGTACTTCCAGGCGAGCGGTGAGGTGCAGCTGGTCGACAACGCCGTCGCGGGTCTGCCGCCGGCGGCCGGCGCCGGCCCGTACGGCGCGCCGCCGGCCGGCGGCCCGTACGCCCCGCCGCCCCCGCCGCCCGCCGGCGCGGGCTATGCGCCGCCGGCGCCGCCCGCCGCTGCCGCGGGCGCGCCGCCGGCGCCCGGCGAAGCGACTGAGGGCGGACCTGCCACCGGGCAGGACGCCTGGACGGCCGCGTCCGATCCTCTGGCGGGGCAGCGCCCGGTCGCTCCGCCGTTGGGTACGGTCCCCGGCACCGAGCCGGCCGCCGGCGAGCCGGCGGCGCCGGCCGCTCCGCCGCCGCCCGAGGCGCCGCAGCCGCCGGTCGGTGAGTCTCCTGCGGGCGCCTCGGCGGAGCCGGCCGCTGTCACGGCGGCGCCCGTACCGACACAGGAGGATCAGACGGAACCCCACGTCCACACCGAGTCGGGGCAGCTGGTGCGCCATTGCTCGCAGTGCGGCGCGGTGATCGAGGGCTCGGCTGAGTTCTGTCAGGTCTGTGCGCACGAGGTGAGCGGCGGCGAGACGCCACCGCACGGCGCGGTGGGCGAGGCCGAGGGCGAGGGTGCTCCGGCCAACGGCGAGGGTGCTCCGGCCGACGACGAGACGCCGGCGACCTGACTCGCTTCGAAGTCGGCGGCCCGGCGGCGCGTGCACGCGCCGCCGGGCCGCCGCGTCTCCGCTCGGGGTGGGGCACGTCTCGGCGAGGTCGCGGTGCATCGGACTCGCGGCGGGCGGAGGTGCGGCTCGCGAGCGGTCGGGCACTCGGCTCCCGGCGCCGGCGGTCGCTGCTCGGCACGCGCCCGGCATCGCGGGCGGTCGCTGCTCGACGCGCGCCCGGCATCGCGGGCTGTCGCTGCTGGACGCGCCCGCCGGCCGCGGTCGACGGGGGCTCGTCGGCGGGCGGCTCCGGGCACACGGATGTGAGAACATGCGGGCGGTCGTGTGAAGGGAGAGAGCGATGACGACGCCGGTCAAGGTCAACTGGGACGAGGTCGAAGCGCGGCACGTGCAGGTCGGCCCCATGAGCGGCTTCTGGGCCGACCTCGGGCGCGCCGCGGGCAGCGTGGACGTGGGGCTGCGCAGGCTGCGCATCGATCCCGGCATGCGCTCGACGCCCGCTCACGTGCACGACGCCGAGGAGGAGATCTTCTTCGTCCTCGACGGCGAGGGCGAGAGCTGGCAGGACGGCCGCACCGCCGCGGTGCGCGCCGGGGACTGCCTCGTCCACACCGCCGGCGGCGCCGTGCACACGCTGGTGGCCGGCGAGGCCGGCCTCGACGTGCTCGCCTACGGCAGCCGTGCCCGTCCGGCCCTGGACCGCCTGCCGCGCGCCGGGGTCGCCTGGCTCGGCGGGAGCTGGATCGAGACCTCGCCCGACCCGCATCCCTGGGCTCGCGAGATGGCCGCCGGCGAGCTCGGCGGAGAGCCCGCCGAGGGCGCACTGCCGGGCATGGTCGCCCTCGAGGACGTGCCCGAGGACGAGCTCGGCAGGGCCGACATGCGGTTCCGCCGCCGGGCGCTCACGCGCGGGCGCGCAGTGCTCACCGGCCTGCAGCATCTGCGCCTCCCGCCGGGGATGATGGCCTGGCCCCCGCACGTGCACGCGGCCGAGGAGGAGCTCTTCGTCATCCTCGAGGGCCGGGGGATGCTGCTGCTGTACGACGTGGTGCGCCCGGAGGAGCCGGCCGCGTACCCCGTCGCCGCCGGCGACGTCGTCGCGCGGCCGGCCGGGAGCTGCGTCGCCCACGCGTTCCGCGCCGGCGACGAGGGGCTCGTCTGCCTCGCCTACGGCGAGCGCAAGGGTCACGATCTCGTCTACTACCCCCGCTCGCGCAAGGTCGCCTTCACCGGCCTCGGGATCCTCGCGAGGGTCGAGCCGTGCGGCTACTGGGACGGAGAGGGCGAGGAGTGAGCGGATGACCGTCGCGAGCTACGCCGGCACGGCGCCGGTGCTCGGCGAGGGCACGTACGTGCACCCCTCCGCCGACGTCTTCGGCGACGTGCGTCTGGGGCGCGGGTGCTGGGTCGGCCCGGGCGCGCGCGTGCGCGGCGACTACGGGACGATCGTCGTCGGCGACTGCTGCGCGCTCGAGGACAACTGCGTCATCCACGCGCGGCCGGGCGAGACCTGCACCCTCGGCTCCTGGGTGACGGTGGGGCACGGCGCCGTCGTGCACAACGTGACGCTGATCGCCGACTACGTCGTCGTCGGCATGGGCGCCGTGGTCAGCGACTGGGCCGAGGTGGGGGAGTGGGCCGTCGTCGGCGAGGGGGCGGTCGTGCCGCAGCGCGCGGTCGTGCCCGCCGAGCGCATCGCCGTGGGCGTGCCGGCGCGCCTGCTCGAGCGCCCGGTCGACGACGCGCACCGGGCGGCGTGGCGCGCCTTCAAGCAGCGCTACGTCGACCTCGCCCGCGACTATCCGGCGGCGCTCGGCCGCTGAGCGGCCGTCCGCCGCCGGGCCGTCCCACGGCGCGCCGGCCGCCCCGCGGCGCTGCGTGCAAGGGGCGCTCGATTAGGGCCCGCGGCGGCCGGGGTAAGGAGAGGACCGGGTGCGGCCGCCGGAGCCGCCGTACGACACCACCGTGAAGGAGACCCGCCGTGAAGGACAAGCTCGGCGCCACCAACGCCCTCTACCCGCTGGTCACCGCCATCGTCGGCAGCACCGTCGAGGGCAAGCCCAACTTCGCCACCGTCGCCCACGTGGGTATCGCCTCGCTCAAGTCGATCACCGTCGGCATGGGCAAGGACCACCACACCAACCGCGGCATCAGGGAGCACCGCACGTTCAGCGTGAACCTGCCGACCGAGGCCCAGGTGGAGGTGACGGACTACCTCGGCATGGCGAGCGGCGCCAAGGTCGACAAGTCGGGGATCTTCACCGTGAGCTACGGAGAGCTCGGGACGGCGCCGCTGATCGACGAGTGCCCTGTCTCGATGGAGCTGCGCGTCATCGAGCACGTCGAGTTGCCGACGCACGACCTCTTCGTCGGCGAGGTCGTGGCGACGTACGCCGACACCGCCGTGCTCACGAACGGCGTCGTCGACCTCGCCAAGCTCAAGCCCCTGCTCTTCGACATGGGCAGCCGCAGGTACTGGGCGCTCGGCGACCCCGTGGCCAAGTGCTGGAGCGTGGGCAAGGACTACGGCCCGCTGAGCTGAGAGCGAGAGGGTGGCCGCGCGCCGCGCCGCGCCGCTCGTCGGCGACGCGGCGCGCGGCCCCGGGGCGACGGAGACGGGTGAGAGACGCGGGGTGGTCGAAGGAGTCCGAGATGCCGCCGAATGGTGAGGAGCTGCGCAAGAAGGTGGACTGGGGGCCGACCGTGGACCCGTCGCGCTGCACGGGCTGCGGCACCTGCGTGGACTTCTGTCACCAGGGCGTCTGGGACCTGATCGGCGGCACGGCGGTCGTCGTCGCCAAGAGCAACTGCGTGCTCGGATGCTCGCACTGCGCCACCCTCTGCGAGGTGGAGGCGATCTCGTTCCCCACGATCGAGGACATCCGCCGGGCGCGCCGGGGCGAGTGACGCCGGCGTCGTGTGCCCACGGCGGTACGAACGCAGCGGACGTGTCGGATATACCCCTCAGGGGTATGCACTCGGAGGTGCGGGGCCCCGCCCCGCTCGTATCTGTCGTTCACGACGTGCGGAGGGCACGCCATGGAGATGAAGGTCAGCTTCCCCGGGAACCTCAGGGTCGACGCCGACTACGGCGGGTACACGATCAAGACCGACCAGCCGGTGCTCGCCGGCGGTGACGGCACCGCGCCCGCGCCCTTCGACCTTTTCCTCGCCTCGCTCGCCACCTGCGCCGGCATCTTCATGCTCGCCTTCCTCAAGCAGCGCGGCCTCCCGACCGAGGGGACCGGGCTCACGATGACGATGGAGAGAGACCCGGCGACGCACATGGTGAGCGACGTGGGCTTCGAGCTGCACCTGCCGGCCGAGTTCCCGGAGAAGTACGAGGCGGCGATCGTGCGCGCCGTGGAGCAGTGCTCGGTCAAGCGCCACCTCCACCAGCCGCCGGACTTCGAGGTGACGCTGTCGCGGCCGCTCCCGGTCTGAGCCGGGCGCGCGGCGCGGCGATAGCGTCGCGGCCGCTGCCGGCCCGAGTCGGTCGTGTGGCGGGGCGGCAGCGTCGCGGCCGCTGCCGGCCCGAGTCGGGCGTGTGGCTCCCGAAGACGCCCGGGGGCGGCGAGGCGAGCCTCGCCGCCCCCGGGCGTCTTCGCGTCACAGGGTCCGGTGTGGTCGGGGCCGAGGCGTCGGCGTACGGCTCTGGTAGCATGCAACGATGGACGGTGTCACCATCGTCGGGGTCGACGTGGCCGCCCGGCGGCCGTGCACGGCGGTCGCCGTGCACGCGGGCCGGGCGGTGACCGAGTCCGACTGGATGGACACCTCCTCGGTGCCCGACCTGGTCGCCTGGATCGCCGAGCGGGAGCCGCTGGTCGTCGCCGTCGACGCCCCGCAGGGCTGGAACCGCCGCCTGCTCCGCGAGAGCCGCTCGCGGGTCTGCGACCACGAGCTGCTCCGCCGCGGCATCGGCGTGTACCAGGTGCCGGCGAAGGCCGAGGTCGAGCGCGGCGACGCCCGGCTGCCGGAGTGGATCCGGGTCGGCTTCGAGCTCTTCCGCACCCTCCGTCGGCCCTCGCGCGGCTTCGAGCTCGCGCGCCCGGACTCCCTGCCGGGGGCGTTCGGGCAGCCGCCGGCGCTCATGGAGGTGTATCCGCACGCCGCCTTCGTGACCCTCCTGGGCGGTGTGCCGCAGCCCAAGTCCACCCGGCGCGGCCTGCGCGACCGCATCGCCGTGCTGCGCGACCACGGCCTGCGCTGGGACGCCTACTTCGACCACGACTCGCTCGACGCGCTCGCCGCCGCGCTGACCGGGCACCGCTACCTGCAGGGGCTGGCTCACGGCCTGGGCGACGCGCGCGAGGGGCTGCTCTGGCTGCCGGTGCCCGAGTCGGAGCTGCGCGAGCGCTACAGCCCCCTCAGCTGACGCTGCGGCCTTGGCGCGCAGCGCGCACGGCGGCCTCCCGGGTGTCGCGGCCCGTCACGCCGACGTCGTCGCGACACCGCGAGCTCACGGTCGATGCGCTGGTGAGGCGGTGCCGGCGGCGGGCCGTGAGGCCCGCCGCCGGCACCGCCCTCACATCACGATCTTGTTGAGCGGGAACTCGACGATGCCCTCCGCGCCCGCCTCTTTCAGGCGCGGGATGATCGTGCGCACGACGGACTCGTCGAGGATGGTGTTGACGGCCAGCCAGCTCTCGTCGCTCAGATGGGAGACGGTCGGCGTGTGGAGGGCGGGGAGGACGGCGAGGACGCCCTCGAGGTCTTTCGCCTGCACGTTGAGCATGAGGCCGACCTTGTCGAGGGCGGTGATCGCGCCCTTGAGGAGCATGACGACGTCCTCGATCTTGCGCCGCTTCGCGGGGTCGCCCCAGGCGGCGCGCCCGGCGATGAAGCGTGTCGTCGACTCGAGCACGGTGTCGACGACGCGCAGGTTGTTGGCGCGCAGCGACGACCCCGTCTCGGTCACGTCGACGATGGCGTCGGCGAGGTGCGGCAGCTTGGCCTCCGTCGCGCCCCAGCTGAACTCGACCTTGGCGGCCACGCCGTGGTCGGCGAGCCAGCGCTCGGTGACGCCGACCAGCTCCGTGGCCACGATCTTGCCCTCGAGGTCGGCGACGGCGCGGATCGGGGAGGCCTCGGGCACGGCGACGACCCAGCGCACGGCGCTGAAGCTGCGCTTGGCGTACACCAGCTCGGTGACCGGCAGCACGTCGGCCCTGTTCTCGAGCACCCAGTCGTAGCCGGTGATGCCGCAGTCGAGGGCGCCGTCCTCGACGTAGCGCGACATCTCCTGCGGGCGCACCAGCAGGCACTCGATCTCGGGGTCGTCGATCGCGGGGTAGTACGAGCGCGGCGCCACGGTGATGAGGAAGCCCGCGCGGCGGAACAGGTCGACGGTCGCCTCTTCGAGGCTTCCCTTGGGCAGTCCGAGCTTGAGGGTCATGTCTCTCTCCACCGGGTGAGCGCCGCCGTGCGTCGGCGCGTAGTGTACTTCATGCGCCCCGCTCACTTCGGGAAGACGGCGAGCAGCCGGCCGACGACGTTGCCGGCGGCGTTGGTGAGCGGCGGCTGCGCCAGCTTCGCGGCCGGCTCGGGGACGTCGTCGCGGCCGAGGAGCCGGGCGAGGAGGCCGACCGCGACCGGGTCGACCGCGCGGTCGGCTCCGTCGAGCACCTTGATCGCCAGCCCGCGCCCGTCGGGCAGCGCCGCGCAGCTCAGCCCCTCGGCGCCGCACTTGCTGACGACGCCGTCGAACGTCTGCATGACCACGGTGTCGAGAAGCCCCTCGCCCTCGACCAGCACCGGGTGGGCGCGCATCGCCGCGGCGATCTCGGGGAGCAGCGAGGGCATGAGCGCCCAGGCGGAGGCCATCGTGCCCAAGGGCGTGGCGTAGGCGACGATGCCGCAGCCGTCGACCCCGGTCGCGACCTCGGCGGCGTCGAGGCCGACGGCGGCCGCGAACGTGCGCAGCGCCGCCACCTGCGCCGGGTGGTCCGGCCGCGGGTACGTCGCGGGGTCCCAGCCGTGATGCACGCAGGCGGCGAGGAAGCCGGCGTGGTTGCCGGAGCAGCCGTGGCGCGCGCCGCGCCCGTCGCCGATACGCAGCGCGCTCTCCTCGAGGCCCGCGTCGGCGAGCATGCGCCGAACCAGCGCGGCGTGCTCGTCCGTCCCCTCGTGCGAGGCCGACATGACGGCGAGCTCCCGGGCGCCCCAGCCGAAGCGCGCCACGGTGCCGTCGGCGAGCCACGTCTGGGCCTGGTACGGCTTCGCCGCCGACCTCCAGTAGGTGACGAAGCGCGGGTCGCCCCAGTGCTCTTCCAGCGCTCCGTCAGGACCCGCGACGGCCGCGACGGCGCGGTGGACGCTCTCGACCGTCGAGCCCCGCCACGCCTGGACGAGGATCTCCGGGTGCCGGCGCGGCGTCACCAGCGCTTCGGCGGTTCGCAGGCGAACGACGAGAACCTCGGCTCGACCTTCTTGCTCTTGCACTTGGGGCAGACGGCCTTCTTCTCTCGCTCGTCCCAGTGCGCGGTGATCTCGAAGGGCTTCCCGCACTTCTTGCAGACGTACTCGTACACGGGCATGGCGTCCTCCTCCCGGGACCGTGACATCGTCGATGCTCTCAGCCTGATTCTCGCCGACGGCCACCTCGCTGTCACCTTCCGCCGTCAGCGTGTAGCATCGGGTGCGGCCGGACCGCGCGCCGGCGAGCCGACAGAGGAGTCCGCATGCACTACCGGCGATTCGGCACGCTCGACTTCACGCCCTCGGCGCTGGGCTTCGGGGCGATGCGCCTGCCCGTGATCGACGGTGCCCACGACCGCATCGACCGCGAGGCGGCGCGCGAGCTGCTGGTCCGCGCCGTGGAGGGCGGCGTCAACTACGTCGACACCGCCTACAACTACCACGGCGACACGAGCGAGGAGTGGCTCGGCTGGGCCCTTCGGGGCGGGCTGCGCGAGCGCGTGAAGATCGCCACCAAGCTCCCCGTCTGGAAGGTCGAGCGCGCCGACGACTTCGATCGCCTCCTCGGAGAGCAGCTCGAGCGGCTCGGCACCGGCATCGACTTCTACCTGCTGCACGCGCTCGACGAGGAGACCTGGCGCGACCACGTGCTGCCGCACAAGGTCCTCGACTCGGCCGAGCGCGCCCTCGGCGACGGGCGCATCGCGCACTTCGGCTTCTCCTTCCACGACCGCTTCGAGGCCTTCGCGCCGATCCTCGAGGGCAGCGACCTGTGGGAGTTCTGCCAGATCCAGTACAACTTCATGGACGAGGAGTACCAGGCGGGGCGCCGCGGCCTCGAGCTCGCGGCCGGCCGCGGTCTCGCCGTCGTCGTCATGGAGCCCCTGCGCGGCGGCCAGCTCGCGCGGCCGACTCCGGCGGCGGAGGAGGCGTGGGCGGCCGGCCTCGCGGAGCTCCGCTCCGCCGGCCGCCGGCCGCCCGACTCGCCGGTCGAGTGGGCGCTGCGCTGGGTGTGGGACCAGCCCGAGGTATCGCTCCTGCTCAGCGGTATGAGCGCCCTCGAGCAGGTCGAGCAGAACCTGCGCTTCGCGGCCCGCGCCGGCGTCGGCACGATGACGCCGGAGGAGCAGGAGATAGTCGCCCGCGTGCGCGACGCCTACCGTGCCTCGACGCCGATCCCCTGCACCGGCTGCAAGTACTGCCTCCCCTGCCCGAACACGGTGGCGATCCCCGACGTCCTCGAGCTCTACAACGACGCCGTCGCCTACGCCGACGTCGAGGGGGCCCGCCGGCGCTACACGTGGATCGACGAGGGCTCGCGGGCCGACGCCTGCACGGCCTGCGGGGAGTGCGAGGAGCGCTGCCCGCAGCACATCGCCATCGCCGGCTGGCTCGAGAAGGCGCAGAGCTTCCTCGCCGTCGGCGACGACGGCGAGGCCTGAGCCGGCGGCCGCGCGCCACGGAGCGCGGAGCGCGGCGCGCGGGCGGCCGCGCGACGGGCCGCGCCCGGCGCGACGGGCCGGCGCCGTCAGTCGCGCCGGTCGAGCACGCGCTCCAGGCGCTCGACCAGCGGCGGCAGGTCGCCGCGTACCGTCTGCCAGAGGATCTCCGTGTCGACGCCGAAGTACTGGTGGACGACGACGTTGCGCACGGCGCGCATCGTGTCCCACGGCACCTCGTTGTGCCGCGCGAGGACCTCGTCGGGGATCCAGCGCACCGACTCGCCCATGGTCGTCAGGTTGCGCAGGACGGCGTCGCGCGTGCGCCGGTCGGCGAGGAAGTCGTCGTACGTCATCCCCTCCGTGTAGTCGGCGATCGCGCCGAGCGCCTCGAGGATGTCCCGCACCCTGAAGCGCCAGTCGCGGAAGCGGATGCGGACCTGGCGCTCCCAGGCCGCCGGCGGCGGCACGGGCCTGCTGGGGCGCGGCGGGACGCCGTCGCCGCGGTCTCGCGCGGCGCTCACAGGACCCGCACCGCCTCGCCGAGGATCTGCTCGCGCATGTCGGGGCGCAGGGCGTCGGGCGTCGCCAGGTCGATGCGCGTGCCGAGCACGTCGCCGAGGAAGTGCTGCAGCCTGACGAAGGTGAAGAGCCCGACGGGCGTCTCGGGCTCGAACTCGACGAGCAGGTCGACGTCGCTGTGCTCGTGCGCCTGGTCGCGCGCCGTCGAGCCGAAGAGCGACAGCCGGCGCACGTGGAAGGCGGCGAGCTTGCCGCGGTTGCGCGTCAGCCGGCGGACCGCCTCCTTCCTCGTCACCTCGTCACCCCGCGACCTCGCCGCCTCGCTACCCCGCGATCCCTCCGCCTCGTCACCCCGCGGACTGCCGTCTCGTCACTCACCCCGCCGCCTCGCCACGTCTCGTCACCCGATGCCCCCGCGGGCGGCGCGCAGGTCGCGGAGGAAGGGCTTGTACAGGAAGCTCGCCTCGTCGAGCGCGCACAGCCGCTCGAACATGGGGACGGTCGCCGTGAAGGCCAGCAGGTCGCGCGGCAGCTGGTCGCGCATCGCGACGTCGGTGGCGCCGATGACGGCCTGGGGCCGTTCGAGGTCGTCGAACGTCGCGACGAGCTGCCCACAGCCGGAGCTGAACGGGGCGTTCACCGGCGGCGGGTCGCCCCAGGCGTGGTGGTAGTAGGCGCCGATCTGCAGCACGCTCAGCTGGTCGGGGTTGACCCAGAAGGTCACCGTGCGCAGGGAGGGGAAGAGCTCGGGCTTGAGCGGCCCGATGAGGAGGTGTCCGTGCTCCGGCCGGTAGACGGGCGACTGGTCGAACCAGCCCTCCATGAGCTCGCGCGAGGCGCGGAGACCCTCGTCGCGCCAGAGGAAGTCGACGTAGTCGTCGCGGTCGCGCGCGACGACGCCGCAGAGCGCGCGACCCGCGCCCCCGCAGCCGTGACGCTCCGGGGTCAGGTGGAGGGTCTTGCCCTGCAGCCAGGTCTCCCAGAACTCGAAGACGCAGCGCCCTCCGTCGGCGCCGCCGGGCTCGACGAGCGGTGCGAAGGGCGCCGGGTCGGCGGCGTCGTAGAGCCCGATGAGCGGCCGCTCGAGCTCGAGGGCCGCGAGGAGCGCGGCGGGGTCGGGCTGTCGTCCGCGGTCTGTCTGCGTCATCTCGTCCTCCCGTCGTCGCTCGCCGGTGGCGCCGGCCGCGCGGACCCTCGTGCCCGTCGCCGGCCGCGCGGACCCTCGTGCCCGTCGCCGGCCGCACCGGTGCCCGGGCCCGTCACCGAGTGCGCCGCCCCCCCGATTCTAGCTTGCCGGCGACGCGGATGGCGGCGCGAGCGTGAGCGCGGCGCGCCCGTCGTCTAGAATCGTGTGCGTGAGATCGGCCCGCCTCTCGAAGTCGCGCATCATCGCCGGCCTGCAGTGCCCGCGGCGTCTCTGGCTCAGCGTCCACCACCCCGAGTTCGAGGTGTACGCGCCGGACGCGCGGGGGCGGTTCGCCGCCGGGGTCGAGCTCGGCGAGGTGGCGCGCGGGCTCTACCCCGGGGGCGCGCTCATCGGCGAGGGCGTGCCGCTGAGCGAGGCGCTGCGCCAGACCACGGCGGCGCTGGCCCGACCCGGCGACCTCACCCTCTACGAGGCGACCTTCCGGCACGCCGACGTGCTCGTGCGCGCCGACGTCGTGCAGCGCCGCGACGGCCGCGTGCGCCTGGTCGAGGTCAAGTCCTCGACGCGACTCAAGGAGCACCACCTGCCGGATGTGGCGATCCAGGCGTGGACCATCGAGGGCGCCGGCGTGCCGCTCGGCATCGTCAACGTGGCGGTGATCGACACCGACTTCGTCTACCGGGGCGACGGGGACTACGGCGGCCTGCTCAAGGAGATCCCCGTGGCCGACCAGGTGCGGCCTCTCCTGGCGCAGGTCCCGGGGTGGGTGCGCGGCCTGGAGGAGGTGCTCGCCGGCGCCCTCCCCGTGATCGCCACGGGCGCCCAGTGCCGGCGTCCCTTCGAGTGCCCCTTCCTCGAGTGGTGCGAGACGCGCGAGGGGCGGCGGCCGCGCCCGGCCGCGTCCGGGCCGCCGCCCCTCGAGCCGCCCGACCCGGCGCTCGGCGTCGTCGACGAGCGGGCGGCGCGCTACCTCGCCGAGCTGCCGTACCCGCGGTACTACCTCGACTTCGAGACGGTGCAGTTCGCGGTGCCCGTCTGGGCGGGCACGCGGCCGTATCAGCAGATGGTCTTCCAGTGGTCGCTGCACGCCGAGCGTGAGCCCGGCGTGCTCGAGCACCGCGCCTTCCTCGACACCAGCGGGGGACCTCCCAGCCGGGCCGCCGCCGAGGCCCTCGTCGAGGCGGCGGGGACGGACGGCCCCATCTTCGTCTACCACGACTTCGAGAAGTGGCGTCTGCTCGAGCTCGCCCAGATGGAGACCGACCTGGCGCCGGCGCTCGAGGGCGTGATGGGCCGGCTCGTCGACCTCTACCGCCTCACCCGCGAGCACTACGAGCACCCGGCGCTGCACGGCTCGTACTCGCTGAAGACCGTGCTGCCGACCGTGGACCCCGAGCTCGACCACGCCCTGCTCGAAGAGGTGCGGGACGGGCTCTCGGCCCAGGCCGCCTTCCACGAGGCCGTCGCCCCCGGCACGCCGGCCGAACGCCGCGACGAGCTGCGCGCCGGCCTCCTCGAGTACTGCGGCCTCGACACCCTCGCCCTCGTGCGTCTCGCCCACCGGCTCGAAGGCCGGCGATGACCGCGGGGAGGGAGCTCCCGCCGGCCCGCCCGGCCGGGGACCCGCCCCGCTCGACGGCTCGCCCCGCCCGGTCTCCCCGTCCCTAAGGAGGATCTGATGAAAGTGGTCGCGTTCAACGGCAGCGCACGAGCCGACGGCAACACGGCGATCCTGCTGCGCACCGCGCTCGAGGAGGTCGCCGCGGCGGGGATCGAGACGGAGCTCGTCCAGCTCGCCGGGATGCGCTTCACGGGCTGCACCGCGTGCCTCAAGTGCGCGGAGACCAAGGACAACCGTTGCTCCGGGGTGAAGGACGACGGCCTGAACGCCTGCGTCGAGCGCATGGTCGAGGCGCAGGCCATCATCCTGGGCTCGCCGACCTACTACGCCAACTGCACCGCGACGATGCAGGCGCTGATGGAGCGCGCCGG